>QGCX01000007.1_pt1:7500-107129 | contig 107129 bp, 103 predicted proteins | sample 4708031 | NCBI WGS metagenome assembly QGCX01 (sample SAMN08941163, study PRJNA450518) | Sediment metagenome, whole genome shotgun sequencing project. | reverse complement strand
TTGTTTATATCAACAAGATTTTGATGGACTCAATCCGCCGTGGCGCCTCGGATTTGCATTTCGAGCCCTACGAGCATAAATACCGGATCCGTTTTCGTATCGATGGTATATTGCACGAAATCGCCAGCCCACCAATTAACTTAGCTAACCGTTTCTCGGCTCGGCTCAAAGTAATGGCACGCATGGACATCGCCGAGCGGCGCTTACCGCAAGATGGCCGAATAAAACTAAAAACCGGCCGTAATAAAGCCATCGACATGCGGGTTAACTCCCTACCCACCATGTGGGGCGAGAAAATCGTAATCCGTATCTTAGACTCCTCGGCCGCCAATCTAAATATCGATATATTGGGTTACGATGACCAGCAAAAGCAGCTTTACTTACATGCGCTGTCTCGCCCGCAAGGGATGATACTGGTGACCGGCCCTACCGGCTCGGGTAAAACCGTATCGCTGTATACCGGGCTAAATATTCTAAATACCGTGGAAAGCAATATTTCTACTGCAGAAGATCCGGTAGAGATTAACTTACCTGGGGTTAACCAGGTACAAATTAACAATAAAGCGGGGATGACCTTTGCCGCGGCGCTGCGCGCCTTTTTACGTCAAGATCCCGATATTGTAATGGTGGGGGAAATTCGTGACCTAGAAACCGCCGAAATTTCCATTAAGGCGGCACAAACCGGTCACTTGGTGTTATCCACCCTGCACACTAACTCGGCCGCTGAAACCCTAACTCGTTTGCTGAATATGGGGGTGCCCGCCTTTAACATTGCCTCTTCGGTGAGTTTGATTATTGCTCAGCGCCTAGCGCGTCGGCTTTGCGAGCATTGTAAAAAACCCAAGATGCTAGAAGCCGAACACTTACCTAAAATTGGCTTTAGCGCCGAACAAATCACTCAAGGCATTAAACTTTTTGAGCCGGTAGGTTGTGATAAGTGTACTGGCGGCTACAAGGGCCGCGTAGGTATTTATGAAGTGATGCCCATGAGTAGCGAAATCGCTAAGCTAATTATGGCCGAAGGCAATTCTATTCAAATTGCCGAACAAGCGGTTAGTGAAGGCATGTATTCGCTGCGTATGTCGGCCTTAGAAAAAGCCCGTTTAGGTGTCACCTCTTTATCGGAAGTGGAGCGGGTCACAAATGTTTAAGTCTGTTTTCACTCAAAGCTAAATCTCTGATAGATTTAATTTATTCTTCATGTCATTTATAGCGTGAACGCTTAGCAAGGATGTTATGGCTACCGCAAGCAACAGCTCAAAACGCAAGGTCGTAGTAAAAAAAATCAACGCCTACACTTGGAGCGGGGTAAACCGCAAAGGCTCTAAAGTTAGCGGTGAATATCAAGCCGAAACCACCAGTCAAGTCAAAGGTGAATTACGTCGCCAAGGCATTACCGTTACCAAGATTAAAAAGAAAAGCGAAAGCTTTCTTAGCAAGATGGGTAACAAGATTAAGCCCATGGATATTGCGGTGGCCTCTCGGCAAATTGCCACCATGTTGCAGGCTGGTGTTCCCTTGGTACAGAGCTTCAACATCATCTCGAAAAGCGTTGAAAAACCTGCCATGCGCGAGCTTATTGGTGAAGTGGCTGCCGAAGTAGAGTCAGGGACTTCACTTTCAGAAAGCCTACGTAAACATCCACGCTATTTTGATGCCCTTTATTGCGACCTAATTGAAGCCGGTGAACAAAGTGGTTCGCTAGAAACTATCTATGATCGGGTAGCCATCTATAAAGAAAAAGCCGAAGCCCTTAAATCAAAAATAAAAAAGGCGATGTTTTACCCAGTATCGGTAATTATTGTGGCGATCATCGTGACCACCATTTTGTTATTGTTTGTGATCCCTCAGTTTGAAGAAATTTTTGCCAGCTTTGGTGCTGAACTGCCTGCTTTTACTCAGTTTGTCATCGGCATTTCCCGTTTCCTACAAGATTATTGGCCGTTTATTTTTGGTGGTATATTTGCGCTAGGTTTTGGTTATGTGCAAGCCTTTCGGCGCTCGCAGGGGGTGAAAGATGCTACCGATCGTTTCATTCTTAAGATTCCGGTGATCAACCCTATTTTGCACAAAGCAGCAATGGCGCGTTTTGCCCGCACCTTATCCACCACCTTTGCCGCCGGTATTCCGCTGATTGATGCGCTGAAGTCTGCCTCTGGAGCTTCGGGGAATGTAGTCTACCGCAATGCCATCGATGCGATTCGTATTGAAGTGACAGGCGGTATGCAAATGAACGTGGCGATGCGCACGGTAAACCTGTTTCCCGACATGGTCACTCAAATGGTGATGATTGGTGAAGAATCCGGCTCTTTAGATAGCATGTTAGATAAGGTGGCTAACATTTATGAACAGCAAGTCGACGATGCGGTTGATGGTTTAACCAGCCTGATTGAACCACTGATTATGGCCGTGCTTGGTGTATTAGTTGGTGGTATGGTAGTGGCCATGTACTTACCCATCTTCAAACTAGGTTCCGTTGTAGGTTAATCATGCACAGTTTTATCCAACTTTACCCAGCCACCGCGCTGGGTTTCTGCTTATTAGTCGCGCTCTGTATCGGCTCTTTTCTGAATGTAGTGATTCACCGCTTACCGCTGATGCTACAGCGCCAATGGCGTGATGAATGCCGAGTGTTTTTAGCCGATGAACTAAAACCTAGCGATAACACCGAGCAAGGCGTTTATAACTTGATGTTGCCGCGCTCCGCCTGCCCCCACTGTGGCAGCTTAATTACCGCTTGGCAAAACATTCCGCTGCTTAGCTGGTTGGCGCTGCGCGGTAAGTGCGCCCACTGCAAGGCTCCTATCAGTATTCGCTATCCTCTAGTCGAGCTGGCAACAGCCTTATTTACTTTGGCGTGTTGGTGGCAGTTTGGTTTTACTTTGAGTTTTGTATTTAGCAGCCTATTTTGCATCATTTTACTTGCTCTAAGTTTAATCGACCTAGACAGCATGTTATTGCCGGACCAACTTACCCTGCCCACCTTATGGCTCGGTTTACTACTCAACATTAATGGCGGTTTTGTGGAGCTTAGCGATGCGGTAATCGGTGCGGCTATAGGTTACAGCCTATTATGGGGCCTTTATTGGCTGTTTAAGCTGCTGACAGGCAAAGAAGGCATGGGTTACGGCGACTTCAAGTTGCTGGCCATGATCGGCGCATGGTTTGGCTGGCAAGCCTTACCGCTTACTATACTACTGTCCTCCTTCGCCGGTGCCTTAATTGGGCTCAGCCTTATCGCGCTGGGCAAGCGCCAACAAAGCCAGGCGATTCCCTTTGGCCCTTATTTGGCACTGGGCGGTGTAGTTTACTTATTTTTTGGTCAGCTCTTGCATAGCTGGTACTTTTCCTACCTAGGGTTGAGTTAATGCTAGTTGGCCTAACCGGCGGAATTGCCAGCGGCAAAAGCCAAGCCTGCCACTATTTTGCTGAGCTCGGCATTCCCATTGTGGATGCCGATATCGTGGCGCGCCAAGTGGTTGAGCCCGGCCAACCCGCCTTAGCCCGAATCAGCGACTATTTTGGCCCAGAGATACTGCTAGGCGATGGCAGCTTAAACCGCCGCCTACTGCGCCAACTCATCTTCAATGACCAGCCAAAAAAGCAATGGCTCAACCAACTACTTCACCCCCTGATCCGCCAACAGATGCTACTCCAGCTTGAGCAAGCAGAAGGGCCATATAAAATTTTGGTCGCCCCGCTGCTGTTTGAAAATCACTTAGATAAGCTTACCGACCGTAGCCTGCTAATTGATGTGCCCGTTGCGCTGCAACTACAGCGCACCTCCGCACGTGATGGCGTCAATACGAAGCAGGCGCAACAAATTATTGATGCGCAAATGAGTAGAGCCGACAAACGCGCGGCTGCAGATGACATCATCAACAACGACCAGGATCTCAACAAACTGCAGCAAGAAGTCTTAGCGCGACATCGAATCTACCTCGAACTTGCCAAAAGCCATGACAGTTGAACGCTCAATCGTTACACTAGGCGAGGTAACCCAATCACATCTTGTTTTCTGAGTCCTTATGGCCGCATTAATATTTGAGCATCCTTTAAACGAAAAAGTAAGAAACTACTTGCGCTTAGAGCAGTTGTTTGAGCAATTGATGCTATCCAAAGCCTTGCAACATCCACTGCAGCAGCAACAGTTTTTTCGAGTATTATTTGAAGTTGCTGAAGTATTAGAACGCGGTGAATGGCGTGCCGACCTACTCAAAGATTTAGCCAAACAGGCTGATAAACTCGAGCAATGGGCCGCTATGCCCAAAGTCGACACCAGTAAAATAGAACAACTGTTATTCGAGGTGAAAGGCCTGATTTCCGCCATTAGCAAACATGCTCGGGTGTCTGATCATCTTAAAAATGACCGGCTACTATCCAGTATTCGACAGCGCCTAAGCCTGCCTGGAGGGAACTGTAGTTTCGACCTACCACAACTGCATTATTGGCTACATCAAGAGCAAACCGTTATTCACCATCAGGTTGAACTGTGGCTACAACCTTTCCAGCTAGTGGCCGATGCCATCAATCACCTGCTAAAGTTACTGAGAGAACAACATAGTTACAGCGAAGTTGTTGCCAGCAAGGGCTTTTACCAAGGAGTAGCGGCTGAATGTGGCTTATTGCGCATCGAGCTAGACTCAGAGTTACAGTGTTATCCCACCGTTAGCGGCCACAAACACCGCTTCGCCATTAAATTTATTAGTGCAGAGAATCAAGAACTCGAAGATATTCCCTGCCGTTTATATTGTTGTAAAATTGCCTGATGAAAAAAACCAGTCTAACTAAAGTAAACTGCCCCACCTGTAATGCAGAAGTGGTTTGGCAAGAAAGTAGTGAATCTCGCCCTTTCTGCTCGGAGCGTTGCAAACTCATTGATTTAGGTGAGTGGGCCAATGAAGAAAAATACATTGCCGGGCAAAACCTCCAAGAAGACGAAGACAAACCCGACAGCTGGGAGTTCTAGCTAGGCAAGCTCTGCCAAAGAGCTGGCGGCGAGCAGCTTCTCTAAGATCGCCAGATTGGCTTCAGGAAAACGATAGTTTACTAAGTCTTGCTGCGCGACCCAGCGAATTTCTTGCTGTTCTGCGCCCTCAGGCTCGCCTACAAAACCACTGACAGTATAAACATGCAAACATACTCGCTTATCACCGTAGTCATGCTCGATGCGGATTAGCGACTTACAACTTGTTTGCTCAATCGCTATAGACAACTCTTCTTGTAATTCACGAGCCAAGGCTTCGATTACCGATTCATCGGCTTCTATTTTTCCACCGGGAAACTCCCATTTACCGCCTTGGTGCTGCTGTTGATGGCGAAAACTTAGCAGTATTCTATCGCCTTGAATAATCACCCCTACAGCAACATTAACCTGCTTCATCTAAACTCCTTAACCTTCATAAAAAAGGAGAGCCGAAGCTCTCCTCAGTAATATAACAGCCAAGTTTAAGAAAGTTTACCATGGCATTGTTTATATTTTTTGCCAGAACCACAAGGACAAGGGTCATTACGGCCGACTTTTTGTCCTTCGCGAACAACAGGCTGCCCACCGTCTTGCTGTGCTTCTTGAGCCTGCTCGTGAGCTTGCTGCTGGCGCATTAATGCTGCTCTTTGCTCGGCTTCACGGCGTTTTGCTTCCATTGCCTCAACTTCTTCCGGATCTTGGACTTGAACTCGACTTAAAATGCTAATCACATCTAATTTTAAGGCTTCTAGCATTTGAGTAAACAACTCAAAAGATTCTCGTTTATATTCCTGCTTAGGGTTCTTCTGTGCATAACCACGCAAGTGAATACCTTGACGCAGGTGATCCATTGCTGCTAGATGCTCTTTCCAAAGTTGGTCGAGCGTCTGAAGCATCACTGATTTTTCAAACTGTTTAATCGGGTCTGCGCCAACTTTATCTATTTTCGATTGATAATCATCCACCGCCGCCGCAAGAATTCTCTCGCGTAGTTTCTCTTCGTGTAGCTTATCGTCTTGATCCAGCCACTGTTGTAGAGGTAACTCTAAACCAAAGTCACTTTTCAAGCGTTGCTCTAATTCACTAACCTGCCACATTTCTTCCAAAGACTGCGGCTGAATATATTCATCAATAACCGAAGAGAAAACATCTTCACGGATAACTTCAATGGTATCCGAAATACTATCGCTATCCATGAGGTCATTACGTTGCTCATAAACCACTTTACGCTGATCATTAGCCACATCATCAAATTCTAACAACGATTTACGCACGTCGAAGTTACGACCTTCCACCTTACGTTGGGCATTTTCGATGGCTCGAGTTACCCAAGGATGTTCAATTGCTTCGCCTTCTTCCATGCCCAGTTTTTTCATCATGCCGGTAACCCGATCAGAAGCGAAGATGCGCATTAAGCTGTCTTCCATAGACAGATAAAAACGGGTAGAACCTGGATCCCCTTGACGACCAGAACGACCACGCAACTGGTTATCAATTCGTCGAGATTCATGGCGCTCGGTACCAATAATATGCAAGCCACCGGCTGCCAACACCGCATCGTGACGCTCTTGCCAACGTTGTTTTATTTCAGCGATTTGCTGCTCACTAGCATCTTCACCTAAGGCACTAATCTCAACCTGTAAATTGCCGCCTAGTACAATATCGGTACCACGGCCCGCCATGTTAGTAGCAATAGTTACAGCACCTGCTACACCAGCTTCTGCCACAATGTCGGCTTCCTTCTCGTGGAATTTGGCGTTCAACACATTGTGCTTAATTTTCTCTTTCTTTAGGATATTGGATAACAACTCAGAGTTTTCAATAGAAACCGTGCCCACCAACACCGGGCGCTGAGCTTTCACACATTCACGAATATCATCCACAATAGCCATGTATTTTTCTTCGGCAGTGAGGTAAACCAAATCACCTTGGTCATCGCGAATCATCGGTTTATTGGTGGGCACGACTACCGTATCTAGACCATAAATAGACTGAAATTCAAACGCCTCGGTGTCTGCAGTACCAGTCATACCGGCGAGTTTTTCATAAAGACGGAAGTAGTTTTGGAAAGTAATTGAAGCCAAAGTTTGGTTTTCGTTTTGGATTGGCACACCTTCTTTGGCTTCTACCGCCTGATGTAACCCTTCTGACCATCGACGCCCAGGCATAGTGCGACCAGTATGCTCATCAACAATAACAATCTCGTTGTTTTCGCCAACGATGTAATCAACATTCAGCTCAAACAAAGTATGCGCGCGTAGCCCAGCATTTACATGGTGTAGCAGACTAATATTAGCGGCGTTATATAGCGAGTCACCTTGTTCTAAAATACCGCGCTGCTGAAGGGTTTCTTCAACAAAGATTTGCCCAGTTTCGGTCAAATGAACTTGTTTGTTTTTCTCATCAAGAGTGTAGTGACCGTCACCAATCACTTCCTCGGTATCCTCTTCCTCTTGGCGCACCAATAACGGAATTATATCGTTAATTTTCTTGTACAATTCCGAGCTATCTTCAGCTGGCCCAGAAATAATTAATGGGGTTCGCGCTTCATCAATTAAGATAGAATCAACCTCATCGACAATCGCGTAATTAAGTGGTCGCTGCACTCGCTGCTCTGGCGCAAAAGCCATGTTGTCACGTAGGTAATCAAAACCAAATTCGTTGTTGGTACCGTAAGTAATATCGGCAGCATAAGCGGCCTTTTTGGCCTCGTGATCCATGCCAGCAATGTTCACAGCTACGCTTAAACCCAAATATTCAAATAAAGGGCGATTCCAGTCGGCGTCACGTTGTGCCAAATAGTCGTTTACGGTGATCACGTGCACACCTTTACCCGTTACACCATTTAGATAGGCGGGCAAGGTAGCTGTAAGTGTTTTACCTTCACCAGTACGCATTTCTGCGATTTTGTTATCGTTAAGTACCATGCCGCCAACCATTTGCACATCGAAGTGGCGCATTTCAAATACTCGCTTAGACGCTTCACGGACCACAGCAAAAGCTTCAGGAAGAATTTGCTCTAAGCTCTCTCCCTGCTCTAAACGTTGTCTAAACTCAGCGGCTTTAGCCTTTATTTCTGCTGCCGATAACTTTTCGCATTCTGGCTCTAAGGCATTAATAGCATTAGCTATTTTACGCATTTTTTTGATGGTACGGTCATTTCGAGTACCGACGATTTTTGTTACTAATTTACTAATCATGAAACACTACTTTTGCTAAGACGAAATCCAATTTTCTAGGCATTGGTTTTGCGGTAAATAAACTGACTGGGGTTTAAGTGACGACCATGTTTAAGCACTTCAAAGTGCACATGAGAACCTGTAGAGCGGCCAGTGCTGCCCATCAAGGCTATTTCGTCCCCTTTATTTACTACATCACCCTCTTTTACTAATACTGCTTTAGCATGCGCGTAACGCGTTACCATTCCGTTACCATGCTCAACTTCAACTAAATTGCCGTAACCAAAACGTTCACCGGCCCACACAACTACGCCAGCCCCTACAGAACGGATAGGAGTACCTTCTTTACCGGCAATATCAACCCCTTTATGTCGCGCTTTACGTTTAGTAAAAGGGTCGGTTCTAGTACCAAACGGCGACGAAATCCAAATTCCAGGGCCACGAGCGGGCCACCCAGAAATATAACTGCTATTAACTAGATGGTGACTTTGCTGCCAAGATTCAAGCAAAGAGAGAGACTTTTTATGTAAACCAAGCTGTTGCTCTAATGCTGTTAAATCCCAAAATAAATTATCGGTTTGCCGCTCTCCAGCCAACTCTAGCATTGGCCCTCCCATTGGCGGAGTAGTGGAGAAGTCAAACTCTGCCGCCAGCTCACTGTCTTCCACTAAGCGAGCTCCTAGGGCATTTAAACGAGTCATCTCCGCTTGCATCTGCCCAACCTTACTCGCCAACTGCGAATAGCGATGACGAAGCTGAGTCTCAAATTCCTGCAATTTAGGCTCTGCTCGTAGTTCGTCAAGCTGTGCCAATAGTTGAATCTGCTTGATCGCTAAATTTTGATATTGCTGAACACCCCATAAAGCGACACTACACAAAAACGCCACTAGCAAGAAAGCAAACCATGCCAACCGAAGCGGATTTAATCGAATAGTTCTTGTCTCGCCGTTATGCGCGTATACTAAACTTAATCTCATACCTAACTAATAAACTTATGTCCAAACGACAGCATCAACCGCTTTCCATTGAGCGCATTTTTCACCAAAAGCAGTTTGCCCAAATAGAGCAACCGCTGCAACAACGAGCCCGCTTACAGCAGTTATCCAGTGAAGTGCTGACACGCTACAAACTACAGCAATGCCGTATCGTTAATATGCGTCAAGGAGTCGCCATTATTGAAGCTCCCAGCTCAGCATGGTTAACTCGACTAAAACAGTTTCGTTTTGAATTGCTCAGCGAGTTACGTAAAGCCTTACCAGGAGTTGTCAGTTTGGAACTAAAAATAAATCCCGAATTGAAGAACATTAAACCAGAAGCTGAACAAAAAAGCACTGGAAAACGCCAGCTAAGCCCTCAAGCAGCTAAACATATCACAGAATTGGCACAACACGTACCGGATGAACTAAGAGAAAAACTAGAAAAATTAGCGGCGCTGAGCGGAGAGAGTTAGCCAGCGCCACCTAATTAGAGGTATTAGAAACTAAAAATCGTTTGCTGATAGGCTGCTGGAGCTTCGGATTTGTCTTCAAAAGTGACTATCTCCCAAGCATGTTGTTGTTCCAATAGAGCTCGAACCAAATTGTTGTTCAACGCATGACCCGATTTATGAGCACGCAAATGACCTAAAACAGGCAAACCAGCCATATATAAATCACCGACTGCATCTAACAGCTTATGTTTAACAAACTCATCTTCATAACGAAGGCCGTCTTCATTAAGAATTCGATATTCGTCCAACACAACGGCATTTTCCAAACTACCACCAAGCGCTAAGTTTTTCGATTGAAGATACTCAATATCACGCATAAAACCAAAGGTTCTAGCGCGGCTAATATCTTTAACAAAACTATCCGCAGAGAAGTTCATTGAAATCTGTTGATTACGACCTTCCATCGCGGGATGATCGAAATCGATAGAAAAATCAATAGTAAACCCATCGCTGCTTGGCAGTAACTCGGCCCACTTATCCTCATGTTCAACACGAATAGCTTGCTTAATGCGAATAAACTTTTTCGCCGCAGCTTGTTCTTCAATACCAGCCGATTGTAATAAGAATACAAACGGGCTTGAGCTGCCATCCATTACCGGAAGTTCTGGCGCATCAACATCAACAATTAAGTTATCCAAGCCTAACGCAGCAATCGCAGCCATCAAATGCTCAACCGTAGAAATACGGTTACCAGCATCATCAATCAAACAGGTACATAACATAGTGTCACGAACAAGTTCTGCTTTTGCAGGGATCGTTACAACCGGATCCAGATCGGTACGATTGAACAGGATACCTGTATTTGCAGGCGCTGGACGCAAAACCATAGTAACCTTGTGTCCTGAATGCAAACCGATCCCTGTCGCTTGTACTGACTTTTCAAGAGTCCGTTGTTTAAGCATAAATTTTCCTCTGCTTGTACGACCAATAAACTAGATGGTCTGACATCTTAACACAAGTTTGATTCTGATCACAAACATATGCCTAAAAGTTGACCATTTATTAACAGATTAATCTGCTTGGCGACGCAAGAATGCTGGAATGTCTAAATAATCGCCATCACTCGCACCAGTGCGCGGTTCAGCGTTAACCACTGCAGCTTTCTCTTCAACAACAGGAGCTGAATCCATTGCCATAGAATGTGAAACAGGCTCAGCATTTACTGCTTGTTGTGTCTTAACAATTGAAATATCTGGTCGGCGCTCTGCACCAATACCAGTAGCCACAACCGTTACCCGCAATTCATCGCTCATTTCAGGGTCAATAACCGCACCAACAACTACCGTTGCGTTCTCAGAAGCGAACCCTTTAACCGCATTACCTACCGTTTCAAACTCTTCAATGCTCATATCAAAGCCAGCGGTAATATTAACCAAAATACCGCGCGCCCCCGCCAAATCAACATCTTCAAGTAATGGACTAGAAATAGCTAACTCGGCCGCTTCTTCTGCACGATCTTCACCAGAAGCGATACCGGTTCCCATCATCGCTGTACCCATTTCACGCATTACTGTACGTACGTCAGCGAAATCCACGTTGATTAAACCAGGGCGAGTAATTAGCTCTGCAATGCCCTGTACCGCACCTAACAATACGTTGTTAGCTGCTTTAAAAGCATCGAGTAAAGATACCCCTCGGCCTAATACTTTTAATAATTTGTCATTAGGAATAGTAATTAATGAGTCAACGTTTTTACTGAGTTGCTCAATACCCTGTTGCGCATAACTACTACGTTTTTTACCTTCAAAACCAAAGGGTTTAGTCACAACAGCCACAGTAAGAACACCCAGCTCTTTAGCAACTTCAGCCACCACTGGCGCAGCACCGGTACCTGTACCACCGCCCATGCCCGCAGCAATAAACACCATATCGGCGCCCTGTAGTTGGCTCATGATGGCATCACGATCTTCCATTGCGGCTTCACGGCCTACTTCTGGATTAGCTCCAGCACCTAAGCCCTTAGTGATAGCACCACCAATTTGTAAGGTATTATCCGCCCCAGAATTACGTAAGGCCTGCGCATCCGTATTGATGGTGATGAACTCAACACCCTCAATCGACTGAGCAACCATGTGTTCTACAGCGTTACCACCGCCGCCACCAACACCAACAACTTTAATTACCGCTTCATCGGTATGACTATCCATAATCTCAAACATAGTTCTCTCTCCGCTTGGTTTTCGCTACTTAGCAAAAACTAAAATTCACCTTTAAACCAGCTATGCAATCGCTTAGCGATATTGCTAACCCCACTGATGTTTTTAACTTCAATCGGTTTTTCACTCTGGTTTTCCATGCCGTAGTGCAACAAACCTACTGCTGTAGAGTAAGTGGGTGCCTGTACGTATTCAGTCAGGCCGGCCACTTTGTTGGCAGAGCCAACTCGCACCTGACATTGCAAAATGTTTTCTGCGCATTCCACTACGCCTTCTATTTGTGCCGCTCCTCCGGTGAGCACCACACCAGCTCCTAGTTGCAATTTGCAACCTTGGGTCTGTAAATCTTCTGCTAGTTCATCCAGTTTGGCTTTAATCATGCCAAACAATTCGCTATAACGCGGCTCAATCACTTCTGCTAATGTCTGCCGCTGCAAACTACGAGAAGGGCGGCCGCCAACGCTTGGAACCTCAATGGTATCATCGCGTCCAACCATGCTGCCCAAAGCGCAACCATAACGAACCTTTACCGCCTCGGCGTCGTTTAATGGCGTACCAAATACTGTGGCAATATCACGAGTCACAGAATTTCCCGCGAAAGGTATTACCGAGGTATGACGTAAGGCACCACTGGTATAAACCGCTATATCCATGGTGCCTGAACCGATATCAACTACGCAAACCCCAAGCTCTTTTTCATCTTCGGTTAATACTGCGTAACTGGACGCTAAGGCCGAAAAAATAAGCTGGTCCACTTTTAAATCGCAGCGCTCAACGCACTTAACGATGTTCTTCACCATATCATTGTGACAGGCGATTAAGTGGACTTTGGCTTCCATTCTCACCCCTGATAAGCCAATTGGGTTCTTAATCCCTTCTTGAAAATCAATCGCAAACTCTTGCGGCAATACGTGCAAGATACGATGTTCATCAGGCAACTTGATCGACTTGGCCGTATGAATAGCATTATCCACATCGTCCTGAGTCACCTCTTCGTCACTGATGGGCACCATACCCTTTTCGTTTAAGCAACGAATGTGGCGACCAGAAACCCCAAGGTAAACAGAGCTAATCTTGCAGTCAGCCATCAATTCAGCTTCTTGCAGGGCGCGCTGAACCGTCTTCACCACCGAATCAAGATCGTTCACGCCCCCCTTATCCATGCCCTTCGCCGGATGACTACCAACACCAATGATACTCATCTCATTACCCGGCAACACCTCACCGATCAAAGCAGTAATTTTGGCGCTGCCTATATCTAGGCCAACAATTAGCTTTCTATCCGTTACTTTGGTCATTTATTACCAAACCTTCCCGTTTCTTCCATCCCACTGCAAAACCAGTGTCATAGCGTAAATCTACATATTCCACGTTATCCGCTTGAAGCTGCGGATAAATCGATACAAAACGCTCAATGCGATTGTGCTTATCTTCCTTACCCAGCTTGAGTAAGATGCCGCCAGCCAACTCTATTTGCCAAGCATGTCGCTCATTCAGCGCCAAACTAGTAATAGTTAATTGACAACGTTGTAATACTCGCTGTAGCTGACGAAATGTTGTTAGCACACTTTGAGCTTGTTCATCTGGTCCACTCAGTGAAGCCAAATCTCTAATTATTCTCTGCTGTGGTGCTTCAAATATTTCACCTTGCTGATTAAGTAAGGCAGCATTGTTCCAACGAGCCACCACTTGCTGCTCTTGCAAAGCAATCGACAGTTTATCTGGCCATTGCTTGCGCACCGTCACTTGCTTCACCCAAGGTAAGCGCTCTAATTGTTGTTTTACCTCTGAGACCTGCAAACTGAAAAAGTTTCCGGCCTCGGGTAATTCCGCCAAACTTTGTTGTAATTCTTCATCCAGCACGTAATCACGCTTACCTGACACCAACAAACGTTGCATTGGGCTTAACTGCTTGTCACTAACGCTGTGATAAACCGAGTTAACCGCATAGGCCAAACTAAACAACACGATAATAAAAAACACCACTCCAGCCCAATAGCCGAGGCGTTGTTTTTGTTGTTCGTCTAACTGCGATTGCATCATTTAATGCGCCAAGTCCAAAATACTTACTGCCAACTGGTCAAAGCTCAGCCCTTGCTGTTTCGCCGCCATTGGTACCAAACTCTTCTCGGTCATCCCTGGTGAAGTATTCACTTCTAAGAGATACCAATTACCCTGTGCATCGGCCATAAAATCGACCCGTCCCCAACCTTCACAATCCACCGCTTTAAAGGCTTGCATGGCTATCTCAGCCAACTCTTGCTCTTGCTGCTCACTAAGCCCACTTGGACAAAAATATTCAGTAGAGTTGCTCTGATATTTAGCGTCATAATCATAAAAAGCGTGGGGGGTTTGCATTCTAATCGAAGGCAGCACCTTATCGCCCACTATCGACACCGTGTACTCAGCACCGTTAATCCATTGTTCTACCAACACTCGAGAGTCATAAACAAATGCCTGTTTAATTGCCTCATCTAGTTCATTCGCAGTGGTCGCCTTAGCCATGCCAATACTAGAGCCTTCTAAAGCAGGTTTAGCAATCACTTCTCCACCCAGCTGCTGCAAAATAGCTGCAGCCTGCTCGACTTGGTAGCTTTGAGCGTCAACAATCGCATAAGCGGCAGTTGGCAAACCTAGGTTTTGCCAAATCTGTTTGCAACGGATCTTATCCATCGCCAGAGCAGAACCCAAAACTCGACTACCGGTATAAGGCAAATTCAAATACTCTAAAGCCCCTTGCAAGGTACCGTCTTCTCCACCGCGACCGTGTAAAGCAATAAACACATGGCTATATTTTTTTTGTTTCAGCGAGCTCAAATCAACACCCCGAGTATCAATACCCTCGGCATTAATACCCGCGCGTAACAAACCGGCCAACACCGCCTTGCCAGAGCGTAAAGACACCTCTCGCTCGGCTGAATCACCGCCATACAACACGGCTACTCGCTTCATTCGTACACTCGCCATTAGCAATTACTACCTTTCAACTTACTGATATTGAGCTGCAATTCGCCCAATTGACGGGCCAATACGCCAATATTTCCCGCCCCTTGAGTGAGCAGCACGTCGCCATCTTGCAATACATCAGCAAGTAAAGCATTCAACTCATCGGGTTGTTTTACATAAATCGGCTCAAGGCCTCGTTGGCGCAGACTGCGACATAAGGCGCGACTGTCAGCTCCCGCAATAACCTCTTCACCAGCCGAGTAAACTTCCAGCAATAACAAACTGTCCACCTGGGCCAATACGTCGACGAAGTCTTCATAGAGATCACGGGTTCGTGAATAGCGGTGTGGTTGAAAAGCCATCACTAAACGACGCTCTGGCCAAGCCGCTCTAGCAGCTTTAAGCGTGGCCTGTACTTCGGTAGGGTGATGACCATAATCATCCACCAACAATACCGAACCATTTCCAGTATCAAATTCACCATATTGCTGAAAACGACGACCGATACCGGCAAAGCGATTTAGCGCTTCTACAATAGCGCTATCTGCGATGCCGTCTTCACTGGCCACCGCTATCGCAGCTGCCGCGTTTAAGGCATTGTGCTCGCCCGGCATGTTCAAGCAAATATCCAGTTGCTCTAAACCGTGGCGGTGCACACTAAAACAGCAACGGTCACCCTGCTGCACAAAATCTTTAATCTGCACATCGGCGCCATCAGAAAAACCATAAGTGATGATCTGACGCCCAATTTTCGGCAATAAATCACGTACACCTGCATCGTCAATACACATCACAGCTACACCATAAAATGGCAAGTTGTGTAGGAAGTCGATAAAAGTGGCATGCAATTGTGCCTCATCGCCGCCATAGGTTTCCATGTGATCGGGTTCAACATTAGTCACTACTGCTACCATCGGTTGCAAATGCAAAAACGAGGCATCACTTTCGTCGGCTTCAGCAATCAAATAACGGCTACTACCTAAACGAGCATTGGTACCCGCGCTATTAAGCAGGCCACCAATAACAAAGGTAGGGTCTAACTCAGCTTGGCCATAAATACTGGCAATCAGGCTAGTGGTAGTGGTCTTACCATGAGTACCTGCTACCGCAACGCCATGTCGATATCGCATTAACTCCGCTAACATCTCGGCGCGGCGCACCACCGGAATACGCGCAGCCCGAGCGGCTTCCACCTCTGGGTTATCTTCTTTAATAGCGGTAGACACGACTACCACATGAGCGCCAGCAATATTACTAGGCTGATGGCCCAAGAATACTTCAGCCCCTACTGCTTTTAAGCGCTCAGTCATGGGGCTAAACGCCTGATCGGAGCCGGAAATTTGGTAGCCTTCATTAGCTAAAACTTCGGCAATGCCGCCCATGCCGGCCCCGCCAATGCCAACAAAGTGAATACGTTTCACTTTGCGCATTTCTGGGATCATGGTGCGTAATTTAGCTAATTCAACTTTACTCATTTATTTACTCTTTAATCATACGTTGGCATACCGCCGCTACCTGTTCAGTAGCGTTGTAGCTTGCCCGCTTCCTAGCATTATTCGCGCAACTTAAACGCAAGCTAGGATCTGCAAATTCATTTAACACGGCCGCGATTTGTTGCGGCGAAAAATCACCTTGCTTAATCAAGCGTGCCGCCTTGGCTTCCACCAAAAAACTCGCATTTTTTGTTTGGTGATCATCTACGGCGTAAGGCAGAGGCACAAATATCGCCGGAACCCCCGCTGCTGCTACTTCTGACACCGTTAAAGCGCCAGCGCGACAGAGTATCACATCAGCCCATTGATATGCTGCTGCCATATCATCAATAAATTCAACAATTTTAGGAGCTTCACTCAAATTTTTATCAAGTTGCTGCTGTTGGTAGGCAGCCTCAGCACTGGCTTGCTTATCGGCCCCTGCCTGATGCCAAATTTTAAGGTCTAATCCACTTTGTTTGATGCCAGCAGCCAAGTGCTGATTAAACACCTGGGCACCGAGGCTGCCGCCAATAACCAATAGCTTATAGCAGCCTTGCTCACCGACTGTTTTAGGCGGCAAATTCAACACCGATTGACGCAAAGGATTCCCCACCACTTCCGCATTTGCTAGGGCCCCAGGAAAAGCGCTCAAACATTTACTGGCAATTTTACTCAGTACTTTATTGGTTAAACCGGCGGCTGCATTTTGCTCATGCAAAACTAAAGGCTTGCCTAATAACCTGGCAGCAATACCACCGGGGCCACTGGCAAAGCCGCCCATACCCAATACCACATCGGGTTGGTAGGTTTTAATCACCGCTCTAGCTTGACAAATAGCATTAAGCAATTTGAATGGCGCTGCCAGCTTACGCATGACACCGTTACCTCTCACCCCTTTAATGCTAATAAAGTTAATCGGGTAACCATATTGGGGAACAAGGCGAGCTTCTATACGCTCGGCGGTGCCTAACCAAGACACATCCCAGCCCTGTTGGCGCAGATGGTCAGCGACTGCTAGACCTGGAAAAACATGTCCACCTGTGCCACCGGCCATTACTAACAACTTAGGTTTTGTAAGCTCAACCATGGGTGCCTCGCTTGTAGGCCTGACACTTCTCTAAGCGCAGCTCATGGTCGATACGCAATAACACTGCCACCGCAATAGACATTGCCAACAAACTTGAACCTCCATAACTAATTAGCGGAAGCGTTAAGCCTTTGGTTGGCACCAAACCAGATGCAGCGCCCACGTTCACCATGGTTTGAAAACTAAACCAAATACCAATCCCACAAGCTAAATAGCCGGCAAAGGCTTGTTCCGCTAACAAGGCTTGCTTACCAATACGTAATGCCCTACTTACCAACAATACCTGCAATAGCAATACTATACATACCCCAATAAACCCCAATTCTTCAGCCAATACTGCTACCACAAAGTCAGTATGCGCCTCAGGCAAATATTCTAATTTTTGAATGGAATTACCTAAGCCTTCACCAAACCAATCTCCTCGACCAAAGGCCATTAACGATTGAGTCAATTGATAACCGCTGCCAAAAGGGTCTTGCCAAGGGTCTAAGAAAGAAGAAACCCGACGCATACGGTAGGGTTCGGCAACCACTAAGGTCACTACCGCCACTACGCCAGTAAAAATCAAACCAAAAAACTGAATTAACTTAGCACCAGCCAAAAACAGCATGCCAACGGTAGTAACAAACATCACCACCACACTTCCCAAGTCGGGTTGTGCCAAAAGCAGTACCGCCAAAAAGAAAAACACGACCAATGGTTTCAAAAAGCCTTTTAAGTTTTCTCTAACTTGCTCATGGCGGCGCACTAAATACCCCGCCAAATAAGTAAACAAGGCGAGCTTAGCAAACTCAGCAGGTTGAATATTAATCGGCCCCATGCCTATCCAACGAGAACTACCGTTAATGTTACGCCCTACCAGCAACACCAATACCAACGCGACCACGGCAAGCAATAACAATTTAGCGTTATGGTTTTGCCACCAAGCCAAGGGAATTTGTACCACAAAAGCAATAGCGAATAAGCACAGCAGCAAATATACACTGTGCCGCTTGGCAAAACGGAAGGGGTCATCATTAATGGCAATCCCTTCAGGGATCGATGACGACGCCACCATCACTAAACCCAGTACCATTAAGCAAAGAGCCAACCACAATAGCTGACGATCAAATAACAAAGGTTCTTGCACCGAGTTATCGGCCCGTTTAAACCGCGCCGCAACACTATCAAGCCACTGGGGTTTTGCCATGACTGTCATAAGTCCTCCACCAACTGGCAGAAGTGCTGACCACGCGCTTCAAAATTTCGGTACATATCTAGACTGGCGCATGCTGGTGATAACAACACGGTATCGCCGCTACCGGCATGCTCTACACACCATTTAAAGGCGGACTCTAAATCGTTACTCAAACAAACCTTGTTAGATAAGGGGAGGAAACGGTGTTTATCTTTGCCAAAGGCCACCACCCCGCCAAGCTCAGAAAATGCCGCGGTTAGTTCATCTAAATCGCCATCTTTACTGTCGCCTCCAACAATCAACCAAAGCCTACCGGAATTACCCGATAAGCCCTGCAAGGCGGCTAGGGTTGCGCCCACATTGGTAGCTTTAGAGTCATTAATCCACGCGATACCGTTTTTACGCGCTACCAACTGACAACGATGAGCCAAGCCAGAGAATTGTTGCGCCGCTTCAACACAAGCATTCATGTCAATACCAACGGCTTGAGCCAAAGCTAAAGCAGCCAGAATATTGGCATAATTGTGAGTACCCACTAGTGGTAGAGAGCTTGTTTCAATTAAGCGTTGTTCGCCACGAAGTAAATAGGCTTGGTCTTGACTAAGGCTAAAATCAGCCGTTTGTTGTATCGAGAAACTAATTTGGCTAGCAGAACAATCTTCAGGCCAAGATTGCGGATCATCTAAATTTACCACCAGCTGTTCGGCTTGATGAGCAATTTTGTGCTTAGCCGCGATGTACTCATTTAAACCGGGGTAACGGTCCATATGATCTTCGCTAATATTTAACACTGTTGCCGTTTTTGCTCTTAAGTTATAGGTAGTTTCCAATTGAAAACTAGATAACTCCAATACATACACTTGCACCTGAGAATCGAGTAGGTCTAGCACAGGAACACCAATGTTGCCCCCCACTGCCACAGTCAATCCAGCCTGTTTGGCCATCTCGCCCACCAAGCTGGTTACGGTACTCTTGCCATTGGAGCCGGTAATCGCAACTACCGGCGCGTTTGCGTAATGGCAAAACAGTTCTACATCACCCATTAGTTGCACACCCGCTTTCGCCAAAGTTTGCAACTCAGGTGTAGCCAAGGCAACTCCAGGACTCACTAGCACTACATTGCACTTTAACAAGGCCTGCAGCGGTAAACCACCTGTCACCACTTCAAGCTCAGCCGGCAAAGAATCAAGACCAGCGGGGTGCAGGCGGGTATCACAGACCAAGGGCTTGATATTGTGCTGCAGTAAGAATCGCACACAACTTAGCCCGCTGGCACCAAGGCCAACCACGGCATAACGTTGTTGTGGCTGCAATTTACTCACTTTATCCTCTCATCTTTTGCTGTATGGCTTTAACGCACCTTGAGGGTCGCTAAACCGATTAGTACTAAAATCAACGATATAATCCAAAACCGAACAATTACTCGCGGCTCTGGCCAGCCTTTCAACTCATAGTGATGATGGATTGGCGCCATACGAAAAATACGTTGGCCGCGTAATTTATAAGAGCCAACTTGTAAGATCACCGAAACGGTTTCCATCACAAATACGCCGCCCATAATCACTAATAACAACTCTTGACGAACTAAAACCGCAACCACGCCCAAAGCGGCCCCCAAGGCTAAAGAGCCCACATCCCCCATGAACACTTGTGCTGGATAAGTGTTAAACCACAAAAAGGCTAAGCCTGCTCCTACCATGGCTGTACATACCACCACTAGCTCGCTAGCTGCGGGTATGTAAGGAATGAATAAGTAGCTGGAGAAGTTAACATGTCCGGTCAGGTAGGAAATTAAGGCAAAGGCAGAAGCCACCATCACACTTGGCATAATGGCTAGGCCATCTAAACCATCAGTTAGGTTTACCGCATTACTGCTTCCTACGATGGCCAAATAAGTGAGCGGGATAAACAACCACCCCAACTGTGGCATGATGTCTTTAATGAATGGTAATACCAATTGAGTCTGTGCAGCAGAATCGGCACTCCAGTACAAATATAGAGCAACGACTAAGGCTACCACCGACTGCCAAAAGTACTTCCAGCGAGCAATTAAACCTGCCGAATCTTTGCGGATCACCTTACGGTAATCGTCAACAAAACCGATCGCGCCATAGCTGCCGAAAACAAACAGCATCACCCATACATAAGGATTATCTAAACGAGCCCACAATAAAGTTGATAAAAATACCGACGCAATGATCAACACCCCACCCATAGTAGGCGTACCAGACTTACTGAGATGCGACTCTGGACCGTCATTACGAACGGTTTGGCCGATTTGTAACAACTGTAAACGACGGATCAGCTTAGGCCCCATCCATAAGCCAAAAACTAAAGCCGTTAAAATGCTTACAATGGCTCGAAAAGTTAAATAAGAAAATAGCGAAAATCCACTAAAATATTGCTGCAGATACTCCGCCAACCAAACTAACATGGCAAACCCTTTTTAAAATGTTGCAGTAACTGTTGAACGACTTTTTCCATGTGGGTCGAACGAGACCCCTTAACTAACACTAAACAGGCTTGTTCTGCATCTTGTTCTAGCGCAGAAATTAAGCGTTGCGTGAGTGTTTCATGGCTGTCGAAAGCTAATGAAGTAAGGCTCATTTCAGCCAATACTTCCTCAAAAGACGCGCCATAAGAATACAAGCTGATGTCACTGTCAAGTGCTTGATGAACTAAGTCTTGATGCACCTGTTTGGTTTGTTTGCCCATTTCGCCCATGGCCCCGGCGATTAGGAAGCGCTTACCTTCAAAAGCATCTAAAAGGTTAATCGCTGCTTTAAAAGACGCAGGGTTGGCGTTATAGCTATCATCAATTAAATCAATATTATGAGTTAGAGGCTGAAGGTTTAAACGACCAGGAACCGCAGCCATAGAGGCTAAGCCCTGCTGCACTTCCGTTAAGCTGGCACCCATATTCAATGCCAAAGCGCTCGCCGCAACAGCGTTTTTAACATTATGCAAACCGGCCACGTTAATCTGCAGTTCTACTTGCCCGATTGGGCTATGTAGATTGAAGCGACTTCCTTGAAGCCCCAAAGACTCAATATTGCTAGCATAATAATCAGCGGCAGTATCATCTAATGAGAAGTGCCGTAACTGAGCAGGCTTAGCAATTTGATCTAAATAATTTTGATAGTCACTAGCATACTCACATAAGGCCAATTGCTGAGAACCTAATCCACCGAACAACTCCGATTTGGCCTTAAGCACCCCTTGTTGTGAACCAAAGCCCTCAATATGCGCCGCCGACACATTGTTAATTAACGCAACTTTAGGCTGCACTAAGTTAACCGTGTAGGCAATTTCACCAATATGATTAGCACCAAGTTCTAATACGCCTACTTGATGTTGCTCAGTGGCTCTCAATAATGATAGTGGTACTCCGATGTCGTTATTAAAGTTACCTTGCGTAGCCAATACCTGAAGACTTTGCCCTAAAATGGCAGAGCTCATCTCTTTGACTGTGGTTTTCCCATTACTGCCGGTGATAGCACAGCAAGCTAAGTTCAGTTTGCTACGAACATAACTGGCTAATAAGCCCAAGGCGATGCGCGTATCTTCCACTACTAGTTGGGGCAGAGGCAGATTTAACGGGCGCTCAACTAATAAAGCGGAGGCCCCCTGCTCTAAAGCTTTATCAGCAAAATTATGTGCATCGAAACGCTCACCAGTTAGCGCAATAAACAAAGCGCCAGGCATAGCCTTACGGGTATCGGTACTAATCGCATCAACTACGCAATCATCCCCGGCTAAACGGGCATTTAAAACTGATACTAATTCAGTGAGGCTTAAGGCTATCATTACGCTCCCCCCACTAAGAATTGAACCAATTCTCGCTCGTCGTAATGCTGCACCTTGGCGCCGATAATTTGATAACTTTCGTGACCTTTACCAGCCACCAAAATAACATCCTGCGGCTGAGAATGTTCAATGGCAAAAGCAATCGCTTCGCGACGCTGGTGAATCACCGATACTCTAGAGCCTTTTTCAAAACCCAATAAAATGTCATCAACAATGGCTTTAGGATCTTCAAAACGTGGGTTGTCATCGGTCACAATTACCCTATCAGCTTTCTGCTCCGCCACCTTCGCCATCAGTGGACGCTTGCCTTTATCGCGGTCGCCACCGCAGCCGAAAAGACAAATCAACTCACCGCAACAATGCTGGCGCAGCGCGGTTAAAGCCTTATCCAAGGCATCCGGTGTATGCGCAAAGTCCACCACTACCGAACGTTTACCGATAAATAGCTCCATTCGTCCAGGAACCGCAGTTAAGCTGGTTAATCGTCCCACCATAGTGCGTAAATCCAACCCAAGATGGTGTAAGCAGGCAATCGCAGCCAGTAAGTTATCGGCATTAAAGCGCCCTAATAAGGGGCTATGAAACGCGAGTTTTTGGTGTTGAGCGTCAGGGCTCACCAAGTAGCCACCCGCACCTAATTCACTAAATTGTAAATCAATGATCTGCCAATCGGCGGCGCTATCTTCCAAAGACAGAGAGCGAGCTGATGGATAGTGCTGTAATAACTGTTTACCAAAGCCATCATCAGCGTTTATCAGGCGACAATCTAAACTGGGCCAATTAAACAAGGACTGCTTAGCCCGACCGTATTCAGCCATACTGCCATGATAATCCAAATGGTCACGACTCAAATTGGTAAAAATGGCCACCTTAAATGGCACCGCCGCTACTCGCTGTTGCACTAGACCATGTGATGACACTTCCATAGCAACAAGATCGAAACCTTGCTGATGCATGGCACTGAGTTGACGCTGAATCGTAATCGCATCACCAGTGGTATTAACTGAAGCTTGCAGCTCGCCGGGTTTACCATTTCCCAAGGTGCCCATCACCGCAGCAGAGCGACCACTCAGATTAGCCAAATTGGCAATTAAATGGGTGACCGTACTCTTGCCGTTGGTGCCGGTGACACCAATTAGGGTAAGAGGATTACCATCAGGAAAATAAGCCGCTGCAGCTAGTTGTGATAACTGCTGACTCAAGCGCCAAAATGCGACACATGGTACCTCAGCCTTAAAATCAATATGCCCATGACTTTTTTCATCATCGGCTTCACAAATAACCGCCACCGCACCAGCAGCCAAAGCGGAATCAATATACGCTCGGCCATCTACCTGATGTCCACGAATCGCAACAAATACATCTCCAGCAGTGATGTCGCGGCTATTCAAGGACAAATCTTTAAATGTAATCGGTGGCGCAGTGGTAATCGCAAACTGAGCCAACAAAACTGACAGATTAGGTATTGCCATGATCGGCTCCTTCTAACTGCACAACTTGACTACCTTGCTCATCGGGGGCGACATTCAAATATTGCAAGCCTCCTTGCATCACCTTAGAAAACACTGGTGCTGCCACATCACCACCGTAGTAGTGATCGGTTTTGGGTTCATTGATAAATACCACAATCGCCAATTTAGGATCACTTACCGGAGCCACCCCAGCAAAAATTGCCACATAGTCATCGCCGTAGCCACCACGAACCGCTTTTCGACTAGTGCCGGTTTTACCTGCAACGCGATAACCCGGTACGGCGGCCTTTTTACCAGTGCCACCGTTCTGAATAACTGATTCCATCATTTCTAGTACGGCTTCAACCTTTCGTTCTTCAAATACCCGCTCACCAGCAACCGGATTCTCTAACTTGATAACAGAGATTGGGCGGAAAATGCCGCCAGATCCCATGGTGGCGTAGGCTTGTGCTAGCTGCAATGGTGTTACCATTAAGCCATAGCCAAAAGATAAGGTGGCTAACTCAAAGTCTGACCAGCGGCGTCGTTGCGGCATTTGTCCACCCGATTCCCCCACTAAACCTAAGCCCGCATCATTACCGAAACCCACGTCGTAGAAGGTATCTAACATACCTTCTACACCTACCTTTAACGCCAGCTGGCTGGTCGCTACATTGCTCGATTTCTGAATCACTTTAGTCAAGCTAATGTCACCGTAATTACGAGAATCGCGAACCCGGCGTCCCCCAATTTGCATCCAACCAGGGTTCGTATCGATGGTGCTATTTACTGCTATTTGGTCTCGCTCTAACGCGGCAATCACCGACAAGGGTTTGACCGTAGAGCCAGGTTCATAACTGTCGGTAATCGCCCGATTACGATAGCGGTAACTTTGGAACTGCTTGCGGTCATTAGGATTAAATGAAGGGCTATTTGCCATGGCCAAGACTTCGCCAGTGTCGATGTCCAATACCACCACACTACCTGAGGTAGCTTTGGTTTCAGCCACCGCTTTCTTCAATTCACGGTAGGCGATAGCTTGGATCCGCTGGTCGATGCTCAGGGCTATATTTTGCGCTTGCTTGGCTTGATGAATCACCGCCAAGTCTTCTACCACTCGACCTAAGCGGTCTTTGCGTACTTTACGCTTACCCGGCTCTCCAGTTAACCAATCGTCATAACTGCGCTCAATACCTTCCAAACCATGGTCATCAATATTGGTAAAACCCACCAAGTGAGCACTGACTTCGCCAGTTGGGTAGAATCTACGTGATTCAGGTTTGAGATAAACCCCTTTAACTTTCAGTTTCTCAACATAATCGGCCACCGCCGCGCTCACTTGTCGCTGCAGATAAACAAAGCGCTGCTTAGGATTACTGACGCGATCTTGTAAACCATCAACATCACTGTCAAGAACCTTGGCCAAGGCAGCCCAGGCTTCTCTGTTATCAAAACTGTGTTGCTCAATCACCTGTTTGGGATCGGCCCAAATTGCTCGCACCGGCACACTCACCGCCAGCTCATGACCCAAACGGTCGGTAATAATGCCCCGTTCAGAATAAGCCGTTTTAGTCCGGATAGAGCGTAAGTCCCCTTCATAAATGAGTTTATCAGGAGCGATCACTTGAATAAAAGCGGCACGACTTACCAAGGCAGTAAATACCAGACAAACCACTGCCATCACTAGCACAAAGCGCCAATGAATAAACAGTTTTTGTTTACTTCCTTTGCTGCTCATTAGTTTGTTATAACCACTTGCTCTTCAATTTTGGGTCGATGCATGCCTAAACGCTTCTTGGCTATGCTTTCTACTCGGCTATGTTCTGCCAAGGCGTTCTGTTCAATTAATAAATGCCGCCACTCTACATTCAGACCATCACGGCTCATCATTAGCCGTTCACGCTGCTCCACAAGCATTCGAGTATGATGGGTTGTCCACACCACACAAAAAGCCGAAGCAACCGCTAACAGCATCAATAATACATGTTGCTTATTGCGCCATAGGTCTTTCACGATCGCCTGTAATAAATTAGGCTGGCGGCTTAATTCTTCCATTACAAGCGCTTAGCCACTCGCAGTACCGAGCTACGCGCGCGCGGGTTGCAGCTAATTTCTTCAGCGCTCGGTTTAATTGCTCGGCCAAGGCTTTTTAAATAACGGCCACTGGCTAACTGCGCTTCAGTTAACGGTAAACCTCTAGGAAATTGCTGGCCTTGCTCTTGTTTGCGAATAAAGCGTTTCACCATACGGTCTTCTAAGGAATGAAAACTAATCACAGCTAAACGTCCATCGGTGGCGAGACAGTTCATCGCCCCTAACAAAGCCTTATCGATTTCGTCCAGCTCGCTGTTAATGTAGATACGAATCGCTTGAAAACTGCGGGTAGCGGGGTGCTTATGCTTATCTTTTACCGGACAAGCTTGGTCAATGATTTTAGCTAGTTGTAAAGTACTAGTGAGAGCTTCCTGCTGCCTTGCATTCACGATACCGTGAGCAATGCGTTTACCGAATTTTTCTTCACCAAAGGTTTTTATCACCCACGCAATATCCTCCTCGGCCGCTTCGCTAAGCCATTGCGCAGCGGTTTTACCTTGCGAGGTATCCATCCGCATATCGAGTGGACCGTCTCGTAAAAAACTAAAACCACGCTCGGCATCATCTAACTGAGGAGAAGACACTCCTAAATCCAACAACACCCCATCAATTTTTTTGGCTAAGCCTAACTCTGTGATGTATTGTTCAATACCCGAAAACGGGCCATGCACAATTTGAAAGCGCGGATCATCGGCGAATTGTTTAGCGGCCTCAATAGCTCGCGGGTCTCTATCGATGGCAATTAAACGCCCTTGTGGACCAAGCTCTTGTAATATGGCACGGCTATGTCCGCCCCTACCAAAGGTTCCGTCTACATAGATACCATCTTGTTTGATGGCCAAACCGTCGATACATTCTTGCAGCAGTACCGAGGTATGTACAAATTCAGTACTCATACTAAAGTGAAAAACCTTTTAGGTTGTCAGTTAACATATCAACGTCCTCTTCTAGGGCTATATCGGCAGCAATTTGTTGCTGCCACTCTGCTTCTGACCACAACTCAAACTTGTTAAGTTGGCCAACCAGCATGATTTTTTTCTCCAAACTCGCATGCTGGCGCAGTGGCGGTGGAATTAATAAACGACCATTTTTGTCCATATCACAATCATCAGCGTAGCCCAATAACAAACGCTGCAGGCGGCGCTCCGCCGGGTTCATACTCGATAGGCGTTTCAATTTGCGTTCTATCTCTTCCCATTCGGCTAAGGGGTAGAGCAACAAACAGCGATGATTAATATCAATAGTGCACACCATATGTCCGTGGCACTCATCCATCAGCCACTCACGATAACGGGTCGGCATAGTGAGCCGCCCTTTCGCGTCGAGGTTGATTGAACTGGCGCCGCGTAACATCAGTGTTAATTCCCCATTTATCCCTAAAATCTTCAGTTGCTGGGTAAGTAGATCCACTATGATCCACTTTATCCCACAATTCACTAAGTTTAAGGACGAGTCCTAGCCTTTGCAAGCGACCTTGAGCAAGAAAATGAACAAAAATCCAACAGCAAATCTATAGGCGGGTCTAAAGACTTGATATTCCAAGCTACATGCGGCTTTTTAGGAAAAAAATAATTACCATTAATCATGAAATAATGGAGCATTAAGGCTTGGGATAGAGAAAAATCAGGTGCGTTTTTTCTGTATTACTGATGTAAAAAACAAAAAAGTCCTGCTGCGAAGCAACAGGACTTAAAAAATGGAGGAGTTGGCCGATAAGCCGGGTTTTGTCGTGAACAACCATTCGTCTAGGCCATTAATCGCTCAATGGCTCAAGCAGCCTACCCGCCCCCAACGCGGGTCGCGCCTTAAGGGGGCCTATTTGGCCTTGCTCCGGGTGGAGTTTACCTCGCCGTAAACTGTTACCAGTTACGCGGTGCGCTCTTACCGCACCCTTTCAGCCTTACCTGTTCCCACAAGGGGCCATCGGCGGTCTTCTCTCTGCTGCACTTGTCGTAGGCTCGCGCCCCCCAGGCGTTACCTGGCACCCTACCCTATGGAGCCCGGACTTTCCTCCCCTTCGCCCGTCTGCCACTCTCGAAAGAGCACACAACGACGAAGCGGCGATTGTCTGGCCAACTCCGAGGGCGGACTATAGCAAACAATGAGATGCAAGAGTAGTGCTTATTCGCCCTGTTTTAAGCCGTAGTCATAAAGGGCATTTTTCTTAAGCCCATAAATCTTGGCGGTCAATGCAGCGGCCTTTTTTAAGGGCAATTCTGCGTGTAACAAATTCAGTGTATCTAAGGCTTCCACAGGCAACTGTTGCTGAGTTTTTTGATAACCCGCCACCATCAAAACCATCTCGCCTTTTTGCTGGTTTGGATCAGCCTTAACCCAGTCCAACATGCTTTGAGCAGGCAAAGATTGTATGGTTTCAAAGGTTTTAGTCAGCTCGCGTGCTAATACCAGCGGCCGCTCGGCACCAAGGCAAGTTACCATATCAGCCAAACTGTCTAAAATACGATGGGGTGATTCATAATACACGACGGTTCTCGGCTCTTGGCGCAACTCATTTAAGCGCTCTTGACGAGCCTTAGTTTTAGCCGGTAAAAAGCCTTCGTAAAGAAACCTATCTGTGGCTAACCCAGCCACCGACAAGGCGGTAATAGCGGCACACGCTCCCGGGATCGGTACAACCGAATAGCCTTTAGCGCGAAACGCACTCACTAAATGGTAACCGGGGTCGTTTATCAACGGCGTTCCCGCATCCGATACTAAGGCGATGTCTTTACCATCGACTAATTGTTGCTCTAACCACGCAATTTTTTGTTGTTCATTATGATCGTGCACAGCTACACAACGAGTGGCTATTTCATAATAGCTCAGCAGCCGACCGGTATTTCGGGTATCTTCAGCGGCGATGATGGCAACGCTTTTTAAAATCTCAAGCGCACGCAGAGTAATATCGGCCAAGTTGCCTATTGGAGTAGCAACGATATACAAGGAGCCAGTAGCTGACATAAACAAACCTCAAATGAAAACGGCCTCTACTTTAATCAAAAGCACCTTATGCCTCAATCTTTCACCACCTTGAATGTGGATTATTTAGCGTTTGGCTCTTAATATAGGCACTAATTAAACAATACTAGTGGTGTTAACCTTGAAACATAACCTGAACTCAGCGCTACGTTATCTCTGTTTGAGCTTGGTGCTTATTGTTGCCGCCTGTTCCACTGGCCCAACTAAGCCTCCGATTGTGGCAGTAGATTTACCCTCAATCGCCATCGTACCTGAACACAACGCTGAGTTTTTCCTTGACCAAGCGAGTATCGCACCAATAGAACAACAGTTTGATTGGGAACTACTCGCCGCCAAAGCATATTACCAACAAGGCATGGCTCAAGCCGCAGTAGCGGTACTTAACGACTTAGACACCCAAGCCTCTCGCTCACAAAAAGCAGGAATACATTTAGTTCGAGCTTATGGTTTACAGCTAAACGGGAAAATTAATGCGGCCTTACAACTACTAGATTTTGACCCCATGTGGATCTTGCCAGACGATTACTGGTTGAGTTATTACCAAACACGTGCTGCTTTATACCAACAGCAGAATAATTCATTAGCCGCGGCAAGCGCTTTAATTGAACTCAATAACTATCTTGATGAAGCCCAGCTAGAAGCCAACCATCAACAGATTTGGCAACAACTAAAGCCCCTGAGCTCTTTTACTTTGCGCAGTTTTCAACAGCCGGGAAATGCATTACGCAATGGTTGGTTAGAGATTGTTGCCGTTAGTAATGAACCTAAATCTTCTCCTGAGAAATTAATTGAAAAATTACAACAATGGAAACAGGATTACCCAGAGCATCCCGCTCTAGATTATGTCGGAGGGAAATTAGCTAAGGCGCTAAGCATTAGTCCCTATCAACCTAACAAAATTGCCGTATTGTTGCCATTGAGTGGGAAATATAAGAGTAACGGTTTAGCCATCAAGGATGGGCTTGTTTCCGCCCACCTCGATCAACAAAAAGCTGCAGGAACAACTAGCGAATTACGGTTTTATGATACTGAGGCACACGCCATCGACAGCTTATATTCTCAGTTTGAACAAGATCAAATTGATTTTATTGTCGGACCGCTGCTTAAATCGGAGTTAAAAGCATTATTAGACTTAACCCCAAGCATTCCGTTACTGGCGCTTAACGACGTGTCAACAACAGCGCATGCCGAACAGTTCTTCTTTCCGCTATCGCCCGAAGACGAAGCGAAGCAAGCCGCGCAATTTATGGCTCAACGAGAAGAGCAAAGCCCATTATTGCTGGTGCCACAAAACAATTTGGGTAAACGCATGGCTGAAGCCTTTACCAGAGAATGGGAGCTGCACTCCGAAGTACCAGTCGATGTAGTCAACTACGCCAACCGTAATGATCTTCAGCGAGCTATTCGTAAACTATTGCATACCAATTTAAGCCAGCAACGGGTTAGCCAATTTAAAAAGATCATAGGCCATGATATTGAAGCAGAACTTCGCTCACGACGTGATGCAAATGCCTTGTATTTAGTGGGAGACAACACTGAAAGCAAGCTAATAAAGGCCTTCATTGACGTTACTGTTAGCCCCTTTGCTAGCACACCCAGGCTATATGCTAGCTCACGTAGCTACGACAAAAATGACGAGACCAGCGAAAACGAATTGGAAGGCCTCTACGTAAGTGAAATGCCGTGGATACTAGAGCAGCAGTCGGTTAATTCAATTCGTTATCAACAGCTCTGGCCCAGTTCATCTGACACTCAAAAGCGCCTATATGGTCTTGGCTATGACGCATTTCAACTTATCCATCAGTTGGCACAAATGCGCGGCTACAGCGACTACCAGTTAAACGGTTTAACCGGCAGACTAAGCGTTGACCAACAAGGTGTCATCAGCAGACAATTAACTTGGACACAATTTCATAATGGCCAATTGCTCCCCTTGGAAATTCAAGCAGAATCTGTTCCACAAAGTGAAGCTAAATAAAGGTCAAGCCGCCGAACGACTGGCGGCTGATTATTTGAAAAATCAAGGTTTAAGCTTTGTTGAAAGAAACTACCGCTGCCGTCGTGGCGAAATAGACTTGATATTCAAACAAGACGATACTTGGGTATTTGTCGAAGTAAAATATCGGACGAGTAAAAATTACGGTGGGGCCGCAGCTGCAGTGGATCAACACAAAATACACCGTATATTGCTTAGCGCCCAACATTACTTACAAAACTACAATATTAATCAGTATGATACAGCCATACGTTTTGATGTTATTACCGTTCAAGAACAAGCTCCTTACTTAGAATGGTTTCAAAACGCCTTTGGGGAATAAGATGCAAGAACGAATTAAAGAGATATTTAGAGAAAGTATACAAACTAAAATTGCAGCAGCAGAGGCCTTACCTGAAGCCATAGAAAAAGCGACACTGATCATCGCTCAGGCACTGCTCAATGGTAATAAGCTACTGATTATCGGAAATAATTCAGCAGCGGCCTTGGCTCAGCAGTTTTCGGCCAATTTAGTGAATCGCTATGATACCGAGCGCCCCAGTCTTCCGGCCTTAGCACTCAGCACTGATAGCTCAGTGCTCTCCGCTATTGCCAATGATCACAGCTTCGATGAGGTCTTTGCTAAACAAATTAGAGCCTTAGGCCAGCAAGGCGATATCTTAGTGGCCATTTCAGATTCCGGTAATTGCCGTAACGTAATCAAAGCGATGGAAGCCGCGGTAAATCGTGATATGAGTATCATCGCTCTCACCGGTAAAGACGGTGGCGAAATGGCCGGCTTATTAAGCGAACAAGATGTAGAAATTAGAGTGCCTGCGGAGCATAGCGTTCGCATCAACGAAGTGCACCTATTGGCACTAAATGGTTTATGCGATCTCATTGATCGTACTTTGTTCCCCCAACAAGAGGATTAACCAAGATGTTACGTATAATCTCCATCATCATTTTAGCAGGGCTACTACAAGCTTGTGCCGGCGCTATTGTGGTTGGGGCAGGGGTGGCTGCAGGAGCCGCTACCGACCGCCGTTCTGTGGGTACCCAGATAGATGACCAAACCATCGAATTACAAGTGCTTAATGCCTTGGGTAAATCCGAAGAAATTTGGCGGAGCAGTAAGCTATCAGTGGTAGCTCTTAATGGTCGAGTGTTAATTTTAGGACAAACTCCGAACGAACAATATTTCACCAAAATCACTCAAATTGCACGAGAAATAAATGGGGTTGAACAAGTCTTAAATGAAGTTAGACTCAAACAACCAGTATCATTAAGTGTGCGCAGTAACGATTCTTGGATCACCACCAAAGTCAAATTCAAAATCTACCAAGACAGCGAGTTGCCACCAGGAAAAATCAAAGTCATCACCGAAGACAGCGAAGTATTCTTAATTGGCGTGGTTACCGCAGCGGAAGAACGCCGTGCAATTGACATAGCGAGACACGAAAATGGCGTCATCAAGGTAATTAAAGTATTTGAGCTGGTTGAAGCAGGCTAAAAGTTGGATTAACGATTCAATTTTAATAATAAAAAAGCGCCTAAAGGCGCTTTTTTATTTAACTATAGTCAAGGTTGGCTTTTTAGGCTTCTCTTCAGCAACTTCCACCGAGGCATTTGTAGCACCTTCCTCGCTAACATTATGCTCTTCGTAGGCTGGCTCTGGTTCAAAAGCTGTTCCTGCGCCATTCTCTCGAGCATAAATGGCTAATACAGCAGCCATGGGTACGTAAACCTGAAACGGCTTACCGCCAAATCGAGCACTAAAGCTAATGTGCTCAAGATCCATGTTAAAACCTACAATAGCGGTAGGGGAAATATTTAAAACAATTTGCCCATCATTAACGAATTGGCTAGGCACCGACACATTAGCTCGGGTCGCGTCCACCACTAAATGAGGAGTAAGTTCGTTATCTAACAACCAATCGAAAAAAGCCCTTACTAAGTAAGGACGATTGGGCGTCATTTGCTGACCAGTCATTAACCTAAGAACCCGTCTCGAATTTCACGTTCGGCGTCGGTTAATGAAGCTTGGAAAGACTCACGGTCAAACACGCGGATCATGTATGACTTAATTTCTTTTGCACCAGTACCTTGTAAATCAATGCCTAAAGCAGGTAAACGCCACAACAAAGGCGCTAAGTAACAGTCTACTAGACTGAACTCTTCGCTCATAAAGTAAGGCATTTCAGCAAATACTGGGGCTATGCCCAACAAGCTTTCAGTTAATTGTTTACGAGCTGCATCGGCATTATCGCCTTTCTCGATTTGCGCGACTAACGAATACCAGTCGTTCTTGATGCGGTGCATCATCAAACGACTAGAGCCGCGAGATACCGGATAAACAGGCATTAACGGCGGATGAGGAAAGCGTTCGTCCAAATACTCCATAATAATCTGTGATTGATATAATACTAATTCACGATCCACCAGAGTTGGCACAGAGCTGTATGGATTCAAATCAATTAAGTCTTCCGGCAGATTGTCTGGGTCAACTTGATTAATTTCTACGCTGACGCCTTTCTCGGCTAAAACGATACGCACCTGATGACTGTATAAGTCATTAGCTCCAGAGTACAGCGTCATGACCGAACGTTTGTTGGCAGCTACAGCCATTGAATCCTCCAAAAACCATCTAAATAAAATACACAAACGGCAACAGCATAACTGCTATTGCCGATAAACCAATACTAGCGCAACAATTAGTGTACGTCGCGCCAGTATTCTCTTTTCAATAAGTAACTAATAATGAAGAAAATGAACAAGAAGCCTAATACCCAGTAGCCCAAGCGCTTACGCTCTAACTGAACCGGTTCTGCGGAATAAACCAAGAAGTTAACTAGGTCTAATACAGCATTATCAAATTCATCATCGCTCATCTCACCACTACCGTCTGATTCAATACCTCGGTAGACCTGGTGTTCTTCACCATCAATCATTTCTGTTTCATAAACCGCGCTAGGCACACCTTGTAGCTCTTGTAGCACATGTGGCATACCAACACTTGGGAAAACTATATTGTTGACTCCAAATGGACGAGACTCATCGACATAAAATGAACGCAAATAAGTATAGATCCAATCTGCGCCTCGAACTCGTGCCACTAAGGTTAAATCCGGTGCAGGCGCACCAAACCATTTAGCAGCATCTTTCTCTTGAATGGCATTTTCCATTAATTCACCAGATTTTACCCCGGTAAAAATCAAGTTTTCTTCCATTAACTTAATTGGAATAGCTAAATCTTCAGCGACACGATTATAACGCTGATACTGCGTGCTGTGACAGCCAAAACAGTAATTCATGAATAACTTAGCACCATTTTGCAGTGAAGCCTTGTCAGTCAAATCATAATCGGCTTTATCTAGATGCACATGGCCACCCGCAGCAAAAGCCAAGCTAGGAACCAGCAACGCGAATGCTAAAAAAATATTTTTCATCATTTGGTCACCCTTTCTGGTACTGGCTTAGTCTTTTCGTTTTTACTGTAAATCCAAAGTAATACGAAGTAGGCAAAGTAACCGAACGAGGTAACTTGAGCCAAGAGCGTCAAAGCGGGTGTTGAAGGTAAGGCGCCTAAAACACCTAACGTGATGAAACAAATAACAAACTGAGCAATATTTAATTTATGAATAGTGCTACGGTAGCGAATTGATTTCACTTTGCAACGATCTAGCCAAGGTAATACAAATAATACTGCAATAGATAAGCCCATCATCATCACCCCTAACAGCTTATCAGGCACAGCCCGCAAGATTGCATAGAAAGGAGTGAAATACCACACCGGTGCGATATGCGCAGGCGTTTTAAGTGGGTTAGCGGCTTCAAAGTTTGGTGCTTCCAAGAAGTAACCACCGCCGTCAGGTAAGAAAAACATCACCCAACAGAAGAAGAACAAGAAGCCAACAATCGCTGCTAAGTCTTTTACTGTGAAATAAGGATGGAAAGGAATACCATCTTTAGGCCAGCCATTTTCATCTTTATTGGCTTTTATTTCAATACCATCGGGATTGTTTGAACCGACTTCATGCAACGCCACAATATGCAGGAATACCAGCATAACCAATACAAGAGGTAACGCAATTACATGCAGAGCGAAGAAACGGTTTAAAGTCACGCCGGAAATGACGTAGTCGCCTCGAATCCACAGGGTTAAATCATCGCCTATCACGGGAATTGCACCAAATAGCGAAATAATAACCTGAGCCCCCCAATAGGACATTTGCCCCCAGGGTAATAAGTAGCCCATAAAGGCTTCGGCCATCAACACCAAGAAGATTAACATCCCAAACAGCCAAATTAGCTCACGCGGTTTCTGGTAAGAACCGTAGATAAGGCCGCGATACATATGTAAGTAAATCACTACAAAAAATGCAGAAGCTCCAGTGGAGTGCATGTAACGTAGTAACCACCCATATTCAACATCACGCATGATGTATTCGATAGAAGCAAATGCCCCGTCACCAGAAGGGTTATAATTCATGGTTAACCAAATACCGGTCAGGATTTGGTTAACCAATACCACCATGGCGATAAAACCAAAGATATACCAAAAGTTAAAATTCTTCGGTGTGGGATATTGGCCTACATGTTTATTGTAGGTTTTGGTTAAAGGGATCCGTTCATCGATCCAACCAATCAATGCTTTCATTATTACGCCTCTCCCTCATCCAAACCCACTAAAATCGTGGAGTCGTCAACAAAGTGGTATGGAGGAACTACCAAGTTAAGTGGTGCAGGAACACCTTGGAAAACTCGTCCAGCCATATCAAATTTTGAACCATGGCAAGGACAGAAGAATCCGTATTCAACGCCCTCAACCTGCTCGGCAAAACTACCTGGCAAGTATGTAGGCGAACAACCTAAGTGAGTACAAATACCCACTGCCACAAACAACTCAGGCTTAATCGAGCGATATGGATTGGTAGAGTAATCCGGTTGTTGAGGCTCCTCTGAATTAGGATCTCGTAATTTGTCGCCAATAGCGTCTAGGTTATCAAGAACCGACTTAGGGCGACTAACCACCCATACGGGTTTACCACGCCATTCAACACGTAGTAGTTGCCCAGGTTCTATTTTGCTGATATCCACTTCCACGGGTGCCCCGGCGGCTTTAGCCTTGGCACTCGGATTCCATGAACTGATAAAAGGTACTGCTGCAAACGCTGCTCCTACACCACCGACAACAGCCGTTGTCCAGGTGAGAAAGCGGCGTCGGCCAGCATCGACAGGAGCGTTGCTCATCCAATGTCTCTCCGGTAAGGATCCGCGCAATTATTGTAATTTTCCTTGCGGCATGCTGCACAAGGTAGCGTTTTTCTGCTACAGGTAGCGTTTACTTGCTACTACATTATTGCAGGTAAATGCGAACAAAATAGTAATAAAAAACACACAAATTGACAAGGGTAATCAAGGTTTTTAACCTTTTAGAAAAACAAAAGCTCGGCAATGCCGAGCTTTTGTAACACGATACGTGAGCAATTAACGTTTAGAGAATTGCGGACGACGACGTGCTTTACGTAAACCAACTTTCTTACGTTCAACCTTACGAGCATCACGAGTAACAAAGCCAGCTTTGCGTAGTTCAGGGCGTAGACTTTCGTCATATTCCATCAACGCACGAGTGATACCGTGACGGATAGCACCCGCTTGACCAGTAGTACCACCACCTTTAACAGTGATGTGAAGGTCTACTTTTTCTAACAATTCAGTTAGTTCAAGAGGTTGACGAACTACCATACGAGCAGTTTCACGACCAAAGTAAACTTCCAAAGAACGGTTGTTTACAGCGATGTTACCACTACCTGCTTTTAAAAATACGCGAGCAGTAGAGCTTTTGCGACGGCCTGTGCCGTAGTATTGATTCTCAGCCATTATTCAAATTCCGTAACTTAAATGTCTAATACTTGTGGTTGCTGAGCCGCATGAGTGTGCTCAGGTCCAGCGAATACTTTCAGTTTACGGAACATTGCACGGCCTAGAGGACCTTTTGGCAACATACCTTTCACTGCAGACTGGATAACGCGCTCAGGAGCTTTATCGATTAACTTTTCAAAGCTAATTGACTTTAGGCCACCTGGGTAACCAGTGTGCGAGTGGTAAATTTTACCTTTCGCTTTGTTGCCTGTTACGGCTACTTTCTCAGCGTTAATTACGATGATGTAATCACCAGTATCAACGTGAGGAGTATATTCAGCTTTGTGCTTACCGCGTAGGCGAGAAGCAATTTCAGTTGCGATACGACCCAGAGTTTTACCATCTGCGTCAACAACATACCAGTCGCGTTTTACGCTTTCTGGTTTGGCTACAAAAGTTTTCATTTGTATATATAACCCAAAATAACTGTTACACACGTGTTTGTGAAAACCACAAACGTAAAAATAGCCACTCATAGTATCCCTTCGAATACGGAGCATGCTTGAATGTTAGTATCACCAAATCGGTGACATGTAACGTGGGGTGGCAAGATTATAGGGCAAGTACAAAAAAAAACCACCCTTAATCTAAATTATTTTATGGAAGATGGGCCTTTTCTAAGTACTCATGTGACTGCATTTCTTGTAAGCGCGAACGACAACGTTCAAATTCAAAACTTAATCGCCCCTTTATATATAATTGCTCAAGCGGCACCTCAGCGGCAATGATCAAGGTAACATGGCGCTCGTAGAACTCATCAACCAAAGCAATGAAACGACGCGCGGCATCATCATTATGGCGCCCCATCGGCACTAAGCCCGATAACAAAACAGTATGATATAACTTAGCAAGCTCAATATAATCTAACTGACTGCGCGCACCTTCACACAGCTCGGAAAACTCAACATGTAATACACTATCAGCTTCCTCAACAAAATTAATCATGCGTTGATTAATTTCTATCTGCCCATGCTGCTGACGCGGCTCTGTAGATAATTGTAAAAAATATTGGGCAAGATTTTGTTGTGCTTTGTGATCCAAAGGGTAATGGTAGATTTCAGCGGCATTGAGGGTGCGCATTCTATAGTCATTGCCTCCATCCACATTAATAATTTGGCAGTGCTGTTGAATCAATTTAATGGTGGGCAAAAAACGTTGCCGCTGTAAACCATTACGATAGAGTTCCTCAGGGGGAATGTTTGAAGTGGCCACCAGCGTAACTCCACGAGCAAATAGGCCTTCAAACAACGTACCTAAGATCATCGCGTCGGTAATATCCGAGACAAAGAACTCATCAAAACAAATCACTTCAGCTTCAACAAATAAGTTATCTGCCACAAGTTCAAGAGGGTTAGTCTGCTTATCTAATTTTTTCAGCTCTAAGTGAACACGTTGCATAAAACGGTGAAAATGCACTCGCATCTTACGCTCTCCGGGAAGGCAGTTAAAAAAGGTGTCCATTAAATAGGTCTTACCTCTACCTACGCCCCCCCACATATACAAGCCTTGCACCGTTGCAGCTTTATTCGGTAAAGGATTAACAAAGCGCGCCTTAAATTTACCTAACAAACCTTGCTTATTAAGTTTAACTTTCGGCTTTTCAATCAGCTGCTCGTAAACTCTTTGTAACTCACTTACCGCATAGGCTTGAGCGGGGTCGTTAACGAAATTGCTGGAGTTAAGATCTTGTTGATATTGTTGCTGGGGAGTCATTCCTTGCCTAATCCTAAAGCGCGCCTAAACTTAGTCGAAAATTGATAGTACCATGTGAAAGCATTCTCAAGTATATTGAAAGTTCATCAAGACCAAAAAAGGATTAATATGAGCGCAATTAGCAGTATGATTTTTCTTCTTATTGGTGTCGCTATTGGCTTCTTCCTTAGTCGTATGACTGCAAAACCGGCAACCAACGATGCCAACATGAAGCAAGAACTCGAACAAAATAAAGCGGAGCTGGAGAGTTATAAAGAGCAAGTCCAAGCGCATTTTTCCAAAAGCGCTCAGTTACTTGAGGATATGGCTAAACAATATCAGGGCATCTATGAACACATGGCAAGTCAATCTAAGTCATTGATCAGTGATGACGTTGCCCAGCCTCAACTGTTTGCAGATTACCAACAACAGCTTGAACTAGAAGAGGAAACAGACTCTTCAGACGCCCAACCAAAAGACTATTCCAACCAACCATCAGGCTTGTTTACCGAAGCTCAACGTAAAGCGAGCTAAAGTCACTGAACTTTTTAAACTAAGCAGGGTCTTTAAGATCCTGCTTTTTTCTATCAGTTTTGTTTATTAAGGATATTGGGATGAGTATTTCCATAAAGAAATTTATCATGCTGCTACTATCGATCAGCTTGGCCATCAGTGCTTTTCAAGCACAAGCCGTGTTACCTGTCGCTGTAGGCGGAAATCAACTACCTAGTCTTGCGCCAATCCTCGATCAAGCCACTCCCGCTGTGGTAAATATCTCCGTAGCTGGAACCAAGGTCTCGCAGCAGCAACTTCCCGAGTTATTTAAATATTTCTTTGGCCCAGAAGGTCAACCCAATAGTGACGCCCAAGAACGTCCATTCCAGGGTTTAGGCTCTGGTGTTGTCGTTGATGGCGACAAAGGCTATGTCATTACCAACTTCCACGTCATTAACGAAGCCGATGAGATTGTAGTAACCCTAAAAGATGGCAGAACTTTTGATGCTGAAGTCTTAGGTAGTGATCGTCAGACCGATATTGCGCTACTTAAAATTGAAGCAGAAAAGCTAGTAGACATTACTTTAGCAGACTCAGATGAGCTGCGTGTGGGTGACTTCACCATTGCCATAGGTAACCCCTTTGGCTTAGGCCAAACAGTCACCTCAGGGATTGTGAGCGCCTTAGGCCGTAGCGGTTTAAATATTGAAAACTTAGAAAACTTTATTCAAACCGATGCAGCGATTAATAGTGGTAACTCTGGCGGAGCACTGATTAACTTAAACGGTGAATTAATTGGCATAAATACCGCCATTATCGCACCAACCGGGGGAAATATAGGTATTGGCTTTGCGATTCCCAGCAACATGGTGAGGAATTTAGCGGAACAGATTATAGAATATGGTGAAGTTCGCCGTGGCATCCTAGGCGTAACTGGCGGTGAATTAAATAGCGAACTGGCCAAAGCCTTCGGCGCAGACTCGCAACATGGTGCTTTTGTTAATCAAGTAATGCCTGAATCAGCGGCCGATAAAGCAGGGGTTGAGCCAGGTGATATTATCGTTGCGGTAAACGATAAACCAGTAAAAAGTTTTGCCGAATTAAGAGCCAAAATCGGCACCATGGGCGCAGGCAAAACCATCAAAATTGGCGCTATTCGTGATGGTAAACCAATTACTTTCAAGGTAACTTTACAACAAGCCGATAAACAAACCGTTAATGCCAAAGTAATGCACTCTGCCCTAGAAGGGGCTAGTTTAAGTTCCACAGCAAAAGACGCAAAAATCTCGGGAGTTCGAGTTAATAGAGTTTTGCGTAACTCACCGGCCTCAACCAATGGTTTGGAAGAAGGGGATATCATCATCGGTATTAACAAAACCCGAATTAACAACATCGCCGACTTACGAGAAATTTTAGAGAGTAACCCTAAAGTGCTCGCGCTGAATATTCAGCGCGGTGAACACAATCTCTACCGCATCATTCAATAAATTTGATTATTAACAATAAAGGCGACCAATTAGTCGCCTTTTCTTTTGTCCTTAGAATCAGCGTGCTATCCTGAAGCCCTAGCTGGAGAGGAAAAATTGTTAACAATAATCAAGTATTTACTCAAGCCTGCCATTTTTGGCTTGGCAATGGCGATAGGTATTCTATTTGCGTTTCCCGAATTTCGAGAGAACAGCAAGCTACTGTTAGACGACTATACCAATACGCCTTTAGTCAGTTATTCCCAAGCCGCACGCCGGGCAGCACCTGCCGTGGTAAACATTTATACTCGCAGCTTTTTACAATCTTACGTCAATGTCGATAGCCAAATAGAATCTCAGGGCTTGGGCTCTGGGGTGATCATGTCAACGCAAGGTTTTATATTAACCAACCTACATGTGATTGCCAATTCTGATCAAATCGTGATAGCCCTACAGGACGGTAGGCTGTTCAATGCCGATTTAGTAGGCGGTGACATCATCACCGATTTGGCAGTACTGAAAATTGACGGTTCGCCGGATTTGCCGATCATTCCTCAGAATGATCAATTGAGCACTCAAGTAGGAGATGTGGTACTTGCCATTGGCAATCCCTACAACGTAGGACAAACCATCACACAGGGAATCATTAGCGCGGCAGGTCGTAATGGTATGAGCTCTACTGGGCGTCAAGATTTCCTGCAAACCGATGCGGCCATAAACCGAGGAAACTCAGGTGGTGCATTGATCAATACCCGTGGCGAACTGGTAGGTATTAATACTTCTGCCTACCACCTCAACGATATAACAGATACCTACGGTATTAGCTTTGCCATACCTTATGTACTGGCGAAAAAGATCATGCTAGGGCTGATTAAAGACGGCACCATTATTCGAGGATATTTAGGCTTAGATGGGCAAAAAATCACACCACTGTTGGCAGCGCGTTTAAAACTAAACGAGACCCAGGGGGTGATAGTGAGTGGTTTAGATCCCGAAGGGCCAGCCGGAAAAGCGGGTATTAAAACCAACGACATTCTAGTGAGTATTGCTGGCACCGATATCAACTCCATCAAGCAAGCGATGGACATTGTTGCCGAAACTCGTCCCGGTAGCGAAATCCTCGTTCGTTTATACAGAAACGGGGAACTGCTAGAGCTCCCCGTCACTATTACCGAATTAAAACTACCTCGCCGGGTTAGCAGCGATCGTTAAAGCGAGTAATTTTTGCTCCTAGTTGAGCAAATTTCGTTTCGATGTTCTGGTAACCGCGGTCGATATGGTAAATCCGATCGACTACTGTTTCACCCTCTGCCACTAAGGCCGCTAACACCAAACTAGCAGAAGCACGTAAGTCAGTTGCCATAACTTGAGCGCCACTTAAACGCTCAGCATGCTTACAAATAGCGGTATTACCCTCTAACTCGATTTCTGCACCCATTCGGATTAATTCAGGTACATGCATGAAGCGATTTTCAAAAATCGTCTCGGTAACATGACCAGTGCCGTTTGCTACAATATTTAGCACAGTAAATTGTGCTTGCATATCGGTAGGAAACGCTGGATGAGGAGCAGTTTTGACATTAACAGCTCTAAGCTCACAGCCCTGCATATCCAACTCGATCCAGTCGTCACCAGTGCTAATCTTGGCACCAGCTTCCTCTAGCTTAGCTAAAACTGATTCCATCAACTTAGCATCAGTATTGTTACAACGAACACGGCCTCCTGTAACCGCCGCACCGACGAGATAAGTACCCGTTTCTATACGATCTGGCAGAACACTGTATTCTCCACTATGTAAGCGTTCTACACCGTTGATCACTATAGTGTCACTGCCAGCGCCTTGAATATCTGCACCTAAGCAGTTCAGGAAATTAGCTAAGTCAACGACCTCTGGCTCACGAGCCGCATTCTCAATAATAGTTTTTCCTTGCGCCAGCGCCGCTGCCATCATCAAATTTTCAGTGCCAGTTACGCTGACCATGTCCATGAAAATTCGAGCCCCTTGTAAACGACCATCGACTCGTGCTTTTACATAACCATCTTCCACACTCATCTTGGCTCGCATTAGTTCGAGCCCATGAATGTGTAGGTTTACCGGACGGGCTCCAATAGCACAGCCACCAGGCAAAGACACATCAGCCTGACCGTAACGAGCCACCAGTGGACCCAAGGCCATGATGGAAGCACGCATGGTTTTCACCAACTCATAAGGCGCCACGAAATCATCTGCCTTACCCGCTTTAATGATTACCGTTTGCCCCTGCACTTCTAGCTCGCGCCCCAGATGCTCAAGCATCTTACAGGTAGTACCAATATCTTTTAATTGAGGAACATTATGCAAAGTCACTTGCTCTTCACATAACAAGGTGGCAAATAGGATCGGCAAAGCCGCATTTTTGGCGCCAGAAATAGCCACTTCGCCTTCAAGGCGACAGCCACCTTCAATTCTAAACTTATCCACTAAAACTCCTAAGGGTTATAATTGGCCAAACTTTTGTTGCTTTTGCCATTCATCAGGAGTGAACGCCTTAATTCCCAAGGCGTGGATTTCGTTACTCGCAATGTATTCTTTTAGTGGTGCATAAACCGCTTGTTGCTTCTTAACTCGCGATAAATCTTTAAACATTGCACCAACAGCAACAACTTGAAAATGATTACCTTCTCCTGTTACTTGCACGTGGTCTAGTTCAAGCGCTTGCGATAAAATTTGTTCAATTTGTTCTGGTTGCATTACTCTGCTCCGCAAAAATACTTTAATCGTGATATTGCAACAATGCTTCTAACTCATAGAGTTTAAACAGTTGCTTAGCTTGTTCTGGGCAATGCTTAATCAATAAGCGATTGCTAGGTTCCGGTTTTAAGGCGGTGATAATAGCGGCTATTCCAGCAGAGTCAATGCGCTTAAGTTGAGACAGCTCAAGTTGCTTGAGTTGGCAGGCGCTTAATGTTGGCCAATGGCGCGCTACTTGCTCGCTGGCCCACTCACCACGCAAATACAAGCAATCTGCTGTGATGCTTAATTGATTATTCATATTTTACTCTTGCGCCGCTAAGTTCTTATCACGCAATATTTGGATTACCCCATCAATACCATTGGCACGGATAAGACTATCCATCTCAGACTGCTTGGTAGACAACAAGCTTACTCCCTCGGCAACCAAATCATAGGCTAACCACCGCTCAGCATTACTGGCATCTTTATTCTTCAATTTACGGAATTTGAATTCCAAGTTAATTGGTGGGCGATCGCCATCGATAAACTGGGCGCGAACCCCTAACTTAGTTTGTTCGCCAAGAGCACGCTCTGGTTCAATCACTACCTGTTGCTGCTTATACTGACCAAGCGCTTGGGTATAGGTGCTAACCAAATACTCTTGAAAAGCTTTCGCAAAATCGTCACGCTGCTGTTTAGAGGTTTTTTTTATATGCCTACCCAGCACCACAAAAGCAGCATAACGATAATCGATGTGTGGCATGAGCTGCTGACGAACAATTGCTTCTAATTGTTGCTGAGCATCCTCAGTTTGACGGTCTATCTTGGCTAAACGACTAAAGGTTTGCTCGGCTACATAACTCATCAAGCGGTAGGGGTTGGCATCAACCTCTTCAGCCTGAGCAGAAAAGCCCAATAACAGAGTGAGTGATAATAAAAAACCGCGTATCCACATAACTATTTCTCCGTTATTGAAAACAAGAATTGGCCAATCAACTCTTCTAAAACTAACGCTGATTTGGTGTCTTCGATAATGTCACCATCGTTAAGATTTTCAATATCATCTAACACAAAGCCGGGACTTAAGCCGATATATTGTTCTCCAAGCAAGCCCGCGGTAAGAATAGATAAAGAGCTGGTTTCAGGGTAGTAACCATATTGACGATACATACTTAGCGTCACCTTTGGCATGTAGTCATCCACATCCAGGTTAATCGCTTCGACTCGGCCAACAACGACCCCCCCCACTTTAACTGGTGAACGTACTTTTAAGCCGCCAATGTTGTCAAACTTAGCATACAGGGTATAAGTATCGGTATTACTCCCCAATTGGCTATCGGCTATTTTCAGAGCCAATATCAACAAGGCTGCTAAGCCTAATAATACAAAGGCACCAACCGACAACTCTAGTTTATTTACTTTCATGTTAATCCCTATCACTAACTGCCAAACATAAGCGCAGTTAAAACAAAATCCAATGCCAACACCAACAGCGAAGCGTGAACCACACTACGTGTTGTGGCTTGGCTAATACCTTGAGCGCTGGGCAGCGCATCATAACCATTAAATAAGGCTACCCAAACTACCGCAATAGCAAACACGGCACTCTTAATTAAACCATTACCAATATCTTGGCCAAACTCAATCGACGCGGCGGTAATGGACCAAAAACTACCATCATCCACACCTAGCCATTGCACGCCAACCAAATAGCCGCCCCAAATCCCAACCAAATTAAACATTAAAGACAACAGCGGCATAGCAATAAAGCCAGCCCAAAAACGCGGTGCAATCACCCTTTTAAGCGGATCAACTGCCATCATCTCCATGCTTGACAACTGTTCGGTAGTTTTCATCAAGCCTATTTCGGCAGTCAGCGCAGAGCCAGCTCGTCCGGCAAATAACAAGGCTGTCACAACCGGTCCTAACTCACGCAATAAAGACAAAGCAACCATCGGGCCAAGGCTAGTTTCTGCGCCAAAGTCCACCAGAATGTTATAACCTTGTAGGGCCAACACCATGCCTATAAACAATCCTGATACCACAATAATCGGTAACGACTGCACCCCTACCACATATATTTGCTTAACGCAGTCTTTCACTAGTTGAGCCCGAGGCACTGACACTAAAGCATGCCAAAGCATCAAGCTCGCCCGACCTAACGCACTAATTTTAAACAAAGTTTGGCGACCTAAGGACGCAATTGTTGCTAACATAAACTGGCCTTCAGTGCTTGTGCGTAATCTTCGGCAGGATAATGGAAAGCCACAGGGCCATCGGCTTGACCTTGTAAAAACTGGGTTAAACGTGGATTGGAGTTTGCTGCAATCTCCGCCACACTGCCTTCGGCTAGCACTGAGTGTCCATCAATCACAAACACGTAGTCGGCAATACTCAGTACTTCATTAACGTCATGAGAAACAATCACCGAAGTTAACTGCAGGCTTTGACTTAAACTTTGAATCAGTTTAATCAATACCCCCATGGATATGGGATCTTGCCCGACAAAGGGTTCGTCGTAGAGTATGATTTCTGGCTCTAAAGCAATCGCCCTAGCCAGAGCAACTCGTCGCGCCATACCTCCGGATAAATCACTCGGCATTAATGATGCCGCTCCGCGTAAGCCCACGGTTTGTAGCTTCATTAGAACCAAGTTATGTAATACAGCTTCCGGTAGCTTAGTATGTTCGCGCAAAGGAAAGGCGACATTCTCAAATACGCTCAAATCACTAAATAAAGCGCCACTTTGAAATAACATACCAATGCGCTTACGTAATTGGAATAGCTCACCACGACTCAACTGATGAACATTTTGCCCCTCGATCAACACTTCCCCAGCGCTAGGCTGAAGCTGTCCGCCAATTAGCTTGAGCAGGGTGGTTTTACCAATACCGCTGGGCCCCATAATTGCAGTAATTTTACCTCGCTGAATACTTAAGTCTAAGTCTTCAAAGATAACTTTATCGCCGCGCTGAAACGCCAATTGTTTTACTTCAATCAAATTGTTTGCCACTCCGTGAACAATCATCATTGGCCAAGGGGAACATATTATTGAGATAATTAGCGACACTCAAGGTTAAACTCTTCCCTTTTAGAAGGAAAATGCCGACAATGCACCGTTTTTAGCAATCTTGATTTTAATTTAAGGTAAAGGACACTCATGTTAGTTGAATGTTTATTATTGGTTTTAGGCTTAGCGTTGTTAGTCTGGAGTGCTGATCGCTTTGTTTTTGGCGCTGCCGCCATAGCCAATAATTTTGGTTTGCCTCCGATGATCATTGGCCTCACTATCGTCGCTTTAGGCTCTTCAGCTCCTGAGATTATGGTTTCCGCCACCGCCAGCTTAGAAGGCAAGATGAATACCGCCGTGGGCAACGTAATTGGTTCAAACATTACCAACATTACCTTGGTATTAGGCCTAACCGCCTTATTAAAGCCTTTGTTAGTATCTTCATCAACCTTGCTTCGCGAGCTACCGATAGTTTTGCTTGCGACCGCCGTTGCTGGCTGGGTATTACACGACGAACAACTTGGGTATTCGGAGGGTTTTGTGCTAATTGGCTTGTTTTTATGCTTAATGGTCTACTTAATTATCAATGCCCTAAGGCAGCGCCCCGGAAGCCAGCACGATCCGATGATGGATGAGGCCGAAGCGGAGGTTCCGCACGATGTTGCCACCCCAAAAGCCTTGTTATGGTTGCTTGTAGGTATAATTTTACTTCCGCTAAGTGCCGATATTTTAGTTGGCGCCGCATCAGAAATTGCCCGCTATTTTGGTATGAGCGACTTGGTTATTGGCTTGACCATTATCGCTATTGGAACCAGCCTGCCAGAACTCGCCGCCTGTATTGCGGGAGTACTAAAAAAAGAAGATGACCTAGTATTAGGTAATATAATTGGCTCCAATTTGTTCAACATTCTCGCGGTGTTAGCTGTACCAGCAATACTAGCTCCGGGAGCAATTGACGCCTTTGCAGCGGGCCGTGACTTTTATGTAATGATGGGTGTCACGGTGGCTTTATTTGTAATGGCCATGGGTTTTGGCAAAAAGCGTAAAATTAGTCGTTGGGAAGGCGGGCTGCTATTCGCCAGCTTCATCGGCTACCAAGTACTATTATTCATATCGTAAATCTGCTGTTGAGCATATAGCAACCATGAAGGGGAAGTGCGTGTCACACGATCACATCAGTGTAGCCAAACAAGTCCTTGATATAGAAAGACTGGCAATAGACAACTTAGAGCAATACATTGATCAGCAGTTTGCTGATGCTTGCGAAATGATTTTAGCCTGTAAGGGTAAAGTCATCCTAACGGGGATGGGAAAATCAGGCCATATCGCCAACAAAATTGCCGCGACCTTAGCCTCTACCGGCACCCCCGCTTTTTTTGTTCATCCAGGAGAAGCCTGTCATGGTGATTTAGGTATGATCGCCGCTGAGGATATCGTATTAGCGCTATCAAACTCAGGTGAATCAGAAGAGATATTATCGCTATATCCAGTATTCAATCGGATTGGCGTGCACTCTATCGCGATGACCAGCAATCCGAAGTCCTCAATGGCGCGACTGGCAAACTATCACTTATGTATTGCGGTGCCTCGTGAGGCCTGCCCCTTAGGGCTTGCACCAACAGCTAGCTCTACCGCCACACTGGTAATGGGCGATGCCTTAGCTGTTGCCCTATTAGAAGCCCGTGGCTTTACCGCCGATGACTTCGCCCTCTCGCATCCAGGGGGAACCTTGGGTAAAAAATTACTACTTAGTGTCAGTGACCTAATGCTAAGTGGGGAACAAATCCCCTTAGTGACAGTCGAACAAACTATTCGAGAAGCACTTTTTGAAATCACAGCCAAAGGTTTAGGCATGGTAGGTATTGTCGACGAGCAACAACAAATGGTAGGTATTTTTACCGATGGCGATTTACGCCGCATCCTAGACCAACGTGTCGATATTCATGAAACCCCCATTGCTCAGGTGATGACAAAAAGTCCGAAAACGATTGAGTCGTCTTGGTTGGCTTTCGACGCATTAAAATTAATGAAGTCCAAATCAATTAACGGTTTATTTGTTCTTGAAGGCCAGCGAGTTATAGGAGCCTTCAACATGCATACTTTGCTTCAAGCCGGAGTTTACTAGTGAATATTAGTACCCCTTATGGGGAGGTTAGCCAGCAAAACTTTAATGCCGCCGCAGCCATTCAGTTACTCATTTGCGATGTCGATGGGGTATTTTCTGATGGTCGAATTTACATGGGCAATAACAGCGAAGAGCTCAAAGCTTTTCATACTCTAGATGGTTTTGGCGTTAAAGCGTTAATCAATAGTGGCCTTGAAGTGGCAGTGATTACCGGACGTAAATCTAAGATTGTAGAACAACGTATGCAATCCTTAGGTATTAACCTACTTTACCAAGGCCAACAAGACAAATTGGCAGCCTACAAGGAACTGCTTCATCAACTCCAACTCGAGCCTCAACAGATAGCCTACATCGGTGACGACCTTGTTGATACACCAGTCATGCAAGCCTGTGGTTTGGGAGTTGCCGTGCAAACTGCCCACCCTCTTTGTAAACAAGCCGCCAATTTGGTGACCCAAACAGCCGGAGGCTACGGTGCGGTGCGCGAAGTGTGTGATCTTATCTTACAAGCCAAAGGAAAACTCGAGCAAGCCCAAGGGATGAGTGTATGAATCGCTCAACTTGGTTTTTTGCCGGTTTATTTGTTATCGCTTTAATTCTGTGGCAACTCAGCCCCAGCGATAAACAGCAGCAATTCGGTATTAGAGAAGCAAGTAAACCCAACTTCGTTGCTGAGCAGCTGTATAGCGTGAGTTTCGCCGAAGACGGCCTGCCACGCTATCGCATATATGCTGAAAGAATGGCATTTTTTGAGCAACTAAAAAACACCGAATTTACTAAACCCAAAATTTTGGTTTATCCCGCCCCCCATCAACCTGTATGGCAAATTGATGCCGATCAGGCTACAGTACAGCAGCAACAATTAGTCACCCTAATTGACAATGTAGTAATTAAAAACTTAAGTCGCGGCGAATACATACGCGATTTAATTACCCAAAAATTGGATATCGACCTGCAAACTGAAACCATGAGCAGCGATCAACCGGTCACCGTATATGGTCCGTCTTACGAACTATATGGGGTGGGTATGAACGGCGACTTAGCCAACGAAATAGTGACGTTATTAAATGATATTGAAGCGGTTTACCATAACCCACAGCAGTAAGTTAGCACTTAGCGCCAGCTTAATTTTACTCTCTTGGGGAGCATCGGCATTAGAAGACGATTTTAACCAGCAAATTATCGTTGATGCTGACCGCCAAGAAGTCAACATTAAAGAAAATCGAGTCACCTTCTACACCAACGTAGTTGTAACCCAAGGCTCGATTAAAATGCATGCCGACGAGCTAAGCGTAATTGGCAGCGAAAAGAAAGGCAGCGAAGTCATGATCGCTAAGGGTCAACCTGCTAGTTTTTACCAAATGCTCGATAGCGGCAAGCCAATTGAGGCCGAAGCCAACGAAGTTCGCTACGATCTTAAAACTCAAACTTTAACGCTTAGTCAAAACGCTCAACTCAAACAAGAAGAGAGTTTAGTTAAAGGTAGTATGATAAAATACAGTATTGATAAACAAGAAATGGTCGCCCAAGGTGATGAAAACAGTCGCGTCACTACCATTTTCTTACCACAACAACTCAACGAAACTGCGCCACAGGAACAACAGTAACGATGAGTACATTGATTGCTGAAAACCTAGCTAAAAGTTATAAGGGTCGCAAAGTAGTAAAAGACGTTAGCCTCAACGTTGAAACGGGTAAAATTGTGGGTTTGCTTGGCCCCAATGGCGCCGGGAAAACCACTACCTTTTATATGGTTGTGGGCTTAGTACCTCGGGACCACGGCCGGATCTTAATCGACGATGATGACCTATCCAGTACAGCTATGCATAGTCGCGCTCGCAAAGGCATTGGCTATCTACCTCAAGAAGCATCCATATTTAGACGTTTGTCTGTTGAGAAGAATATTCTGGCGGTGCTAGAAACCCGTAAAGACCTCGACAAACAACAGCAACAAGTGGCCTTAGACGATCTATTAGAAGAATTCCATATCGGCCATATCAGGAAAAATCTTGGCATGAGCTTGTCTGGTGGAGAACGCCGCCGAGTTGAAATCGCTCGCGCTTTAGCCGCCGCTCCAAAGTTTATTTTGCTTGACGAACCTTTTGCTGGCGTGGATCCTATTTCTGTTATCGATATTAAAAAGATTATTGAACACCTGCGTGATCGTGGTCTTGGCGTATTGATCACCGATCACAATGTGAGAGAAACCCTCGATGTTTGTGAACATGCCTATATCGTTAGCCAAGGCGAATTGATAGCCTCGGGGAAACCTGAAGAAATACTTGAAAATGAACACGTGAAACGAGTTTATCTCGGTGAACAATTCAAGCTATAGTTAAAGTACAACTAAAAAATACAATAAGAAGAAGGAACAGCGGCAGTTAATGAAAGCATCTTTGCAGTTGCGTCTTGGTCAGCAATTGACCATGACCCCTCAGTTACAACAGGCGATTCGCTTACTCCAGCTTTCAACACTGGATTTGCAGCAAGAAATTCAGGAGGCGCTGGAAAGCAACCCCCTGCTCGAAGCGGATGAGTCACACGCCAGTGACAACGATGCTAATGAAGCCCAATCTCTTAATGACAAAACTGATGATAACAGTGTAAACAATGAAGTCGATAATAGCCAGTTAGAAACCGGCGATGCGATTAACCAAGATACCGTTTCAGAAGACTTACCCGTTGATTCTACCTGGGATGATATCTACAGCGCTAGCTCAGGGCCATCAAGTTCCAGCAGTGGTGTGAGTGAAGACAGTGATATGCTGTTTCAAGGTGAAACCGTTGAATCTTTACAAGATCACCTAATATGGCAAATGCAGCTCACCCCTTTCAGTGAAGTAGACCAAGCCATTGCTCTCTCCATTATTGACGCCATTGATGAATCAGGCTACCTCACCCAAGATTGTGAACAACTCTTAGAAGGCTTACGCGCCAGTGAAAATAACGATTTGGACGTTGAACTGGATGAGGTTGAAGCCGTATTAAAACGTATTCAACACTTCGATCCCGTCGGCATCGGGGCTCGCTCATTACAAGAGTGTTTAATGATTCAACTGGGACGCTTCGCTGAAGAGACCCCTTGGCTAAAAGAAGCTAAAGACATCGTGACTAATCATATTGATGTTTTAGCTAATCGTGATTTTCGTTTACTGTCGCGAAAAACCAAATTAAAAGAGGATCAACTGCGTGAAGTGATGCGCTTGATTCATACTTTAGAGCCTCGGCCAGGCAATGCGGTTGAACCCAACCAAGCACAATATGTCATTCCTGACGTATCGGTAGTTAAACGCCAAGGGCGATGGGTCGTTGAGCTAAATCCAGATGCGATGCCAAAATTACGGGTCAACTCTCATTACGCATCGCTTAGCAAAACATCTACCAATGCTAACGACACTCAGTTTATTCGCAGCCACTTACAAGAAGCAAAATGGTTCATCAAAAGTATTGAAAGCCGTAATGAAACTTTATTGAAAGTATCTAACTGCATTGTTCACCACCAACAAGCCTTCTTCGAGTACGGTGAAGAAGCAATGAAACCGATGGTTTTGAATGATGTAGCAGAAGCTGTAGAAATGCATGAATCGACTATTTCTCGTGTTACCACTCAGAAATTTATGCATACCCCTCGCGGCATTTTTGAATTGAAATACTTCTTCTCTAGCCACGTTACCACCGATGGCGGTGGGGAGTGCTCTTCTACAGCAATTAGAGCCTTAATAAAAAAACTGGTAGCTGCCGAAAATACCAACAAACCACTCAGCGACAGTAAAATTGCTGATATTTTGGCAGATCAGGGGATCAAGGTGGCAAGACGTACTATCGCTAAATACCGTGAGTCTTTGGCAATACCACCTTCTAACCAACGAAAAAGCCTAATTTAAGGCCAATAACAGGGGATGAAATCTATGCAAATTAATCTTACCGGACACCATGTAGAAATAACTGAGTCTTTAAAAGAGTATGTCCATACTAAATTTGCCAAACTAACCCGACGATTCGAACAAATAAACAATGTTCATGTCATCTTAAATGTGGAGAAACTAAATCAAATAGCTGAAGCCACCCTGCATTTAAATGGTGGAGAAGTGTTTGCCACTTCAGAACACACTGACATGTACGCTGCCATCGATAGCCTGATCGACAAACTTGATCGCCAAGTTATCAAACACAAAGAAAAACTTACTAAACACTAGTCACCCCAATGCAACTAAATAAAGTACTAAGTTTGAACTGCACGCAACGTGCAGTTCAATGCTCCTCAAAAAAACGCGCCTTAGAAATCATTAGCGAACTAGCTGCTAGCCAGTTAAATTTGTCCGCTCAAAGTATTTTTGAGAGCTTGTTGAACAGAGAAAAAATGGGCAGCACAGGTATTGGCCAGGGTATTGCCATTCCCCACGGGCGTATTGCTAGCGAGCATCAAGCCACTGCTGTTTTTCTTCGCTGTGAACCCGCGATAACCTTTGATTCCATCGATAAGCAACCTGTCGACTTGGTTTTCGCCTTATTAGTTCCCGAAGATCAATGCCAGCAACATCTCAACACCCTATCTCAAGTTGCTGAAAAACTTAACGATAAACAAATATGTAAACAGCTTCGCGGCGCACAAAGTGATGACGAACTATACAACATCATGGTAGCCTAATACTCTAAGTTTAATTAGGGACCATCATGGAACTGATCATCGTAAGTGGACGCTCGGGTTCAGGAAAAACTGTCGCCCTAAGAGTGTTAGAAGATCTCGGTTATTATTGCGTCGACAACCTTCCAGTACTGTTGTGGCAGTCACTAATCGATAATTTAAAACAGAGCTATCCGAAGGTGGCAATCAGTATTGATATTCGCAACCTTCCCGATGAACCATCTCCAATTGGCGACATAGTTCGTAATGCCGGCCCAGAAGTGAATTTGCTCAGTATCTTTTTAGATGCCAAAGATGAAGCGCTTATTCGTCGTTATAGCGAAACACGGCGAGTCCATCCTTTAAGTCAAAACGGCGTATCACTGGCCGAGGCGATTCAATCGGAAACAGTTCTACTAGAGCCAATCTCAAGCCATGCCGATTTACGCGTTGATACTTCACGGCTATCAGTTCACGAACTCAATACTCTTATCCGCTCACGGGTCACTGGTGATAAACAACAGCAGTTGATTATGGTGTTTGAATCCTTTGGTTTCAAAAATGGTGTACCTAACGACGCGGATTATATGTTTGACGCACGCTTCTTGCCTAACCCGCATTGGCAGGAACAACTCCGCCCGCTGACAGGTTTAGATCAGCCAGTAAAGGACTACCTCGCGGCTCAACCCTTGGTTACCCAATATATTGAACAAATTAGTCAATTACTTGATGGCTGGTTACCTCACTTGGAGGCCAATAATCGCGCCTATCTAACCATTGCCATCGGTTGTACAGGTGGGCAACATCGCAGTGTTTATGTGGCTGAAAAGCTAGCCGAACACTTTAGTTCAAAACGTAAAGTACAACGTCGTCATTGCACGCTGGAGCATCACCTTGAGGCTCACTAGACAAGTTACCGTAAAAAATAAATTAGGCTTACATGCGCGTCCAGCCACCAAATTGGTGGAGTTAGCGCAGCAGTTTAGCGCGGAATTAAGTATTATAGATGGGGATAAAGTCGCCTCAGCCGCGAGTGTATTAGGCTTAATGGTGCTTGCCAGTGCTCAGGGAAGCACCCTCACTCTAATTGCCGAGGGAGACGATGCTGAAGCTGCCCTAGATGCGGTGCAAGCCTTAGTTGAAGCCAACTTCGACGAAGAATAAACCAATAATTGCAATAAACCCAAGCTACACTTAGCGAGCAAAGCTTGCTACAGCAAATATAGGGATTCACTATGCTAGAAGAGATGGAGTTAAACCCTAACCAACATAAACGCCTTCAGGAGCTTAATCAGGCCCTCGACAGCGGTATGTTCGTGTATGTTAGGCGGATACTTCATCAAATGCCGGCTTGTGATGTTGCCCTATTGTTGGAATCCAGCCCCCCGGCAGGGCGTAAAGTACTCTGGCAACTAACCGATCCAGAACAACACGGCGAGATTCTCGAAGAGCTTAACGAGGACGTAATGGAAGGGGTGTTGCAGCTAATGGCCCCAGAAAGCCTAGCAGCAGCCACCGAAAATATGGATACCGATGACATTGCCTACGTATTACGTAGCCTGCCTGACAGTGTTTATCGAGAAGTGTTAGAAGCGATGGATAGCCAAGATCGCCATCGTGTAGAAGCCGCACTAGCCTACCCGGAAGATACCGCTGGCAGTATAATGAACACCGATACCATCACTCTGCGGGCCGACGTGAGCATAGATGTTGTATTACGCTACTTACGTTTACGCGGTGAATTACCAGAAGCCACCGACGCCTTATATGTAGTGGATGAAGAAGATTTATTACTAGGTGATATTCCACTCTCCACTTTGCTTACCGTTAACCCTAATGTGACGATTCGCGAAGTCATGGATAGTAGCGCCGAAAGTATTGACGTCAACATGGCCGAAGATGATGTGGCCTCCTTATTTGAACGCCACGACTGGATTTCGGCTCCTGTGGTTGACGAACAAGGTCGCTTATTAGGCCGTATCACCATTGATGACGTGGTTGATATTATTCGAGAACATGCTGAACACAGCATGATGGGGATGGCCGGTATGGATGATGACGAAGATACCTTTGCGCCAGTCATCAAAAGTACCCAGCGCCGCACTTTTTGGCTGGGTATCAATCTTTGTGCAGCTCTGATTGCAGCCTCAATTAGCAATATGTTTGAGTCCACTCTAGAGCAATTAGCTACCCTCGCTATTTTAATGACCATTGTCCCCAGCATGGGTGGCATTGCCGGAAATCAGACTCTTGCGCTAGTAATCCGTGGCTTGGCTGTGGGCCATATTGGAGAGGGTAATTCGCGCTGGCTAATTGGTAAAGAAGCGGCAATTGGCATGCTTAATGGCATGATCTGGGCCAGCGTGATTGCTCTAGTGGTGACTTTTTGGAAAGGCGATTGGACACTTGGGGTGATTATTGCCGGAGCCATGTTTATCAACATGTCGCTAGCGGGCTTAGCCGGTGCCAGTATTCCCTTATTGATGAAAAAATTTAATATCGACCCTGCGCTAGCAGGAGGAATGGCCCTTACCACTGTTACCGATGTAATGGGTTTATTTTCATTCCTGGGTATGGCAACACTGGTGCTCGCTTAAGCGAGCACCGCTTTACAATAAGCGCTTAGCTACCCGCTATTTTCATAGATGAAATCAGCACAGAGCCCGACTGAATAGAACTTTCCTTATCGTAGTCATCAGCGATAGCCACAATGTTGGCATACATATCTTGTAGAGTACTCGCCACAGTGATTTCATGTACAGGGAAGGCAATTTCACCATTTTCTACCCAATAACCAGCGGCACCACGAGAGTAGTCTCCGGTGACGGTATTAACTCCTTGCCCCATCAATTCTGTCACTAACAACCCGGTGCCCATTTGTTTTAACAGTTCAGCGCGACTAATACCATTATGCTTTATTTGCCAATTATGAATACCACCAGCGTGTCCAGTGCTTTGCATACCTAATTTACGCGCCGAATAACTAGTCAGTAGATAACTCTCTAGTACGCCGTCGGCAATTATATGCTTGGCTTTAGGCGCAACCCCCTCACTGTCAAAAGGAGTACTAGACAAACCCTTTTTAACAAATGGGTCTTCGTAAATAGACAGCCAACTAGGAAAAATTTTCTTACCTAAACCATCTAGTAAAAACGAAGAACGTCGATATAGGTTGCCGCCACTAATCGCCCCCACTAAATGTCCAAATAAACCACTCGCCACGTCTTGATCAAAAACCACCGGCACTTCACAGGTGGAGATTTTACGACTATTTAACCGCCCTAGGGTCTTCTCAGCTGCCTTAGACGCAATGGCATCAATACTGTCTAAATCAGCGAAATCTCGTGCCACACTATAAGCATAATCACGTTGCATCTCTGTATCACCAGCAATCAACATACAGCTAATACTATGGCGACTCGTTGGATAGCCAGCTAAAAAGCCATGACTATTGCCGTAGACTTTTACCCCGTAGTGACTATTGATATTAGCGCCATCACTAGCTTTAATTTTCGGGTGACTTAAAGCCAAGTGCTCACAACGATTAGCTACATCAATAAAATAATCGGGCTCTAGAGGATGAGGGTGAAATAACTCTAAATCAGGAATATTAGTCGCGAGCAACTCTTGGTCTGCAATCCCTGCCGCCATATCGGTGGAGGTATAACGGCTAATATCATAGGCTGCTTTTACTGCATTTTTTATCGCCTCTGGACTTAAGTCAGAAGTTGAAGCACTCCCCTTACAATTAGCCTTATATAGCGCTATACCCAAGGCACCATCGTGATTAAACTCTAAAGTTTCTACCTGTTGCTCACGGGTCGCTACGCAAATACCAGTCTGTTTAGAAATAGACACTTCTGATTGATCGGCACCAAGTAATTTGGCTTGTTCCAATGCAAATTCTACCGCCTGCTTTAATTGGCTTAACTCTTGGTTAACTTGTTTTTCCGGGCTCATCATTGATCTTCATTTTGCTTCATAGCCATAGCATAACAAAACTCATCGAGCGACTATATGCAAGAACTGGTAAGATAGTAAAAAAAGTCTCTAGAGAGTAAAAAAATGAAGAACCCACAACCTTATGATGAGGAAGATGATTGGATCAGTAAGTCGGAGATAAAGCGTGAAGCCGATCGTTTAAAAAAAATCGGGGCTGAGCTTGTTGCATTGACCAATCCACAGCTTGAAACCATAGAAATGAGCCCAACACTGCGCGAAGCGATTGCCTTGGCCAAACGTTTAAAAGATAAACGCGAAGCAGCTCGACGCCACATGAATTATATTGGCAAAGTGATGCGTAGTGAAAATGAAGAACTAATCAATGCCGGCTTAGATAAGATCCGCAATAAACACATCTACCAAGCTCAAGCCCAGCTTGCGCTTGAAAAACAGCGCGACCAATTGATTAGCGAAGGTGATGAAGCCATTAATGCCTTATTAGAAGCCCACTCTCAGCTAGAGCGACAAAAACTTAGACAACTAGTCCGTCAAGCTAAAAAAGAACAAACTCAAGAACAGATCGGCAAAGCCCATAAAGAGTTAATCAACTACCTCAAACAAGCGTTATAAAAAAGGGCCTTAGGGCCCTTTTTTATTTAGGCGGTACCGCCTACCGTCAATTGTTCCAACTTCAAACTAGGTTGCCCCACTCCCACCGGTACGCTTTGGCCTTCCTTACCACAAACCCCCACACCTTGGTCTAAGGCCAGATCGTTGCCCACCATAGAAACCTGTTGCATCGCCTCTGGCCCGCTACCAATTAGCGTAGCCCCTTTAATCGGAGCGCTAATCTTGCCGTCTTCAATTAAATAGGCTTCCGAGGCAGAGAAGACAAATTTGCCGGAGGTAATATCCACTTGCCCACCGCCAAAGTTTGGCGCATAAATGCCCTTCTTAACCGACGCTATCAGCTCTTCAGGCTCGCTTTCGCCCGCTAACATATAAGTATTAGTCATACGAGGTAGCGGTAAATGCGCATAAGATTCACGTCGACCATTACCGGTGGAGTGAGTATTCATCAATTGAGCATTATGCTTATCTTGCATATAAGCTTTAAGTACGCCATTTTCGATCAATACATTGTATTGTCCGGGGGTGCCTTCGTCATCAATATTAACTGAACCTCGCCGCTGCCCTAAGGTTCCATCATCAACCACAGTACAAAGTTTCGACGCTACTTGTTGACCGACACAACCGCTAAAGGCAGAAGAGCCCTTACGGTTAAAATCCCCTTCCAAACCATGACCAACGGCTTCATGTAACAATACACCCGGCCAACCAGCGCCTAATACCACCGGCATCAAACCCGCGGGGGCATCGATAGCTTCAAGGTTAACTAAAGCCTGACGTACCGCTTCATCAACAAAGCCCATGGCTCGCTCACGCCCATTAACTTCTTCTAAAAAGTAACTGTAATTACGTCGACCACCGCCACCAGCAGAGCCGCGCTCACGTCGCTGATTACGCTCTACTAGTACACTACAGTTAAAACGGATCAAAGGGCGAATATCGGCAGCCAAGGTACCATCACTCGCTGCAACCAGCACTTCTTCATAAACGCCGCTAAGGCTAACAATCACCTGAGTCACCGCGGGGTCCAAGCTACGCGCATATCTATCGGCACGCTCTAATAAAGCAATTTTTTGCTGATTGGATAAACTTAGCAAGGGGTTATCAGCTTGATAAAACTGTTCGGCAGTCACCTTTTTGAACGGTTTAACCAAGGCCCGCCCCGGACTAGCGCTAATCCCGCGTGCGGCTTGGCAAGTGCGTAATAGCGCTTGATTATCAATCACGTCGGAATAAGCAAAGCCAGTTTGTTCTCCACTAATGGCTCTAACGCCCAAGCCCTGTTCGATATTGTAACTGCCTTCTTTAACTATGCCGTCTTCCAATACCCATGATTCATGGCGACTATGCTGGAAATATAGGTCAGCATAATCAATTTGCTGTTTCGCGACTTCGGTCAGCGCCATCTGCAATTCTGATTCGCCAATGCCTCCTGGCAATAGCAATGACTGACTGACTTGTTCAAACGACATAGTAATTATTCTCTCCACCCTAATTGTAATTGTTGGTGCAACGGCAAGGGCATGTTCTCCCTAACTTGCTGTAGCAATTGCGAACTAAACTCAGCTTTGGCGGCGCCTAAGTTAGTGCCTTGTTCGCCAATGCAGCGTCCCCAAGGATCCACTATCATAGAATGGCCCCAAGTTTTACGCTGATTATCATGTGTTCCCGCTTGGTTTGCGGCCACAATATAATATTGGTTCTCTATCGCCCGAGCTTGCAGCAGTGCCTGCCAATGGGCTTCACCCGTTAGTGCGGTAAACGCCGCAGGAAGCAATACAATATCACAGCCCTGTTGGCGCAGCAGCCCAAATAGATAAGGAAAGCGTAAATCAAAACAAATACTCATGCCGACGCGTACACCTCCAGCATCAAAATACGCTAGCTTGTTCCCTTCCACAAAATAGTCCGACTCGCGATAACTGCCCACATTGTCAGCCACTTCTACATCAAATAAATGCAGCTTATGGTAGTGCTGAAGTAGCTGGCCTTGCGGAGAAAATGCCACACTAGTGGTATAACAACGGCTGGTTTGCTCAGCCTGAATAGGCACACTGCCCGCCACCAGATATATGCCATAGCTTTGGGCCTGCTCGGCTAACCACGTCTGTATTGGTCCTTTCCCCAATGGTTCGGCAAGATCCAGATACGCTTGCTCACCGCCACCATATTGAGCAAAATTTTCCGGTAGCAGCACTAACCCGCCGGGGCTAGGGCAAGACGTTTGCAATAGCAGCTCTGCTTGGCGTAAATTTTCGGCTAAAGATGAGCCCGAACACATCTGTAAGGCCATTAAATGCATCGTTAGCTCCTTACTTTCTAAACTCGGCTGGCACGGCAATTTCTTTCTTAACCCGCTCCAGTTCTATTAGCTCTGGCTCAGCAATATTGCCTTTCAAGGCGAAATCAATTTGCGTCACCACTTCTACCATTGGCTCTAGCAGCTTGGACAAAGCCAATACCGCGACACCAGTGGCTGGAGTCACCAGAAAGGCCGCAAGTACTGGTAAACTGGAAGTCACTTTGGGCGAATAACTCACACGATAATCAATAATACCGCTAGTAAAATCCACCTCTCCTTTGCCTCGCATCACTCCAGCAACACCATCAAGATAGAAATCCTGATTGTCTGCCACACCATCGTCAAAATTCACGCTAGCATTCATTGAATCGAAATGCAGCCCTTTTTCAAAGACATCACTAAAATCCAGTTGTAAGCGACGGCGAATAGTATCCAAACTGGCAAGACTCAAAATTCGGGTTCCCTTATCACTAATCTCTGTCACTACCCCCTGATCCGCTTTTAGTTCCAATCGGCCATTTAATGACTCTTTCTGCGGAGCGAATAAACCTTCCTGCCAATTCAAGTCAAAGTTATAACGTGCAGCGGTATTTTTTAAGGGGCTATCATAACCCATGTCATCAATCAGTTTTTCTAAGCTAGAACTGGTAAAGCTCCCTTTAATCCCAGCACGCTCCTGCCCATCTTTTAAGGTCCAAAACAAATCTGAACTGAGTTGGGTATGTCCCCAGTCTATTTTTAACCGACCGTTCTGCATGCTTTGCTGAGCAATGGGAAGATTAAGATTAAATTTACCTAAGCGATAGGGACCAAACTGGCAATCTAGAGAATCAACAACTACCGGGGGCAACTTAGTCAACAATGAATTTTGGCTTGGTTCATCGACGTCTATTAAACTTTTTGTTCGCAGCGAATCTTTGATTAACGAGAAGTCAAGCTCGCCTAACTGCGCCTTTTCTATGTTTAAATGTACAGGGAAATCAACGCTTGGCGGACTAGGCGCAGCCAAACTTGCAATCAATTGTCGAGATTCAATTTGTAATTGGGTTTTACTACGAGGTAAATAAGCGATGTCTAAGTCATCGATGCTTTGACCAAGCAACTTGGCTTTACCCACTGTTCCTCGAACAAACACTAGCTCAGGAACAGTTAAATCCACATTGGTATATTCACTTTCAGCCGCCGTTGGGGCTTCACTGATTTGCTGTTTAGCCCATGTCAACCAAGGCAGCATGTCCAATTCAGCAAAATCAAACGACATCGCCAAGCCCTGCCCCTGCCAGCGCATGCCATTGTTTTCACCTAGGTTTAACAAAGCATATTTTAACTGCTTTTGCCCCTGCGAAAAGTCCACCTCACCTTCTAGCGAGACCGTTTTATTCGACTCTAAATTAATGCTAGCGCCTAGTTGATCGCCTTGTACACTCAGTAAACTCGGCCAACTTTGCAGCTCACTTTTATCCATTGGCGCAGGCATTTTTAAACCCAGCCCCAACAATTCCGAGCGAAAATCTCCCTGATAATCAAATAAGCCACCGGGATTGAGTTGAATAGCCAAGTCACCCTGCCAGTCCAAGCTCCCCTTTGCGTACTCTCCCAAGGGCATAGCCAAGGCACGCTCCATATTGGCAATAGGCCAGCGCCCGCCTAAGTCCAAATTAACCCAATAACTGTGCGGCGCCGCTTCAGTCGACAACTTAACAGAGAGGGGCAAATCTCGCCAACGTGCTTGTAAGTTATTACTACGCAATTTTTCATTTTGAAAAACTAAACGCCCGGTCACTTGTTTCAAGTGCATGTTGGTCGGCCGAACATCCAGCTCATTCCCTAGAAAGTCTACATGCCCATTCACATCAACATCGCCCCCAGAAAGAGGAATATTGAGATAGATTTCACCTTTAACGTTGCCGCTGCTCAGTGGTAATTGTTGCAAAGTAGAGCTTAAAGCCTCTATTGGCGACTGTTGTAGATAAGCTTGAACCTCACTTGCTTCACCAGCCAGTTCACCCGCAATGAATAGTTCCGAGTGGCTATAAAAACGAGGAATACTAGCACTAATTCGCTGAGCGGGAACCTTACCCAACTTAGCCTGCTGGCTTTCCATGAACAAGCCATCATTTTGAAACAGTAAATCCAACTGTAACTCTTGCAGGGCGGGCCAATTAGGATCAAACTGAAAGCTAGCATCCTCTAGAGGTACATAAGCCTGAAAAATACCATCCATGTCTTCATATGGATAATGATTCAGCGTGCCGTACCATAACACTTGACTATGCTTAGCCTGTCCGGCTAGTAAGGCTTTCTCGAGATAGGCATACACCTTATCTGGCATCACCTCAGGGTAATACCAATAAGCCTTAGCGGCATCTTTTATTTCGGCATTAGCCATTAAACTCAAAAATGGCCATTTGTTGCCTTCAGCCCAAGCTAAGCGCCACTGTCCAGCAAAGTCTAACTCTGGAGTACGCAAATGCGTCGCAGCGCTGCTAATAGTTAAACCCGGTTTATCAAAAGCAAAATCCACATCCGCAGCTAAGTGCTCGATAGTTAAACCTTGTTTAAACTGGTCAAGCAAATGAAACTCACCTTGCTGCTGCAACTGGAGATGTGCTTGCTGAAAGTCCCCTTGTAGCGCTACATTTAGTCCGCTCATCTGCGGAATAAAGCTCTGTCCATTGGTGGCTAGCGCTTGCACCTGAGCTTTATAAGTTAACGACTGTGGCTGTAGCTGATAAGTCAGCTCCGCATCTACTACTTCACCGGCTTGGATTAAACTAGACCAGTCAAGCGTTGGTAAAGCCTCTTGATAAAGCGCTCCAAGCGTAGACCAAGTAGCCAAATCCACCCCTTGAAGCCGCCAGCGTTGCTGCGTTTGATTAAACACGCCCTGCAAAGAAAAATCGCTCGCAATACCATTGATTGCTATGTCCCAGGGTTGTTTATCGACCCGCCAACGCTCAGCTTGTTTAGTCACTTGAGTTAAACCGCTATGGATTCTCAGTCTTTGAGAAAAACCGTCTCCCCACTGCAGCTGGCTATCTTGCCATTGTGCTACCCAGCGGCCAGCTTGTTGAGCTGAAAAATTGCCCCACAAAGACAAATTTAAATCACTCTTAAGCCGCTCTGCCAAACGGCTGTCAGGCTCGGCAAAAGCGGCTAGATTTACTTGCTCGGCTTGCAAATAAAGTTGCGCACTTAAGTCAGCTATATTGCTGGCATCACCTTGCAAATTAATACGAAGTTTAAAGCGGCCTTGATTAGAATCGCCACCTATACGCAGTTCACCTTCGCCTTGATATGATTGTTCAGTATTAAGCCAATCCAAGCTGGCAACCTCAACACGCCAGCGCTGATTGGAATGCATGATTTCAATATCACTATTAGTAATACTAAACTGAGTGAATTGCTCGAGAAGCACATCCGCGATAGCTTGATAGGGATGTTGAGACGCAGCTTGTTGTTGCTGTGCCTGCAAAGCATCCAAGTTAATGTTGAAGTGTAAATTGTCTAACAGCAGATCTTTAAAAACCACTTGCCTTTGCTCGATCGTTTCCCATAGATCAAGTTCAAGCATCAAAGCCTTCACATGAAAGCTAATATTGCGCTGCGGCCCAATGCTGACCTGGCTGTCTTCCAAGACTAACATCGGTCGAAAATTATGTACCCGCGCATTTAAACTGCCAATAGTAAGCTCTGCTTCTTGGCCTTCAACCAACCAAGCGGCTATTTCATCTTTATAATGAGTAGCAAATGATAAAATGCCGCGGGTAATACTTAAACCCACGGCAATACTGACTAATAATATCGCAAAACCGTACCAGCATTTAGTTGCCCTACGGTGAAAAGGTTTAACCATAAAACTACATTAACACCACATCAAACTGCTCTTGGCTATACATAGGCTCGGTTTGCACTTTCACTTGCTTACCGATAAACACTTCTAACTCAGCTAAACTATGCGATTCTTCCCCCATTAACATATCCGCCACCTTAGTCGAAGCATAAACAATGAAATTATCTGCATCATAAGCTCGGTTTACCCGGATAATCTCACGCAAAACCTCATAACAAACGGTTTCCACCGTTTTTACCGTGCCACGCCCACGACAAGTTGGACATTCACCACACAAAATATGTTCAATACTTTCTCGGGTGCGCTTACGCGTCATTTCAACCAAACCCAGTTGAGAAAAGCCGCTAATGTTAGTTTTGGCCCGATCTTTTTGTAGAGCTTGATCTAAACTTTGTAGCACGCGACGCTGATGCTCGGAATCGGCCATATCAATGAAATCAATGATCACGATGCCACCTAAGTTACGCAGCCGTAGCTGCCTGGCAATCGACTGAGTCGCTTCAATGTTAGTATTGAAGATGGTCTCTTCTAGATTACGATGACCAACAAAGGCACCTGTATTAATATCCACCGTGGTCATGGCTTCGGTTTGATCAATGATTAAATAGCCCCCTGACTTTAAGTCTACACGGCGTTTCAAGGCGCGTTGAATTTCATTTTCAACATCAAACAAGTCGAATATAGGCTGTTCACCTGAGTAATATTCGAGAATTTCAGTAAACTCCGGAACAAACTCAGCGCTAAAAGCCACCAACTGTTCATAAGTTTCACGGGAGTCTACGCGGATCCGGTCCAAATGCGTTCCCACAAAGTCTCGAATTATGCGCAAAGCTAAATTTAACTCGGTGTAGAGCACCGTCTTAGTTGAAGCCGTTTCTTTGCGTTGTAAAACTTTTCGCCAAACCCGTTTTAAGAAGGCTGCATCTTGTTCTAGCTCGCCTGCACCGACACCTTCAGCAGCCGTACGAATAATAAAACCGCCCATATCATCGACAAATTCACTGCAGATTTCCTTTAAACGCTCACGCTCTTGCTCGCTGTCGATACGCTGTGACACACCCACGTGGCTGCTACCAGGCATAAATACTAAATATCGCGAAGGCAGAGTAATATCGGTAGTTAATCGAGCCCCCTTGGTTCCAAGTGGGTCTTTCACTACCTGCACCATAATGTCTTGGCCCTGGCGAACCATCTCTGCGATGTTACCCGCCTGAAACTTTTCCTGCTCGGTGACATCAACACATTCGGTATGCGGTACGATATCGGAGGCATGGAGAAAGGCGGCTTTTTCTAAACCGATATCCACAAATGCAGCCTGCATGCCTGGCAATACTCGACTCACTCGACCTTTATACATATTGCCCACTAAACCCCGCCGCGCATCTCGCTCAACGTGGGTTTCCTGCAGAATACCGCTATCTACTAAAGCAACACGGGTTTCGGTGGGTGTAACATTAATCAATAGTTCAGCAGACATAGACACCTAGCGCGTTATATGTGAATGAAGTAGACGATCGGTTTCAACTAAGGGCAGGCCTACAACCGAGCTATAGCTACCTTCAATTCGCTCGACAAATTTACCGCCAAGCCCTTGAATAGCGTAACTACCCGCCTTATCGCAAGGCTCATTACTATCCCAATAGGCAGCTATCTGTGCCTCAGTAACAGAGCTAAAAAATACCTCTGTACAGACTAATTGGGTATGAGCCTGATTATTATAATACAGAGTAATCGCTGTCATTACTTGATGCTGCTTAGCACTTAATAAACTCAGCATACGCAAACTGTCGGCGTAATCGCGAGGCTTGCCCAATATTTGCTGCTCAACCACCACAATAGTATCTGCGCCCAATACAGCAACGGCCGGATCTTGCTGTTTTAGATATACCGTTTGTGCTTTTTGTTCAGCCAAACGACAGACCAATTGTTGAGGTATTTCATCGGCTAAGGGAGTTTCATCAATATCCGCCGCTTGGGTGATAAAATTCCAGCCAAGTTGCTGTAATAATTCGATTCGTCTAGGGGAGGCAGAGGCCAGAATAAGCTTGGTTCTAGCCATTAATTAATCTTCCATTGGCGGCGTAATTTTCGTAGCAATAGGAAGATCCACGGCCAAGTTAAAGTGGTAGAAATTAAAGGATAAAAATACCCGACCGGCAGCTGAATATCTTGCACCAAATATTCTGCCCAAAATACCACCAATTTAGCCAAACCGGTCAAACCACCCACTACCAAGGCCTGCTGCCATACCGAAAAGTTACGCAAGCGAGTAAAGTTAGTGGCCGCAATATAAGCCACAATGGACAAAGCCAAGGCTCGAACCCCAAGAGTTGAACCCAGTAAGATATCGAGAATCAGACCCACCACAAAGGCTACTCCCACATTGCTGCGATGGGGTAAAGCAATGGTCCAATAAAACACACACACCAAAATCCAATCCGGCCTCAACAAGTCGGCCAAAGGAGGCAAAGGTATAATGGCCAAAATTAATGCCACAAAAAAACTACCGATAATGGCACCACGGCCATTAATTTTTTCTAACATAACAGCCTTAATTTCTAAGTATCTGAGGGCCAAATTAACAACAGGTAGCGCAAGCGATCCAACTCGACGACTGGCGTTGCCATCACGTCAGCATAAGGCTTACCTTCTTGATAATCAAAGCGGCTAATCACCGCCACCGGATAACCTTCAGGAAACACGCCCCCCAAGCCCGAGGTGATAAGCACATCGCCTTCGCCAATGTCGGTACTTCGAGGTATGTGCGGTACTTGTAAGCGGTTAAGCTCACCAGTACCCGTGGCCACCGCGCGAATATCGTTACGGGCAATACGTACCGGAATGCCATGGCTAGCATCGGTAATTAACAATACCCGACTACTGGTGGTGCCCACATGCAGCACTTGGCCAATCACGCCCACGTCATTGATTACTGGTTGGCCTTCATAAACCCCATCTAACTGACCTTTATCAATCACCACCTGATGATAAAAAGGGTCGGAGTCTACCGCCATAATCTCTGCCACCAATTTACGACTATCATGGCGAACTGGCGAACCTAATAAAGCGCGTAGGCGGGTATTTTCCTTAGCCAAACTTTCCATCAATAATTGGTCGGTACGGTTCAGTAAGAGCTGTTGCTTAAGCACCTCATTTTCATGTTTAAGTTGCTGACGCGTAGCCAACGAGCCAGACATAGAATCCAGCAAGGTGCCAGGCATATTCGCAATATACTGCAAGGGGCTTACCGCCGAGTACAAATAGACCCTAACATGATTAAAGGCAATCAACTTGGTATCGATGAAAATCAAAGAGATAGACAACAAAATGGCGAGTACTAGGCGTAGCTCTAAAGATGGGCCGGGGCCGAAGATGGGTTTCATCGGACATTACCTAAATGAGTTTTCAGCATATTACTAGTAAAGTGAAGGGCGGCACTGCGCCCTTCGCTGTAAAGGCTTATTCGTATTGAAAAAGATCGCCACCATGCATATCGATCATCTCGATAGCTTTGCCGCCACCTCGAGCCACACAAGTGAGCGGGTCATCAGCCACAACTACCGGAATGCCGGTCTCTTCCATTAGCAAGCGATCAAGATCTCTCACCAAGGCGCCACCACCGGTTAACACCATTCCTCGCTCTGAAATATCAGAAGCCAGTTCAGGAGGACTTTGCTCTAAAGCCACCATAACTGCACTCACAATGCCAGACAAAGGCTCTTGTAAGGCTTCAAGAATTTCGTTGCTGTTTAGGGTAAAGCTTCTTGGTACACCTTCGGCAAGGTTGCGACCGCGAACTTCAATTTCACGGACTTCGTCACCAGGATAAGCAGAACCAATTACATGTTTAATGCGCTCTGCGGTGGCTTCACCAATTAAACTACCGTAGTTACGACGCACGTAATTGATGATGGCATCGTCAAACTTATCACCACCAATACGCACCGAAGATGAATAAACCACTCCATTTAACGAAATAATGGCCACCTCGGTGGTACCACCACCAATATCCACCACCATTGAACCGGTCGCTTCCGATACTGGTAAACCCGCACCAATCGCGGCTGCCATCGGTTCATCAATCAAATATACTTCACGTGCGCCCGCGCCCATTGCCGATTCGCGAATAGCGCGTCGCTCTACTTGAGTAGAACCACAGGGCACACACACCAATACTCGTGGACTAGGTCGCAAAAAGTTATTGTCATGCACTTGCTTAATGAAATGCTGAAGCATTTTTTCAGTCACGTAAAAGTCAGCAATCACTCCATCTTTCATCGGGCGAATGGCGAGTATATTACCTGGCGTTCTGCCTAGCATTTGCTTCGCCGCATGGCCAACTGCTGCGACGCTCTTAGGACTACCAGCCCGCTCTTGGCGAATCGCAACTACTGAAGGCTCGTTCAATACGATCCCCTGATCTTTAACATAAATAAGTGTATTGGCGGTTCCTAAGTCAATAGACAGATCATTAGAAAACAAGCCTCGAAGCTTTTTAAACATGGCTGGGTAAATCCTGAGAAATAGTATCGATGATAAGCGATTAAAACTTGGCTAACTTTACCAACGCCAGCCCAGATGAGCAAGCTAACTCTCTAGAGAAGCGAAGGATAGTGAGGGCTATCACTGACTATTGTTTAGTTCCGCAACAATCAGTGACTATTTTTCAGCCAAATCCGGCTTAGTACAGATTTTTCCGGAAAATGACCCGCTCGCTTTGCCGGTACAGGCCAAAACTGATTTCAGCGGCGACCGCTTCATCATCACTACTGTCATAGGCGCCGCTGCCGTCCCAATCATCTCGCAACCATGACAACTGGTCTTCCAAGTCCATCCAATAACTGATGCTACCGGTATTGCCCACTCCCGGCGAGGTGTAATAGGTCCACAGCAGCCCTTGGGTGGCACTAAGCGAAGATAGTGAAGCATCGCTGCTGCCCAGGCTCGGGGTAGTAGTGCCATAGCCCACCACTGCCAGGGTCTCATCGGCCGTTGCCTGCGGTGAAAACAACAGCTGGGAAGAGCTGACACTGCTACAGCTATCCAAACTATTGGTTAGATAACGGGAACCATCGTAATACTGCAGGTAGGCGCTGGCAGCAATTCCAGAAAGTTCCGAGCCATAGGCATTGTTGAGTTTGAGGCGACCATGGCGCAGCGCCGGGGCCGTACCTAAATTGCAATACACCTCATCATCGTCATCGCTGGCACAGCTATAACTGCTACTACTGGCAATGGTGGCATCCTCATAGGCATAGTACAAACCAATCACGCCATCGGTCACCGGCGCTTGAGGCTGCAACGGTTTAGCCACCCCCGACAGCAAGTTACTTTGCGTAAACACCCCCGCATCCCAATCGGCGTCGGTGTCTTCCACACTGAAGCCAGCATCAAAATTAGTTACCGCAGAACTGCTGCTAAAGCGCCAGTTATTATCCACCACCGCCACCATAAATAAGTCGGCATCATAATTTTGGGTAAGCGTATTGTCGGCCGCCTGAGCAATCAGGGTCCAGTTCAAGCCCATTTCATTCTGGCCAATGTAAGTAAAATTACCACTGCTGCAAGCCGCATCCAGACTCACACCCGCCAATTCAAAATGATCTGGGTAAAACAGCCCCAGCGTACTGTTGGCCGAACTACTGTAGTCACTCAAGTGGTGACCTAAGTAAGTACTAACCAGCCCGGTTAATTGCAGCGTGCCCACTTCATACCAGTAGTTGTCGGTGACCGGTACCGCGCCCTCACTCTGAGCATTGGCCGAATCATAATCACCCGCGGTAAAGGTACCTAACACGCCACCCTCAGCGGTGGAAGGCGACGACAGCTCGGCATCCACCGCAAGTGCATTGCTGCCCACAACAAAGTTGCGGGTATTACAGCCGGTCAACACGGTCGTGCCAGGGCTAGGCGTACAATTGGCCATCACCGGTACCAGCCAGCCGGAGAACGGCGTACCAGCCTTGGCAAAGTTACCGTTGCTGTTTACTGCTTCCTCGTCTTCATTCAAAAAGTTCCGCCACACGAAGCCAGCTGGCAGTATGTCAGCACTCACATCACCGAGCAGGGTATAGCTTTCGTCATCGAGGATGGTGCCATCTTTATCCCAGAAATGAACGCCTATGCGCCCCGCATCCGGGTAGTTCAGACTCACCGTGGCGCTACCCTCGCTGAACGTCACCGGCACCTTGGTGAGATCACTCTGGCTGGTGCCCACCGAATAATCGACACTATCGCTGCCGGTCACTACCAACTGGGTGGTGCCCGAATCGGGCTTGTTATAGGTGCTCCAGAACCGCAGCGACTTATCACCTTGGTAGTTGGCGATGGCAGCGCAGCCCTCCCCGTCACTGTCCTTGCCCATGGCAGTCAGGGTCAGGCTAATGCTTTGATTAGCCCAATGCGGATTATCGTCGCTGCCACTCACCTCGCTGCTTAGGTTGCCACTTAAGGCATAGCTATAGAAGGTGACGGCCACATCATCGGCAGTCAGCGAACCGTCACTGGCACTGAGGGTGACCGAACCTTCCTGCGGATGGAACAGCCCCAGTGTAACGCTGCCCGCATCACTGCTGTCGAAACTATAGGTGACCACACCACCACTGCTGGCGCTTAAGCTGCCATTGCCACTTACCTGCGACCATTCCCCCACCCCACTGCTGGTACTGAGGGTAACTGAACCGTCATAACTTTCATCCAGCGCCTCATCAACCAGCGCCTTTAGGCTCACCTCATGTACTTCGCAGGTCAGTGCCGTAGCGTCAGTGCTTAGCTCCAGAGCTGTGGTGGTGCCGGAATCGCTACCACAGGTGTTAAACTGAGACACTGGAACAATCGCCCAGTCATCGTCCCAAAGCCACCGTTCGACCCATGAACTCCAAACCCAAGTACCGGAAGACGATGAAGTCCAGTCACCATCGAGCTTGGACTGGCGCCAATACAGGTGATAATAAACGTAGCCGGTATTTTCGTGATGACGGTATTCGAGGCTGTGCCAGCCCTCGCTCAAGTAAATAGCACTGGGGTTTTGCGGACTGCCCGCTTGTTCATGCAGGCCATACCAGGCGGTAACCACCTCACCGTCGATCAAGGCTTCCACCGAATCATCACCATCAATGGCAAAACCATACACGCCCGAGCTAGGAATATAAATGTAACCACTGCTCACCCCCAGAAAATAATCCTTCTGGGTACTGTGAGGGTTGTAGTTATAGCCACCGCCATCGATATTGGTCAACACCGATGAGCCTTGCAGGTAGCTTGAATTCGCATAATTATCGACCAAATACTGAAAGACTGTCGCATCTTCTGGAGAACGCGAAGTGGACCATCTGGAAGTGGTATAAGTATAATAATTTAAGCCTGAAGAACAGGTTTCAGGAGGCGTGGGGGTGGACGCATTACATAACGGGGTAAAATCTACCTCTCCGGCATTGCTAATGCCGCGAACATAAGAGGCAGAGCGCAATATAATTTCCCGGTTCTCAGCAAATAAGGCACCGCTAATATCGGCACGATTGGATAGTTCAACCTTCTTCTTGGAATAACCAATAAACGCCCCCTGCACTCTGGAACTTAACAACATGTCTTCCGTGGAATAAATCGCCAATTGCAAGGGATCACCATCCTCGTTTAACTGAGCACCATTACCGGTTTCCAGTTTTTTACCGATGAAAATTTTCACCGTCCCTTCACCAACTACTTCAATGCTAGAGTTATTGCCGAGATTGAAATCCTGACTCACCCAATAGGTGCCCGCGGGCAAACGTAGGGTTCCGCCAGTGCCGCCCATATAAATACTATCGATATAGTATTCATCGTAATTACTCGAAAAAGTTAGTATCGCGCCGTTGGTAAGAGAAATCGCCCCAAAATTATTTCCCGGATAATAATCAACCTCGTCACCGCTACCACTCTCACCGGCAATGCCCTCATAAACTCGTCCTCGTGGCCATTCATAATATGACAGGTCAATATCGGTGCCACCCGATTGAGTTAATACAGAGATCGGGTCACCACTACTGGGTAAAGATGCCGAAGACGAACAAAAATAATCAGCACCATCTAATGAACTAGGGCAGGTTACACTCCCATTTGTATTCTGGTCGATGCTCTTTACATATAAGACACCACCATTATCTGAACCATATACTTGTGACCCCCAGCCAAACTCAGCCCGACCACTATTGCTGGATGACGCGATCGGACTGGTGAAGACATCGGAGCAATCCACCTCCGCCGCAAACAGCAAGCGACTGCACAACAAACCAAACAACAGCATCGAATAAAGCGACCAGCGCAGCGCATAGCTCATAAACTATTCCTCGCCTGTACCCGCTGTACCCGCTGCACCGCCACCAAGCCTTCCCCGCACTCCCCGGTAGCAGTCAGCTCAAACAAAGCGTAGGCGATGGCCTCATTTCCTTCCGCCAGAGAGCAATCCAAACCATCATCGCAATACAACGGCGCACAACTTAAAGACACACTACAATTAACCAGGCCCTCACCAGATAAATCACTCAACCTAATCACCTCACAGCTGGTTGCGGGATCCGCATCTAAGGGATAGAGCTGGGCCAGCGCCTGCTCCAGGCCCGATGTCGCCGCTAGCTCGGCGCGGGTGCCCAGCACTTCCCAAGCCACATTACGTGATGAGTCCTGCAACATATTGATCAGACCGGCCGTCAGCAAACTCATCACCACCAGAATAAACAGGGCAATGATTAAGGCGCTGCCGGCTTGCCGGGCGCGACCAGGGCACAACTTAAGGCTGGTTGAACACCACAATGTCATGATCAAATTCCACTTGTTCGTTATTTTCACTGAAGACCAGTTGCAAACGCACCAGGCCATTGCGGGTTAAACTGGGGTCAATAATCTGGAACGGCTGCTCGGAGCTCTCGGTCGACAACTTCGAAGCCATGGTGACCCAACCGTCGCTGTCGCCGGTTTGATAACGGCGCAATTCACTTCCCGAAACGCAGTAGCTCACCGGCTTGCTCACCAGATACAAGCGCTGCGAGGGCGAGTCGGCACTGAAACTCACTTTATTTTCAAACTGCAGCGTGGTGGTTCCGCCGTTGGTATCAATCGACACCACCGGATATAACTTACAACTATATTGGTCACAGTAAGCAGAGTTTCCGCTTTGCAATTGATATATATCCAATAGTTCATAGCCATTCAACAGCTCATCGGCCGACAGCGCATACACGCTAGCCCAGACACTGCCACTGACAGACACTATGGGCAAACTGGATGAACTGGCGATCACCACCGAGTTGGCCGAACTAGCCGCCAGCGGTAAATCGATGTAGGTATTGCTGGAGACGGCCGGAATAAAGGTGAGGCAATTGCCGCTGTTACTGAGCTGAGCACTGTTGGGCAGGCTGTTCTCAATTTCCCGGCTTAAACGGGCGATGGCAAAGCGAGCCTCACCTAACAGCACCTGCCGCCCTGCCGCATCACGATATATCAAACTGCCGGAGCGCAAAAAATCACTGCTGGCCAAAGCAACAACCCCCAGCACCACCATGGCGATAACCAACTCGATTAAAGTAAATCCGCTACATTTTTTCATCAGTAGTTCCACCGATAGGCACTGAAGGCATATTCAACGCCATCGGGGGCTTGTATCCACAAGTCGATACGTTTCGCTTGATTAATCCCATATTCAGAACTGTCAATTGCCACTCTATAGCTAAAATTACGGTAAACTTGGCTTAAGTCCTCACCCAAGCTATCAGCGATGCTGAGATACTCTCCAGCAGTAGCGTAATCATCCACATCATTAAAACTCTGCCTTAGCTCCATCGTCGTATCTGGGCCATAGTTGCTAGCAGCAGTGCAAGCAGTCGCTTGACCGTTGGGCCTAGCTTCGCTGCAACGCCATAAGCCCCCGCCAGTATGATCCGAGTATTCATCGAAAGACTTAGACAAGATTTCATTCATCATGCTAGAGGCCAGCTCGGCCGCACGAAATTGATAAACCGGCTCTATACTTCGCCGCGCTTGGGGCACTAAAAAGGAGCTAATCACCACTAAGGCAATCGCCATCACCACTATGCCGACAATCAGTTCAATGAGAGTAAAACCAGCAGTAAATCTAGGGCGCATGAATGTAGCCCTCGCTTTCGATGATTATCTGTCTGTTTTCCTGCCCTGCTAAATTAATCACACAGGGAAAGGCACTGCATAAACTGGATTCAGCCAAACGCACTCGGCCAAGACCATCAAAATAAACCCGACCTTGGCTCACTTGAATATCACTAAAAACAACTGGCTCTAGAAGATCTGCCGCACTGATACAGGTATTAGCGGAATCTATCCGCCCAGAATAATAACGGTTTGTTTCAATGGCCAAGAAAAAGCAGTCTTGATAATGATTCATCGCCTGAGTTTGCACCAATTGCAAACGGCTTAACAGCTGGGCTTGTAGGCTAGCTTCAGCAAAGCCGCCACGAAAAAACTTAGGAGCCGCCGTCACTGCCAGAATGGCGATAAGGATGAGGGTAATCACCAGTTCAACCAGAGTGAAGCCGGTAGTGCAGAAACGAGAACTCGGCGGGGTATACAACTGGGGCAAAATCAGTAGGGCCGGCCTAAGCCAGCCCCTGACTCATTAACAGCCGCCAGTGAAAGCTGTAATCACAGGCGTTGCGCCATTAGCCGCAGACTCAGTGTATTCTACACGGCATTTATCATCATCAGTTGCCGCACTATTTGGCTCAGTGAAACCAGCAGGGGTAATAACTACAGGAGCCGTACCCGTGATAGTCCAATCAGCAGTTGATAAATCTAACCAACGAGCGAGTTCAGCAGCGTCAGCAAAGCTCGCTTCAGCTGGATAACCAAATGCTATTTCTACCGTGTCTGTAGCAGCAGCTCCCACCTGTAAATCTTTTGAAGCGCTCGCTTCTTCCCCTTCAACCGCCGCTTTACTATAAACTATATTCGCGCCACCTTTAATTGCTCCCTCAGCACCTTTAACCGTAGAGGTTCTCGCATCATTGGTTAAATTCAAAAACTTAGGCGCAGCCGTCACCGCCAAGATGCCTAAAATGATGATCACGATCACCAACTCAATCAGAGTAAAACCTTGCTGTTTTGTTACTTTCATTGCTATTTCCTTAGAAATTATTGTTTATATCGTTAATTGGGAATATTGGTAAACACTCGCCCAGAGGCGGGTTGATAGCTAAAGTTGTTGTAGGTATTTTCGCCACTACCGGGGTTAAGATAAGAGCCATCACTATTCCTAGCTAAAGCGCTCACTTGATAAAATACGCAGCGAGTCGCCTCGGCGCTGCCGCTAACTGTGGCGTAATATTTGTAGTAGTCCCCTTGAGAACTCACCTCTGAAAAGTTGGCACTGGCACGTGCCGGATTTTGTAAAATAGCGTCCCACACTTTAAGGCATTTTTCCGCGCTTAAACTCGCGGGGTCGACACTTTCATCATCACTACTCATGGGGTAGCCCGGTGCCACGCTGCCATTGGCCAATTGGGCTGCGTTAGGCGTAGTTAAATACACTTTTTGGGTATCATAGATAACCGAATTTTTACCGTTTTCACTGGGACGCCCCTCCGCCTCCCATTGCGCGCGTGCTAGCGAAACGCCGGTAGCAAAGCCACCTGCCACACCTTCTAGGCTAGCTACTTTGGCTTCATCGGTCACATCAAGGAAACGAGGCAATGCGGTAACAGCTAGAATGCCCAACACCACGATCACGATAACCAATTCAATTAACGAAAACCCTGAATGTTGATGCGCGTGTGGCGCTGTAGAAGAAATATCTTTCACCTTTCGCTGCTCCTTTCTAAGTCTTAAAGCCCTTGCAATAACACTTGCCCTTGCTGAGGTTGATAGATCAACACCAGCGATTGTTTGAAGGTAAATCGGCACTCTTGCTGCGTATGCTCAACCAGAGCGGCGGAGGGCTGTTGTTGCCAATCTAAGCCCATAATATCACGCCACAATAACAAGCAATCTTGACTTGAGTTGGCTTTCGGCCAACCTGCTTGATTCATCTGCAAGGTAATACTGTGAATTGGGCCAATCCCTTCATTAAGACCCTTTCCCTGCCAAAAGTTCATTGTAAGTTGCATCGGTCTAAAACGCGCCAACCATAAACCGTGTACTTGCGCTAAACGCCTTACCAAAATTTGTTGGTAATCTTCTACAAGCTGTTGTTCTGCTTGATCTATTGTCCTAATAAAGCTTCTTAAAAGCAATAAGATAAGCAGTAAAACTATGCTAAAGCTCACAAGCTGAACAAAGCGCTTACGGTTGTCATCCAACAACTTGCTCGACTTCAACTAAGAGCCCCTTACCGCACGCATCATATCCCACATCGGAGTGAAAATACCCAAGGCAAGAACCAACACCATGATCGCCACCACCGCAATTAAAATCGGTTCGATTCGTGCAGTTAGGCTCTTCAAATCGTAATCCACTTCACGTTCATAAAACTCGGCGGCTTCATTAAGCAATTCATCGACTTGACCGGTTTCTTCACCTACAGAGATCATCTGTAATACCAAGGGTGTGAATAGCTCACTAGCCACCGCGTTGCGTAAAAGACTTTCACCACGTTCGATGCCACGGCGCATCTCAACAATGCGATCCGCCATAAAAGCATTATCAACGGCACCAGCCACCAATGACAAAGCTTGGTTTAAAGGCACTCCCGCAGCTACCATCATGGCGAAACTCCGCGAGAAACGCGCGAGCAAAGAACGCTCAATCACCGAGCCCACAATCGGCAAACGCAAGCGAGTTTTATCCCATAATAAACGCCCTTTAGGCCGCGAAAGATACCAGCGAAGGGCTACAATAGCGGCGACGATCATCACCAATAGCAGGGGCCAAAAATGCACAAAAAAGTAAGAGGTGCCAATTAAGATACGTGTAGCTAAAGGCAATTCAACGTTGAAACGAGCGAAGATCTCTGCAAATTGCGGGATCACCAAAATATTCAGAATCACCATTGCCACCACTATCGCAATCATCACGAAGGTAGGATAGCGCATCGCTGTTTTAATCCGCTTGCGAGTATCCATTTCCAATTCCAGATATTGCGACAGCTGTAAAAAGGCTTGTTCAAGACGACCAGTATTTTCACCCACATGCACAATACTGACAAACAATTGAGAGAACACCTTAGGGTAATCAGACATAGCGGTAGACAAAGTGCGCCCGCTACTCAAGGCTTCCGATACACCAGCTAGCGCCCGCTGTAACAACTTGCTGTGCGCCGATTCGGCTAAACCGTTGATGGCTCGCATAATCGGAATCCCCGCCTTGGTCAGCGAATACATTTGACGGGTAAATACCACCAGCTCATCAAGTTTGATTTTTCCTTGCCATAATAGGCTTAAATCAAATGAAGCCAATCCAGCGTTACCCGACTTAGCTTCGCTAATTTTAATCGGGGTTAGACCACGCCGTAACAAGTTTTCTGCTGCAGCGTTCACCGTGGCGGCTTCAATGTTACCACTGACTAAGCGGCCGCTGCCGTCACGAACTTGATAGCGAAATAGCGCCATTAGGCAGATTCTTCTGTAGTCGTTGCACTAGAGCCGTAAAGGTCCACCTCTTCCACTAAACGCAATACTTCTTCAATCGCAGTAACCCCCTGCTTGGCGTAATCTAGTGCCGCCAAAGCCAATGGTCGATAGTGTTTAGAAGCCTTGGCGACTTTAGAGAACTCGTCTGGATCATTACGCCGCAGGCTCTCCATCATCGCTTCATTCAGTTCTAGCATCTCAAACACCCCGATACGTCCTTTGTATCCAGTATAGTTGCAGCTTTGACAGCCCTTACCTTTATAGAAAATATGTTGGCTTAAATCTTCGCGGCTAACATGTTCTAACCAAACTTTCTCCTCCAGTGAAAACTCATGTGGCTGCTTACAGTTTTCACATAAACGTCTTACCAAACGCTGGGCGATGATGGCTCGTAAGGAGCTAGCGACCAAATACCCGGCCGCGCCCATGTCAATCAAACGCAAAGCACTGGTTATGGCATCGTTAGTATGTAGCGTGGTTAATACCAAGTGTCCAGTTAAGGCGCCTCTTAAACCAATTTCTACGGTCTCTTGGTCGCGCATCTCGCCCACCAACAATATGTCGGGGTCTTGACGCAAAGTCGTACGTAATACATTGGAAAAACTCAAGCCAATTTTGCTATTTACCTGTACCTGATTAATCCTAGGAAGGCGATATTCAACCGGATCCTCCACCGTAATGATCTTCGATTCGGGTTGATTAAGTTCGGTTAGTGAACCATATAAGGTGGTAGTTTTACCGCTGCCGGTAGGGCCAGTCACAACAATCATTCCGTGTGGGCGATGTAGTTGGCGCCGATAACGCTCCATAATATCCGCTGGCATACCGGTTTGCTCTAAAGACAAGATCCCGGCAGATTGATCCAACAAACGCATCACTACCGACTCCCCAGCTTGAATCGGCATGGTGGAGAGACGCACATCAATCGAGTGACCACGCACTTTAATATTAAAACGTCCATCTTGTGGTAAACGTTTTTCTGAAATATCCAAGCCAGACATTAACTTTAAACGCAGCACCAAAGCTGAGGCAATTTGCACCTCGTTTAATACGCTTTCTTGTAATACGCCATCAACCCGTTGGCGGATACGCAATACCTGTTCATCGGGTTCGATATGAATATCCGACGCCCCCACCTGTACCGCGTCTTCAAATAAAGACTGCAGTAACTTAACCACGGTAGTTTCATTACTTTCGTCGGCAGAAGTAGCCAAACCAATATCAAATTCTTCGCTACTGGCGTATTCTTCTTTTAGCTCTTGAGCGAAGCCTTCAATTTCTCGAGTGCGGCGATAAAAACGGTCAAAGGCTTCTAATACTTGGGACTCTCGCGCCACTACGTACTTTAATTGGTGCGGAGCTAATAGCCCGGCTAAAGTATCAATGGCAGATAAATCTGCGGGATCGGAAAGCGCAACGGTTAATACCTCGCCATCCTTGTGAATCACCAGCGCCCTAAGCCGACGAGCATGTACTTCGCCAAGCATCACCACCGCGTTGGCATCAATCGCCACCTTAGCTAAATCGACAAAAGGAATACCTAATTGGCGCGCTAAAAACTCAAGTAACTGAACCTCGGCTATCACCCCTAGTTCAATTAAGGTGGCCCCTAGTTTACGGCCTGTTTGCTTTTGTTGGGCCAAAGCACTCATTAACTCGGCTTCGCTAATCACTTGCTCATTAACCAGCAAGTCCCCCAAACGCATGCGTAATTTAGGTTGTGCCATGTTATTGCTCCAACTGTGTAATACGTGACGCAACGAAATCGCTGGAATTAGCCGATAACTGCCCCACCAGCTGTGCTTGGCGATATGCACTCAAAGCCTCAGCGTAATTTTCTAATTTATCATTGGCAATGGCATAACCCAGCCACCAGCGCGCTCGGTTAGGCTCGTAACGCAGTAAACGCTGATAACTCGACAAAGCCAATTGCTGCCTATCAAGCCGCTGAGCTAAACCAGCTTGCATTGCATAATAGTCGACATTTCCAGCAACCTCTGGGGTTGCGCCCTCCAAATAGGCCAGCGCTTGAGGCAACTGCTGCTGTTGCACAAAAATCCTTGCTAACATCAGCCGGAATGAACTGCGCTGAGACTGCAACTGCAGCCCTTCTTCTAACAAGTTTACCGCTCTAGCAAGATCGCCACTGGCGTAAACTAACGCCGCCAACTGTTCTCTCACTTCATGGGCTTGATGCTCTAACTGCAAGGCTTTGGCAAACTCTACTCGGGCCTGACTTGGCTGATTTTGTTCTAGTGCCTGAAAGCCGCGCCGTTTATACATGGCCACTCGTTGTTCTAAGCTCAATTCCAGAGGCTTAATTTGTAGCTCACCTTCGGCCACCGATGGCTGAATCACGGAGTCTTCAGCCCGTGTAGAAACTGTAGATAGCGGTTCCTCGGCCATCGACGGCTTAGCTTCAGCTTGAGGCTTGTTAGTAACAGAAGCAGTTGTAGCTGGCGAGTTCTTCAGGGATGGCTTTTCTTCTAGGCGTTGGCTGTTAGCCTGCGCGAGCGCGTCAATCGTTGCTGGGGGCGGAGTGCTAGCGGGGGCAAGCTGCTGAGACTCGGTTGAAGGCTGAGCTTGCACCTCGGTTTTACTGTGATTAACCTGCGGCGAGCTAACCTCAACATCAATTGCCTGCGCCACCGCTTGCAAGGATTGAGTTTGCTGTTGGCTAGGCGGCTCCGATTCCACCACTCGCTCCGTATTGCTATTCACTGGCTCATTAATCACCTCTACTCGATTCTCCCAATCAAAGTCGGCAAAATAGCGCAGCGCTAACCAAGCAGAAAAAAGTAATACCAATAGTACAAGTGCAATTAGCAGATAAGCTCGTATACTACGTCCACTATCTTCAACCAAAGGCGATATGGCTTGTGGATTATGCTGCTGGCGTTTGTCCAAGTCTTTCAGCATTTGATTAATCACACTCATAGCGGCTGACTCCAATAAATATACGCAGCCAGAACCAGTAAACCTAGTACAGAGCCAAACACCCACCCAGCCTTAAATTTAGGCATCGCAGTATCTTCAGTATCGGCAATAGCTTGTTTCACCATTTTCACCGTAATTTGACTCGCTCCTTGCCCGTAACACAACATCAATACCTTATGACTTAAAATATTGATCAAGCGAGGAATACCACGGCTGGCTTTGGTCAACAATTTAAGCGATGCGGTGTTAAATAACGGCCCGCCTCGGTAACCACTTAAATGAAGACGATGTTGAATATAACTAGCCACTTCCTGTTTTCCTAAAGCGCGGAGTTGATAAGAAAAAGTGATGCGCTGACGTAACTGACGCAATTGCTGGCTCGCCAAGCGCTGATCCAGTTCTGGTTGAGCAAACAACACCACATGCAATAACTTACGTTGCTCGGTTTCTAAGTTGCCTAACAAACGCACCACCTCTAAGGTGTCATCACTTAAGGCCTGAGCCTCATCAATTAACAGCACCACCGGCCGCTGCTGACTAGCAAACTCAATCAAACGGCGATTAATTTGCTCCAATAAGGTATGCGCAGAGCTACCTTCATCAACACTCAAGCCCAACTCAGAGGCTAGCGCCGCGTGGATCTGCGTCGCAGACAAACAAGGATTAGGTAAGTAGGCAAACTGGTACTGTTCGGACATTTCATTCAGCAGCTTTCTACATAATAGGGTTTTACCCGTGCCTACTTCTCCGCTGACTTTGATAAAACCTTCCCCTGATTGTAAGGCGGTTTGCAATACCTGAATAGCTTCATCATGCGGCAATAGAGCCTGATATAAACCAGTATTAGGAGTTAAACTAAAAGGAGCTTGAGAAAGACCAAAGTGCTGCAAATAAACTGCCACCGAGCTACCGCCTATTGTTCTGGATACCAAGTATTGAGCAGCTCTTGGGATTTCTTCAATTCATTTTCCCAAGTATTATGTGCCACTACCGTAGGCTGAATTAAAATCACTAATTCGGTTTTCTGAGTAGAAGTCACTCGGTTAGTAAATAATTCACCTAAGCCGGGAATAGCACCAACAAAAGGTACCTTTGAGACTAACTCTTGCTGCTTTGAGCTCATTAACCCACCAATCACCACGACGTCCCCAGAGTTAGCCTTAATCACCGTATCTGTTTCTCGAATATCACTTTGAGCTAAGGGTAAATCTAGAGTATCGCTATCACTACCAAAGGAAATTACCTTACGCTGCTCCGTTACCTCTGTGACAGAGGGATGCACATGCAACAATACTTGACCAGCATTATCGATTTGCGGGGTAACATCCAAAGCCACCCCAGAAAAGAAGGGCGTTAGTTCAACACTGGGGTTAGTTACCGGATTGGTTCCGGTAATGGTAGTGCTGGAAACATCGGTCACAAAATACTCGTCAGTGCCTACTTTAATCACTGCTTTTTGATTATTTGACGCGGTAATACGGGGGCTGGACAATACATTCACATCCCCTTGGGTTTGCAACAGCTTCACTACCGATTGGAAATTGCCGTCGGTAACGGTTAACGCGCCACCGCCGCCAATCAGATTACTAATAGCATTGCCCGGCAATTGGGAAACACTATTAAATAAGACTTCCGTTGAACCAAATAAATCCCCAGCATTAGTCCAGTCAATGCCTTGCTGATAACCATCATTTAAGGTCACTTCAATAATCTTTGCTTCTAATATAACTTGGCGTTGCAAATGTTGCTCAGACTGAGTCAAGAAAGATTTAATCATTCGAATTTCGTCAGGATAAGCACGAATCGTGACGAGACCAGCTTGAGGGCTCACCACCACCATACGACCATCTTTTGCATACGAGTTGTCACTGCCCGCGTCACGGCGCATATTAATGCCAATCATGCCACGTAAGGTTTCTTCTAACTCATACCAAAAGCGCGTCTCGGTAGATGACTCAATTTTGGTGCCGTTAAAGCTGTCACTGCGGTTAGAATTATTATTGTTATTCGAAGATGAATTTGAAGAACTACTCGAATTACTGTTGGAATAGTTACTATTAGAACTGTTGTTATTACTATTGTCATTTTCGTTAGAGGTAATACCACCAGAGTTAATTCGAGTACGGGTATAACCATAACGCTCTAGCATTAAGTAATTTAAAGGAATCGTTTCTATCCGCATACCTGCGGGGTAAATATGTAGAACCTTGCCATTCCTCTTGATGTCGTAACCGTACATATCGGCGACCACATCCAGTGCTTCCTTTAAGCTCACTTCTTTGAGCTGTAACGAAATTTTACCTTCAACTCTCGGATGTAAAGCCACGCTTAAAGGCGAGCCTTTCACTAAAGCAGGAAAAAAAGCACGGGCATCCACATCACGAGCATTCACATCAAAACGATGCTCTACTGGTAATAGATTATTTTCAGCTAACGCTAATTCTGGCATCAACTCTGCGCTCACCTCCGGCGGAAGCTGGGCAAGCGTTAAAGGTTGAACACTACTTTGCTGAGCTTGACCAATAGCCTGCTTTGCTTCTGTTGGCTCGGGTCTTGAAGTCGTTTGACAGGCTCCCAGCAATACCACACCAGCGCAAATGAACATACCTTTGATATACATGAATTACTGCCCCTGCCCGGTGAGCTGCTTCACCGAAACCTTGTCCAATTGAATTTTATAATGTTTTCCAGCCCGTTCTAGCACCACATAATCATCTGCGACTTGAGTTAGCTTATAACCGGAAACACTCTGTTGTAAGGCAACAAACTCTTGGTTGAGTATCGCCCCACTTTGTTGCCCATCCTGAATCACTGCCTGCAACTTGGGTAAAGCCGTAATAAAGGTATTAGTCACCCCACGTTGTGCCATTGGTGGTGCGGTTGGGTCGCTTTGCGCCTGAACAGGCATTCCCAGCACGGTCACAAAACAAAATAATATGAGCTGCCTAACCACTGATGAAATCCTTATTTGAACTCAACGTATAAATTTCGATAGTGATATCAGTAGCTGGATATTCAAGTACTTGATAATCCATCAACTGCCATAAAAAACGTTGCGGTAAAGCCTCTACTTTTTGCAAATAATCCAGTAGCGAAAAATACCCCCCACTGAGACTTAAACGAATACCATGACGATAAAAGTTTACACTTTCTGTTCCCTGCTCTTCAGCACTTAGCACCGCCTGTGGTGGCAGTGATTCCATAGACAGTAGCTGTAAGCCTTCGGACTTTTCGAGTAAACGTTCCAATACTCCTGCCATCTGTGATACTGAAATAAGTCCCGCATTTTGCGCGGCCAATTCACTGTCGAGCTGAGACAAATTAGCCTGCAATTGGCTTAACTGAAGCGCAATCGCCTGATTCGGATCTTGACGAAGTTTTAACTGACTAAGTTCAATTAATTGTCGACCTTCCGTTAAAGCGATCTTTGCTTGCGCTAACTCTCGCTCCGCCTGTTGCAGTTTTAGCATGCTAGGCTCAAGCACTAAATAATAACTAGGTAACAGAATTAACACGAGACAGGTCAGTAAAATCAAAACCCGCTCACGTAAGCTGAGCTCAAAGAAAACGCTTTGCCAATGTTGCCAATGCTCAGTCATTTAAACCTCCAACCTCGGCTTCTGTAGAGCTGTCCAAACTAAAATGCAGGTTCAGCTGCTCATCACGAAGTAATTTCAAGCCTGAAAATTGCTGCCTTGCCAAAGCTGGGTAATGTTTAAATTGATTCAACCACTTGGGCACGGCATCACTACTGGTGGCACGTCCAGCTAAGGCCATTGCGCCACTATCAATATGAATATGCTGCAACCACACTTGCTGATCTTCTATTTCAGCTAGAGCCGAAAAGAAAGAAGAAAAACCATCGTTGGTATAGGCTTGGCTTTGCAAACGCTGCAATAACAGGCGCTTCATGCTTAATAGCTCCTCCGCCTGCTCCACTCGCCGCTGCAAATTCACATCAACCACTCGTTGCTCGATAGCTTGCGTTAACTGTTGCAGCTGTTGTTGTTGTTGTGTAACCCGCTGTTTATACTCAGCCGCTTGTTGTTGCACAGTTGCTGTACGACCTTGTTGCCAAAATATAGCCGCCACCACCATAAAGCCGACTAACCACCATACGAACACCGCCTGACGTAGCGAAACCCGTTCTGGCTGAGGGCGAAATTCATCGGTATAAAGGTTGATACGATTTTTCACGACAGCACTCCCGGCTGTAAACCAGCCAAAGCAGGCAACTGGTAATACTGTTCACTGGAATCCAGCAAAGGAACATCTAACAAGCCCACTTTAGGACTTAAATTTTGTTGTAATTGCTGAGCAATGGTGTCGCAAAATCGACTGGGAATAGCGAGCTGAATAGCGCTCACTTCGGGTAATTTTAAAGTTGCACTGATGTAATCAATTGAGCGTTGTAGTTCCAAACTTAAACTATCAAAAAAGTTCTGAGTAAATTCAATCTCTTGCATTTTCCCCAAAGCAGAAAAGGCGCGTAATTGCCGACTAAAGCAAACTTGACCTTGGCGAACTACAATTAACTCAAGATCCCCGCCCTTTGCTTGCCAAAGCAACATCTGACAACGCTCAGTTTGCTCCAAAGAATTAACCACTGCGAGGCTTTCAATAGTGATACCTTCAATGCTGATGTGATGTTGTTGGGCCAAACTGACCAGTTGCTGAATAATACTCTTACGCACGCACACCACATTTAGCTTCTCACCCGCCATGGGGTTGCTAGGTGCCGCATAATAATCGATGGCTAACTCTGTGACTGGCTCGCTAACCATGTCTTTAATGGTCCATGGAACCGCGCCCTTTAGCTCTTCGTCGGCCACTTTTGGTTTATCAACTTGAAACTGCTGATAGTGTTGTTTGCCTAAAATAAAAACGATTTGTTGGTCGCTACCCAACTTCGCCTGCTGGCTCAAAGAAGCAAAAGCCGTGCTCCACTGCTCGACCGAGTTTAACTCAAGCTCAAAAATTTGCTGCTGAGAATCGGCAACAACCAACACTTCGGGCTGTAGGTAAGCACAACAACGGTTTTTTGCGATTTTCCGACGCCAAAACACTAAGCTCATCCTCATCCTTTAGTAATATTTAAGTCATTGCAGGCTAGTAGTCTAAACTTTTCTTTTATTTTTTAAAGCATTAAGCAATAAATCTGTGCTTATTCTCAAGATAAAAGCCTTACCAACAAGGCGACATCATTATTGACGATTTGAGTTTAAGAACACTATGATTTTGCTCAACTAAAAGGGCTCGGGCTTACTAAATAAGAAACCTTGGGCATAATGGACTCCCAAACGCTGCAAAACTCGCCACTCTTCGTTTCGCTCTACGCCAAGCGCAACCACTTTTACCCTACCCGCGCAACTGGCAAGCATCGAGCTTACCGCTAACTGGTTCACTTGGCGAAGTTGAATGTCGCGCACCAGGCTTGGGTGTAACTTCAGATATTCTAGTTTTAGTTCACTAATATATTGCGTGCTCACCACCTGCTGTCCAGCACGCTCCACGGCTAACTTAATGCCTTTTTTATTCAGTGCCTTCAAGCGCATCATTTCAGTATCATTTAACAGCGACAGTTGGGTTTCATGAAATTCGAGCACCAATTTTTGACATTCTTTATAGGGAACTGAGAAGACCCACTGTAACAATTCGCGCATTACCGACTGCTTTAGTACAGTAGCAATATTCAAATTAACCGTTATTGACTGGCGGGAGTATTTGACTCGCTTCATGGCAAAGGCTAATGCATGACGATCGAAGTCTATCAACAAGCCGCTTTTTTCAGCCCATGGTAGAAACACCCCAGCGTTAATCACTTCACCTTGATAATCGGTAATACGAGCAAGCATTTCTTTGTAGCAAACCCGTCCATTTTCATCAAATACATCCTGTTGATAATAATCAAGCGCATCATTCTTCAATACGTGTTGCAATAAAGTACGCCAACGTACCGAACCTTTTCCAGTTTGCGTAGAATTTAACTCTCGAGGAATAACATACCAACCGTTATGTCGCTGAATTTGCGCAATGCGCAAGGCATCTTCTGCTTGTTCAAGCACCAACTGGGCATCATCACCATATTGATATCCAGCAATGCCGATATAGAAAAAATCATCCGCATCGGCCACTTCAGGCAGGGTGATTCGCTCGAGTAATTTCAATACCCCAGCAGCAGTATCTTCAGCCTCATCTAAAGTAGAAAGTGGCATCAGCAGGGCAAAAGAATCACCACTATAACGTGCCAAATTCACATCAATATTACGCCGAGTATATTGCTTCAATACATCCGCACTTTGCTGCAAGATGGCATCGCCTTCACTACGTGCATATTGATAGTTTACATCGTCCATACCTCGTAGATAGATCAGCAGCACCGCGCCGATATGCGCATCGGCATCACTAATTTCTGCTTCTAACTGGTTCAAGAAATGGGTGCGGTTGGATAGTTGAGTTAGCTCATCAACAAAGGCATTATTGCGAATAATACAATCAAAGCGACTACGCTCTTGACGCGCTTCAACTAACTCATCAATGAGTAGTTCCAAAGCCTTACTGGCCGCGTTAGGCCATTCCTTAGGGTGCCCTTCTCGCATGTCGCGCAAGCGCCCAGCAATAATTTGATTCCCCCGAGTTTGCAGTAACTCTGCGCCATACATAATTTGTTTAAGCCAACGAAATACCACGATCAGGCCTAACGCCACAATCAGTAAACCACCACCCACGCCAAGCATGGCTTCAGGTTCGTAGGTAAGGCGTTTGAACGGACGCTCAACCCATATTTGCACGTAAAATTCTGGGTGCGCCTGCAAGGGATAACGATAAGCGATTAAGTTTTTACTGCTACCGGTATAATTGAGCTCTCGAAAGGTATAAATCACCCCTCCTCGATTAGCGACTTCCAACACTTGAATGTTATGAGCCCGTAACCAATTGGGTAACCATTGAGCAAATTCAGGAGTATCGGGCTGAACACTCAATTGATTATCAAGCACTTCAACCACCGAGCGAAGTTGGTGTTGCTGCTGATTAAAAGCCAGCTGGCGAAAGGTAAATGCGCCTCCAAGTAGCACTAGCAACACGGCTATCACCACGCAGCTAATGGTAAATATAATAATCCTACTGGAGAACTTCATTCAGGGTGATCCTCACCATCTAACCAAGTTAGCTTGCCATCCCTTGGCAAAGCTTAGGCTAGAGTATATCAGTTATTCAAAAATTGAGAGACAAAACCAAAAAGACCAGCCGTAGCTGGTCTCTTGCTACTTAACAAGTAAGGTTTATGGACGAAGCATTCGCTCGCCGCGACTCATACCACATACGCCACTGCGAACTACTTCTAAAATCTCAGTAGATTGAGACAAGGTTTTAACGCATGCATCTAACTTGGCGCTATCTCCGCTCATCTGCATCACGTACAGATTCGGCGTAACATCAACAATCTGACCACGGAAAATATCGCTGATCCGCATCACTTCTTCTCGAGCTCCACCAGAAGCACGTACCTTAACCAACATGATTTCACGCTCAACATGCTCGGCCTCGGTTAATTCAGACACCTTCAATACATCAACCAATTTATTCAACTGCTTGGTGATTTGCTCAATAGTGTTGTCATTACCAAAAGTACAAATGGTCATTCGAGACAAAGTGGGGTCTTCTGTAGCAGACACTGTTAGTGAATCAATGTTGAAACCACGTTGTGAAAACAAACCGGTTACGCGAGACAAAGCGCCGGCTTCGTTTTCTAATAAAACTGAAATAATTCGGCGCATTATGTTCTCTCCGTTTTGCTTAACCACATATCTTTCATCGACTCGGTCTTAATTTGCATGGGATAAACATGCTCTTCAGGGTCAACCATGATATCCATAAACACCACTCGGTCTTTCATCGAGAAGGCTTTTTCCATCGCCCCTTCAAGCTCATCTGGACGATCAACTTTAATCCCAACGTGACCGTAAGCCTCAGCCAACTTAACAAAATCGGGTACCGAATCCATGTAAGAGTGCGATTGCCGTCCACCATAGAACATCTTTTGCCACTGCTTCACCATGCCCAAAGAACGGTTATTCAAGGACACAATCACTACAGGAATGTTGTACTGTAAGCAGGTTGACAGTTCTTGAATATTCATTTGAATAGAACCATCACCAGTAACACAGGCGACTGTAGCGTCAGGAAAAGCTAACTTAACTCCCATGGCCGCGGGAAAACCAAAGCCCATGGTGCCTAAGCCACCAGAGTTAATCCAACGGCGCGGCTTATCAAAGGGATAATATAACGCGGCAAACATTTGGTGCTGACCCACATCAGAAGCCACATAAGCTTCACCTTTGGTCACCTTGTACATGGCCTCAATCACTTGTTGAGGCTTAATCAAATCTTCACTTTTAGCGTAAGCTAAGCACTTACGGCTGCGCCATTGCTCAACCTGCTCCCACCATTGTTTAATGCTATCGGCATCGTTTTTAGCGCCAGTTTCGGCCATACAAGCCAGCATCTGGTCAATCACGGCATCCACTGAGCCAACAATAGGTATGTCCGCATGTACTGTTTTAGAGATGGAGGTCGGGTCAATATCAATATGTAAAATAGTAGCGTTAGGACAGAACTTAGCCACATTGTTAGTCACTCGATCATCAAAACGAGCCCCTACCGCAAAAATCACATCAGCATTATGCATCGACATATTGGCTTCGTAGGTACCATGCATACCCAACATACCAATAAAACGAGAATCGGTTGACGGGAAAGCGCCTAAGCCCATTAGCGTAGAAGTCACTGGCATGTTGAATAAATCTACCAACTTACCGATTTGCTCACCTGCGGCTGCGGTAATCGCCCCACCACCTAAATATAGAACTGGGCGCTCAGCCTCGGCCAATACTTTAACCGCTTTCTTAATTTGTCCTTTATGACCCGTCAGCGTTGGGTTGTAAGAACGCATGCTCACCGACTTAGGGTATTCATAATCAAACTTTAATAGCGGATTTTGTACATCTTTAGGTAAATCAATGACTACTGGACCGGGACGTCCAGTGGCAGCAATGTAATACGCCTTCTTGATAGCTTGAGGTATATCTTCGGCTTTTTTCACTAAAAAGCTGTGTTTTACCACTGGGCGAGAGACTCCGATCATATCGGTTTCTTGGAAAGCATCTTGGCCAATCAAGCTAGTAGCAACTTGGCCAGATAAAATCACCAGTGGAATCGAATCCATGTAGGCTGTAGCAATACCGGTAATGGTATTCGTTGCACCCGGGCCAGAGGTAACCAATACCGTACCAACTTCTCCCGTTGCACGCGCATAACCATCTGCCATATGGACAGCAGCTTGCTCGTGACGAACTAAAATATGCTCAATATCGCTATTGTCGAACAACGCATCATATACATCTAAAACTGAGCCGCCAGGATAACCAAAAATGTGTTTAATACCCTGATCTTGCAAACAGCGGACGACCATTTCGGCGCCGGATAACTTCTCCATGTTCAAGCCTCCAGGCTTTCATTATTGTAATTTTGGGGATAACTAGTTTGTGTTGCAGGAAATGGACTAAAAATTGCCTATTCCAAGCTTAGCACTTTAACGTTTCTTGCCCCCCAGCGTCTATGCTTTTGTCTGCTCTTTCTAAGCTTTTAAGCAGCGCATCATATAAACGAGGAACATCCTGTCAGCTTGACAATACTATTTATAACCAAGAAAAAACAAAAAACCGAATAATAAACAAGTTATTATTCGGCCTTTCAGCATGAGAATAAAGCTATTAGTTATTTAATAGCATCATGTTCTTCAGTTAACCAGATTTGCTGTTCAGGGTCGGTATCTTCACTTAAAGAAATACTCACCCCCATATCATACAGCTCTTGCAGGGTCATATTGCTGGCCAACTCCATCACTTCACCCTCTTCATTCGTAAAACGCATAATTCCTCCTGCGTCGTTATCCCAACACTTTAATTTTAGCCCAAGATCCTACATTTTCACCGTAGTCGCTAAGCATATTATCCAGTAATATTTGGCTCACCGCAGGGTAACTCACCTGTTGCCACATTTGCCGAGTCAAAGTTGTTAAGTCTTGCCACTGTTGATTATGGATTTTCTCTGCCAAGATTTTCGCCACATCGGGATAATGTACAGGCTCACTTCTATCCTGTTGTAACCACCCATCCAATATATAAGGCTCTAGGCTTTCGGCCACCTGAGCCAAACCGAGGCTCTGTAAGGTATAAGCGTTACTCAACTGTTCAAATTGGCCAAATAAAGGTTTAACTAGTATTTTTTTACCCGCTGCCATCGCCTCTGAAGGTAATTCAAAGCCAGCATTACAAAATACCCCCGCACAAGCACTTAAGTGTTCAATAAATCCTTCTCGGGCTATCGGCTGCACTTGAATATTGTCACGTTTTTCCGCCTGTTTAACATCGGGGTGATAACAAATAAACTGGTAACCAGTAAAACGCGCTAACAATTGACATACTTGAGCCAGCGATTCAAAAGGAAGGTAAACCAAAATTGAGCCGTTATTCGACAAGTGCTCAAGATTCGCCACTAAAGGCGGAATGATGCTTTGATTGAAGCTGCACCAATGCACGCCTAAATTATATTCGCAGGGAGCAAAATATCGCGTTAACAGGCGATTCCATAAGCCCATTTCCTTACTTGGAATGTCATAAAGAAACGCAGCTTGATGAGAGATAGATAAACTGGTCAGCCCTTGACGCTTTGCAGCCCAAGCTGACACTGGCTCGAAATCATTGATCAGCAAATCGTAACCAGATAAATCTAATTGCCTAACATCTTTAGCAAAACGAGCCAGCGACAACTGTTTCAATGTCGCCCAACGGTCAATTCGCCCTTGATGATGATGAAAGCTAATCCCTTTTACACGGCGATAATCACCAAACTCCGCCACCTTTGGAGCAAGCCCGGTGCGGCCAGACATTAAAACATCAACGTCGATACCCTGCTGTTGCAATGCGCTGCATAACAGGCGCGCTCTAGTAATATGTCCGTTGCCAGTTCCTTGTACACCATACAGAATACGCATGTCTGCCTACCTAATAAATGCCATAAACAATCAATAAGCCCAAACTGGCGCCTGCCAATACATCGCTAATAAAATGCACACCTAATAAAACTCTGGAACACGCCACTAAACTAGCCCAACCAAAAGCCAAAACGGCCCATTCAGGAAAGATTTGAGCGACGCAACCGGCCATCACAAAAGCGCCGGCACTATGCCCAGAAGGAAAGCTGAAACGGTCGGAAGGTCTAATGAATACCGGTAAGGACTGTGGGCGGTCACGCCGAAATAGTTGTTTTAAGATTAAGTAACTGCTGAGCTCGACTGCAAAAGTGGGCGCCGCTAGTTGAACAAACGGTGCAGCATAAGGGGTAAAAGCGAGTAGCGCAGCAAACACCACATAGTAATAGCCATCTGCCGAGTGTGAAATAACCCTTGCGCAAGAGGCAACCTGCACGTTAAAACGGTGTCCCAGACAAAGTGAAGACACCGCGTAATCCCATTGGCTAATTCGTTGTAACATAGCAAGCTCCTTGTTCAGCCTGCTATCAGACTGAACAAGCTGCTTTACCAAGAAATGAAGCTAAATTGACAAAATCGTTACAAAGTTAAAGATTACACTCTATATGGAAGAGCTTACCTAAGGCTTTCTACTCATGGCTAAATAAACTGTCGCCTTGTAAAAGTAACACCGGATCGGTTTGCTCTGCGCTGGCTACATCACACATAATGCAGGCTAAATCTTTCACCTCAATCCCCCGCCAATGACGTAAAGGTGAATAGGTCCATTGAAACACAGGCTGTATAAACGCAACAATTTGCTCTGACACTCGCGGAACTTTTCGCTTCCCAAGTAAAGGACCGGGGCGAATTATTACTAAAGAAGAGAAGGCTAAATCTCGCAAAGCTTGCTCCAAGGCCCCTTTAGTTCGTAAGTAGTGGGTTTTAGAATGAACATTGGCCATGAGTGAAGACACAACTATACATTTGTCAATTTGATTAGCTCGGGCAACCCTAGCAAAATGGCTAGGCAGAGTTAGATCCACTTCCGCTAAAGCTTGGCGGCTACCCGCTTGATGGAGAGTGCTGCCAATGCAGATAAACAAGCAATCCCCTTTAATCTGTGCTTGCCAACATTCAATGGTTTTAAAATCAACTTGATACTGTTGTAGCTTGGGATGCTCAAAAGGCAAATCATGGCGACCAAAGGTTCGCACAAGTTGCCACTGAGGGTCTTCAAGCAATTGGTCTACTAAGGCCCTACCCACTAGTCCTGTGGCACCAATCACAATAGCAATTTTATCCAACTCTTGTTCCTTAATCAGTGAGATAATTAGTAGCTCTATTTGAGCTTAGCCAGTAAACTTCAGGCTTGCTAAAATAGCCAATAGATAACGACCATGCAGCACCACAAGAATAAAAAGCCTCGCTGCAATACGGCAAACACAACTAACGATAGACAAGGATGAATAAATGTCTGACCTAGTCAAAATTTTTGATACCACCTTACGCGATGGCGAGCAGGCACTAGCTGCCAGCTTAACAGTAAAAGAGAAACTGCAAATTGCTTTTGCCTTAGAGCGCCTAGGTGTAGACATAATGGAAGTGGGATTTCCTATTTCTTCACCCGGTGATTTTGAATCGGTGCAGACTATAGCTCGGGAAATTAAGAATTCCACGGTTTGTGCCCTATCGCGCGCCCTGCCAAAGGATATCGATGTCGCTGCGCAGGCCCTTAAAGTGGCCGAAGCTTTTCGTATTCACACCTTTATTTCTACCTCTACCGTGCATGTGGAAAGCAAATTGAAGCGTAGCTTCGACGATGTACTTGAAATGGCAGTAAACGCCGTAAAACACGCACGCAACTACACCAATGATGTTGAGTTCTCCTGTGAAGATGCAGGTAGAACCCCCATCGATAATCTTTGTCGCATGGTAGAAGCCGCCATTAAAGCAGGCGCTACCACTGTCAACATTCCCGACACTGTTGGTTATACCGTACCCAGTGAGTTTGGTGGAATTATTAGTACTCTATTTAATCGCGTACCCAATATCGACCAAGCGGTAATTTCGGTGCACTGTCATGACGACCTTGGCTTATCGGTGGCCAACTCCATTTCAGCTGTACAGCAAGGTGCACGTCAAATTGAATGTACTTTAAATGGTATTGGTGAACGAGCAGGAAATTGCTCGCTAGAAGAAGTAGCCATGATCATCAACACCCGTAAAGATCAACTCGGCGGTTTACGCACCAATATTAAATCCCAAGAAATTTACCGAGCCAGCCAATTGGTCAGTCAACTTTGTAACATGCCGGTTCAAGCGAACAAAGCCATTGTGGGTAGCAACGCCTTCTCCCATTCATCAGGTATTCACCAAGATGGCATGCTCAAAAATCAAAACACTTATGAGATCATGACCCCCGAGAGTATCGGCCTAAACAAAAACAGCCTCAATCTTACCTCACGCTCTGGTCGCCATGTGATTAAACATCGTATGCAAGAGCTGGGTTATACCGAACAAGATTTCAAGCTAGATGAACTCTATGCCAGCTTCTTAGAACTCGCTGACCGTAAAGGCCAAGTATTTGATTATGACTTAGAAGCCTTAGTGTTCTTCAACAATTTGCAAGATGAGCCAGAATTCTATCGTTTAGAATACTTAAGTGCACAAAGTGGCTCTGATGTTGTCTCAACAGCCACCGTTAAACTGGTTGTCGGGGAGCGAACAATCCTTGATGCATCTACCGGTAATGGACCGATCGATGCAGCCTATCGCTGCTTACGTAAAATTACTGGCTATGATATTAAAATTGATGACTACACTATTGAAGCCGCAGGTGGGGGTAGCACTGCAGCGCAAAAGTCAGATATAAAAGATGCCTTAGGTAAAGCAGACATTGTGGCCAATTACCAAGGCCGTAAATACCATGGCATGGGCCTAGCCACCGATATCGTTGAGGCATCTGCGAAAGCCTTTGTGCATGTACTTAACCATATTCATCGTGCAGAGCAGGTTGCTGAACAAAAACAATCAAAACTAAGCTAAATCAGGTTGCCGGAGTAAAAAATTGGATAAATTCTTAATTAGTTTACTCATTTTCTCCGGCTTCATTTCCTTTAGCACGCCAGCACAACAACTCCGTTTTGCACGTAATGCTGGCCACTACAGCTATCTATGGAAAGATCAACAAGGCCTATCTCAAAACCTTGAATTTGAACTGCTCAACTACCCTGACAAACTCACCAAATTTATTCAGTTTCGCCCAGAGCAAGCGCAACAGTACATACTCAAACAAATAAAACCGCAGCTGAAAAAAATTGACCCACGCCAAGCACGAGTCAAGTTGAATCAAAATAATGGAGAATTAAGCCTTCAGCTACAAGGGGATGACCGAGAATTAGTACAAAAAATGGCTGAAGAGTTCAACCAAAAAATGGGCCAATATTATCAAGACTATTTAAGCCAACATTACTTCATTGAACATCGCGGAATTGACGGTGTGGTGGGTATAATGCCGGACCACAATCGCTTCGCAAAAGAAAGTGCTGAATACCTGTTTAGTTGGCTCAATGCCAGCTTGCAAGCTTTAGGAGACAAACAATCAAACCCGAGAGCCGTAACCAACTACTTACTGGGTTTTGTTCAGTCGATTCCTTACCACGCTTTACGTTCAAAAGACCGACTACGAGGTGCAGGTTACCTCACACCAATACAGGTAATTAGAAACAATCTAGGGGATTGCGACAGCAAAACCACACTCATTGCCAGTGCATTAAAAACCCTGTTTCCTAGGTTAGAAATAGCTATCGTCTATGTACCCAATCATGCCTTACTGGCGTTGCAACTTCCCATTCGAGGTAGCGACGAAACAATCCCCATCATGGGGCAAAACTGGCTATTGGCTGAACCTACAGGCCCTGCACTCTATCCACTAGGAAAAGTCGCGCACTCAAGTCTCCAGTTCATTCGCTCAGGCATGTTTAGCTACCAGCGCATGGACTGGACACCGCCAACCTTTAAGAAAGAGAACTAAACTCGATGGCGTAATCTATCTCGCCAGCAGCTTCACAACGAACGACTTTCCCCTTAGCGCTAAATGGTGCAACTCCTTCACCACTTAAGGCAACTTCGATCTCATCACCTACGCCGAGCTTAACGTCTTTTAAGCTGATCCCCATACCAGTCGCACTCAAATCCTTACACAATCCTGAATAACTCTGCTGTCCCACCCAAACCTTTAGTTCAGCGTTGATCAGCATTCGGTGAAAGGCCCGTTTATTAGCTTCTCCAATCATATTATTCTCACTATAATTTTTCTTCAGCAAATGAAGCTAATCGGCTTCTTACCACACCGTTTAGGTAAACATTTGCGCTGCCATCAAAATCTTTAAATCGTTCAACAATATAGGTTAACCCTGAAGTCACCGCAGATAAATAGTTACTGTCAATCTGAGCTAAGTTACCACAACATACCAACTTAGTGCCTTCACCACAGCGAGTAATAATTGTTTTTAATTGTGAGGCGGTTAAGTTCTGACATTCATCGAGGAACACAAATGCATTTTGAATACTTCGACCACGCATAAAGTTTACTGATTTAAACTGTATATTAGCCTTTTCCATAATATAACTTAACGAACCAGACATAGACTCATCATGCTTATGCAACACCTCTAAGGTATCAGTAATAGCGGCTAACCAAGGTGCCATTTTTTCTTCTTCGGTACCAGGCAAAAAGCCTATGGATTCAGCAATTTCTGGTGTATTACGTGTCACAATAATTTTGTCATAAATACCTTTCTCCACCACCATCTCTAGAGCAGCGGCCATTGCCAATAAGGTTTTACCACAACCAGCAGGACCAGTGAGAATGACTAAGTCCACGTTGGGGTCGAGTAAAGCATCGAAGGCCATACCTTGATAGATATTTTTAGGGTGAACACCCCAAGCATGTTTCGCCATTAAACGCTCATACCCCAAGTCGAGCAACTCAACACTTTGCTCATCTTTTTTGACCACGCGAGCAGCAAAACTCTGGGTATCGTCGATAAGATATTGATTAACATAACAGGGACCAATTACCTCTGCGTCAATCACGTGATGAGTATCGCGTCCCTCAGCACTACTTTCGCAATCTTTTACCCGCCCCCAGAAACTACCTTCAAATTCAACAAAACCTTTTGCCAACAAGCGAATATCGTCAATCAGTTGGTCAGTACGATAATCTTCCACCCTTTCCATGCCTGCACCCTTGGCTTTAAGGCGCATATTAATATCTTTGGTGACTAACACCACTTGCCGTGGGTGATGCTTCTTTTGTAGGTAAATTGCCGCGTTAATGATCCGATTATCAGGTTCATCTGCGGTAAAATTTTGCTGATCTTTTTCCAAAGCATGATCGGCAAAGATCGCGACTTTACCGTGGGTTTGATTATCAGTTTCGTTTTGTAATTCAACACCATTAATGATTTGCTCTGGGCTAGCAGATGCAAAAACATCTTCTAATGAGCGGATCGCGACTCGAGCGTCACGGCTGACGTCTTTTTGCCTATCTTTAATTCGGTCTAATTCTTCGAGTACCGTCATCGGAATGACTACATCGTGTTCTTGAAAGGAGTATATAGCTAGAGGTTCGTGCAAAAGCACATTAGTATCGAGAATGAACAGTTTACTTGGAGCGTTATTTTCCATATTTGCCCTCCATAGGCCAACAGGCGATGTGAGATTACTGCAAACGTTCAATCTCAGGCTAATCCATCCCGATCGGCATTACAAACCTTTCCGTCCGATAAACAGAACGAGTGAACATTTATTAAGCAATTTCAAATTAGCCAAATCGCGTGAGCAAATAAAAAGAAAGGGCATTTAGTGGTAATGATTCAGCCGCTATAGGCAATAAAAAAGCCCTGCTCGATGAGCAGGGCTTAGTATTAGAAGCCTGGCGGTGACCTACTTTCACATGGGGAAACCCCACACTATCATCGGCGCAGTTGCGTTTCACTTCTGAGTTCGGCATGGGTTCAGGTGGTTCCACAACGCTATTGCCACCAGGCAAAAACTTGTTGTTCTTTAACATTCGAAAAAGCTGACTATCTCATGAGTACTCACAAGCATTCATGGTTCTAAAATAAGGTAAGCAACACTTAGGTGTTGTATGGTTAAGCCTCACGGGTAATTAGTATTGGTTAGCTCAACGCCTCACAGCGCTTACACACCCAACCTATCAACGTTGTAGTCTCCAACGGCCCTTCAGAGGACTTAAAGTCCTAGTGAGAATTAATCTTAAGGCCTGCTTCCCGCTTAGATGCTTTCAGCGGTTATCAGTTCCGAACGTAGCTACTGGGCAATGCTATTGGCATAACAACCCAAACACCAGCGGTTCGTCCACTCCGGTCCTCTCGTACTAGGAGCAGCTCCCTTCAATTCTCAAACGCCCACGGCAGATAGGGACCGAACTGTCTCACGACGTTCTAAACCCAGCTCGCGTACCACTTTAAATGGCGAACAGCCATACCCTTGGGACCGACTTCAGCCCCAGGATGTGATGAGCCGACATCGAGGTGCCAAACACCGCCGTCGATATGAACTCTTGGGCGGTATCAGCCTGTTATCCCCGGAGTACCTTTTATCCGTTGAGCGATGGCCCTTCCATACAGAACCACCGGATCACTATGACCTACTTTCGTACCTGCTCGACGTGTCTGTCTCGCAGTTAAGCTGGCTTATGCCATTGCACTAACCGTACGATGTCCGACCGTACTTAGCCAACCTTCGTGCTCCTCCGTTACTCTTTGGGAGGAGACCGCCCCAGTCAAACTACCCACCAGACACTGTCCGCATCCCCGATAAGGGGACAACGTTAGAACATCAACACTACAAGGGTGGTATTTCAAGGTCGGCTCCACATCATCTAGCGACAATGCTTCAAAGCCTCCCACCTATCCTACACATGTAGGGTCAATGTTCAGTGTCAAGCTGTAGTAAAGGTTCACGGGGTCTTTCCGTCTAGCCGCGGGTACACTGCATCTTCACAGCAATTTCAATTTCACTGAGTCTCGGGTGGAGACAGCTTGGCCATCATTACGCCATTCGTGCAGGTCGGAACTTACCCGACAAGGAATTTCGCTACCTTAGGACCGTTATAGTTACGGCCGCCGTTTACCGGGGCTTCGATCAATAGCTTCGTCCAAAGACTAACCACATCAATTAACCTTCCGGCACCGGGCAGGCGTCACACCGTATACGTCATCTTTCGATTTAGCACAGTGCTGTGTTTTTAATAAACAGTTGCAGCCAACTGGTATCTGCGACTGCCAACAGCTTAGGAAGCAAGTTCCATCACCGTCGGCAGCGTACCTTCTCCCGAAGTTACGGTACCATTTTGCCTAGTTCCTTCACCCGAGTTCTCTCAAGCGCCTTGGTATTCTCTACCCAACCACCTGTGTCGGTTTGGGGTACGGTTTCGTATAATCTGAAGCTTAGAGACTTTTCCTGGAAGCAGGGCATCAACCACTTCATCACCGTAGTGACTCGTCATCAACTCTCAGCCTTAAGTACCCGGATTTGCCTAAGTACTCAGCCTACTGCCTTAAACATGGATAACCATCACCATGCTGGCCTAGCCTTCTCCGTCCTCCCATCGCAATTATACGAAGTACAGGAATATTAACCTGTTTCCCATCGACTACACTTTTCAGTCTCGCCTTAGGGGCCGACTCACCCTGCCCTGATTAACATTGGACAGGAAACCTTGGTCTTTCGGCGAGGGGGCTTTTCACCCCCTTTATCGTTACTCATGTCAACATTCGCACTTCTGATACCTCCAGCAAACCTTACGATTCACCTTCAACGGCTTACAGAACGCTCCTCTACCAAGCATGCAAGCATGCTTCCGTAGCTTCGGTGGTATGTTTAGCCCCGTTACATCTTCCGCGCAGGCCGACTCGACCAGTGAGCTATTACGCTTTCTTTAAATGATGGCTGCTTCTAAGCCAACATCCTGGCTGTCTAAGCCTTCCCACATCGTTTCCCACTTAACATACACTTTGGGACCTTAGCTGACGGTCTGGGTTGTTTCCCTTTCCACGACGGACGTTAGCACCCGCCGTGTGTCTCCCGAGTAGTACTTGATGGTATTCGGAGTTTGCAAAGGGTTGGTAAGTCGGGATGACCCCCTAGCCTTAACAGTGCTCTACCCCCATCAGTATTCGCTCGAGGCGCTACCTAAATAGCTTTCGAGGAGAACCAGCTATCTCCCGGTTTGATTGGCCTTTCACCCCCAGCCACAAGTCATCCGCTAATTTTTCAACATTAGTCGGTTCGGTCCTCCAATTGGTGTTACCCAATCTTCAACCTGCCCATGGCTAGATCACCGGGTTTCGGGTCTAATCCCAGCAACTATGCGCGCAGTTAACACTCGGTTTCCCTACGGCTCCGCTATTCGCTTAACCTTGCTACTGAAATTAAGTCGTTGACCCATTATACAAAAGGTACGCAGTCACCCAACAAGTGGGCTCCCACTGCTTGTACGT
>QGCX01000007.1_pt1:0-2500 | contig 107129 bp, 103 predicted proteins | sample 4708031 | NCBI WGS metagenome assembly QGCX01 (sample SAMN08941163, study PRJNA450518) | Sediment metagenome, whole genome shotgun sequencing project. | reverse complement strand
GGTAGCGTTGCTGTTCATCACTATCACCAGTAATAATAAAACTACGTAAACTGGTTAAAGCGTTAGCAAGTTCATTGCGCGCCTCTTCCATATTCGCTAGTAAACGTACTCGCTTTTTCGGACTATATAGACCAGGTAAAGAAACTTCTTCCGCCACCGCGCTGGAAACTTGATTCATAGCTTCCTCTGCCAAGGGTGCAATATCAAACAGCAGTAAGGCATGCGCTGGCAGATTATCATCGGTATGGGATATTTCGAGAATATCTTGTTGTAGGCTTTTTAATTGCTCAAAGGCTTGTAATGTTGGCGCAGGCATTTGAATTTGGTTAAAGTTTTGAATTATAGCCACGCCATCTTCTATACTCAGCCATGCCTGCTCAAAGATAGTCTGAAAATGCTCGGCTCGCTGAGCCGAAGCACCATGAATGAGATAGGCTCTAAGGGCGCTTAAAGATTGCTGAATATGACGTTCAATTTCTTTACTTTGCGCCACCACCGGAATACTAACATCTACAATTTGCTTTTCTTTTTCACTGATCTTTTCTAACTGCACAAACACAAGAACCGCAGACAACAGCATTAACAGCACAACAAAGCCAAATGCAGACATTAGCTTATGAAAAATAGACAAAATCCTTCCCTTATATTTCTTTCCACGTCAATTAATGCTTCGCATTTAAACTAACCGGAATACGCAATTAGCATCAGGCTAATAGACCAAACCAAGTCAGAATATAAACTCACTCTAAGGTTCAGTTCCAGACTTTTTAATTGATAGAATGGTAATATATGGAATTAATAGCTCAAAAACGCATCAGTTTCAGATTAACGCCTAACGCAAACCATTGATTTAATTAACCAGCCAAGGCTAGCAAAAAATGACCAACAGAGACAGGGTTTACCCCAATAACGAGTGTTGTTGATGTACATTTGTGTGGGACTTTAAGAAAGCCTTGAAATTTCACTTTTCTAGCTTACCGCAAGCTGACGTAAGTAGTGATATACTCCCTACTAATAATGCTGTAATAAGCAATAATTTTTGGAATATTTATGCGCCTACTTTCAAGCATCGCCCTTGGCTTGGCTTTAACGGGCTGTAGCGGCCATTACCAATTTAATAGTAACCTCGACAAAGAAAACTTTAAGAACTACTTGCCCGCCACCGAGGTGGAAGTGGTCACAGAGCGGTTTATTACTGAGCATTCCCATCAATATTTGGCTGTAGTCGAAGGCATAAGTTGCCAGGAAAAAGCCAATCAAGCGCCCCCACAAGCAGTGGATGCGCGAAATCAATTACGCGAACAAGCAGCTGAGTTAGGTGCTAATGCTGTAGTCATTCAACAGTGTTACAACATTAAAGAGCCTCAAGGCTGCATTGCCATGTTGAGCTGCTTCGGCAAAGCCTACCAGATAGAACAATGAAACCTCATACCATAGAACCAATAGGCTACATTCGCTCGCCCTATCAGCAAAAATTTTCAGTACCAAGACAGCCTAGCCTCGTCACTGCCACAAGCAGCAGCGTGGTATTTGTCACACCGTTTAATCAAGTCGACATGCTTGCCGAAATTGAACAGTTTAGCCATTTCTGGTTAATTTTTGCCTTTCATCAAAACATCGAGGCCGGGTGGAAAACCAAAGTAAGACCACCACGTCTAGGTGGGAACAAAAAGGTGGGAGTGTTGGCGTCTCGGTCAAGCTTTCGCCCTAATCACTTGGGCCTGTCATTGATGGAACTAGATCGAGTAGAACGTAATCCTAACCAATCAATTTTATTTTTTAAGGGCGGCGACTTAGTTAACGGCACACCGGTTTATGATATTAAACCTTATTTGCCCTATGCTGATAGCGTTAGCCATGCCAGCGCCGGATACGCTCAAACAGCTCCGCAGCCCCAATTAGTAGTATCTTGGTCCAAGAACGCCAGTAAGCAAGCGGTAGAACTTAAGCTGAACGATGAGCAATACGCTGTAATCAATCAAGTATTAGCCCAAGACCCCCGCCCTGCCTATAAACAACTACAACAAGACAATAAAGAATATGGCGTGGCGCTTTATCAATTTAATCTCCGCTGGCGAGTGAACCTTAACCAACAACAAGCCCCCTATATTGAAATAGTATCAATTAGCCATGCAACTTAGTCCTGAAGATTATCAACAACAGCATAAGCAACGACTTGCTTGGATGCCTTGGCTTTATTACAAACTAAAGCCAAAACAACGGCAATGGGCGCAGCCCTGGCAACACACCATTCAGCAACGGCTGCAAGCCTTAGAAACAGTGAGTATTAGTGAAAACTGTTTTATTGCCCCAGAAGCTAACATCTTCGCCGAGCCAGGACGCTTAATCAGTATTGGTGCAGGCTCGTTTGTTGCCGCGCAAAGCTTTTTACATGGGCCGCTGCAAATCGGAGAAAATGTTGCCATCAATCATAATTGTTCAATTGATGGTGGCAAGAACGGGGTCATTATTGGCAACAATAGCCGCTTAGCCAATGGAG
>QGCX01000006.1_pt1 | contig 113625 bp, 107 predicted proteins | sample 4708031 | NCBI WGS metagenome assembly QGCX01 (sample SAMN08941163, study PRJNA450518) | Sediment metagenome, whole genome shotgun sequencing project. | reverse complement strand
TCTCTCAGATAGAGCATTCCCGCCATCGAAGCCTGCATGGCTTTATGTTGAACTTGCTAGGAGGCCTCATTGCGTATTGTATAAAACCAGAAAAGCCATCGCTAAACATCACGAGCACTGAAAAAACAGGATTGATGGCGATGGTTTAAACCGATCTGAGGTTAGATTAGCAAATGGGAGTGCGGGACTGTTCATTGCTGACTCTAACAGATAAACCGTAGCAAACATGTCTGGTTTCGCTAGTCTGCCCGCAATATACAGTTTACTGATGAAGCCGAATGTTGCAGAGGCTTACGGTTTAGGTTTTATTTCTCCTGAATGATTGGTGGATAGGGGGCGAAAATAGCCAAGAGTATTACTTACCGAAGGGGACAATTGTAGAAAGTGCCTTGCCCTAGAAAACCATCATTTTTGTCGTACAGCTTCAACTCTAGATAAATAGTTGAATGGTGGAGTTTTGCTGTATTGACCAGTTTTGATATTGAAATATCCTGTTCCCAAAAGGCTGAAACTGGAAATCTTCGCCCTTTGGTCAACTGTAGGTCATTACGGTTGTATAGCTTGTTTTTGCAGAGAAGAGCGTAGAACTTTCGGCTATTGGCTCGCTCTTCTAGACTTTTCCATGAATGTTGCTGTTATTATCTGAGATCGAAACCAATTAATTTTTGTTTTATGCTTACTAGGTGACGAACCAATAGTGAGTTTTTATTCTTTTTAATACTGGATTTTAAACGATAGCGCAGCAATTCATTGTATCTTTTAAAAAATAGGCTAAGTTGAGTCTGTAAGGCAAAGTCTTCAACGATTGCCGCATTTAAGGTTCTTGCCTTAAAGGTGACTTGATCAATTCCGCTGTCATTCTCTCCATTATCGATGATGTACATTGCGGCAGCGAAAGGAACGTATTGGAATTTAGCGTGCTCGCGTTGAAAAAGCTTATTTGCGTGCTTGTGGCTACCGAGTATTTTATAGGTCATAAAGTCATCAACGCTATTTAGAATTGTTTGTTGATTTATAAATATGGCTTGCTCTAAATAAGGATAAAAGAGTTCAGCACGGTAGATGTTACAAGTGCCACAGGAAAGGTTGAATGGTTCGATTTCGTAGGCAATGTTGCTGCCCAATTTGTAACCAAATCCTTTGTCGATGATGAACCCATCATAATTCTGTTTGTTTTGATAAATGTGCTCAACTAGCCCTTTATGTAAATAGTCATCACCATCAACAAACATAATGAATTCAGGTTTGTTTTTAAGGGCTACATTTAACCCTGCTAGGCATTTAGTTCCTTTGTCTTTACGAAAGGCATTCCATTTATCTAATTGGCTTTGCTCATCTACCACAACGATTTGTTCTGTCGGTGGAAAGTCAACATAGACCATACTGGTCTTAATATCATAAGTATTGAGATTAAATTCTGAACCTTGGTTGCAGACAATAAAGAGCTCAAAGTTTTTATTTGTTTGGTTATACAATGAGTTAATGGTTTTTTGTAATAACTCATTGATTCGTCCAAAATCTTTGGCAGTTGCTGGATGACGGATACAAGTGATAATAGAAAGCACAATAAATTCCTTTTTAGTGGCCTTAATTTCCTTTATTTCTCATTAAGGCTAGAGCTTCTTTAACTGAATGCTTATCTAGCATATTTATTAACATTAAGTAGCTTAGGCCGCCCGCAGCGATTTGTACCATTAAGTTAAGTGCTAGCGACTGAAGACCGACTAATTTAATTAAATAAACCGTACCAAGCATTCCTACTCCAGCTAGCATCGGTGGCATAAAGCATTTAATCAATAGATTAAAAGGCGTGCTGAGTATTAGACTATTACGCCAAGCTACGAGTAAGTAGCCTAGCGGATAACCGCATAACCAAGCGTACGCAAGCCCTGTTGCTCCAAAACGCGCACCGATATTTATACTGATAAACATAACCGCAATCATAATACATAAATTAATCAACATATGCTTGACGCGTCTTAAGCTTTTTAAGGCTGGTCCGAATAGTTCCTCACTGAAGCGCAGCGGCATTATAATAAGCATGATGGTGGTAGGTATAATTGCTCCTTGCCATTTGTCGCCAAGCAATAAGGGAATGACGACATCGATTACAGAGGCTAAACCCCAGAATATGGGTAAGGTAAAGCCAATACATAAGCGCTGTACCTTTAGTACATATTTAGAGATAAGTGTGCTTTGGTCTTGTATTTGCGCATAAGCTGGGAAGGCTACTTGCCGTAGTAAGGGCATGATTTTCTTCTGCGGCGTAAGGGCTACTTGTAAGCCGATGGCATACAAGCCAATTTCCGCAGGCGTCATCAATTTTCCGCCAATAGCCACATCCATATTGGTAAACACATAAAACAACATAGATAAAACAGACAACATGCCACCGAACCTTAGCATGCCGTTAATATGATGAGTTTTGAAACTGGGGAAAAATCGCGTTGGCTTGGTGATAAAGGTCAACATACTGCGTAAAACAATGTTAATCAGCTCTCCATAAACCAATGACCATAAACCAAAGTCGGAGTAAGCCATCACTAATGTGGCTACTGCAGCGGTGATATTGGATATGGCGGCGATCAATGACACTTGCTTGAATTCCATATTCTTTGCCAGCAAAGCTGCGGGGATGACTTCAAAGGCTAAAAACACAAAACACCAAGCATTGACTTTAAGAATGTCGCTAACGATATTCGATTGATAGTAGGAGGCAACAGGATCGGCCAGGCCATATTGGATCAGGAAAAAAGCACCGTGGCTGAGAATAACTGCGCCAAACATCTGTTTAAGTACCGCCTGGCTTAAGTCCTTTTGTTGAATAATGGAGGCTGTAAATAATGAATTCAGCACGATATTTAAAAAGCCAAATAACACTGCGGACATCGCCACCATGCCATAGTCATCGGGGCTAAGAATGCGTATGACCCAAAAAGTCATCACCCAACGTAACATTTGGGTGACTATTTTCCCCATCGCTACCCATTTTAGGGAGGACAGTACTTGGTTTTTCAATTGGATTTGTTTAGGCATTGATTTCTAAGAGTCTGGGGAAGGCTTAATAGTAGTGTTTGGCTTGATATAAGCCCACAGCACCGAGTATTTTTTTTATTGGCTTTTTTACTTCAATAAACGCATGTTTGGGAAGGCGTCTGAGCAATAAGCAATAGGCATCAAAATAGTGCCTGGCAGCAAAAGGCTGGCCAATTTGTTTGGCCCAAAGCACAATTTCTTTGAGCAAGGGGTCATCGCTTATTAGCACCTTAGCAATAAAAGCATGTTTGTGTTGATAATATACGGTTAAATCAAAACGCTCTTTATATAATTCAAGTTTATTGACTAAATCTAGAGTCAGCAGTGTTCGTAAGCACTTGTCACAGTGAGAGCAGTTATTGGCACTATCCCCCTTTACGCAAACATCCAATACATCATAAGAAAAAGCGTTTTGAGATACTTTAAGGGTTTTCTCTACACGTGAGTATTCACTGCCTACCGAGTGGCTTTGCAGTGACTCGGTGGATAACAGGGGTAAGCTAAATAGATCGCTATAGGCCATGTCGTAACTAGGTCCGATAAAGGCATCTTGATAGCTGTAAGCTGAGGAGTATAGAAAATGCGCTATATGGTTTTGTAGTAATAAGGGGACGGCTGCATTACGAATAGTGTGAGTAAGCTGAAAATCTAATACCTTGCCATAGAAGTCATCCATATTGGAGTTGACCATAATGAAAGGTAAATTCCATTTCTTGGCTGTGCTATATAATTGTTGATAGCGCTCTTTAAATAAGCGCTCTTCGCCAAGGCCATGAGAGCCGACGTTATTATAAATCAAGTGAGTGATCTGCAGTTGTTTCGGGCCGTGTTCTAAGTAGTCGCAAGTCGTACAAAAAGAATCGATACCAGCAGAAAAACCAGTAATCACACCTGTGCCAATCGCGGCTTGAGAGCTGCAGCGCTCTGCTGAAATGTTAATCCTGTTTAAGAAAGGGATTTGTTGCAAAACCAGCGTCTGATAAGGGCCATTTAAGTTAAACAATAATTGCTCGGAGACTTCATCGTTTATATGAATATTTTCGTTAGCTAACATTGCGGGCAGTAACAAGGCCAGTAAAGCGCTATCCGCATTATTGCTAAGGCTTAATGACGGGCATTGACTGACTTCAAACCATAACTGTTGTGCTTGAGCTTTGAAAGTAAAGTCTACTTGATAAACTTTACTGCCTGATTTTTCAATAATATTGATAGGACCAATGTCCATAGGCGTTTTCCTTAACACACGACAGTCTTCGCGATTTAATAGGCTAACGTATCTTGAGTAAAAAGAGTAGTTATATGAAGCTTTAAATGGCTTAACTTTTAACGCTAAAATAGTGGCTTAGCGTTAGTGCTTAAACATAAAAAATTGAATGTTTGCTTCAAGCCATGGGTGTTTGTTGTTGGCTAAGGTGGTAGGCTAAGTTTCGCTGGTGAGTTTTAAATAAAGGCTCTGCTTTTATTCTAAGCTCTTGTTTTCATATGGACATGGAAGTGAGTGATGGCCATTTACCCATCGTTACTACGTAGTTGCTTAATGCCTGCTTATGAGCTGCTTAAAGGCAAGCAGTTGTTAAACTACTTGGGCACTTATGAGCAGCATCTAAATTATTCGCCACAACAAGTGCTCGATTTGCAGTGGCAGGCTTTGCAAGCATTAATTAAGCACGCCTTTCAACATACTCAATACTATCCGCGAGTATGGGCCGAGCTGGGGATCCGTGATCCACGCGATATTACCAATATGCAAGATTTTCAGCGTTTACCCATCGTCACAAAAGACGATATTAAGCTGCATTACGCTGAGTTTGTATCCTCTCAACATCCACATAATATTCGTAAATCTACCGGTGGTTCGACCGGGCAGCCATTTCATTTTGAACTGGATCTTGAAAGCAATACTCGTCGTGAAGCTGTCATGTGGCGAGGTTATGGCTGGTTAGGCGCGGGCTTGGGTCAACGAACTCTATATTTGTGGGGCGCCGATTTAGGCCAACCTTCACGGTTTAAGACCATTAAAAATACGCTCTATCATGGCTTTTATAATCGCAAAATGCTGAATTCTTTCGCCATGAATCAGGGCAACAAGCCGCAATATATCGAACAAATTAACCGCTATAAAGCTACTGCGATGGTTTCTTATGTAAATCCCTTGTATGAATTGGCTCGCCATATTAACGAACATAAGGTAAAGGTGTGGCAGCCTAAAACCATTCTTACTGGGGCTGAGCCTTTACATGAGTTTCAACGGCAAGAGATTGCTAAAGCCTTTAAGGCTCCGGTTTACAATACTTTTGGTTGCCGTGAGTTCATGTTAATGGCGGCAGAGTGTCAACAACATGGGCAGTTGCATATTAATGCTGATCACCTAGTCATTGAGACTGTCGACGAGCAGGGGCAAGTCATGATGGGAAATAGCGGTGATCTTTTAGTTACGGATTTGTACAACTATGGCATGCCATTGATTCGTTATTTGAATGGGGACCGGGCCACGCTGCATGAAAGCCCCTGTAGTTGTGGTAATCCGCTACCCATAATGTCTAGTATTGATGGACGTAAGTTGGACATTATTAAAACTCCTTCAGGAGGCAGTATTCCGGGTGAATTATTCCCGCATTTATTTAAAGAGTTTAAGGGCATCAACCGTTTTCAAGTGGTGCAGCAACAGTTAACCCAAGTCACCATTAAGCTTGTAGTTAATGACTTGTTTAGCGAGCAGGATAAACAAGGTATTTGTGACGAGATTAATAAATACAGCCAAGGCGAATTAGCCTTGAATTTTGAATTGGTTGATGAAATCCCACTTACCGTGAGTGGCAAACATAGGGTGACTATCTGTGAAGTTTAAACCAGCGATGGTGATTATTAGCAATTTGTATCCGCTGCCTTGGGAGCCTAATCGAGCCAAGTTTAATCATCAGCAATTTGCTTTGTTAAAATCAGATTATCAATTATCAATATTGGTTCCGGTCGCTTTTCCCGAGTGGTTTAAACATCGCCGTCAAATTAAACAATCCAACGAGTTACGCTATTTACCTTATTTTTATACACCCAAATTGGGGCGGCGCTTTTACAGTTTTATGATGTTTTTATCGCTACTACTCCATTCGGGCTGGTGGCTAAAACGCAAACAGCCAGAGGTGTTGCTAGCTAGCTGGGCTTATCCTGAGGCGGTGGCTACTAGCTGGTTAGCCAAACTTTATAAAGCGCGTTTTTTCTTTAAGGTACACGGCAGCGATATTAATCAGCTGGCACAGATTCCTGCTCGAGCGAAACAAATTAGAAGGGCCAGCCAGCGGGCCATTGGTATTTTGTCGGTATCTCAAGCTTTGGCCAAAGAGATGGTCAACTTAGGCATAGCTCCAAATAAAATATCGGTGATCTACAATGGGGTGGATCATCAAAAGTTTGGTGTTGATAGCGAGCGACCCTATTCAAAACCCTATGTGCTGTATGTGGGGAACTTAAAAACCGATAAAGGCGTAATGGAGTTATATCAGGGGTTTGCGCAAGTTGCCGCTAGCCAGTCGCAGTTACAACTAGTCTACGCCGGAACCGGGCCGATGAAAGCGCTTATTGAACAACAAGCGAAGCGCGATGGTTTGAGTCAGCGAGTGAATTGGCTTGGCTCGGTCGCGCATGATGATTTGCCCGCATGGATCAGCCATGCCCAGTTACTCGCTCTTCCTAGCTACGCAGAAGGTGTGCCTAATGTGGTTCTTGAGGCGATGGCTTGTGGCACGCCAGTGTTAGCTACGCGAGTAGGAGGCATTCCTGAGGTGGTTAACGAAGCTGTTTGTGGGGTATTAATTGAACCTAAAAGGGCAAATGCTGTTGCCGATGGCATTGAGACAATGTTGAAGCGTGATTGGGATGGTACTGCAATTAAACAGCATGCGAGCCAGTTCTCGTGGCAGCGAAATCAGCAACAATTTCTCGAGATGCTGAAAGTGGGTAAAAGTTAATGTTTTAGTTAATAAATTGCTGGGGATGTTTGGGTATTTTGTTACACTAATAAGCTGTTGTATGCTCAACATTATTGGCTCAAATGGATTTGTGGTTAATGTTTTCTAAGCTCTTACATTTTTGGTGGTTTAACAGTGCCTTTGCGCTGAGGTGCTGGCTTAATATAAGCACTAAGCTGTGTCTTAAAGCTTGTCATCTTGCATTCAATGCCATCCAGCATCTTGCTTTTATTTCTTTTTTCTATGCATTACTTACGCAAAAGCGTGTTTGTCTAGCTAAACCTATCCTTGCGCCTGAAACCTTACGGCGTCCTCTTTCACTCCCTAAGGGCAGCGGCCGCTACCTTCGAGCATTGGAGAACAAGTTTAAATGAATATTCTATTCCACCATCGTACGCGAGGCAGAGGAGCAGAAGGCGTGCATATTCGCGGGGTGGTAAAGGGCCTGCGTGAATTGGGGCACAAAGTGAGTATTTTGTCGTTACCTGGTGCTGATCCCGAGGAAGAATTAACCAATAAGGCTGAACCTAGTGTTGCTGTTAAGAAAGCACCAGCTAAAAATAAAAGCCTATTTTCACGTTTAGCTGAATTGACCAAATATACCCCAGAGTTTGTTTTCGAATTGTTTGAGCTGGGCTTTAATTTACTGGCGTGGTGGCGTTTACGGAAAGCGGTGCAACAACAGCAAGTGGAAATGATTTATGAGCGTTATTCCTTGTTCATGTTTGCTAGCGTATGGTGGGCTAAGCGCCATCAAATTCCAATCGTCTTGGAGATTAATGACTCTTGCTTGGTGCATCGGGTTCGTCATCTATTTTTTCAACGTCTTGCGCGTGCCATAGAGTCGTGGATTTTCACCAATGCGACGGGCTTAGTTTTTATCTCAAGTCGCTTTCAGCAAGTGGCGCAAAATGCTTATCCCAAGTTAGCGCCTTCGGTGGTTTCACCGAATGCCGCAGATTTAGACCAATTCGTTATTGATGACGAAGCCGCTGTAGCACTGCGTCAGCAGCTACAAGTTGAAGACAAGGTGGTAGTGGGGTACGTCGGTGCATTTGTTCACTGGCATGGTATTGATTGGTTTGTCGACTTAATTGCAGAGCGTTTAAAAGATTACCCCAATGTCGTGTTATTGCTGGTGGGAGATGGCGTGTGTTATCCCAGCATTAAGCAGCGCATTGCTAGCGCGGGCGCTGAAGCGCAAATTATTTTGCCGGGACGGGTTGCGCATGACCAAGTGCCTATCTATCTTGCTGCGATGGACTATGGCATTTTACCTGATTCCAACGATTATGGTTCGCCGATGAAGCTATTTGAATTTATGGCAATGGCCAAAGGTATGGTGGCACCCGATTTTACGCCCATTGCTGAAGTGGTCGCCGATGGTGAGACCAGCTGGTTGTTTAAGGCTAATGACCGCTCTGCTTGTGTGGAACGAGTATTGGCTTTGAGCTCGCAAATAGAGGAACAACGGCGAGTGGGACAACAAGCGCGCAGCTATATCGAGCGGGAGCGACAGTGGCGTCATAATGCAGAGCAATTATTGACATTGGTGGACTAATGGAACTAATCAAAGCGGATTTGCGGCGTAAGCAGGAAATATTTAAACAGGATGGGGCTGATGTCAGTATGCTGCGTATACTGATGGCCGATGGCACGAGTGCCAACATCATTTATCGTTGGATGCGCTGGAGCGCCGAACATCGCTTAGCCTTATTAGCTTATTTTTTTCAGTGGTTAAATAAGTTCCTTAATGGTTGTGTGATTGGTAGTGGCGCCGATTTTGGCCCAGGCTTTGTGATTATGCATCCTATGGGGGTAGTGATTAACTCTAAGGTCAGTGGTGGCTCTAATATTACGCTGGAGAGCGGAGTGGTGATGGGTGATGAAAAAGGCCTATCACCGTGTTTAGCCTCCAATATTTTTGTGGGGGCAGGCGCTAAAATTATTGGCCCGCTTACCGTTGCTAATAACGTTAAGGTTGGCGCTAATGCAGTGCTAATTAAATCGGCGGAAGAAGGGCAAACCATGCTGGGGATCCCAGCAAAGCCCCATGCCTCAACAAGCCAAGCGGAGCAGTAAATGGAACTGATATTTTGGTTGTCGGTGGCTTTGGTTGCCTACAGTTACGCGGCTTATCCCATACTGTTGCTTATTGTGAGTGGTATTCAGCAGACGCTGCGCGATACTCGTTACCTTTGGCGTCGTCGCGAACGTCGTTCCGAAGAAGCTAAGCAATGGCCTAAGGTGTCGATTATTATTGCCGCTTATAATGAACAGCAGTGCCTCCAGCAGCGAATAGATAACTTGCTTCAGCTAAGTTACCCGAAGGATAAACTGACTATTCATATTGGTTCTGATGGCAGTACCGACGCCACCGCACGAATCTTAATGGCGGTGCAAGCTGCCAATTTTAAAGCCCATATTTTTGAGCAAAACCGTGGCAAAATTAATGTGTTAAATGATCTGGTCTCTTTCACCGATGACCCGATTATAGTGATGTCGGATGCCAATACCCATTTTGAAACTGACGCAATAGAAAACTTAGTTAAGCACTTTGACCGCGAAGAAGTGGGAGCCGTGTGCGGGGAGCTTCATCTTGTTGATTCGGAGTCAGCCGATAATAAAGACGGCATCTACTGGCGCTATGAGCAAATGCTTAAGTTCCACGAGTCTCGAATTGGTGCTTTACTTGGCGCGAATGGGGCCATCTACGCGATTGCTAAACCGTTGTACCAAGCACTTCCGAGCAATACCATCGTTGATGACTTTATGATTGTGATGAATGTGTCCAAACAGGGTAAGCAGGTGCTGTATGAGCCCAATGCGGTGGCCTATGAAGAAGTCGCGCCTTCGTTACAGGATGAAGAACAACGTCGAGTCAGAATCGGGACTGGTAATTACCAGGCGTTTACCCGCTGTTTGTGGGCTTTAAACCCCTTAAGAGGAGCGCGCTGTTTTGCTTATATCAGTCATAAAGTGCTACGTTGGTTTACTCCTCACTGCATGTTATTAGCATTTTTCAGTAACCTGTTACTGTCGGCAAAGCCTGCTTATGTCGGTTTATTGGTCGTTCAGTTGTTGGTTTATACGCTGGCAATGTGGGGTAAACGTAGGAGTTTGCGAGGGGAGAACTTGCCAAGCAGCTTAGCTTTTCTTACTTTTTTTGTATCTATGAATTTAGCGCTAATGAAGGGCTTTTATTCATTTCTGTTTAAAAATGTGCAAGGCACATGGCAAAGGACGTCACGGTGACAATAATTTTAGCCTTGGTTGTTGTACTACTGCTAAGCCTAGCAGCGGTAACCCTTATTATTCGTAAAAAGCAAATGCACTTATGGTTGCCTCATTATTTGCAGCGAAAGTTTAGCGCGACTGCTAACTATGAAGGGCCAACTCATATTCTATTTTGTTTTGTTGACCACTACGAACCGCAATGGGGGAAGAACATTTGCATCGAACAAGAGCGGGCACGGGTTGATCGTTGGTTCAATGATTACCCGCGGCTAGCGGGGAAACACCGAGATGCTGATGGTTGTTTTCCTAAACATTCGTTTTTCTATCCTGAAGAAGAATATCGTTACGAACATTTAGCTAAAATTGCCGACTTGTGCGCTAGAGGCTTTGGTGAGATTGAAGTTCACCTTCATCATGAAGACGATACCAGTAACAATTTGCGCAAAACTTTAGAAGGCTTTACTGAATTGCTCCACGAGAAACATGGCGCATTTGTTCGCAATGAACAAAGCGGTAAGCTGCAGTATGCTTTTATTCATGGTAATTGGACCTTGGATAATTCTCACCCAGACGGAAAGCTATGCGGTGTTAACGACGAGCTGATTGTGCTAAAAGAAACCGGTTGTTTTGTTGATTACACTTTTCCATCTGCACCTAGCGTGACTCAGCCCGCTACGGTTAATTCAATCTATTACGCGAAAGATGACCCGCATGCGCCGAAGTCTCACAACCGTGGCAAGATGGTAAAAGTTGGCGGGCAGGCCTGGGGGGATTTAATGCTTATCAATGGCCCCTTGGATCTTAATTGGAAAGTGCGGAAAAAAGGGATTTTTCCGCAAATTGAAAATGCCGATGTACGTAGCAGTATGCCACCAAGTAAAAGTCGCATCGATCTTTGGGTGAAGGCGAATATTCATGTTGAAGGGCGCCCAGAGTGGCGTTTTATCAAGGTACATACTCACGGTACTCAAGAAGCGGATATGCCGACTTTATTGGGCCGGCCTTTTGAGCAGATGTGTGATTATTTGGAAAGCCAATATAACGATGGAGATAACTTCGTGCTGCATTACGTATCGGCTCGTGAAATGTATAACATTGCCAAGGCCGCAGAAGCGGGAGAAAGTGGCAACCCTAATCAATTTAGGGATTATCTGGTTAAGGCGCCAGTCTACAAAACGTTGAATGAGAGTATGGATGCTGAATAGAGAGAAAATACGTCAGTTTTTCCTCGGCAGTGTTTATAAGAAGCGCTGGAAGCAGCGTTTGCCTGGTATTTATGTATTTAATTATCATCGCATAGGCGATGCGCGAGACAGTGAATTCGACCCCAATGTATACAGTTGTACTGCTGAGGTGTTTGAACAGCACTTAGGTTTCTACCAGCAAGAGTTTGAAGTACTCAATGAAGCAAGCTTGTTGGCATTATTGGAATCGGGAGCCAGTATTACCAAACCTTATGCGCTAATTACCTTTGATGACGGTTATATTGATTGTTATAGCCATGCCTTCCCGCTACTGAAAAAACATGGCTTGAGCGCGTTATTTTTCGTGGTGACCGAATATACCGATGGCGGAATAGTGGCTTGGTGGGATGAAGTCGCTTGGTTGGTGAAACACTCCCGTTCGTCTCAGCTTAAGCTGCAGCATTGGACTAGTGCGGTCGATCTTAGCGGGAAAAACCAAACGCAAAATATTCGAAAATTGTTGTTTGCTTTTAAAGCTGACCACAGTTATTCCATGGAAGATAAACTGGCTCAGTTAAAACGCGAATGTCAGGCTCCACCACCGCCTAAGACTAATAATTTGTTTGCCAACTGGCAGCAACTAAAGGAAATGGCAGATCAGGGTATGACAATTGGCTCTCATACTCGCAGTCACCCCATATTGGCTCATCTTACCAAAGAACAACAGCGTCAAGAGTTAAGTGAATCGAGGCTTTATATAGAATCGAAGTTAGCTAGGCCTATTCGTACCTTGGCTTATCCGGTAGGCCGAGCAGATAGCTTTACCGAGCAAACCCAATTATTAGCTAAGCAAAGTGGTTATCATGTTGCTTTTTCTTTTATGACGGGCATTAACTTCTGCCTTAATCAGAGTAGTGCATTTGCTTTGAAGCGAATTTCTGTAGATGGCAACAAGTCGGTAGAAACTTTAAAAATGCAAATTCTTAGTTTAAATGATATGCAGCGCCCTTAAATGGCTTAGCTTTAATAAGTCATCTACACTCTAGAATTTAGCATCGCCTATTGATTCTAAGGATCAGAATTATGCTTTTGCGCCTTGCTGGTGTTTCTTATTGCCTGTTACTTAATATGCTTAGCCTGAGCCTGCTGCTAGTGAGTGGGAGTAGCTATGCTTTAGAACAGAGTCTAAGTATCACTATTCCCCCTTTAAAATCGACAAATAATGTTCATTATTTTGTTCTACCAATAGCTAATTTGACGATTCCAGAGCAGCAAGGTTTTAAGCTTGAGCAGGGTTCGAATTCACTAACCTTTCGAGCGAATGCACATTTGATGTGGCCTAATCTCAATGGCCCTCGTTATTATCGAGCGGTGTTATTTGAAGTAGAAGGGTTACGTCCGGGGCAATTGACTCTGAGCTGGGGGGCAGATAAATTGAAACCTAGCTCAAAGCTGTTTGCTAATCCTCAGTTGCTCCTAGATGTCGAGTTCCCCCCAACTTGGTTAAACCTCGCGCTATACTCTCCTGTTATTTATCAGCCAAATAAACTTGAAGGCGGTTGGTTCGATAATGCGCATTGGCGTTATGCTAGTTACAGTGCTGATGAAAGCTTAATTGCGCAACACAATAAACCCAAAGACTCGTCAAGAAAAACTACCTTACCCAGTAATAGTGCTGCGCCATGGTTGTTTGATAGGCCCTATAATTTTTACCAATTGTATTTTAAAAGTGCTGATTTACGCTGGAAGCGAATCGCTCATCAACAGGCCCAGTTCTTTATCAGTAAGCTCGACCAGCAGGGCGATTTTACTTTAAAAGGTCGGGCAGATTTAAAATACATGTTGAGCGCGGGCTTATTATTAGATTACCTATTTTATCCCTCGCAACAAACCCGTGAAGCAATAGAAAAAATGACCGCTAAAGGTTTGGCTTGGCCAAAGCGTTATTCTTCGCGTTTAGGCTTTTGGACAGAGCGTCATTTAGCCGCTGCATTGAACTTGGCGGTAAACCAATGGGAGTTAGATGGTAGCGCTAGTGCCGGTGAGCGCGTGCAACAGTTACTCGAGAGTATTCAGGCAGACTTAAAAGTTGAGGAAATGGGGCAAGGAGGCTGTATTCAGCATCGGCTAAAGGCGCATAGCGGTAAAGATAGTGAGGTGATGGTATGCTCGCCTTGGATGAGCGCATTATTGGTAGAGCAGCTATGGCGTTATTATTGGATAACCAAAGATGTCACTGTGGCTGCCATGATCATCGAATTTGCCGAACTGTTATTAGAGCGTGGCATTTATACTGTAGAGCATAAGGGAACGACCTTATATATACCCGATTACTTAGTGTATTTTGGCGAGTCGATTTTTCAAGAACGCAACTCTTGGAATGACCGACAACATGGCTGCGATGTGGCTGGCATGGTGTATAAGGCAGTGTATTTAAAACGCCTGCGCCAACAAGATGATTTATTATTGAGTCTATTAGCCGATGAATTGTTTAATACTTGCCACCGTACGGCCAATCAACTAGGAAGTCGGGCTGAAGCCAATCCAGCTTGGGTAATAAAGCCTTTAAGAAAATTTAATTGGTGGTTTACCAGTAATGGTTCACTAACTTGGATCTTGCAACAATGATGGGCTGTTAGCATAGCTTTGCAGTTGCTCTGCTAGGGCATCTTTGGCCATTTGGCAATTTGATTTTAAACACAGAGTTGATGCTGCAAGAATGGCACTTTTTCGTTGTCCTTCCAATACTTCTTTTAAACGCTGGGCTTTTAATTGTGAGCGATGAGCGGCTAAGCCTTTGCTGTTAGCATACGCGTAGGCAAGCAGTGCGGGGCGATTGTTGGATGCATGAAAGTAAACGTAATTGATATTCTCTTCAACCGTAATTTTATTGATGGGCAAGGCTTCAGGTATGACATCATTTAAATAATATGAAGCTTTGTTATCAAGCCCTAAACCACTGAAGCGATATAGCCATAGCTGTAGTTGTAATTGTTCTGATCGAAGCTGATGTTGTTCTAAGCTTTGGTATTTATCGATTAGTAGTGGAGGGTGTAAGCTGGTTGTTATTGGACTGGAGGGGGGATTAAGTTTTTCTGCATCCAAGTTTGGCCAATCGATGATGCTTGGAGAGAAAATAATTAACGCCAGCGCAACAAAAGCCACGGTTCTAGGTGTTGGTATAGAGGGGGCGGGAGTGTTACTAAGTTTCGACTTAGTTGGAGTATCACTAAGCTTGGCACCAAAATAAAAAATTAAAATTAAATAAGGAATGTACAGATACCAGCCTAGGTCGTTATGGTCGTGAATAATGTCACTTTGCATTTGGGTTTGGTAGCCGATCAAAATAATGACGATAATGCGTACCCAGTTAACAATTAGCGCACCAAGTAGCCCGACTAGTAGAAACAGCACTGCCTTTTTTAAATTGCGAATATTAAAGTAGATATACAGTAAGCAAAGAAATAGCGAGGTAATAAAATAGCGTAAGCCACTACAGCCGTTGGCTATTTCAAATTGTCCCGAGGGAATCGATACCACATTGCCCTCGAAATAACTGGGGACACTGGTATAGGACATTACTAGTTCAACCATGCTAGTGGATAGATGTTGTAATGGTGGCGAGAGTATTCCCCAAATTGGCGTTGCAAATATCATTACCAAAGAATAAACATAGAGGCTAAATCTGTGTTTGAAGATACTTAATAAACTAAAGAGTAAAATAAAGGGCAGTAGAGCCCGTGTTGGAAGGCTGAATTGGGCTAAATAAAATAGCAGCTCTAAGGCCAGACTGGCTATCAGTAAAGCTAGCCAGATACTTGCTCCTTGGCGAAATTGCAATTGTTTACGGCAATCGTAAAGGACATAAATAGCCACCAAGGGGATTAAAAAGGCGTGGGAGTAAGTGCCGTCGTCAAAGCTATAGCGCCAAATATCCAATACTATAGGCCAAAATAAACCTAACAGAATGGCTGTGGCTATGATAGCTACAGCCATCTCAATAAAACCGTTATGGACTGAGCCCTGTTCTTCAGTGGCTGAAGACGACCTCAAGGATTAGCGCCCTTTGCCAAATAGAATAATTTCAGCTGTGCGCACTAAAATTAGAAGATCAAGTAAGAAACTACGGTGTTTTATATAATACAGGTCAAATTTCAGCTTCTCTAAGGCATCCGCTTCGGTACTGCCATAGGGGTATTTGAGTTGCGCCCAACCGGTTAAGCCCGGTTTTACGTTGTGACGCTGATTGTAATAGGGAATTGATAGTACTAATTCTTTAACGAAGGCTGGGCGTTCTGGTCGGGGACCAACAAAGCCCATATCTCCGATCAACACATTATAAATTTGAGGCAATTCGTCAACGCGGTATTTACGTATGAAGTTACCGACTCGCGTTACTCGAGGATCTTTTTCTTGAGCCCATTTGGCACCGTCTTTTTCAGCATCGGTACGCATCGAGCGAAACTTGTAAATATTAAAAGGTTGGCCGTTTAAACCGATACGTTCTTGTGAATAGAGCACTGGCGCTTTAATGCCTTCTTCTAGCTTAATCATCAGTACAGTGATTAACATGAGCGGCCAAGTCAGAGCTAACACGATTAGCCCTAAGAAGGTATTGAATATCCAGTCTAAAGAGCTTCTGAGATAATTAGTGGAATGAAAGCCGTTACTGTAAATTACCCATGAAGGATAAATCAAGTTTACTGCAATTTGACCTGATTCTCGTTCAATAAAGTCGATAATGTCGGTGATTTCTACGCCACGTAATTTACACAAAAACAAGCTATCTACGGGAAGATTAGCACGTCGCTCATCGGCGGCGATGACAATTTCTTCTACACCATGAGTGAGAACAAAAGACTCTAAGGGTTGATCTAATTCGATGATAGTTTCACGCTTAATGCCATCTTCGGAGTCGCCCTGCATTCTGACAAACCCGGCCATTTCAAAGCTAACTCGGTCTGATTTACGGCGCATTCGCTTTTCAATAATGCTGGCGCGCTCCCCTGCGCCTAATACCAAAATACGTTTACGCCCTAGGTGTTCATAACGCATTTTCAACGCAAAGTAGCGAATGGTGGTTAAGCCAAGCATCACCGAGGCGTAGAGCAGTTCTCTAAAGTTACCGGGAAAAACATCAAGAGGACTTAAAACATAAACCACCGAGGATATAAAGTAACCTAAGGCAACGCTTACCAATAAACGACGAATCACGCCTCGAAAGGTTTCGCGAATTTTTTGGTTATATAGCCCAACTGATAATATTGACAGTTGTATCGGAAAAATGAATATCGCAAAGTGAAGCAGTAACATGCCTTCGCTGTAATTGGGAATATTCTTGAAGCCGGTGAAACGAAGTAGCTCCACACCAATCACGAATATACCAATAAGCAATAAAAACTCGGCAAGAATGATCGCTCTACTACCAGGATTTAGGTTGTGAAATTTCGAACCAGCCACGCTTCTTCCTTGAAACAGATTGTTAAATTCTTATGTAAGGCTCCCAAGTATAGCGAGATTTCAGGTCGGTGACACTAAAAATACAAGTAACTTGCGCCCTTCTAGTAAAGCTTCGAAATGTTACCTTACCATTACATTTCTGTCACACCGAAGATAAATGTCAATATATTTAAACTATTTAGCACTAGAGATTTACAACATGCGCGCTAGCGCACTATCATGGGAAAAAGGACTAGTTAAATCAATCTTGTTTGGTGAACTTACAGCGTAATGGACAGTGCTATGAAAAAACTTACTACAGTGGTAATTAAATTACTCTCAGTTATGGCGATAGGGCTTTTCCTTACCGCGTGCTCAAATTCTATATCTACCCTACCCAGTGCATCAATACACCCCTCGCTGACGAAAAATCCAGCCGATTACCAATATTTGATTGGCCCTGGTGATCAGTTAAATATCTTCGTTTGGCGTAACCCTGAAATCTCAGGTACGTTTCTAGTTAGGCCTGACGGTATGGTTTCTACTTCACTGGTAGAGGACTTAAAGGTTTCAGGTAAAACGCCCACTCAATTAGCGCGTTTAATCGAATCAGAGTTAGCTGAGTTTATTCGTGACCCAATTGTTACCGTCACCGTTGCTGGCTTTGTGGGCCCCTTCAGTGAGCAAGTTAGAGTCATCGGTGAAGCTTTTGAACCACAAGCAATTAATTACCGTGAAGATATGACTTTACTCGATGTGATGATTCAAGTTGGCGGTCTAACTGAATACGCCGACGGTGATAACGCTCGCCTAGTTCGTGTGGTGAGTGGAGAGCAACGTTCGTACAAAATTTTAGTGGGTAAGCTAATTCAAGACGGTGAGATTGAAGCCAATGTGGATGTTCTTCCTGGTGATATTATTATTATCCCAGAAGCGTGGTTTTAATCGGAGTATTATATTAAATGCAAGATTTAATTGAGGATTTCCTGCAGTATCTCCGCGGAATATGGTTAAAGCGCCGTTACATATTGATCGCTCTGTGGATTATTTGCCCGATTGGTTGGATTACGGTCACGCTGTTGCCTAACCAATATACTGCGGAAGCTCGTGTTTATGCCGATACCCGTTCTTTATTGCAGCCCTTGTTAAAGGGCTTAGCGATCCAAACTGACCCTAGTCAGGAACTAGCTATGATGGTGAAGACGCTATTAAGTCGCGCTAATCTGGAGAAGATTGCCCGCGCCAGTGACGCCGACGTAAGGGCTAACAATAGTACCGAATATGACGAGCTATTAGATTCGCTTAAAGAAACCATTGAGATCGACAAAACACGTAGAGAAAACCTGTACACTATTACTTTTAGTGGCGATTCTCCGCAATATGTACGCGACGTGGTGCAGGCGGCCTTAGATGTATTTGTGGAAAATACTCTAGGAGAAAAACGGCAAGATACCGATACCGCTAATTCTTTTATTAATCAACAAATACAAGAATATGAAGCACGATTGATTGAGGCGGAAAAGCGCTTAGCTTCATTTAAACAAGAGTATACGGAATTTCTTCCGGGCAAAGAAACCTCCTACTATAGCAACTTGGAAGCGGTTAAAAAGCAGTTAGAAGAAACACGTTTACAGCTGAGTGAAGCAGAGACTAGACTCAGCTCTGCACGAACTCAACTGGCTAGCGAAGAAGTCTTAGCCTCTCAACAGACCGCTAAAGTTCGTACCGAATTTGATGATCGTATTGTGGCAATGCAAACTCGCTTAGATGACTTATTGCTACGTTATACTGAACGTCATCCTGATGTTATTGAGGTGAAGCGTCAAATAGCCTCGTTACAGCGGCAAAAGGACAACGCCTTGGTGAATGCCAAAACACCGGCAGCAATTGCTTCGGAGTCGGTTATTTACCAAGACCTTAAAATAACAGTAAGCCAGTTAGAAAACGAAGTGGCTTCGCTTAAGGTGCGAGAACAGCGCCACCAAGAAAAAGTAGCGAGTCTAGAACAGCGGCTACTTCAGGTTCCTGATGTTGAAGCTAAATTGACTGGTTTAAATCGAAATTACGAGATTACGAAATCTAAGTATGAGGATTTATTGTCGCGTAGAGAAAGTGCCCTAATCTCGCAAAGTGCTGGTAAAACTACTGACGATATTAAATTCAGGGTGATTGACGCTCCTCGAGTACCATTAGAACCTTCGGGCCCAAGGCGACCACTGCTAATTGCCGGAGTATTGATTTTGGCGCTAGGGATTGGAGTTGGTTTATCGTTTGTATTTAGTCAAATTAATCCAGCGGTCTCAAGCGTTCAACAGTTATACCAACAAACAGGCTTCCCGGTATTTGGTGTGGTATCAGCGACTCAAAGTTCTGGCTTGGCCAGAGTAGAGAAGAGAAAAATGCGGGTGTTTGTATTGTCAAATGCCGTGTTGTTGTGTGGTTTTATTGGTTTCATGGTAATTAACCTGTTACCCAATTTACACAATAAAATTATTTTAGGCTTAGGCGGTTTGCTATGAGTACGATTGAAAAAGCCATGGGCAAGCTTGCTCAGCAAGCGCAGGCAAAAGAAAAGCCCCCAGTACCCACAGAGAAACAACAGCAACAAGCTGAAGAAGCTAATTCTCCAGCAAGTGGCTCTTTAGTTAAAGATAAACCTATTTTACAAATAGACTCGGCGGTACTGAAACGTTTAGGAATGCTGTCAGATATTCGTTCTCGCGAGACTCGAGTGTTGAGTGACGAGTACCGTGGTATTAAGCGTAAGTTGTTAAAAAATGCTTTTGAGCCCGATTTGATTCCGCAAAATAAAAGTAACCTAATCATGGTGACTAGCGCCAATCCTGGTGAAGGAAAAACCTTTACCTCGATTAATCTTGCATTGAGTTTAGCTTTAGAGAAAGATAAAACCGTATTGTTAATCGACTCAGATGTGCTTAAACCTACGGTCAGCAAGACTTTGGGCATTGGTCAGCATATGGGCTTAATGGAGTATTTGTTAGGCCAAACCGATGATATTGCCGATGTTATTTATCATACCAACATTCCAAATCTACGCATCATGCCTGCGGGTATGCCGCACCATTTAAGCAATGAATTGTTGGCTAGCGATAAAATGCGTGCGTTAACCGAAGAGCTTAATAGCCGTTATTCAGATCGGGTTGTGTTGTTTGACAGCCCGCCAGTGCTAGGGGTGAACGAAACCGTAGTTTTGTCTAACTTCGTTGGTCAGGCAGTGGTAGTGGTTGAGCAAGACAAAACTAAATTGGCAGCAATTAAATCTGCGGTATTGCAGTTTAGCGAAGAGTTGGCAATCGGCTATGTATTGAATAAAGCGGTGCACGGGAAAACAGGAACCTATGGATATGGCTACGGATATGGCTACGGATATGAGGAAGAACGCAGCGCCTAGGTTTTTTATTGCGCTTGTTATTGCTGGCGGATGCGTCTTATCGGCTCAGGCTGCAGAGGTAGAATTTAGCCCAGAAGTCGATTTAGAAGCGATCTATACAGATAACGCAGAGCTTGCCGAGACGAATAAAGAATCTGGGGAGATTGGGATAATTTCTGCTGGTTTTAGTACAGAGGTGCTTGGCAACGATGGGCAGCTAGCTTTAGATTACCGCGCCCGCCAAACTTACCATTCATATAATTCAGATAAGAATAAGCTTTACCATGAACTTGATTTTGCCGCTGACAAAAAGTTAGGGCGTTCTGGCTTTAGCGTTGATGTGACGGCCGCTATGGACATTCTACCTGCCGACGTGAGTGATAATGCGATTACGGATGTAGTAGCTGGCGACCTGATTCAAGGAAATGAGTTGGGAGTGGGCATTGTCTATCAATCGAACCCTCGAAAATGGGTCGATCTTCATGCTCGAGTGGCAGGAAGCGTATATCGCTATGAGGATGACAGGGGAAACAATAATGACTATGAAGGGTCGTTAGTATTTAAAAATGGTCGTAGGGTTAATCAAGTCTTTTGGTTAGTCGATAGCAATTATATTCGCCGAGTGGCTCGTGGTAATACTCAAGAAACAGAGAGTATTCGCTATAAGGGGGAGTTAGGTCTGCAGCAGCGAGCTGGCTTTAGTCCCTTCATTCGTTATTACGCAGAGAGCTACCTTGAAGGTATTAGTTCTTCTGCCAAATTTGGCGAGTCGGAAAGTTGGGGACCCGCGTTACGTTATTTTCGCACTAAATTGAGTTACATAGAGGTCAGTTATAACTTTTCACTAAATGAAGAAAAAAATGATGACTATGTCGGAACGGCTATCAATTTGGAACCCAATCGCCGAACTAAGTTTTTCTTTGAATACAGTAAACGCTTTTATGGTAATGCTTATGAGTTTACTTTTGCTCATCAAAAACGCCGCATTAGTACTGATATTAGTTACCAGGAAGAGCCTACCAGCTTTGACCGCCGTTTCTTTGTTGAGGGCGATAATATTGAAGAGCAAAAGTTGGATAAAACCTTTCGCTGGAATACGCGTTTAGATTTACGTCGTTCAGCGCTTGATTTTGAGCTGCGTCACCAAACTCGTGAAGGTTTACGTGACACCACCGATTTTATTGAAGATACCACTTATGGTGGCGGTATTAGCTACGACCATAAATTGTCGCGTAAACTCAGCCTAGCTCTAGCTTTTGATTATGACCACTATACCTTCGATCAGCTTAACGGCGTGGAACAAATCGACAAATATAGCCGCTACGACTTGTCTTTAGAGCAGGATCTTAAAGAAGGACTGTTTTTGACTTATCGTTATCAATTTACTCATCGTAGCTCTAATGTCTCAGGGCGTAGTTATGATGAAAACCGAGTTTCCATTAACGCTACTAAGCAGTTTTAAATATGTATGAGTCTTTTTTTGGGCTAAGTGATAAGCCATTCAAACTTAGCCCTGATCCCAAGTTCTTTTTTGCTAGCCCCCACCATGACCGCGCGGTGTCTTATCTGCGCTACGGTTTATCTCAAGGGGAAGGCTTTATTGTGGTGACTGGACCGATAGGTACTGGAAAAACCACTATAGCCAGAAGTTTGTTGGCCTCGGTTGATGACTCTATTGTTGCGGCGCAAATCGCCACAACAAAATTAAGCCCAGACGAATTGGTACGTCTGGTGGCGGCTCAATTTAATATTGATGTGGAGGGGCTAAATAAAGCCGAGATTCTAAAACGCTTTGAGCAATATTTGTTAACCCTGAACCGGCAGGGAAAACGCGCTCTATTGGTGGTGGATGAGGCGCAAAACTTACCAGCTGAAACAGTAGAAGAGCTACGAATGCTGTCGAACTTTCAGCTCAATGATAAGCCGCTATTTCAAAGCTTTTTATTAGGACAAGAAGAATTAAAACCGATTATTGAACTACCAGAAATGGAGCAGTTTCGGCAGCGTATTATCGCCTCTTGTCACTTAAAGCCTTTCGATGCTGAGCAAACTCAAGGCTATATTATTCATCGCCTAAAACAAGTGGGATGGCAAGATAACCCCAAGCTGGAAGATGATATTTTTGAGCAAATTGCGAATTTCACTCAAGGTATACCGCGGAAGATTAATATCTTTGCCGACCGTTTGTTTTTGTACGCCTTTTTGGAAGATTTACACTGCATTACTCAGGCCGATGTTGCAGCGGTTATAGAAGAAATGGGTGGAGAGCTATCTGGTTCACTCCAAGGAACACCTGAGCAGCATGGAGTCAGTGACTTGGATGCCGTGCTGGGGCGCCAATATGATGATTCGCTAAACGCATCTTCAACAGTTAATGATAGCCACATTAAAGCCGCGCTGCTTGATGTTTCGGGTTACCTTGAAGAAGTGGTATTGCGCAAGATTAAAATTATTCGCTATCTGGACAAAATGATTGAAAAGAAACGCAAAGAGATAGTCGAGATGGGTGATAACAACTAACAGCGTGCTTTATTTCTGTTATTAGCCACTGAATCAAAAATGGAACAAAATATTTGAGCATGATTGTTGGTTTTCTCGGTTACAGTGTCGCTGCGGTATTCTATTTGTTGTTTAGCTTGTTGCTGTTAACCACCAAACAAAGTGGCTTTCAGCGAAAAGCTTTGAGTTTGGCTGTGTTCTTCACCCTGCTATGGGCGCTAGCGGCCGCCTTACAAATTTGGTTTGTCTTGCCTTTAGTATTGCTTTATGCAGTAGAAACCCTGCGCAATGGTTTATGGTTTCTGTTGCTGTATGCCACGATTATCCCGCATTTTGAATTTAGTCACTTGTTAACGGGACCGTGGCGTAAAAAAGGCATTTTGTTAGGTTTGCTCATTACCGCTTTTCTGCAACTCGCTGTTGGTTTTAGTGGCTTTAGCTTAAACACCTTATGGTTGGTAACGCAATTGGCGCAGGCCGTAATTGGCTTATGGCTGATAGAACAGTTGTACCGACGTATTGAGCCTAGCGCTCGCGATACCATTAAACCGATGTGTTTAGGTTTAGGCGCGGTATTTGCCTTTGACTTCTCTCTTTATGCCAATGCTCTAATTACATCGGGCATTTCTTTTGATTTTTGGAGCCTACGTGGTTTTGTGGCTTTGGTGGCAGCACCTTTGGTACTGTTAAGTGCTCGCAGAGTAAAGCGTTGGTCGACAAAAATCTATGTATCGCGGGATGTGATTTATCATAGCACCTTGTTGTTGGTAGCGGGAGCATACTTACTGGTTATGTCACTGGTGGGTTATTACATCCGTTATGCCGGTGGTGATTGGGGGAGCATGGCGCAAAGTGGGTTCTTTGCGCTAAGTGTGTTGGTGTTGGTGAGCTTGTTCTTGTCTGAGCGCTTACGAAAACGCCTTAAAGTACAAATAACTAAACACTTCTTTGCCAATAAATATGAATACCGAGAAGAATGGATGAAGTTTGCGGCGGTGCTGGAGAATCAACATGGCTCACCTTACAGTACCGCTTTAAAGGCCATTAATCAGCCTTTTGATTGTCAGTTCGCGTGTTTAGCGGTGGCTGAAAATGGCCGCATGGTAGTAAAAAACACTTACAATATTCGCGATGATGACCCTCAGGCGATACTCTGTTTAGAGCTGTTTGGTCAGCAAGCGATAGACCATCAATGGATTGTTGATATAGAAGAGCTAAAGCAAGACAGTAGTGCGTTGCCATTTAAAGTGGACACCAATAGTGTGCATAATATTACTAAATTTAGTTATGTCATTCCGATGAGCACCGATGCTGGTTTTAAAGGGCTCATCTTGCTGTCTGCGCCCACTGCTATTCATAGTGTAAACTGGGAAGATCGTGATTTAATGCGCGCGATTAGTCGTCAGCTGGCGGTGTTTTTAAATCTTCATCGTTCCAATATGGCCTTGGCAGAAAGTCAGCAGTTCGATACCTTTAATCGTATGTCTGCATATTTAGTGCACGATTTAAAAAATGTACTGGCGCAGTTACAGCTGTTATCGAAAAATGCGCTTAAGCACAAGCATAACCCCGAGTTTATCGACGATGCCTTTGAAACGGTCGACTCCGCAGTAAATCGTCTGTCCAAAGTGGTGGGGCACTTAAGTAAAAAACAGCGGGTGGATACGGTGGTCGCGCCTTTTTCCTTAAAGCCCGCGCTTCAACAAGTGATTAAATCTCGCTCTATAGGTTTACCTTTACCACAGCTTGAATACCATTTGGACAGTAGCTTTGATTTGGTTGGGGATCAAGAGCGCTTTATTAATGTACTGACTCATTTAGTACAAAATGCTCAGGATGCGAGTGAAGATAATGGAACTGTTATTCTAAGAGCGCGTCAAGTTGAGCAACAGTGTTTAATTGAGATAGAAGACTGTGGAGAAGGGATGAGTATCGAATTTATTGATACCCGTCTATTTAAGCCTTTTGATACCACCAAAGGCAACGCGGGAATGGGGGTAGGGGCTTACGATGCGAAACGCTTTGTAGAAGAACTTGGCGGCCATATCCATGTGCAAAGCAAGCTTGGCGAAGGAAGCTTATTTGAGCTTTATCTGCCTATTCATACAATTTAGCTAGCTTAATAGCTGGCCAAGCCGAACGGAAACTATACGATGGAAACGTTACTGGTTATTGAAGATGATCCTGGTATTCAAAAGCAATTAAAGTGGAGTTTCAGTGATTATGAGGTGATTGTCGCCGGAGATAGAAAAGAAGCTATTACCGCTTTGCGCCGTTTTGAGCCTAAAGTGGTGACTTTAGATTTGGGGCTGCCTCCAGATGAAGCCAATGCCAGTGAAGGTTTGGCTACGCTAAAAGAAATGTTGGAACTGAACCCCAAATTGAAAGTAATAGTGATTACTGGCAATGAAGATAAAGACAATGCCTTAAATGCCATTGCCATGGGCGCGCATGATTTCTATCACAAACCTATTGATGACGACACCTTGTCGGTGATTATTTCCAGAGCCTTTTGGGTGGCTAATATTGAATTGGAGAATGAAGCGCTACGTGGTGCATCTCTCGACAGCAATGGTTTTTTAGGTAACTCGCCGCAGGTGCAAAAAGTCTGTCGTATGGTGGAGCGGATTGCGCCCACCGAAGTCACCACCTTGTTGTTAGGTGAAAGTGGTACCGGTAAGGAAGTGCTCGCTAGAGCTATTCATCAGCAAAGTCCGAGAAAAGATAAACCGTTTATTGCCATTAACTGTGCTTCTATTCCTGAAAATCTGCTCGAAAGTGAGTTATTTGGTTTTGAGAAGGGGGCTTTTACCGGCGCTCATAAAACCACAGAGGGTAAAATAGAATGCGCCAATGGAGGTACTTTGTTCCTCGATGAGATAGGCGACATGCCTTATCCTTTGCAAGCAAAAATACTGCGCTTTTTACAAGAAAAGGTGGTTGAGCGAGTTGGTGGTCGTAAAGAGATCCCGGTGGACGTGAAAATTGTTTGTGCCACCCACCAAAATTTGCAGCAAATGGTGGAGCAAAAAGCTTTTCGAGAAGATTTGTTTTACCGGATTAGTGAAATTACCATCAATATTCCGCCTTTGCGTGAACGGGGAGAAGATGTCGTGCTGTTAGCGCGGGCGTTCTTGCAAAACTACAATAAACAAATGCAGCGCAATATTAATAATTTCAGTGACGATGCCATAGCTGCGCTTACCCAACACCGTTGGCCGGGGAATATTCGCGAGTTACAAAATAAAGTAAAATCGGCGGTGATTATGGCCGATAGCAAGCAAATTACCGCAGAAGACCTTGCCTTGCCTTTGTGCGACGGTGATGAAGAGCAGTTGAAGCTAGCTTTAAACCTTCGCCAAGTGCGAGAAACCGCAGAGAAACAAGCTATTAGTAAGGCGCTTGCCTTGAGTAATGGCAACATCTCTAATACTGCTGGTTTATTGGGGGTTACTCGCCCCACGCTATATTCTCTACTTGAGAAATATGGATTAAAAACTGATTAGGACCGTTATGGATAAATCACAAACAGAAATGAACATATTGGTGACTCCAGAAATGGCCAATTTCTCGGGCAAAATGCACGGTGGTGCCATGTTAAAAGTATTGGATGAGGTCGCTTATACTACGGCCATTCAATATTGTGGAAATTATGCGGTGACGCTGTCGGTGGATCAAGTATTGTTCAAAAACCCGGTTGAGATTGGTGAGTTTGTGACGTTTTTGGCTTCAGTGAACTATACTGGGAAAACCTCTATGGAAGTGGGTATTAAGGTGATTGCTAAAAATCTCAAAGAACAAGTGGTTCGCCATACTCATTCCTGCTTTTTCACTATGGTTGCAATAGATGAGCAAGGAAATTCCATTGCCGTTCCACCACTGGAACCAAGCACTGAACTGGCAAAGCGTCGTTATAAGGATGCTTTGCGTCGTCGTCTGCAAAGAATTGACAACCAAAAAAAGTGAGACAGTTGTTATAACTTGTCTCCCTAAATTTTCCCTGGCTAGTTTACAAGGTACTGCGACTGTTATTGTGTTTTAGTAGCCGTTCAGGCGGTCGAAATATTCCGGAAGAAATAATGATATTTGCGGAATATAAGAGATTAGTATTAAAAACAATAGCAGTAAGCTTAGCCAAGGCTGGCTGGCCTAAATTACCTAGCCCATGTTTTTGCCTGTAATGCCAGCGGTAACAAAGAGGTTTAAGCCCACCGGTGGTGTTAACAGCATATGCTCACTTTGGCAGCATCTTTAACCACTTGGCGTACTTCTGCATCTAACACCGATTTAGCGATATTGATAGGCAATAGAGCGAGGTTGTGTAGGCTAGTTGCTGTTAGGCTTTCCCCGTGGTTCACGCCAAGCTTGTTGCTTAATCGTGCCAATATATTGATAGCCATAGAGTGATACTAAGAAGGCGTAAATCGCCACCACCGAGGCTGCTTTTATTAGGCTAGCAATGCCTCCATAGATTGACCTAAGAACAATCACTATCAGCTCACCAGTGGCCTTGAGCGCTGCAATCCCCCCATTGGTGGCAACCGTGGTAGGGCTGAGCGGGAATATTTTTGATTCTAGCCATAAATGGCTAGAATCAAATCCGCCATGAACATGCGAGCTGACCCATCGTCATTAAGTCAACTTCATCCATAGATTCAGCTTATAAGAGGTTGTTGAACATTGCTGGTGGGTTAGTCCATAGTCCTTGTTTTGGACTTTAAGCCGAGAATATAGCTTCCTTATATTACCTAAGGTTATAAAGAATCCCGTTTTATTCTTTATTGTCTTAGCTAGGGCTTGGTTAGACTAGCAGCAATTACGAATCTAGGGTGTGATAAAATGCTGTTAAAGGAACTTTCGTCATTGGCTAGTCCATTGTCCGATCAACAGGTACAACTGTTACAAAAGGCAACGGCTGAGCTTTCAGTTACTCAACTTGCCTGGGTTAGTGGCTACCTAGCGGGTATTGGTCAAAGCGCGGGCTTACAGGCTCCGCAGGCACAAACACAGGCCGCAGCTAAGCTAACTATTCTATATGCTTCGCAAACAGGTAATGCGAAGGGCGTTGCTGAAGAGTTGCACAGCGCAGCGTTAGCCAAAGAGATTAATGCTGAGTTAGTGAATGTGACCGATTATAAAGCCAAGAGTCTGAAAAATGAGACCCACTTGTTAATAGTGGCAAGTACTAATGGTGAAGGGGAGCCACCCGATGACGCCATTGCGTTTCATGAGTTCTTGTCTTCGAAGAAGGCACCTAAACTCGATAAACTCCATTACAGCGTATTGGCTTTGGGTGACTCTAGCTATGAGTTTTTCTGCCAAACTGGTAAAGACTTCGATCAACGTTTAGCCGAGTTAGGTGCTCAGCGGGTATGTGAACGGGTTGATTGTGATGTGGATTATGATGAGGCTGCTGCCGATTGGACAGAACAGGCCTTGAGCGAAATCAAGCAAACTTTAGCCAGTGCACCTAGTGCTTCAGTGGTGAGCCTGCCGGTGGCTGGCGGGGCTAGCAGCCAATACAATAAAAAGAACCCTTACACTGCATCCTTGAGTGTCAGCCAAAAAATTACTGGTCGTGATTCGGCTAAAGATGTGCGCCATGTTGAAATTGATTTGGGGGAATCTGGTCTTCAATACCAAGTTGGCGATGCTTTGGGCGTATGGTTTGAAAATGACCGTGAGTTAGCTAGCCAAATTATCAACCGTTTGGGTTTGTCGGAAGACCAACTGGTGCAGGTTGAAGAGCAGGCTTTGAGTTTGCTTGATGCTTTAGTTGAAAAGTTCGAACTGACTCAAACCAGTCCTGCTTTTGTCGAAGCGTGGGCAAATTGGTCTGGTAGTAAAAAACTAGCTGCAATTGTGGCTAGTAAAGAGAAGTTAAGAGAGTATGCAGCAAATCATCAGGTCATTGATGTATTACTCGAGAAGAAAGCCAAGGTGGCGGCACAAGAATTTGTTAATGCGCTGCGCAAGCTGACTCCTCGTTTGTACTCGATTGCTTCTGCCCAGGCAGAGGTTGAAGAAGAAGTGCATTTAACCGTGGGCGTGGTGCGTTACCAGCAGGGTGATGAATATCGCTTAGGCGGGGCTTCGGGCTTTTTGGGTGCGCGCGCCGAAGAAGGTGCCGCGGTTAAAGTATTTGTTGAACACAACGATAATTTCCGTTTACCTAACAACCCCGATACGCCGGTAATTATGGTTGGTCCGGGGACTGGTATTGCGCCATTCCGTGCGTTTATGCAGCAGCGTGATGCTAGCAATGCGCAAGGAAAAAACTGGTTATTCTTTGGTGACCAAACTTACACTCAGGATTTTCTCTACCAAACCGAGTGGCAGGGCTACTTGAAGTCGGGCTTATTAAGCAAATTGGATGTAGCATTTTCTCGTGATCAGGCTGAAAAAATCTATGTGCAAGATCGTCTTAAAGAAAATGCGGCTGAAGTTTATCAATGGTTAGAAGAAGGGGCACACCTATATATCTGTGGTGACGCTAACCGAATGGCCAAAGATGTGCATCAGGCCTTAATAGAAATTATCGTTGAGCAGGGCAAACAAAGCCCAGATCAAGCAGAAGAGTATTTAAAACAGTTACGCAGTGCTAAGCGTTACCAGAAGGATGTTTACTAATGAGTTCTAAGTTAATTGTTGAAGGCCAGTTATCAGATAATGAACGGCTAAAGCGAGAAAGTAACTTCCTGCGAGGCACCATTGAGGAAGATTTAAAAGACCGTATTACCGGTGGTTTTACTGCTGATAACTTTCAGTTAATTCGCTTTCATGGCATGTACCAACAAGATGACCGCGATATTCGTGCCGAGCGAGCGAAGCAAAAGCTGGAGCCTTTGCATAATGTGATGCTAAGGGCGCGGATGCCTGGTGGTATTATTCAGCCCAAGCAGTGGTTGGCGATAGATAAGTTTGCTAGCGAACATACCATGTATGGCAGCATTCGTTTGACTACTCGTCAAACTTTCCAGTTTCACGGTGTATTGAAGCCCAATATTAAGCTAATGCATCAAACATTGAATCGTATTGGTATTGACTCGATTGCTACCGCTGGAGATGTGAACCGTAATGTTTTATGTACCAGCAATCCGGTTGAGTCTGAATTGCATCAAGAAGCCTATCAATGGGCAACTAAGATCAGTGAACACCTATTGCCTAAAACTCGTGCTTATGCCGAGATTTGGCTAGATGGTGAAAAAATTGAAGGCGGCGATGAAGAGCCTATTTTAGGTTCAAACTATCTGCCTCGTAAGTTTAAAACTACGGTAGTGATCCCTCCGCATAACGATATTGATGTACACGCTAATGATTTAAATTTCGTGGCGATTGCCGAAGGGGGCAAGTTAATAGGCTTTAATGTGCTGGTTGGGGGGGGGCTTGCCATGACTCATGGCGATAAGTCTACTTACCCTCGGCGCGCCGATGATTTTGGTTTTATTCCGCTTGAGAAAACCTTAGATGTGGCAGCAGCGGTAGTGACCACTCAACGTGACTGGGGGAATCGGGTTAACCGTAAAAACGCCAAAACCAAATACACCTTGGATAGAGTGGGCATCGATACCTTTAAACAAGAAGTAGAAAAACGTGCTGGCATTAGCTTTGAGCAAAGCCGAGCTTATGAGTTTACTTCACGTGGCGACCGCATTGGTTGGGTTGAAGGCATTGACGGTAAGTACCACTTAAGCTTATTTATCGAAAATGGACGCTTGCTGGATTACCCTGAAAAGCCATTGAAAACTGGGGTAGCTAAAATTGCCGAAATTCACCAAGGTGATTTTCGTATGACGGCCAACCAAAACTTAATCGTGGCAGGGGTCGCCGCTGAAGATAAAGCCAAAATCGAACGCTTGGCCCGCGAATATGGCTTAATTGACGATAGCCATAGTCCGCAGCGTTTGAACTCGATGGCTTGTGTGGCGTTCCCCACTTGCCCGTTGGCGATGGCTGAAGCTGAGCGTTATTTGCCGAGTTTAGTAAGTGAAGTTGAACTTCTATTGGCTAAGCATGCTATGGCTGAACAACATATCATATTGCGGGTCACTGGTTGTCCAAACGGCTGCGGTCGCGCGATGTTGGCAGAGGCGGGTTTAGTGGGCAAAGGTCCGGGTAAATATAACCTCTATCTTGGCGGTAACCAAAATGGAACACGTATTCCTAAGCTCTATCTAGAAGGGATAAGTGAACAACAGATTTTATCAGAGCTAGATGGCTTAATTGCTCGCTGGTCAAAAGAGCGTGAACAAGATGAGGCATTTGGTGATTTTGTGATTCGGGTCGGTATTGTCGCTGAAGTAAAAGTAAGCGCTAGGGATTTTCATGATTAGCTTTGATATAGAACAGTTGGCAGATTTGCCTGTAGAGGCTAGGTTCGCCGAGTTAGCTGAGGTAAACCAACAACTTGAAATTTTAACTGCACAGCAGCGTGCCGAGTGGGCCTTAGCCCATTTACCTCAGCAAGTGGTACTAACTTCTAGCTTTGGCATCCAAGCTGCGGTGAGTTTGCATATGCTGACGCAAGTTAAACCCGATATACCGGTAATATTGACTGATACGGGTTATTTGTTTCCGGAAACCTATCGCTTTATCGATGAGCTAACAGCGCGCCTTAATTTGAATTTAAAAGTGTATCAATCGAAGCAGTCAAATGCCTGGCAGGAAGCGCTTTTTGGTAAGCTATGGGAGCAGGGTGTAGAAGGCCTTAAGCAATACAATACCCTGAATAAGGTTGAGCCGATGCAGCGTGCTTTTAAAGAACTGGAAGTAAAAACATGGTTTTCTGGTTTGCGCAGAAGCCAGTCTTCGACTCGCTCTGAGCTACCAGTATTGCAGGTACAAAATGGTGCATTCAAAGTCTTACCTATCATCGATTGGAGCAATAAAGACGTTCATTATTATTTAAAAGAGCATAAGCTTCCATATCACCCTTTATGGGAGCAAGGTTATGTTTCAGTTGGAGACGTTCAAACATCGCAACCCTTGCAGGCAGGAATGAGCGAAGAAGATACGCGTTTCTTTGGCCTGAAGCGAGAGTGTGGCTTACATGAAGAAGTGGCTGGTAGCGGCATTTAAGCGGGTGACTTCTATAAAAACGCGGCCAAGTGCCGCGTTTTTTATTGTGGTGAAAAGTGGTTATGCAGAATTTGTTCTAAATGCTCTTGATAAGAGCTGAGTATATCAGACTCGATTAATTTGGCTAACTCGTCTCCAATAGGGGTGAAGCGGTAGTAAAGCAATTTACAGCCCTTAAAACGTGGGCGTAGGCTGTAATGGCTTTGGCCGTGGATCAGGCTAGTATCATGATGTGGCGAAGGGCTTATTTCTAATTCCCTATCAAATATTAAGCCCAACTCAATCAATTGTAGAATGTGGTTGTAGGGCATTCGGTGCTGACCCAGGCTTATTTTGTCCCAACGTGCTCTTACCAATCCCAAATTACTAGCCGGACGAAGTACACCAGTAATCAACTTATGGTTTTGTTCACCACCAAGTATTGAGCTTAACTGACAAGCTATTTGAAACCAGGTTGCTTCACGTTGGGTCATCAAGGTTAGGGTGCGTAGTGCCTTTACCGAAAAGCTTCCATGGGTGGCCAATTCTTGACTGAGAATGTCGGCCCAAAGCATTTGCATGGTTTTGACTTGGGTTTGGCAGGCTAGAGCTAAAAACTCTGTCATCCAATCGGCATCGGGTTCGCTACCCACATCTTGCTCGCTGGTTTTTTGCGAAGCGTAGTAAAAAATATTTTCTAAATTCTTCTGTTGAGTGGCTTTTTCTACCACAGCCCGCGCTTGGGCGCGCTGAGACCAAGTTGATGTCGGCTTTGTGTTGAGTAGTCGTGCATCCAAGCCCCGTTGCTTCGCTATTTTGGCCAGATGTAACTTACTGTTTTCTACTTGACTGTTTTTATTTTCAATAAATGGCTTGTTTGACATGGGAGTTCCTCGCTAGCCATTGTTTTACTGAGAATTTAGCGATAAAGCAAGTTTGCAATCGTTGTTAAAAGTGTTAAATTTAGGTTAATTGGCTTATTTGGAGGTCGCAGTGTTAAAAAGCCTTAGCTTGTGGACCAAACAACATAAAACGTTGGCGTTGCTGATAAGCGTGTATGTGCTTGCTTTGTTAATTTTGATGGCCATGTTTGAATAGGCGTAACAATTTACGCCATCCTGCTTAAATATTGTCTTCGATCAGCGCCAACACTTGCTCTATCTCATCTGCCTGCAGTTCCCCTTCCTTAGCAAAAATCACCATTCCTGTTGCATCTACTAAGATGATGGCAGACGATTTGTTCTTGAGTTGCCATTGCTTAAATAATGTCCCTGTTTCATCTAGGACAAAACTTGCGTGAGGAAATTGTTGTTTGTTTTTCTTTAATTTTCTTTTTACTAAACCAGAGGTGCCGAACATAGCATCATCTAGATTAACCACGGTAACGGTTTGATAGGAGTCATTGGAGAATCTAGCTTGTTTGACCGCTTCTATCATTGGGGCGTTAAGCCTCTTGGCGCCGGTTCTTCCTGCGATAGCTTGGATCAGCCTTACCTTACCGCCAAGCCTTTGACTATTCCATGGTTGGTAAGTGATTTCATCATTGCTGAGAGTTAACTCTCCAGCTTGATGAATTTTAACCTTCGGCAGCGGTTGTCCCGGCTGCAGGTTTAAGGCCATTGCCCAGGCAGGGAAAAAACTCAGTAAAATGAATAAATGTTTCACATTGGCTTCCTTATGTTGCCTCATCGCTCAGGTCAGACCTGTGTAAATTACTTATAACAAATTTTAAACAATTGTTAATAGAGTGCGTCGCTAATCATTTGCACATCTGCGAGCAACATCTCTTTTATTAACTCTACGGGCCCAGACATCAGAGTATGGGCACGGTTATCGATCATCACTGTTGGCCCTTCAACTCCACTACTGGCGTCAACGGTGAGCCAAGTGGGTGAGGCACTGCCAATACTACTGGCGGGGTAAACCATATATAAAGGGTGGTCAGGCGCTAATTTACTGAACACAATGGCTAAGAGTAGGGCTCGCTCGTCGCTGTCCGCTAGGTTATCGGTGAGTACGTCTATGGGGGAGCTAAAGCCAACATTGCTTTCTTGTTTCTGCGGAATGGTAAGTAACCAAGCTTGCACGTCGGCTAAGGCTTGGTTGATATCTGGTTGCTGGAAGAACTCACTCAAGCCGTTAATTCGTTGACGATTACGATAGAACAATTGAGAGTAATTGGGACGCACACAAGCGTGTTGAGCCCCTTTGGGATGAACACAGGGCAGTAATCCTAAGTGACGAAAAGCATCACGAGTGTATTGCTGGTAAGCTTCCCAAAGTAATAGAGAGGATGCGCTATTACGTTGGCTACTTAATGTTTTCAGAATGTCGTCTACCCGTTGTTCGGGGTCCTCAACGTATTGGTTAATCATATTTACCGCATGTCGCAGGCGTGGGCTAAGATAAGCGCTAATTGCTTGAGAAGGGTAGCTGAGACTATAGCTGAGGCGAAAGGTTTCTATTTTAGATTGGGCTAGCTGGCTATCTGAAAACTGCAGTACCAATTGTTGATATTTTCCCTGAGGTGTTTGCCAATGCCATTCCGCACTCATTGCCGTTTGATTATACGGACTGGCTGGCTCGAGCTTGTTAAGTTGATTCGCCGATGCAAAAGTACTGATGCCTAGAAAATAGAACGTGAAGATTCTTAACATAAAAGCCTCTCAGTGCTTATTTGCTATCTATTAACTAAATAGCACCGATTGGATGATTTGTTAAGTTTGCCCGCTTTTTGTTAGCCAGATGTTACTTTGGGCAGCTGCCTATTTGGTAAGCATTGACAGCAGGATCGCCACAGGCAGAACAAGCATTTCCGTATTCAACTAGCTCATTGGCTACTTCGGCGCACACTGGCTTATAATGCATGGTGCAAATTTCGGGGCGCGGTTCTTGGCAAAGTCCATCTGCTTGCAACATGGGATCTGGATGTTGGCTGCAAGCGATTAAAAGTACAGAAAAAAAGGCAACAACAAGATGCTTAATCATAGGGAATAACCTAAACTTTAAAGAATTCAATTGTAGATGAAAAACTTATGTTGCGTCGACTGATTTACCTGTTATTGGGTTTAGTTCTGCCTTTAGCTATGGCCTCTGCGGGGCAGATAATTGTGCAAAAGAGCTCAGATGAAGATAAAGTTGATGTTTTTGCTTTAAAAAATGAGCTGTTACAGCAACAAATCTGGCAGCAGCGTTTACGCAATCAGAACCAATTGCGCTGGTTAAGTACGCTTCCCTTGGGTTGTGTTCTAAAACCACAAGGTAATTATCAGTGTGGTTTTACTTGGTATCGTCCCTATTTTTATCAACAGCAACAGCTCTATATTGAAATTCCTGAGCAATAGTTTGCTGTGATAAATTGCGACTTGTTGCAAAATTGCTGAGCAATAAGTGCTATTCTAAGCACTGATTTTTGTCTCAAACACTCAGTATTTTATGCATATTCATATTTTAGGTATTTGTGGCACCTTCATGGGCGGTTTGGCGATGTTAGCCAAGGAATCGGGCATGCGGGTGACCGGCTGTGATTTAAACGTTTATCCGCCAATGAGCACCCAGCTCGAATCTTTAGGTATCGAACTAATTCAAGGTTATGACCCTTCGCAACTGCAACCTGCTCCTGACTTAGTGGTGGTGGGGAATGCCATGAGTCGTGGTAATCCCTGTGTTGAATATGTCTTAGATAAGGGACTTAAATATTGCTCTGGACCAGAGTGGCTTAAGCATTACATATTGGCCGAGCGTTGGGTGTTGGCTATTGCCGGTACTCATGGCAAAACCACTACAGCAAGTATGCTCGCTTGGATTTTAGAAGATAACGGCATGCAACCGGGTTATTTAATTGGTGGTGTTCCTCGTAATTTTTCTGGTTCTGCTCGCCTCGGCGAAAGCCCTTTTTTTGTAGTGGAAGCCGATGAATACGACTGTGCTTTCTTTGATAAGCGCTCAAAGTTTGTACACTATCAACCGCGGACTTTAGTGATCAATAATCTAGAGTTTGATCATGCGGATATCTTTGATAACTTGGCTGCGATTGAAAAGCAGTTTCATCATTTACTGCGTATTGTTCCCAGTACTGGTCGAGTGATAACTCCTAGTAATAATTCAGCTATTCAGCAGGTGCTTAATCAAGGTTATTGGTCGGAGTTGGAGCAAACTGGGGAAGGGAAAAATTGGCAGTGGCAGCCCTTAAGCAGTGACTTTAGCCGCTTTAAAGTGTTATTAGATGGTGTGGAACAGGGCGTCTTAAACTGGCCGCTAATTGGTCAGCATAATGCAGAGAATGCGCTAATGGCTATTGCTGCGGCTAGGCATGTAGGGGTACTACCTAGTTTGGCGATCAGCAGCTTACAGAAGTTTAAGCCACCTAAACGGCGTTTGGAACTCTTGGCTGAAAGAGGCGACATAAGACTATTTGATGATTTTGCTCATCATCCTAGCGCTATTCGTAGTACCTTGGCTGGGCTACGTGCTCAGGTGGGACCAAAGAGAATTATTGCTATTTTGGAGGCGCGCTCTAATACAATGAAGATGGGAGTACACCAGCAGCATTTGGCAGAAAGTTTAGAGGAAGCGGATGTGGTATTGCTCTATCAAGCCGAACCTAATAACCAGTATATTGCCAATACCGCGGCGCTACTCGAGCAGGCTCAAGTAATGAACAATGTCGATGAGATAGTGCAGGTTGTGGTAAACACGATGGTCGATGGTGATCAGATTTTAGTTATGAGTAATGGCGGGTTTGAGGGCATTCACGCTAAATTAAAGGCCTTATTCTCGTCGTAAAAAGTGCAGGCATAAAAAAGGGCCTTATAAGGCCCTTTTATCGATTATTGACCGGGTGGTCGCAGTAGTGACAGTACGAAGTCATTCAAGAAGTCTACCACCTCTTGTCGCTCGGGGCTGTCTGGTCGATTAATCATTTGTACCGCAAGATACAAACCTGCGTTAATCGCCTGAGCAGCGTTAAGAGCGTTAAGAGCGCTAGTGATTTCTTTTTTGTCGAATCCTGCTTGAATGCTATCGCCAATTTGTTGGTTAATTTTAGCCATCACTGTGCTAAAACGTGGCCATACGTCTTCGCGAACTGAAGAGCTCCATTCCAACCAGATGTGAATAACATCAGAGTTACTGTAGGCCAATTCAACCAAGCCAGCCAAATGCTGTTGTATCGCGGTTAGGGCATTTTCATCACTGGGGTAGGTTTGTGAAACCAAGCCCAACATAGTTTGCTCAACTTCTGATAAAACAGCGTCAACGAGGTCTTCGCGGGTATTAAAGTAGTTAAATACCGTGGCTACAGATACATTTGCCAGTTCAGCGATTTCGGCGTGACCAGCACGACCAATACCTCTGCGGGCAAAAATTTCAATGGCACATTGCATGAGTTGTTTGCGGCGGACTTCCGGCGACAGCCGAGTGCGGCGCCTTAGAGTGCTAGTTTGCATAGTTTGTTCTCGCGTTTGTTATTTGATTTTTTATATGAGGTATTTCTTGTTTACCATTTCGGACAAAAATCATCTAAAATGTGCCGCTCAGTTTAAAAGAGCCGCTAAAATTTGAATACCTTCAACCAAATCATAGTGTATTTATAAGCTAATTAATAGTTACTGATATAAGTAACTACAGGTTTGGTTGTTAATATTATGATATTTATTGTGTTTTTTTATTCTGTTTATATTCGTGTTAGATAGGTTTTTGCTGAGTACTCAGCTAGTTAATAGGTTCGTATTTATGAAACATCGCGTAGAAGAAATGATCAGTGAGCAGGAGATTGCTCAACGTGTCGCAGCAATAGGGAAAGAAATCAGCTCTAAATTCTCCTCTGACCGTAAACTGGTGCTAATTGGCCTATTACGCGGTTCATGCATCTTTTTGTCCGACTTATCTCGGCAGATTGAACGAAAGCTAACTTTAGATTTCATGACGGTATCAAGCTACGGTAGTAGCATGGTGAGTACTCGCGATGTTCGTGTATTAAAGGATTTGGATGATGACATCAAAGATTGTGATGTGATTATCGTGGAAGACATTATCGATACGGGGAATACGCTGAGCAAAGTGCGTGACATGCTGGCATTGCGTGAGCCGCACAGCGTGAGTATTTGTACCTTACTGGACAAACCTTCGCGTCGTGAAGTTGAGGTACCCGTGGATTGGGTTGGTTTTACCATCCCCGACGAATTTGTTATTGGTTATGGGCTTGATTTTGACCAATACTACCGCAATCTACCTTATGTAGGGAAAGTGATACCGCTAGACTAGCGGTTATTCATCAGGCCCCAAGGGGCCTTTTTTTATTCTTCAATCTAAGTTGTCATTATGCAGGCGTTAGCAATTCAGGGTTTGAAAAAAACTTACCCCGGTGGGGTGCAGGCGGTCAAAGGTTTTGACTTGGTAGTTGAGCAAGGTGATTTTTTTGCTCTGCTTGGGCCAAATGGTGCGGGGAAGTCGACTTCTATCGGGGTAATTACCTCGCTGGTGAACAAGTCGGCGGGCACAGTAAAAATTTTTGGCCATGATATTGATATCGAACTAGAAGAAGCCAAGTCTTTCGTTGGCTTGGTTCCTCAAGAGTTTAATTTCAACCAGTTTGAAACAGTGCTGCAAATCGTAGTCAACCAGGCAGGCTATTACGGTGTGCCTCGTTCACTAGCGATGCAGCGAGCCGAAAAATATTTATCTCAGTTAGATCTTTGGCAAAAGCGTAATGCACGGGCTCGCGAGCTGTCGGGGGGAATGAAACGTCGCTTAATGATAGCTAGAGCCTTAATGCATGAGCCCAAGCTGCTGATTCTGGATGAGCCTACTGCTGGTGTAGACATTGAATTGCGTCGTTCAATGTGGCTATTTCTGAAGCAGCTGAATGCTCAGGGTATTACCATTATCCTTACCACTCACTATCTGGAAGAAGCGGAAATGCTGTGTCGCAATATTGGTATTATCGACAAAGGAGAGTTGGTCGAACATACCTCTATGAAGCGCTTATTATCAAAACTAAATCTAGAAACGTTTATTTTTGATATTGAGCAGTTGCCGGCTAGTTTTGCTTTGCCTAGCTTCGAAAGTCGCAGGGTTGATGAGCATACACTGGAAGTGGATGTAGGAAAAAGCCAAGGTTTAAATGCAGTTTTTCGTGCTTTAGATGACGCGGGTATCGAAGTGCAAAGTATGCGCAATAAGGCCAATCGCCTAGAAGAGTTGTTTGTTAGTTTAGTGGCGCAAGGGAGACAAGCATGAAGTTCGCTTTATATGGCACCGCGTTAAAAAGTATTTTGACCAAAGAAATCATTCGCTTTGGCCGTATCTGGGTACAAACCCTAGTGCCCCCAGCCATCACTATGAGTCTATACTTTGTTATTTTTGGTAATTTGATTGGCTCGCGAATTGGTCAAATGGGCGGTTATAGTTATATGGAATTTATTGTTCCTGGCTTAATTATGATGTCCATTATCACTAATTCTTACTCCAATGTCGCTTCGTCGTTTTATAGCTGTAAGTTTCAACGCAACATTGAAGAGTTGTTGGTGGCGCCTGTACCCAACTACATTATTATTTGGGGCTTTGTTGGCGGTGGTGTCGCCCGTGGTTTATGTGTTGGTAGTATCGTTAGCGCGGTGTCACTATTTTTTGTTCCATTGCAGCTGCATAGCATTAGTGCCATTGTTCTAACCGTGTTCTTAACCTCGATATTGTTTGCTTTGGGGGGCTTAATTAACGCCATTTATGCGAACAGTTTTGATGACATAAGTATTATTCCGACCTTCATTCTGACGCCGCTAACCTACTTGGGAGGGGTGTTCTATTCAATAAGCTTGCTGCCTAGCTTTTGGCAAGGAGTGTCGCAAATCAACCCGATCGTTTATATGGTTAATGCCTTCCGCTTTGGCTTCTTAGGCATTACCGATGTGTCCTTGTGGTTATCTTTTGCCATGATTATTGGCTCGATTGTGGTGTTATACACTTGGGCTTATATATTAATTAAACGTGGTTACGGGTTAAGAGCGTAATGGAAGGAAATTCTCGCAGTGTCAGCTCTAATCAAGCAGGTTTGCATGAAAGTCTACATAAGGTGGTATTGCGCCATTTAGAGCAGCCCTTTCAAAAGCCTTATCAGCAGCATACGCTAGAAGCCTTCTTAAAATTGGAGAAGCAAGTTGAGGCGGCGGGGCGCCCGCTAATATTTGATTCTTGTTGTGGTACTGGTCTTAGTACAGCTGCACTGGCGGAGATGCATCCTAATGCGTTGGTGGTGGGCATGGACAAATCCGCCCATCGCTTAACCAAACATCAGGCTTATTTTGATCAGCTAGGGCAAAATTATTTGTTGCTGCAGGTCGACTTAAATGACTTTTGGCGTTTGGCTGTGGAAGCAGGCTGGCAGCTTAGCCATCACTATATTCTCTATCCTAATCCTTGGCCAAAGTCGCGGCATTTGCAACGTCGTTGGCATGGTAGTGCGGTATTTCCGTTTATCCTTAAATTGGGTGGTCAATTGGAGTTGCGGAGTAACTGGCAAACTTATTTGCAAGAATTTCAAGTGGCTCTACAGTTGGCGGGCTTTCCGAGCCAGCTAAATAGCTACCAAACCGAGCAGCCAATTACCGCCTTTGAGCGTAAATACCAAAATAGCGAGCAGCAGCTATGGCAATTACGCTGCCGGCTTACTGCTTAGCATTTTGTTGCGCCTCTAAGTGGGCGATACCGGCATCAAATAGCTGATAGAGCCCTTCTAATACTTTGGTGGCTTGTTGAAAATACTCGTTTACTGAAATATTCGGCTGGGGCTTATTGATCAGCTCTTGCTCAATAGTGGCTAATAGTTGTTCAAGTAAACCCTGGTAAGTCGGCTGTTCGGGAATAAAACTGTCGGCAAAGTGATTCAGGGATTGCGCGTCTATTTGGCCAATTTTGTTATGTAAAAAGGCTAAGCGTATGCGCTCCACACTGGTACTTTTTTTTGCGGCAGCTAAACCACTACCCAAGGCGCGCACTTGGCCTATCGACTCGGCTGTTTCTAGTAATTCATACCATAGAAAATCGATATTTTTATATTGTCTGCTGAGCGAGGACAGACTGTAGTATTCGGCTAAATCCTGAGATAAAAACAGTAAATTTTTGATCATCAGGCTATGCTGGGCAATGTTGTTCTCTAAGTTATTTTCCTTCCAGCTCTGCTGTAATTTTGCCCAATGTTGAACAAAGCTGTCCCAGCGAGACTGGGCAGTAATAAAGGCTTCGTTTTCTAACATTAGACAATAACTTTTAATGTCTTGCTGTTGTTGCGCTAGCGTCTTGGCTTGTTGGTCAGCACCGTTAAGCATGGCGGAGCTAAGTCCACGGTGCTTCTGCAAAGAAACAATCAGGTTTTTAAGTTGTTTTAAGGTGTTTAAGCCCGCATAACGTTGTTTCAGTCGATGCCGACCGAGAGTCCAAGATAATAGGACCATTAGAATGATCAGACTGAGCACACCAGCAGAGATAAGCAAAATAGTATTCATTTTTAAGTTCCTTGTTGGCTTAACACATTGAGGTGTTTGGCAATGTAGGCACTTTGTTCAGCGCTGGTGGTATTGTTGCGAGCCGCGTCGGCCACCTGGTTAATGTGCTGAGATAGCTCTATAGTGGCGGCGTGCTGTTGTTCACTATTACTGGCAATGTTCTCCGTTTGTGCTTGTAACTCTTGGTTTTTGGCATAAATTTTTGTTAACTGTTGGCGTGAGTGCTCTACCTTGTGCTGAATGGTTTCGGCTTGTGAACTCAGTTCAGTAATGTCGCTTAGCACCTCATTAATATTGTTCAGAATATCCTGCATGCTTTGACTAATTTGGTTGGCCGAGTGTCGGCTGCGAATAGCTAGCGCTTTGACTTCATCTGCAACAATGGCAAAGCCTCGGCCATGTTCCCCGGCGCGCGCCGCTTCAATCGAAGCATTTAAGGCGAGTAGGTTAGTCTGTTCGGCAATGGCTTCAATGGTTATAGAAATATTGCTAACGGCGTGGGATTGCTGATGGAGTTGGGTGACTTTAGCTAGGCTTTGTTCGCCTTGAAGCACCATCTTTTGACTGCCTTGTTGCGCGTCAAGTGCCGCTTCTTGACCTAGTTCTGAAAAGCGCCGTGCTTCAAAGCTGATTTCTGCTACCCGCTTGACCTGTTCAGCTACATCTTTAATGCTCTCACTCATTTCAACAATGGCACTAGCCGATGCTTGACTACTATCGGCTTGTTGAATGGCACTAGACGCGACCAATTGGGCTTGCTGGGATAGCTCTTTAGAGCAGTGGTTGATTTCATTTAGCGCGTCATGCTGCTGGGTAACTTGCCGAGCTTGTTCGGTGACGAGTGCTAGTTGTTGCTGGCGAAGGTTTTGGAATAAGTAGCTAGCGAGGCCTTTCTCATGTATTTGGCTTGGTTGGTTAACCTGCTTAATCAATAAGCTCAGAACACTTTGGCTGGCCAGAGCAAGTAAAATGCTAAGGCCCATCATTAACAGGCTGCCTAAGTGGGCGTGGGGATAGCTATTAACAATACTTAAGCCGATTAAGGTAATATAGCCCAGCAACAAGCTGTAAAAAATGGTGGCAGCGCTTCGCATCTGCACTCCTTGGTGAGTTAGTCTTAGAGCTTATTGAGTAATAAAGCAAAGACCGTACCCTTTGAAGATGTTGGGGTGAAAGAACGTTGTGCTAGCAGTTCGCCCAAGACGATGATTTTCTGGTGGTGGAGACGTGTTTCATTTAACTCTTGGCTGTGATTTAGGCTTTGCCAATGTTGAATTAAAGTCTCTAATTGAGCACAAACGCGGTAATTTTGTTGAGTTTGCAGTTTTAGAATAATGTCATCAACTTGCTCTTTGGCGCGATCCAGTAAAGTGGGGGGAAAGAATGGATCGCTGAGGTATTGAGCCTGAAGACGCCAATGCTGGCGGATCGCTTTATTCAGTGCTTCAAAGAGTCGCTTTCGAGCTAAAAACTGTCGTTTATCGGCCCGACTCTGGGCCGACAGATGAAAGGCAATGGGGACTAAAAGCAATATCAACAAGCTGCCCAATACTAGGCTCATATTTAGCACCAAGGTTCTCCTGCGCGATTAATTTTGTTCTACTGGTATTACAGCAAAAAACAAACCAAGCGGTTGTCGAACGGCGGTGGCTTAGGTGTTTGTATCTAGATTTGTGAGCTAAGTTGGTGAAATATCTGTTTTTATCGAGCCCTGCTTTAATCTTTCAGGGTTTTATCAGGCAGCCTTAGCAGAGGAATTAGCGGGCCTGCACGTAACTGGTGCGCCCGCTATGGGCTTGCTCTGTTTTGGTGCTAGGCCAATTGCACAGGAATATCTTTACTGGTTCTTACAATTTCATTGTTTTCATTAAGGTAAACCAAAGATGGTTTATGGTTTTTTGCCTGTTGGTTATCCATGGTCACGTAAGCACAAACAATTACCCGGTCACCCACCGCTGCGCGACGTGCTGCAGCACCGTTAACCGAGATGATTTTTGAACCGCGTTCTCCTGCAATCGCATAAGTGGAGAAGCGTTCACCATTCTCAATGTTGTAAATATCGATTTTCTCATATTCGAGAATACCAGCTTGATCCAAGATATCTTGGTCAATAGCGCAAGAGCCTTCGTAATTGAGTTCGGCGTGGGTCACACGAGCCTGATGAAGCTTGCCTTTTAGCATGGTGGTTTGCATCGAGATCCTCTCTTTATAAAAATGAAACTAGTTAACGCTTACTACGCAGTTGTCGATGAGTCTGACCTCACCTAAGAAAGCGGCCATGAGAATCACGGCTTTTTGTGAGTGCGCAGATAAGGGGGCTAAGCTGTCGGCATCAACCACGTCGATGCCGTCGCAAATAAAACCGTGTTGTTCTAATTGTTGCTTGGTTTGTTCCACTAACTCGGCGATGTTATCAGCCTTTAGCTGCGTCGCTAGCTGGTGCATCTGTTGCGCCAATACTGGGGCCTTTTTGCGTTGCTCTGGGCTTAAACGGCTATTACGTGAACTCATGGCTAAGCCGTCCGCTTCTCTTACGGTGGCCAGCCCACGAATTTCTATCGGTAGCAACAGATCTTTAGTCATTTTGCGAATGAGTGCCAGTTGTTGGAAGTCTTTCTCGCCGAACACCGCTAGGTCTGGCTGAACCAAGTTGAACAGTTTACAGACCACTGTGGTCACTCCCTCAAAATGTCCAGGGCGTAACTCGCCTTCTAGTATGTCGGAAAGTCCAGGAACCTTAATTTTGGTCTGTTCGGCTAAGCCATTGGGGTAGAGCACATCAGCACAGGGGACAAAGGCAAAGTCTACTCCCGCTTCGGTTAAGGCTTGTAAATCTTGCTCTAGGGTGCGCGGGTAGTTGTTGAGGTCGCTGCTGTTATTAAACTGTAATGGATTGATAAAAATCGATACTACTACACAGTCACAATGACGTTGCGCTTCTTTCACTAAGGCAATATGCCCTTGATGTAAGTTGCCCATGGTGGGGACAAAACCCAACTTAAGGCCTTGTTGGCGTACGCTGTTTAAAGCCTCGCGTAATTGCTCGGGCTGCTCGAAAACATTAAGCATTAGTTAAAACTCTGTGCTTCAGCTGGGAACTCACCCGAGGCTACTTGGTTTAGATAAAGGCTAATTGCGCTGCGAATATCGCCAGTTTCGGCTAAGAAGTTCTTTGAAAACTTAGGAATATGTCCCTTGCTGATACCAAAGGCATCGTGCATCACCAGTATTTGCCCATCGGTGACATTGCCCGCACCAATGCCAATCACTGGAATGCTTAAGGCTTGAGTAATTTGCTGGGCCAGCTGAGTGGGAATACATTCCACAACCAATAATTGGATACCCGCCGCTTCTAATGCTTTAGCGTGCTCAATCATTTGTTGAGCTTGTTGTTCACCACGTCCCTGCACTTTATAGCCACCAAATAAGTGAACCGATTGTGGGGTTAGTCCTAAGTGGCCACAAACAGGTACGCCGCGTTCAACCAAGCCTTGAATGGTTTGGCAAAGCCACTTTCCGCCCTCTAGCTTGACCATTTGCGCACCAGCTTGCATCAGTTGAGCGGCGTTCTGGTAACTTTGTTCTGGTGTGGCATAAGACATAAAGGGCATGTCGGCTACGATCATGGCTTTTCCCGTGCCGCGTGCAACACAGCGTGTATGGTAAGCGATGTCGTTGATCGTCACCGCTAAGGTGTCATTGTGCCCCTGTAATACCATGCCTAAGGAGTCACCAATCAGCAGCATATGCATGCCTAGCTCGTCAAACAAAGCGGCAAAGCTGGCATCATAGGCGGTGATACAGGAAAATTTCTCGTTGTTTTGTTTAAATTGTTGTAGCTGAGAAACTGTAATTCTGCTCATAGTTAGTTACCGTTTACTTCGCATTAGGAAGTAAATTATCTAGTGAATATGCTCATCAAGCCCAATCTTGCGGGCTTTTGAAAACTTGTAATCCGTTATTATCGATAGATTCTGCTAGCTGTGCCACCGAACTGCCGTCGGGTAAGCACAAATCTTCGGCAATTTCAGCGAGCGGTAATAATACAAACTCTCGCTGTTTCATTCCATAGTGTGGAACTGTTAGCCGAGGGCTATTGATCACTTGTTGGTCATAAAGCAGGATATCGAGATCTAAGGTTCTGGGGCCCCAGCGCTGTTGTTTACGAACTCGACCTTGTTGCCGCTCGATATTTTGAGTGAAATCGAGTAACTCTAAGGGAGAAAGCTGGGTTGAGATATGCACTACCGCATTCAGGTAGTCTGGTTGGTCTTGCGGCCCCATGGGACGACTGCGGTAGAGTGATGACGCAGCCAGCAAGTGTATTTGCGTGCTGGCTGTGAGGGCCTGTCTCGCCGCTATGGCTTGTTGAAGTGGCTCGACTAAGTTACTGCCTAAGGCGAGAAAGCAATGACTCATGATTCGTTATTGGTTTTTTTGGGTTTACGGCGACGACGTTTGTTATTGCGACCGGCGCTTTTGTTGAGTTCACGAACCATGCTGTTACGCCCTTGCTCGTTACTCCGTTGCCATTGTTGCCACCATTGAGCTAGCTCGCCTAGCTGTTGATCTTGGCTGGCCTTGGCACGCAGCTCCAAGAAGTCAAAGGCTGCTCTAAAACGCGGATGGGTAAACGTTTGGAAGGCGCGTTTGCCGAAACGACGATCTAGTCGAGACTGCAACTGCCAAATTTCTCTAATCCCAGTAGTGAAGCGCTTCGGTATTGCGATACACTTACATTGTTCGCTAAGTAGCCAGTTCATTGCCATGGCCATGGCATCATGTTCACCCAGCGACAGCTCGATTAATAACTCATCTTTTTTAATTTCAAGTAAGGGCCATAGCAGTGCTGCGAAGATGAAAGCCGGAGTTACTTTTTGTTCACTATGAATACGTTTATCGGTGCTGGCCAAAGCCATTAAGATGAAGCGCAATTCCGGAGCGTCTTCGTCCCATTGTTGTAACAAGGGCTTTAATAAGGGGAATAAAGGATAGAGCAGCTGGGTTTGAGCCAGCATTTTGAAGGTTTCTTTTCCTTCACCACTTAACAGTAACTTAAGGCTTTCTTCAAATAAGCGTGCTGCTGGGATGTCTTTTAACAGATGAGCATAATTGGTTATCGGTTTTAGGCTTTCTGGCGCTATATCGAAGTCTAGTTTAACGGCAAAACGTACCGCTCTGAGCATCCGTACCGGATCTTCTCTATAGCGGGTTTCCGGGTCACCAATAAGTTGTAAACGGCGTTCAGCGATGTCAGCGATGCCACCTGCAAAATCGACTACTGAGAAGTCGGCGATATTGTAATACAATGCATTTACCGTGAAATCACGGCGTTCGGCATCTTCTTCAACGTTGCCATAGACGTTGTCGCGCAGCAGCATACCTTCGTCACTACGTTTAGAATCGGTATTGGCTTGTTGGCTATCGTGATGGCCACGGAAGGTGGCTACTTCAATAATGTCGCGACCAAATAGAATATGAGCAAGACGAAAACGGCGACCCACTAGTCGACAGTTACGGAATAAAGCCTTGATTTGTTCAGGGGTGGCGTTGGTGGCGATATCGAAGTCTTTTGGCTGTTTGCCCAAGAGTAAGTCACGAACTCCACCTCCTACCAAGTAGGCTTGATAACCTGACTTGTGTAGACGGTATAAAACCTTAAGGGCATTTTCGCTAATGTCTTGACGTGAAATGTTATGCTCGGCACGCGGTATCACCTGTTGCTCTATAGTCACAGTTTGTTTGCTATTCGGCTTAATGATTCGCTTATAGACCTTGGCCAGTTTACGTAAAATGGTTGCCCCCTTGAGCGCACGATACCTAGATGGTGAAAAATAAGGCGCTAATATAGCTTTTTTAGCAAGAAATACAACTTATTCACTGGCTGTTTAGTGAGATTTTGGGCAGTGCAGCTAGCTGCCAATTCGTTATTGCCTTGTCTATTATTTGCTCACAGCTTAGTTCAATCCATTGGTTTTCGCTGGCTTGCCCTAGATAATTCAAGGCTTTTAGCAGTAGTTGCTGATTTTGTTTTCCAGAGATAGAAGGCGCGTGGTTTTGCTTACTGAGCTTATTGCCATGTTGGTCAAGCACTAGTGGCAAATGTAGATATGTGGGGGCAGGTAAGGCTAAGTGGTTAAAAATGGCGATTTGTTTGGCTGTGGTATATAGCAAGTCAGCGCCTCTGACTACTTCGGTAATACCCTGGTCTGCATCATCCAAAGTCACTGCTAAGTTGTAAGCATATAGCCCATCTCGACGTTTAATGATGAAGTCTTCTGCGGCTTCAACGGCTGGCAGTTGCACCTTGCCGTAAGCTTGGTCGTAGAAGTGATAAACCGGCTGCTGGTTGTTAAAACGTAACGCTAAACCGCCTCCGTGGAGCTGTTTGTTGCGACAGTGACCAAGGTAAATCCCGCCAGTGGCTTTAATCTGCTTACGCGTACATTGACAATAATAGGCTTGCTCTTGGCTATACCAATCCTCAATCTGTTGCTGATAGCGCTTTACTTGTTGGCTTTGATAACGTACCGAACTATCCCAATAGAGAGCGAACTGTTCTAACTGCTTTTGAATTAAATCACTAGCTCCGGCTTGTTCTCGAGGAGGGTCAATATCTTCAATACGCAGTAACCATTGGCCTTGCTGAGAACGGGCTTGTAAGTAACTACCAAGGGCTGCAACTAAGGAACCAAGGTGCAGGGGGCCTGAAGGGGAAGGAGCAAAACGGCCGATGTAAGGCTTAGCTGTCATGGTCAATACTTAAAACAATATAAAGCCGAGCAGTTAACCAAAGAAAATGGTAACTGCTGGCTTATCTAGTCTCTTAGCCGACTAATTGTTTCTCTTTAATTTCGGCTAGAGTTTTACAGTCGATGCATAAATCAGCAGTTGGACGAGCCTCTAAGCGGCGGATCCCAATCTCGACACCGCAAGCGTCGCAGAAGCCGAAGTCTTCTTCGAGCTTTAACAAGGTTTTCTCAATTTTCTTGATCAGTTTGCGCTCGCGGTCACGAGTACGAAGTTCAAGACTGAATTCTTCCTCTTGAGCTGCGCGGTCCACTGGATCAGGGAAATTAGCCGCTTCATCTTTCATGTGCGTTACTGTACGGTCAACTTCTTCGCGAAGTTGGTTACGCCACGCTTCAAGAATGGTGCGGAAGTGGTCTAACTGAGCATCGTTCATGTACTCTTCGCCAGGCTGAGCTTGATAAGGTTCAACCCCTGCGATAGAGAGCACACCTAGTGTTTTCTTTTTGCCGTCTGGCATACTTCTCTCCCAAATTCCGTGCGACTTTTTTCGATAAAACAGTCGAGGATGTAAATTAGGCGGGTATCTATAGCAGAAAGGCAAACGTACCGCAAATGAATTACTGTTAATTTGCTAATCCCGCCTAAGCTAGGTAAAAGAATTAGACCTTTATGTTGGTTTTTTGCTCACCCCTTGGTTGGTCGTGGTATCGGAAGCTCATTCACAAAAATGTAACTTGGTATATCTAATCATCTAGCTGCAAATCTCGACTAATGCCAGTTTTAATCTAGGGATAATTTCCAGTCTGAGTTGTACACCGAATATTACAAATAAACTGAGCGGCATGAGTCGCTGATCTGCAGTGCGTTTTGCCGGGTTCGGCTTGCATAGATTGGCTATTGCTTTTACTCCTTAGCCCCCTTAACTTGAACTGGCTTATTGATTGAGAGTAGAGCCAATAGACTTAAAATATTGTTCTAGTTTTGGTTTATAACAGAGCACTTCTACGCCCGCTATTCTTGCCTGCTCAAGTAATTTTGCGTATTTAGGGTCAACATGTTGGGCGGCTTCTACTGAGTGAATGCCGCTGTGCAGAATGGTAAACAGTAATACCGCCCGGTGGCCAGCTTCGACAATTTTTATCAACTCATTAAGATGTTTTTGTCCTCGCGTGGTTACCGCGTCGGGGAAGTAGCCTTGACCGGCTTCAAGCAAGGTACAACTTTTTACTTCAACAAAGCACTTCTTATCATCGCGGGTTAGCAGAAAGTCTATTCTACTATCACCGTACTTCACTTCGGGCCTTACTTCATAGCCGCTTAAAGGTTCAATTGAACCATCTCGTAAAGCATCTGCTGCAAATTGGTTCGCTCTCGCGGTGTTGACACAGATTAAGTGGCCTTCGTGCTCTGTCAGTTCCCAAGTATGCTGGTACTTACGTTTAGGGTTGTCCGACGTGCTGTACCAAATGGTATCTCCAGTGCTTCCGCAATTGGTCATCGCTCCGGTATTTGGCACGTAAATGGTCATTGCTCCATCCATTTGCTCAACGTCAGCGAGGAAGCGTTTGTAGCGTTTAATTAATACGGCAGGTTTTACTTCTATCATCAATGGTCACTTAACATTAGCGTTATACCCCAATTGATAGGGGAGATAGCGCTGGTTTATTCATGCTAATTAGCGGTATACGCATGCTAACACTTAAACAAAGCCACTTAGAAGGGCTGAACACAACTTGGGTAGCAGACGGGCTTTCGCTACACTAGGCGCGTTTATAGATTGTTTTAAGGATTGACCTTGAGTGCACTACCCATAGCTCAATTGTTTCCCGAGTTACTAGCCAAGCTTCAACAGCAACGGCAGTTTATCGTCGGCGCACCTCCGGGGGCGGGGAAGTCCACCGCGCTGCCATTAATGTTGTTGCGGCAAGCTAAACTGCCGGGGAAGATTATTTTGCTAGAACCTCGGCGTTTAGCGGCGCGCAACATAGCGCAGTTTTTGGCAACTCAGCTGGCTGAGCCTTTAGGGCAAACGGTAGGCTATCAAATGCGAGGGGAGCAACGATTATCGGCTAATACTCGCCTACTAGTGGTGACCGAGGGGATCTTAACTCGGTTGATCCAAAACGATCCCGAGCTTTGCGATGTGGCGATGATCATTTTTGATGAGTTCCATGAACGTAGTATTCATGCCGATTTAGGCTTGGCCTTAAGCTTGGAGGTTCAGCAAGTATTTAAGCCCGAGTTGAAACTGATGGTCATGTCGGCGACTTTAGAAAATGACGCTCTGCTGGGGGTGCTTCCCGAAGCGGTATTATTAGAAAGTGCCGGGCGAAGCTTTCCGATTAGCTATAGCTATCATCCGATAAAACGCGACTGGCAGTGGCCAGATAAAATGGCACAGTTAGTGTTGCAAGCAGCACAACAGCAGCACGGTAGTCTGTTGGTTTTTTTACCGGGTAATTCCGAAATCCGTCAGTTAGCAGAGCGGCTCAAGGGGGGATTGCCAGTGGAGTTGAGCTTACACCCACTCTACGGGAAGTTGAGTTTAGCCGAGCAACAGGCGGCGATTCAGCCGCCACAAGAGGGGCGGCGCAAATTAGTCTTGGCTACCAACATTGCTGAAACCAGCTTAACCATTGAAGGCATCAGTTGCGTAATCGATAGCGGTTTAGAGCGTCAAGCGAGTTATCATGCAACCAGTGGCACCACTCGCTTGCAGACCAAAATGATCTGTAAGGCCTCGGCAATTCAACGCGCCGGGCGTGCCGGTCGATTGCAGGCTGGACATTGTTATCGTGCCTACAGCGAAGAACAGCTGAATCATCGTCCCTTTGCTAACTCTCCTGAGATTAGCCGTAGTGAATTGAGCCGTTTGCTAATTGAGTTACAGCAATGGGGCGCTGAAGCCGAAGATTTACAATGGTTAAATCAACCGCCAGCAGCCCATTTAGCACAAGCTAATGAGTTATTAACTGAGCTAGGTTTAGTGTCTCAAGGTCGCTTAAGTAGCGCCGCTCAGCAGATTGGGGCCAATGGCTTAGGGCCGCGCAGTGTTGCTATGCTGGAACAGGCGCAACGCTGGCAGCAGCAATTACCACAAGCGGGTTTATTGTGGCGTGCCTGTGAATTAGCCGCCTTATTGGATGTGAATGGGTCGCTAGCCAGCAGCCAACCGGCTCAGGCAATATCGCAGTTGCAGGGCGCGCTTAAACAACAATACCAGCAGCAGCTGTCTCGTTTAGCTCAGCGCTTTAAGCTGAAACCTGAGGCCAGCATTGATGAATGCTGGGACGGTTTATTACTAGCACAGGCCTTTCCTGATAGAATAGCCATAAAACGTCAGGGGCGGAGTTACCACTGTAGTGGTGGTTTTAGGGTGGAGTTGGATGAGCAGCACCACCACTTAGCCAAGGAAACTGCCTTGGTGGTGGTTGAGTTATTTTGGCCGGAAGGGCATAAGCAGGGCAAAGTGGCATTGGCTTGTGAGTTAAACTTAGCGCTGTTGGAACAATATCAGCCCAGTCGTTTTAGTACACAGCTACATTGCCAGTGGTCAGATAGCGCCAAGCGTATTGTGGTGGAGCAACAGCGCCGTTTGGCGCAACTAGTGCTAAGTTCTCAAGCCGCGGAGCAAGTTCCGGCGGAATTAATTAGCCAAGCATGGTTGGCGCAGATAAACAGTAAAGGTTTCGCTTGGCTGCCACTTGACGCCAAGGCTGCTGCTTGGTTAGAACGGGTGCGTTGCGCTGAACAATGGTTTAGTGAGTTGGGCTTGGCTGATTTTGGTGAGCAGGCCTTATTAGATGATGCCGAGCAATGGTTAGCGCTACAATTACAAAACTGTCGTAGTTGGCAACAGCTGAAGTCGCTGGATTGGTTAGCAGCCTTAAAGTCACGCTTAAGCTGGCAACAACAGCAACAACTAGAACAGTGGGTTCCCAGCCATTATTTAGCGCCTTCGGGAAATCGGGTGGCGATTCGTTATCAGCTTGGTCAAGCACCGGTGGTATCAATCAAACTCCAGGAAATGTTCGGTCAACCGCAATCACCCATGTTGGGGAATAAAGTGGCGATTACCTTGGAACTGCTTTCTCCTGGGGGGAAACCCCTGCAACTGACTCAAGATTTAGCCAGTTTTTGGCAAGTTGCTTATGTTGAAGTGAAAAAAGAAATGCGAGGACGCTACCCTAAACACCCTTGGCCAGATGACCCCGTTGCAGCGCAGGCCACCCATAAAACTAAGCGTCAGTTGGCTCGTTAGCCCGAAGTCACCGTGCCGATTCAGCCCTGTCGCTGGCTGCTTCATCGTGTTGGATTTTCACTTAAAAAAACACTGCGGTAAGAGTATCCTAAGGCCTCCTCAAAAAAAGCGACCTTAGCGTTGCTAGTGTTATACATTCGCATTTTAGTAGTAAGGCAATATGAGTTCTAAAAAGCCCAGTTCGGCAGTAAAGAAACCTACAAGCAAGGCCTCGCCGCGCAAAAAAACGGCGGCTAAACGGCGTTCTAGCCCAACAAGAAACAGTAAGCGCAGCGCTAACCTTTCATGGCGAAAGCGCTTATGGCAGTTAAGTTGGAAGCTGGCTTTGGTGATGTCGGTATTGCTTCTTGCATGGGGAGTGGTGCTTGATAGTAAGATCCAACAACGTTTTAGTGGCGATAAATGGCAGTTACCTGCGGCGGTTTATGGCCGCGAATTGCAGCTGTTTCCGGGGCTACGCTTAACTCGCAAAGAGCTGCAAGATGAGTTGGCTTTGCTCAACTACCGTAAAGTGAAGCGAGCGCGTCGCGGCGGCGAATATGCAGTATCTAAAACCCGTATTGAAGTGGTGCGGCGTCAATTTGAATTTGCCGATGGTGTCGAGCCCGAGCTACCAATGCTGCTCACTTTTAGCCCTTCTCGCTTGCTTAAAATACAACATCGAGATAGTGGTGAAGAGATCGCGCAAACTCGGCTTGATCCGGTGTTGCTGGAACGGCTTAATGTTAGTGAACAAGAGGACCGTTTGTTTGTCCCATTGCGGGAGATCCCCGAGAGCCTAAAACAAGCCTTGATCCTTACCGAAGATCGCCAGTTCTATCAGCATGATGGCGTCTCGCCGCTAGCGATTGTTCGAGCCTTGGTGGTCAATATAAAAGCCGGGCGCACAGTACAAGGTGGCAGTACCATTACTCAGCAACTAGCCAAAAACTTCTTCCTTACCCGTGAGCGCACCCTATGGCGTAAGTTGCAAGAAGCGTATATGGCGCTGCTCATTGATTTTCGTTACAGCAAAGATGAGATTTTAGAGAGTTATTTTAACGAAGTTTATCTTGGACAGAATGGCAGCAATGCGGTGCATGGTATTGGGCTTGCGAGTTATTTCTATTTTGGCCGTCCAGTTAGTGATTTATCGGTAGAGCAGGTGGCTTTGCTGGTGGCGGTTATTAAGGGACCTTCTTATTATGACCCTTGGCGGCACCAGCAACGCGCTTTGAATCGTCGTGATTTAGTACTGCGGATTTTAGCCGAAGAAGGAGAGCTTTCCTCTGAGACTTATCAGTTAGCGGTGCAACAGCCGCTGGGTTTAAGTGAACGCGGTAGTATGGGTTATCAAAAGACCCCCGGCTTTGTTTCATTGGTGAAAAGAGAATTACGCCAGTATGCCAGTGATTGGCGTAATTATAATGGGGTAAAAGTATTTACCACTTTAGACCCTCTATCACAGCGTCATGCTCAAACTGCCGCTCAGTCGGTATTGGCCGAATTAGATAAAGGGGCGAAAAAACACCTGCAAACGGCGATGGTGATTAGTGAACGGTATAGCGGAGCGATTCGCGCTCTCATCGGCGGTAGAGAAAAGAATAACCAGGGCTTCAACCGAGCCTTAGATGCACGCCGCCCCATCGGCTCTTTAGTTAAACCCTTTGTTTATCTGACCGCCTTTGAGCAAGGCCATCAATTGGGTGAGCTACTAGAAAATAGTCCTTTAAGTGTACCTTTGGATGATGGTAGCCAATGGCAACCAAAAAACTATGACCAAAGTTTTAGTGAGCCTTTAATGTTAGTAGATGCCTTGGCTAACTCTTTGAATATACCAACGGTTAGGTTGGGTTTAGCTGTGGGTTTGGACTCGGTGGTTAATACCTTGCATAAGGCCGGTTTGCAGGAACAAGTTCCAGCCTACCCATCTTTACTGCTCGGCAGCCTCACTCTTTCGCCTTTTAAAATGGCTCAACTTTATCAAACCCTTGGAGGTGATGGAGAGTATCGCCCCTTATATGCGGTGCAGCAGGTGAATGATGCGCATGGTGAGGTGTTATATCGCGCCGATGTAAACGCCGAGCGGCGTTGGTCGGAAATGGGCAATTATTTAACCCTTTACGGAATGAGTCAGGTGACACGCCGAGGTACCGCGCGTTCTTTAAAATGGCGTATTCCCAAGGTGGATTTAGCAGGTAAAACGGGTACTACTAACGATTTGCGAGACAGCTGGTATGTGGGGATAGATCAGCGCGAGATAGTGACCGTATGGGTGGGACGCGATGATAACAAACCGGCAGGTGTCACTGGATCTTCTGCTGCGTTGCCGGTGTATGCTGCTTATCTAAAAACCTCTTATCCGCAATCTCTAAGACCAATGCAACCAGATAATTTAGCTTGGGTGCATTTTGCTCAGAGGAGTGGTCAACCGGTGGCGGCAGGGTGTGGTGATAGCCAACTACTGCCTGCGCCAAGTGAGCAAACCCAATTAGCTAAAGGCTGCGTAAAGCAGACCGCAAGCAAAGTTAAAACTTGGCTAGAAGGCCTATTCAACTAAATTAAGGAATTGAGATGCTACAAGCAAATCAGGCACAGATAATGTTGCAACTGCAAGATAAGATGAATGCCAAGGTTAATCCTGAGTGGCTGACCACTCGCTCTCCCTTTTTGCGCGCGGTAGTAATAGAAGGCGCCGAGGCGATAGAGCACCATGGTTGGAAATGGTGGAAGAAACAAGATTGTGATTTGGCCCAGTTACAAATGGAGCTAGTGGACATTTGGCACTTCATTCTGTCAGAGTTGCTGTTACAAGCAGAAGGTGAACAACAGCAAGCACAAGCGGCTATTTTTAATGATATTGACCAGCAGAGTGTGCAGTTTGATGGGCAAAATTATGGTTTTGCCAAGCTGGAATTACTGCAGAAGCTAGAGTTGTTTATTGGTTTGGCTGCGGCAAAACGTTGCAGCATCGGTTTGTTTTCGGCGCTGCTGACAGATTGCCAGATGTCTTGGCTTGAGTTGTACCAGCAATACGTGAGTAAAAACGTGTTGAATTTCTTTCGTCAAGACAACGGCTATAAACAGGGGACTTATCGTAAAACTTGGGACGGCCGTGAAGACAATGAACATTTAGTTGAGCTGATGACGCAATTGGATGCCTCTGCGGATAGTTTTCAGGGGGATTTGTATCAAGCGCTACATCAGCGTTACGCAGAATCGAAATAATGTCGGCTTTGATACAATTTGGCGCAGCAATGCGCCATAATTGTACAATTCTACCTAAGTGAAAAACTAGAAAACTCAACCTGGTCAGCATATTAAGCTGCTTTTGCTTATATTGTTGGATTTATTGCTAATTTGATAGGCTTTTCACCAATAGACTATTGGGTACTTTAACATGTCGTGTTTTAGCAAAGACTCTTGGCCTTGATATTGCTTTAGTCATAGTAAGGCTGCAATTAGGCGGCTTAGAGTAAATTTTTCAAGTAGTAGAAGGTAATGATTATGGCTGTTTCAAGTTTTCGCGGTGCTTCAGGTGCAACTTTTTGTCCAAGTAAATCTAATGACCAGCAAACTCGTCGTGAAGCAAAGTAAGTGGTTAGCTACGCGACATCAATCAATTTGATAAAGCGCTTATTTGAAACTAAGCGCTTTCACGTTGCTTAATAAATTTTAACAAATATGCTTAGACTTAATTGGTTCTAGGTCGATAGCGATCGTTAAAATGACTCTGCTCATCGACATCGTGGAACTGACTAAACTCTCTTAAATAGAGTGTTACGGCTGAATTTAATGGCCGTGATCGGTATGAGCACTTGGCTCTTGATTGGGTAGTAATAAAAGTTTCTTTCTGTATGGCTTCAAACATACGAACTCCTTTTTCTTAGTTCGCGCGCAGGGCGCTTTAGCTGTATTTGTTAACCGCCCGCAAGTTGGCAATAAATCGGCGACGTGCTAAATGTAATATTTAGACGTCTAGATGTCTAATTTCTTTTTCTTCCATCTCATAATTTTTAGTTATTTGCCTCGCCCGTAGGTAGACTAACGCTAAGTGATTGAGAGAATAGGCTCTAAATGTTGCGTTTATTTACCATGTTAATGGCTTGGTTGGTGGTAGTGCTGGGAACCATTGGCATTTTTCTTCCCTTATTGCCCACCACACCGTTTATTCTATTGGCGGTGATGCTGTTTTCTCGCAGCTCTCCGCGCTTTGAGGCTTGGTTGCATAACCACCCGCACTTTGGCCCGCTAATTAATAATTGGCGGCAACATGGTGTGGTGAGTTTAAAGGCTAAGTGCAGTGCCACAGTCATGGTGGGTATTTCCTTGGGCCTAATGTTGTGGATGAAGCTACCCCAGTTGGCAATATGGCCCGCGATTGTTTGTTTAGCCGCTGTCATGTTATTTTTGTGGACTCGCCCTTCTAGAAAATAACCCCCAGTGAAGCGCTATCTGCCTATAATTAACTTTTCGGTTAATAGTGGTTGGGCTTAAGTGGGAAGTTGTATGAATAGGCATATTGCAAAAGCGCTAGTACTGATATTGCTAACCGGCAATGCGTTTGCTGGTAAGGGAACAGAAGTTTCAAATATTAATTGTCACGGTACTTGGATACGTTCAGAGACCGATAAGCTTGAGTTACTGAGCGCTTGCGGTAAGCCTACTTTTAGTGAAGTGGTGAGTGGCGAAAATCATAGTAAGTTGGAAGGTCTGCTTTATCAGCTAAATGGCAACAAATACGTAATTTATCTCAATCGCGGTAAGGTGGTTAAAATCGAATGGTTACGTTAAAGCCGCGCGATATAGCGCGGCTTTAAGGTTTTATTTTAGCTTAGCAAAGCAGCGTTCTGCTGCGGCAAGCGTCGCGTCGATGTCTGCTTCGCTATGAGCGAAAGAGGTGAAAGAAGCCTCAAACGCAGACGGCGCTAAATAAATGCCTTCTTCTAACATTAAATGGAAGAAGCGCTTAAAGCGCTCGGTGTCGCAGGCGCAGGCTTGGGCGAAGTTAGTCACTTGCTTGGCCTCGGTAAAGAAGAAACCTAACATGGCTCCTACCTGATTCACCGCCAATGGGATCCCTTGGCGCTCAGCGGCGTGTTTTAAGCCTTCTGCTAAACGCTCGGTAATGCTGTTAAGGTGCAGATGTACCACCGGATCTTTAATCGCGTTTAAGGCGGCTAAACCTGCGGCCATAGCGATGGGGTTTCCCGAAAGCGTACCCGCTTGGTAAACTGGGCCCACCGGGGCTAAGCAGTCCATTATTTTCTTACTGCCACCAAAGGCGCCAACTGGCATGCCTCCGCCAATCACCTTACCCAAACATGTTAGGTCGGGGCTTACCTTGTAATGAGCTTGTGCTCCGCCTAAGGCAACCCGAAATCCGGTCATTACTTCATCAATGATGAAAACCGCTTGGTATTTATTACAAATATCGCGTAGCCCTTGCAAAAAGCCAGGTTGAGGTGGAATACAGTTCATATTGCCGGCCACCGGTTCAACGATGATGCAGGCAATTTCTTCAGGGTAGGCGGCAAACAAGGCTTCTACCGAGGCCAAGTCGTTATAGGTGGCTGTTAAGGTATGCTGAGCAAAGTCGGCCGGGATCCCCGGAGAGCTAGGTTGGCCAAGGGTTAGCGCCCCCGAGCCGGCTTTTACTAGTAATGAATCAGCATGGCCATGGTAGCAGCCTTCAAATTTTAAAATTTTGTCGCGTCCGGTGTAGCCGCGGGCTAGGCGAATCGCGCTCATGGTGGCTTCAGTACCAGAGTTGACCATGCGTACTTGATCCATCGATGGCACCAATTCACAGACCAAATCTGCCATAGCTATTTCGCTGGCGGTGGGCGCGCCAAAGCTTAAACCTTTGGCGGTCGCTTCTACTACGGCTTGATGAATAGCGGGATGATTGTGGCCCAAAATCATTGGTCCCCAAGAGCCGACGTAATCGATGTAGCTATTGCCATCGACATCATAGATGCGGGCAGCATCGGCCCGTTCAATAAATAGTGGACTTCCACCTACACCGTTAAAGGCGCGAACTGGCGAGTTTACGCCTCCGGGGATGGTCTGTTGGGCTTGGCTAAAAAGTTGTTCTGAACGAGACATAGCACATCCTTTAAAATATCTGAAAACGGCGATGGAAGCCTAAAAGTGGGCTCACTATAACAAACTATCTACAGGGGCTGAATCTCTGGTTTGTTGCTGGGAGCAATTCTCGGTAAACTGTCGCTTTTTCATTGTTAGTAGGTATGCAGTGGCCAAGCCTAAATTGTTAGTTGCCAGTCTCATCGGTGCTTTAGCGCTCACCAGTATTTATGGCTTGTCGGTGGTAGTTGATCAAAAAGACCAGATGATTAGTCAGTTGCAAAAAAAGGTTAGTGAAGCCTTAGATGGACAAGCGCTATTACAACAGCGTTTGTCTTTAGTCAGTTTAGAGCAAGACAGCAAGCTGGCTGAATTGGCGCGTTTAGAGCAAGAGCTTCAGCAACTCAGCGATGAAAATCTAAATCTTAAGCAGGAGCTATTGGTTTATCGGCAAATTATGGCGCCAGAAAAACAAGCGGGTGGCATGAAGATTGACCAGTTGCACATTGAGCCGATGCTGAGTTCGGGTTACTACCGCATTGATGTATTGTTAATGCAGGTGGCTCGTAATAAGCGCTGGCTGCAGGGCGAACTGAAGTTGCAACTGGTTGGTAGTCAAGGTGGAGAGCCGATAAGCTATAACTTAGCCGACTTGCAACAGCCTGTCTCTGAGCTTACATTTAAGTTTCGTTACTTTCAGGAGCTTAGTTCCGAAATCAAGCTACCGGAAGGTTTTCAAGTGGAGCGGGTTGAATTAAGCGCCTTTGTTAAAGGTAACAAGTGGAATAACGCAGCACAAATAGACATGCAGCAAGACTGGCCTGATTTGGGTAATACTTGAACTAATTACTCAGGTATTAGATAATCCGCGTGAGTTAACATTTTTAAGGAATTGATAGTGTCAGAGCAAGCTGTAACTGAACAAGCCGCATTTCCGATCCAATTCACCGATGCCGCAGCGGCTCGCGTGAAAGAGTTGGTTGCTGAAGAAGAAAACCCAGCGCTCATGTTGCGAGTTTATGTCACTGGTGGCGGTTGCTCTGGATTCTCTTATGGCTTTACCTTTGATGAGAAAGTCAATGAAGGTGACACCCTAGTAGAGAAACAGGGCGTGTCGATGGTGGTAGATTCCATGAGCCTACAATATTTGGTGGGTGGGGTGGTTGATTTTACCTCCGGTTTAGAAGGCTCACGCTTCTTGGTGAACAACCCTAATGCTAGTACTACTTGTGGTTGTGGCTCATCATTTAGTATTTAGTTTTCGACCAAACTATTATGACAAAGCCACCTGCGGGTGGCTTTGTTGTTTTTTCGTTACGCAGACTTTGTGGTTATTTTGTCAGTAGCCTAGATAAAGCGTATGACTGATGTGACTTAGTCTATATAATCAACAGCTCTTGCTATCATCAACAGGGAGCGTTTGATTGTGTCGGCTAAGTTAGGGCGTTTTTTTGCTGCTCGCCCGTATGTTTTATCTCTTATTATCATTGTGCTGGTAAGCCTTTGGATGCTCAGTGGCCAGCACTCCCAAGCCAATACCGAAACTCAGTCCAATAGTGACTCCCCGCATAAACTGACGCGTGTTCAAGTTCAGCATTATCAGGCTCAGCAAATCGAGCGAAGTTTACAGCTCTATGGTCAAACTGAAGCTAAACGACAAAGTGTTATTTCAGCTGAAGTGAGCGGGCGCTTGTTAGAATTCTTGGTAGCGGAAGGGCGGCCCATCACTAAGGGGCAAGCGTTGGCGCGCTTGGATATTCAAGATCGCCGTTCTCAATTACAGCGCGCAGAGGCTTTATTAGAGCAGCGTTCCATCGAGTACGCTGGGGTGAAGGCGCTGAGTAAGCAAGGCTTTCAAGGTAAGGCCCGCTTAGCCGAAGCCAAAGCTGCATTGGTAGACGCGGAATCTATGGTTAAGTCGCTTAATCTGGCAATTGACAATACCCTGATATTAGCCCCCTATAACGGTATTTTTGAAGAAAATATCGTTGAAGCTGGTGCCTATTTAGGCATTGGAGACCCTATTCTGCGCCTTGCTGATACTCAGCAATTATTGGTGCGCACCGATGTTTCTGAGCGTGATGTGGCTTTGCTTGAATTAGGACAAAAAGCCTATGTAAGCCTAGTAACAGGGCAGCAGTTAGAAGGCACGCTTGAATTTATTGCCAGCGTGGCCAATGCCAATACTCGCACCTTTAAGGTAGAAGTCTTGTTGGATAACGCCGAGCAAAAACTCAAGGCTGGTGTGAGTGCCAGTGTTCGTTTCCCGCTGGAAAAAGTGGATGCGATTAAGGTCAGCCCGGCGGTGTTAGCCTTAGATGAGCAGGGACATTTGGGCTTAAAAACCGTGGTGGATGGGCGAGTTGAATTTGTGGTTGCTCAGTTAGTGCGCTCGGAACCCGATGGCGCTTGGTTATCAGGTTTTAGTGGTGATATCGATGTGATTGTTTTAGGTCAAGGCTTTGTTAAGGCTGGAGAGCAGGTTGAAGCGCTTACACAGGCAGATATAGAGCAGCAGAGGGCGCAATAATGCACGCTTTTATTGAAGCTATTTTATCGCGCACCCGTACCGTACTATCGTTATTGGTATTTCTGTTTGTGGCTGGCATTATCACCTATATCAACATTCCCAAAGAGTCAGACCCAGACGTTGATATTCCGGTGATCTATGTATCTATCCCCCACGATGGTATTTCTCCGCAAGATGCTGAACGCTTGTTGCTGCGGCCAATGGAGCAACAACTACAGGGCATCGAAGGTATAAAAGAGATGACCGCAGTGGCCAGCGAAGGGCATGCTTCGGTGGTTTTAGAGTTTATTGTGGGGGTGGATATTGATCAGGCTTTAGCCAATGTCAGGGCTAAGGTCGATCAAGCCGAACCGAAGCTTCCGGCTGGTGGAGAAGAGCCCGAGGTGCATCAAGTTACCCTAGCCACGGAGCAGCCTGCGATTACCGTATTGTTATCGGGGGACGTACCGCTACGCGCCTTACTCAGCATTGCTCGAGATCTACAAGATCAGCTAGAAGCAATGAAACAGATTCTAGAAGTGAACATTGGTGGTGACCGCGAAGACTATTTGGAGATTGTAGTAGACCCGTTGTTAATGGAATCATACGGCCTCGATCAGGCCGATATTTACAGTTTAGTGAGTCGTAACAATCGTTTAGTTACGGCGGGGACTTTAGATACTGGCAGTGGCCGTTTTGCGGTAAAAGTACCGGCGGTATTTGAGAATGTAAAAGATATCATTGAATTGCCAATTAAGGTGGATGGTGACCGTATCGTTACCTTTGGTGATGTGGCCACGGTGCGGCGTACCTTTAAAGATGCTAGCACTTATGCTCGAGTGAATGGCAAGCCTACTATTTCTTTGGAAGTAAGTAAGCGCCCCGGAGAAAACCTGATTGAAACCATTGAGCAGGTTAAAGCGGAAATTGCCGAAGAACGTCAGTTTTGGCCAGATAGCGTGCAAATTGATTACGCAGGGGATCAGTCTAAAGATATTCAAACCATGCTGTCAGAGCTGCAAAACAACATTTTGTCGGCGGTGCTACTCGTGGTGGTGGTGATCATTGCGGTAATGGGGTTGCGCTCCTCTCTGTTAGTGGGCATTGCCATTCCCGGTTCGTTTTTAGCAGGGATCTTGCTGCTTTCCTTGGGTGGCTTAACCATTAACATGGTAGTGCTATTCTCCTTGATTATGGCGGTAGGGATGTTGGTAGACGGGGCGATTGTAGTGACTGAATTTGCTGACAGACAAATGAGTGAGGGGGTATGCCGTCATCAAGCCTATTCATTGGCAGCACAGCGGATGTCTTGGCCAATCATTGCTTCTACCGCAACCACCTTAGCTGCTTTTGCTCCTTTGTTGGCATGGCCAGGCATAGTGGGGCAGTTTATGGGGTATTTGCCGCTTACTTTGATAGCCACACTGAGTGCTTCGTTAGTGATGGCACTAATTTTTGTGCCTAGCTTGGGTAATTTATTTGGTCGTCCGCGTTATTTAAGTGCTAAACAGCGCGCCGCTCTAATCCAAGCCGATCAGGGGCAATGGCAAAATTTGCACGGCTTTACCGGGTTTTATATCAGCGTGTTAAAAAGGGCTATTGCAGCACCTCTGCGGGTGTTGGCCTTAGGAATAGTGATTGCTGTGGTGGTGGTGGTGGCTTATATGCATGCCGGTAAAGGCGTGGTGTTTTTCCCAGAGGTGGAGCCGGTAGGATACAGTATTGTGGTGCGCTCGCATGGCGATTATGCAACCGATGAGAAACTGAAAATTATGCAGCAGGTAGAGGCACGGATCCTCGACTTAAACGATTACACCACTTTATATACTAAGGTGGGAGGCGATGACTTAGGTAGTATTCGGGTCAATTTAAAGGATTGGAATCAACGTCGTCCTGCCGAGCAAATCATTGCCGATATGCGCCAACGTTTAGCGTCGTTGGCTGGTCTTGAAATCGAATTTCGCAAAGATAAAGCTGGTCCACCCGGAGGAAAAGACTTACAGCTGGAGCTGAGTTCTCGTTTTCCAGAGCGCTTAGAGCCGGTGGCTAAAGCGCTACGTAAGATGGTGGATGATAACCCGCACTTGATTAACGCTCAGGATAGCACCTCCAAGCCAGGTATTGAGTGGCAGCTAAAAGTGGATCGCGCTAAGGCGGCGCGTTTTGGCGCCGATGTGAGTTTACTGGGCAATACCGTACAGTTTGTGACCAACGGTTTGAATGTGGGAGAGTATCGTCCCGACGATGTGGATGATGAATTGGACATTCGAGTACGCTTCCCAGCAGAAAATCGTAGTATTAGTCGCTTGAGCGAGCTGCGGGTAAAAACCCAGTATGGCTTGGTTCCTATTACTAACTTTGTCAGTTTACAAGCTCAAGTGAAGCAGGATGTAATCAATAAAGTAGACGGACGGCAGGTGCTGACAGTGAGCGCCGATATTGCACCGGGGCAAAATCTGAGTTTGGAGCTTCCAAAGCTACAAGCGCAGATGCAGCAGTTGGATCTCGACCCCTTGGTCGATATTCGTTTACGTGGCCAGAACGAAGATGAACAAGAAAGCACGCAGTTCTTGGAAAAGGCCTTTTTGGTAGCCCTGTTTGTGATGGGCTTAATTTTAATCACCCAATTCAACAGTTTCTATCAAGCCTTGTTGATCCTCTCCGCGGTGTTATTTTCCACCGTAGGCGTATTGTTAGGTTTGCTGATTGCAGGTCAGCCCTTTGGTATTATTATGAGTGGCTTAGGGGTGATTACCTTGGCAGGGATTGTGGTGAATAACAACATCGTATTAATCGATACTTATAACTTGCTGCGTAAGCAAGGCTTAAGTGCCCAAGAAGCGATTATGCGCACGGGCGCTCAGCGCCTGCGCCCGGTGATGTTAACCACTGTTACCACCATTTTAGGGTTGATGCCGATGGTATTGCAGTTAAATATTGATTTATTTGAGCGACGTATCGAGTTTGGTGCGCCGTCTTCCCAGTGGTGGTCTCAGTTGGCAACCGCGGTGGCGGGGGGCTTAAGTTTTGCTACCTTGTTAACCCTAATTTTAACTCCTTCGCTGTTGATGTTGGGCAGTAAGTTCAGCCGTAACAAACAGCCAGCGTATGAATCAAACTTAGAGCAAGCCGCTAAAGAGAGTTAATTGCCGCTTTAGCTGAAGAACAATCGAAGGTGAGCGTTAGTTAGCTGGGTAAAAACCACCCAAGATGGCTGGCCGGCAGGCCCCCGTGACCGAGGGGGCATTGCCCGGCTGTTGTTGTATGAAGCAGCGCGCCAGCCAAGCAAAGGCCAGCGCCTCTAGCGCTTGTTCATCAATACCTAGCTCGGAGCTGCGGCTTAGCCTTAACTGAGGCAGCGCTTCAACCAATAACTGTAATAGAAAGTCATTTTTATCACCCCCACCACAAAGATACACCGTTCCACTGCGGTATTGTTGTAATTGTTGAGCGATGCTTTGTACGCTTAAGTGATGCAGAGTGCATTGAATATCTACCGGTTTAGTGTGACTAAATGCAGGTTGCTGCAAGTGCTTATCTAGCCATGCCAAATTAAAGTATTCACGGCCGGTACTTTTGGGGGGAGCTAACTTGAAGTAGTCATCATCGAGCAGCTGTTGTAATAACTCAGGCAGGCACTGACCGCTGCTACCCCAGAGCCCCCTATCATCATAAGCTAAGCCATTTGGCTGGTGGCGTTGATAGAATTGATCGAGCAGCGTATTGCCCGGGCCGGTGTCGTAACCCAGTAAAGGTTGTTGCGGTATTAAACGAGTGATATTAGCGATACCGCCAATATTAAGGACTAAGCGCGTTTCGCTAGCATGACTAAACATCGCCTGATGAAAGGCGGGGACTAAGGGGGCTCCTTGGCCAGCTAAGGCCATATCTTTATTGCGAAAGTCAGCGATAACATCCACTTTGGTGGCCACTGCTATGTGGCTAGGGCTGCCAATTTGCAAGCTGAAGCCCAGTTCCGGAAAATGACGAATGGTTTGCCCGTGGCTGCCAATGGCTCGTACCTGTGAAGGCTTAAGCTGAGCTTGTTCAATCGCCGCATTGGCCGCTTGGGAAAATACATCAGCAACAGCCACGCTCGCTTCTGCCATGGTCACTAGCTCGTTGGCGGCGGGGCTACACAAGCTATGTAGTTGCTTAAGCAGTTTAGCAGGGATTGGCTGCTGGTGATGAGCCAGAATTTTAGCCGGGTTTTGGCTAAAGTCCGCCAGTACCGCATCAACCCCATCCATGCTGGTTCCCGACATTAGGCCTAAGTAGATATCCGTCATTTGCCAGCTTAGTTCATGGCAAGCAATACCCGTTTGGTATTGTCGAGTTGCGTCATCCGAGCTTTAGCAATGGGTAAAAAGCGTCGCTTTTGTTCGCCCTTAAGTGGCTTGGAAGTGGGTAACTTCACCGTACGTGGGTTTTTGTGCACCCCATGAACTAAAAATTCATAGTGTAGGTGAGGTCCAGTTACGCGCCCTGTTTTACCCACCGTACCAATAATTTTACCTTGTTTGACGCGTTGCCCGGTTTTGACATGTCGTTTATTGAGGTGTAGATATTTAGTGACATAGGCACTGCTGTGTTGAATAAATACATAGTTGCCGTTGTACTTGCTGTAACCGGACTTGGTGACGCGTCCGTCGCCAGCGGCCTGCACAGGGGTACCAATTCTGGCTGCGTAATCAATACCATTGTGTGCGCGAACCTTACCGGTTACTGGATGCAGACGGCGCGGGTTAAAGTTAGAACTGATGTATTTGAAGTTCACTGGGGCGCGCAGGAAGGCTTTTCTCATGGGGCGACCTTCTGGGTTGTAATAGTTACCATCGTCATAACGTACCGCGCGAAAAACCTCGCCTTGGTTAGTAAACTCGGCAGCAATAATGTCTCCATGACCGGCAAATTCACCATCCACATAGAGCTCTTCAAACAGTACGGTGAAGCTGTCGTTTTTTCTAATATCTAAGGCAAAGTCAATGTCCCAGCCAAAGATAGCGGCCAACGCCATTATTTGTCCTTGGCTTAAGTGGGCGTTGATCCCGGCGTTCCAAAAGCTGGAACTAATCGTGCCTTGAGCGAAGTTGGTTCTGACTTCTAGTTCTTGGGTATCGATATGGGCGTGAAATTGCTCTTGTTCGTCACGCTTTATCACAAGGGTTTGGTACTTCGACTGAAGATAACGCAGCTCTACTAAACGATCATTATCATCAAGATAGAAATCCAGTACATCACCGGGGTGCACGGTGCGCAATTTTTCAGCCTCGCCACCTAGCTGGTCAATATGATATAGCGTGCGAGCGCTCAAGCCGACCCGCGAAAAAATTAGCGCTAAACTGTCACCGGACTTTACCGTTTGTCGTTTTAAGGTATAAAACTTTTCGTTTGCTTGGGCCCGTTTACTAGGGGGGAGCTGCAGTGTTAAAGGGTAGCGCATACCTAATTGTAAGACTTCGCCTTGTTCTACTTGTTCAAGCCAATTTTGATTAGTCATCGGTGGTTTAGCCGTTGCAAGTGTCGTTGGTTGGTTCGCTTGAACAGGCTGCTGAACAGAGTTTGGTATTTCTGGGCTAGATTGATTGCTTCGCTTCGTTTCACTGCTCGGTTCGAGCGTGTGCTGTGGGGCTGGAGCTTGAGTCAACAAGGGTTCCGCATGGTTTGGACTTGGCTGGCTCAGTTCGATGTTAGTTTGTGGCTTTAGGTTTAAATCAAGGTTTTGCCGTTGACTGGCATTGGGTGAGTTATTTTCACTGGGCAAAAGCAAGGCGGCCAACACCACAAGGCAGAGAATAACAACAATACGACGATGGCGTTTAGGTAATAAGCTTTGCAATCTACTTCCAACATACAAACAAGTGATTACCGCGATTGTAGCCAGATGCACCACAGATTGCTAGAGCAGGCGCGGCTGCGCCTAGTCTGCAAGGGTCGAAGCGTGATTAAGACCCAATTTAGCGCGCGTTGGGTAAACTTGGTGCAAGTTAAAAATGACCGCTTTCAAAACGGTTCCACGCGGGTTTTTATATGGAAGAAGATGGCTTGGTTTTTGACTAATACTTACGATTGATCTTAGTGGTATAAGCTGAAATTTATTTTGTAAATAGGGATTAATTTTAAATTATGAGGATGCTTAGGATTTTGCTAAAAACTGGCACAGGATTTCCATTAACTAGGATGAAGATTTTTCTTCACTCGTATATGCTCTCGTCCCACTCAGTTTTCTGAGTGGGTTTTTTTTCGTGTATCGTCTAGTGCTTGGCATAATGCAGTGAGACTTTCCAAGTAGCGCAGGGTAAAACGATGTGCTTTATCTGGGTCGAGAGAATAAATATTTTGTTGTTGTACCGCCTGTAGTTGTGGCCAGTTTTGCCAAGGGTGGGTAAACTCCCATTGCACTACCACAATAGCTTGTGGATCTGCGGCCAAGACCCATTCCTCAGAGAGTACTGGGTAGGGAGCGGGAGCTTCGGCCATAATGTTTTCACCACCACATAACTCAATACCATCATTAAGCCAACTTTTTGCCGAAATGCTGCGCAGCGGCTGATGCCACATCTGATAAAATACGCTGACTTTAGCTTGCTGCTGATAGCGCTGGCGCAGTTGGTTTAAGTGTTGTTTTACCTTTTGGCTAAGAACTAAGCCTCGTTCAGTTTCCCCCAGAGCCTGGCCTAATTTGGCAAATTGCTCGGCCAGCTCATCGAGTCGTTGCCCCTTAGAAACATACACTTTAATGCCCAGTGCTCTTAACTGTTCCGCTAGGTGGCGTTGATTGCCTTGCTGCCATACCAATACTAAATCGGGTTTAAGGGTGATGATGCTTTCTATGCTGATGTATTGATAGTTGCCAATACGCGGTAATTGTTTGGCTGGGGCGGGATAATCAGCGTAGTCGACAGTGGCCACCAGCCGTTCTCCAGCGCCTAGTGAATATACTTGTTCGGTAAGATGTGGTGCTAAAGCAATGATGCGTTGTGGTTTGGCATGGCTGGCGCAGGCGAAAAATAGCAATAAATAGCCGCATAGTCTGATGGCGCGCAGCGCTGGACGGGGTTTATAAGTAAACAATACGCGCCACATAAACTGGGCTGAGGATTAATAAAAACATTAAGGCACTCATATTTAGTTTCAGTGTTAAGCGATCTAGGGCAAAGGCTTCAGGATATTGTTGTGAGGGGCCAAAGCGAGCTTGTTCTACTTTTTGTTGTTGATAGTGGCGTGGGCCGCCTAATTCGCTTTGTAAGCTACTAGCGGTGACACTAATCAGGCTGCCACTAGCAGTATAGGGCCAGCGAAAACCTTGGCCTAAAGCTTGAGTATTGGTTTTCCAATTTCCGTAAAGGCTGATGATTCTAGCTAGCACTTGGAAAGGCAACCAACTGAGTAGCTGATAAAGCCGACTAGCGCTACTACCAAACTGTCGGTATTGGCTGAGTTTAGGGTTCCAAGCGTAATGTAATTCACTGATGATACGATAAATCAAGGCTGGGATAATGCCGCCCACCATGAACCAAAATAAGACTGAAAACCAGTTGGCGGCTAGCCGTAGAAGCAGCATTTCAGCGCTGGCTTTGGCTACGCCAACCGCCGATAACTGTTCACAATCTCGTAATACCCAAGGGCGTAGTTGACTTCTGGCGCTTTGGTGTTGTTGTTTATTGAGTAGTTGGGTGATCTGTTGGAAGCGATGCATGGGGGCATGCCATTGCACCAAGCAAAATAAGACTAAGCTATCTACCACTACGGAGAGTGGATTTAGTTGAGTAAACAGCCATAAGCCTAAGCTGAGCGGCAGCACGATGCTAAGCAGAGCAATGCTACCAGCTAAACGTTGCTGCTGCGGCCCATTAGCACTGCGATTGACCTTAGCGGCGAGGCGCTCGCCTAACCAAGCAAAGCAAGTGCTTAGCCGGGCCAATGATTGTCCCGGCAATAAACGTTCTAGGGCAACGCCTAGTAGCGGCAGACTCAGGCTTAACCAGAGCCAAGAGCTCTCTTCCATTAGGCTTTGAGTTGTTCCAACATAGCAACAACCAAGGCGGTTGAGTGTTTAGCTGCTGTCTCTAGAAACTCATCAAAAGAAGCGGGAGATTCTTTGCCGGCAATGTCGGACAACGAGCGAATCACCACAAAAGGCACGTGAGCTAAGTGACAAACTTGAGCTATCGCTGCTCCTTCCATTTCGACAGCGGCCATGTTGGGGAAATCGGCTCGCGCTTTGGCAACACGTTGTGGGTCAGCCATGAAAATATCGCCAGTACAGATTTGGCCGCGTACAATTTGATGCCCAGATAACAGCGTGGCAGCTTGCTCGGCAATCTCGATTAACTTGGCATCGGCTTTGTAAGCTGGCGGGTTAGCTGGTAGCTGACCGATTTCGTAGTTGAAGGCGGTAAGATCTACGTCGTGATAGCGTAGCTCATTGGAAATCACAACATCGCCTACTTGTAAATTGGCATCGAAACCGCCAGCTGAGCCTGTATTTATCACTTGGCTAGGCTGGTAACGTTGCAGTAATACGGTTGTGGCAATCGCGGCCGCCACCTTGCCAATACCTGAGCGGGTCACCACTACTGGGTGTTGGTTAATCTCACCGCTGTAGAATTCACAACCAGCAAAACTATAGGTGTCGCAGTTATCTATCATTTCGCGAAGTGCCACCACTTCTTGTTCCATTGCACCAATAATCGCTGTTGTCATAACCGTCTCTTTATCATAGGGAAAACTAGACGAAATATTACCATAAGCGGAGCGGAGGAACAGCTACAGTTCGCGAACAAATACTCGCTGAGTTTTTCGTTGCTTGAAGCCGATGTGTTGATAAAACTGATTAGCCTGTTCACGAGTGCTATCGCAGCGAACCCGGATCTCTCCTACGCCTCGGCTATTTGCCCAATGGCGGCATTGTTTGACTAAGGCACGCCCAATCCCCTGTTGCTGTGAAGCTTGATCAACCACCATGCCGCTGATTTCGGCAAACGGAAGTGAGCCCAGACGAAGAGCAATAAACACATGTACCCAGCCAATAATTTTGTCTTCTGGGTCTACATAAACAAAGGCTTGATGAGCCGGATTTTCTAGTATGGCGTGAATATTGGGTAGTACGGTTTGGGCATTAGGATTATAGCCAAGTTGTTTGGCGAGTTGCGCCACTTTACTGGCGTCTTGCTCGTGGATAGGTCTAATGTGCATAGCTTTCCTTAATCAAGTGAAAACAGTTTCACTGAACACCCATAGTGACGGACTTACCCAGTGAACTGCAAGCAGCTTAGAAGAGTTTTGTTACTTTTTTACTACCTAGGGTAGCGGAACTACAACTCAGCGGTGTTAGTTTTATGCGCAACTTGCTGGGAGGCTGGAAAATAGAGCTGCGAGTTGAGGAACAAAACAGCGCTGAAGTTTAGACATATTGCGGCGTAGCAGGGCTTAAGTTGCTACGCCTAGTTAGATTTAGCTAGCCCAGATGACCAAGCTGAAGAGTTTCTTACCGCGTTTAATCACCGAGAACTTACCGTATAGCGCATCGCTGGCTTGTAAGTTTTGTTGTGGGTCGGTGAGTTTTTCACCGTTTACTGAAACTGCACCATTGCCAATGAACTCGCGCGCCATTTTATTTGACTTGGCCAGTGCTGTGGCTGTAAGCAATTCAACCAAGCTGGCTTCTGTTTGCTCTAGCGGCGTAGTGGGCAGGCCATCTTGCGCTAGCTGCTCTAAATCGGATTCACTAAGCTCGCTTAAGTCGCCCGAGAACAAGGCTTGGGTTATACGCATGGCCGAGGCTAAGCCTTCTTCGCCATGAACCAAGCGAGTCACTTCTTTGGCTAAGATGCCTTGTGCTTCTGGGCGACCTTGGGCGGTTTTGTCACGTTCTTCAATCGCTGCAATCTCTGCTACATCAATGAAGGTGAAGTAACGCAGGAAAGCGTATACATCGGCGTCGGCGGTGTTGATCCAGAATTGATAGAAAGCATAAGGCGAAGTACGTTTCGGATCTAACCAAATGGTGCCAGTCTCAGTTTTACCAAATTTAGTGCCGTCGGCTTTAGTGACCAAAGGCATGGTCAGGCCGTACACCTTATTACCGTACATGCGACGGGCTAAATCGATACCGCCGGTGATATTGCCCCATTGGTCTGAACCACCAATTTGCAGCGTGGTATTTTGCTTATTACTTAACTCCGCAAAGTCAAAAGACTGCAACAACATATAGCTGAACTCGGTAAAGGAAATACCTGATTCGTCGCGGTCGATACGCTGTTTTACTGACTCTTTTTTGATCATGGCATTTACGCTGAAGTGTTTACCCACGTTGCGCATGAAGTCGATAACATTGATTTTGCCGATCCAATCGAGGTTGTTAATCACCTCGGCTGCATTGTCTTGCTCGCCAAATTCGATGAATTGACTGACTTGTTTTTGTAGCTTGGCTACCCAGCCGCTAACCACGTCATCACTGTTGAGTTTACGCTCTGCGGCTTTGAAGCTAGGGTCACCAATCAAACCAGTGGCTCCGCCTACTAAGGCTAAAGGCTTGTGGCCCGCTTGTTGGAAGCGTTTTAGCATTAGCAGTGGCACTAGGCTGCCAATATGGAGGCTGTCTGCTGTTGGGTCGAAACCACAATACAGGGTGCGGGCTCCACTAGAAAGGTGCTCGGCCAGTTCTTCATCGGCAGTGCATTGAGCAACTAGGCCGCGAGCCTTAAGATCTTCTAATAATGGATTAACCGTTGTTGTCATAATTTAACCTGTATGTATTTCTATGCCCTTGGGGGGAATGAACAATTTTCGAGCCGAAGATTCTACACTTAAGTTCTTGCTAAAAAAACTGCTGAGTGCTTTCAAGTGTGGCTAAATCCTTGTTTATTTAATTTTTCCGCTAATCAGTTCTTCTTTTAGGTCGAGCGGGGCGACAATCGTGCCTTCACCGGCAAAACTTGGGGCCACAGCTAAGTCAAAGCCGTCTTCGGCCATGCCGGGTAACCACTTGTCTTTAAGCTGCTCTAAAGTGATGGGCAGGGCTTGGAACTTGGCATGATCTTTACTGGCCCAATGTTCTGCTAAGGCGGGATCGCTCCAAAGCAACAGCACTTTCTCGTTACCAGTTTCGATGATTAAGCAACCTTGCTCATCACTTAGTGTCCACACTTGCTGCTGACTACGCGCCTGTTCGATGAAATGTTGGTAACGCTGTTTGGTGGTGAGGCGGTCATGTGCTTCGATAACTGAAAGCTGGCTCATTGGATTTTCCTAAGTAAAATTTTAGCGGTGCGTAGTATAACAGTTTCCAGTAGGCGAAATAGTTTCGCTTTGTTCATTGTTATTGATCTATTACGGCGACCTCAGGGCTCGTCGGCGCTAGACTGACCGCGAAATGTTGAGGCTGACTTTAGTCGATTTAAATAAGTAGTTGTTGTGCAGTTAGATTTATATGTAAATACCTTGGGGCGTCACATTAAGCAGCACTTTAGTGGGCGGGTGCGCAAACTGAGTGTGGATGGCGATTTCACCTGTCCAAATCGTGATGGCAGTATTGGTCGCGGCGGTTGTACTTTTTGTAATGTCGACGCTTTTGTTAAGCCTAAGCAGCAGCAAATGTCGATAGCCGAACAATTGAGTGAGCGTAAGGCCGAGCTAAAACACAAGAACATTCACTATCTCGCCTATTTTCAGGCCTATACCAGTACCTATGCCGAAATTGAATACTTGCGTGGTATGTACCAGCAAGCATTGGAGGACGACAGTGTGGTGGGTTTGTGTATTGGCACCCGTCCTGACTGTGTGCCCGAGGCGGTATTGCAAATGTTGGCTGAGTACCAGCGACAAGGTAAAGAGGTGTGGTTAGAGCTAGGCCTGCAAACAGCGAATGACAGTACTCTGAAGCGGATCAACCGTGGTCATGATTTTGTGGTTTTTCAACAGGCTGTAGCGCGAGCTCATCAATATGGACTGAAGGTGTGTGTTCACTTGATTCTGGGTTTACCTGGCGAGGGTCACCACGACTATATGGCTTCCTTGCAGGCTGTACTGGCTGAACGGGTGGAAGGGATTAAATTGCACCCTTTGCACGTGGTTGAAGGTAGTCGTATGGCTAAGGCTTGGCGAGCTGGAAGGATGTCGCTAATGAGCCAAGCGGAGTATGTGGAGCAAGCGGTTCGCTTGATCCGCCATACACCGCCTGAGGTGGTATTTCATCGGGTGAGTGCCCACGCCCGCCCGCCCGTACTGTTAGCACCTGAATGGTGCCAGAACAAGTGGTTGGCGTTGACTGCTATTGCTAAACAACTTGCCGAGCAAGGCCCACAAGGCAGCGCTTTAAGCGCTTTATCTGGTCAAGATTCGTGAGCTAATTCTTTGTTTCATAAATGATTATTTTAATAATTATATTATTCAGGTAAAGTAGCTGCCATTGCAGAAAAAATGGACAATTAATGCAAGGCAGTTTTTATCCAGCGGCTTGGATGCAGGCCTCAATCGCTTTACTCAGTCTTTTGTTAGTGGTGGTGACCATAATGTGGGCCTTATCGGCCAGAAAGCTGCGTGCCAAGCGTATGGCCATGAAAAAATCACCAGCAGGACAAATGACGCTGGATAGTGACGCCAAGCAGGTGTTATTTGCTAATCCTCGTTTCTGTGAGTTAGTTCAGCTGTCAAATAGTGGTAAAAGCTGGCAGTTTTCTTCTGCCGAACATTTAAGCCAGTTAATTAAGTTATTAGCACCTTATCAGCAGCAGGGGCGAGTGGAAGGGATCCACTGGACATTGGAATTTGCCGAGCAGTCACGCGTGTTACTGATTTATGCCAACTTACAGGAACATGCAGGACGTGAGCTTTGGCATATCCATGCCTATGAAAATGCTCAGGGTTATAGCTACTTGAATCGCATAGAACAAGAGCAAGCGCTGTTTGCCAATGTGCTTAATTCAATCCCTGAGTTTATTTACTTTAAAGACGCCGATGAGCGGCTACTAGGTTGTAATCAGGCTTGGGCCGCGTTGCATGGTTTGAAACCCAATGAGCTAACAGGTAAGCGTTTAAGTGACTTCTTAACTCGCCGTGAGTTGAGTTTAAGTCAGGCCTATGATTCAGAGGTATTAGCGGGCAAACCCTGCCAACATACCGAATGGTTTAGTGCGCCGGATAGTCGTCAAATACTGCTACAGCATAATATTTATCCATTGAAAAACCAGCAAGATGAAGTGACTGGTGTATTGAACGTTTCTTACGACGTGACTAAGTGGCATGAATTGAATCGACAGTTAGAGCAAGAAAACCAAAATAGGTTAAGTTCTGAAAAAGAACTCGGTCGGCAAAACAATTTGATCCGTACGGTATTTCATTCTACCCCCGATCCGCTGGGTTTTATCGATGATAAGGGTAATTTTATTGGTGGTAACGAGCCCTTTGCCAAGATGTTTGGTTACACCAGCGATGAGCTATTAGGTAAACATTTAACTGAAGTGCTAAGCTCTGAGCAGCTTGAGCAACATCAGGTGCAAAACCGACAAATTCTCGAAACCGGCAAACCGCTGCGTTATGAAGAGTTAGTGTATTTAGATGACGGCCATCAGATTTGGTATGAGGTGATTAAAGGCCCCTACTTTGATGATGTTAGTGGTGAACGAGGGATTATTTTCATTACTCGGGATGTGACGGAACGTAAGGCTACCGAGCAGCAGTTGGCTGACGCGATTATGCAATTGCAGGAGTTGAGCTTTATCGACAGCTTAACTCAGGTGGCTAACCGGCGTAGTTTCGATGAAAAATTACAGCAGCTATGGCTTACCCACCGTCGTGAAGGCTTAGAGTTAAGTTTGTTGTTGTTAGATATTGATAGTTTTAAGCAGTACAACGACAACTATGGCCATCAACAGGGGGATGAGGCACTACGTCAGGTGGCTAAGCTCACCAGCCGTTCGATTAAACGTGGCTCTGATTTGGTGGCGCGTTATGGTGGTGAAGAGTTTGCGATTTTGTTACCTAATACCAGCAACGAGGGCGCTAAATTAGTCGCTGAAACTGTATTGGAAAACATGGCCCAGGCGAAGATTTCGCATGAGTATTCCGAGGCGGGAGAATATATATCGGTGAGCATTGGGGTCGCGACTGTGGTGCCGCAACAAGGGGTAGATTACGGCGAATTAGTACGCATTGCCGATTTGCAACTCTATCGCGCCAAACATCAAGGTAAGGCGCGTTACTGCTGTGCTGGAGATAGCGCTAACACTTAGACTTGATAACCTTGATTAAGGCCTTTGGTGACGATGCCCACCGCGTCATGGGCGTGTAGGCTTTCTAGATGGTTGACTCGCACCCAAAAATCGTCGATGTCTGGGCGGCGGTTTAAGCAGTGTTGCAAACGTCGCGCCGCATCTTCGCAAAACATCAGATTTTGGCCGTTAAGTCGGGCAAATTCTTGTTCATCTTCGCGTTTTACCGCCGCCTGTACTGGCGTTTTTAGGCTGTCTTCCAATTGGTCTATTAGTTCTATTAGGGGTAAATCGTCAGCCTTCGAGCTTAGCTTCACCTTCACTTGAGCGATGCTGCGCTGGCTGTGTGGCGTAGCAACAATGCCTTGGGTGCTGCCTAACCATTGTTGAACCTCGTCGCGAGACACTTGCTCTTGGCTAAATTGTTCGCTAAAAGCTTGCTGAATTAACTGGCGTGCTAAAGCCGCCGAGCATGGGCAAGTCGAAGAATAAGGCACTTCAACGCTGAGTTCTATCTCGGTGTTCTGCTGACGGCGCGTGGCCACAATGCTGGTAGGGTAAGCTTTCCAACCGGTTTTTCCCGATACCAGTGACTGGCGGCGTAACTGGTAATCAAAATCGAAGCGCACTTGCGCGTGCCTACTCAGCTCCTGATGACTTTCTATAAATTGATCTAAAATGGCGTTTAATGCCGCATAATCCAATACTTGCTGATTCGATAATTGATCTAAAATCAAGTACAAGCGCGACATATGGATGCCTTTAGCTTGAGGATCATCTAAGCTGACAAAAGCTTCAATGCGAGCACTCACACGGCTAGGCCGTTGACCTTCAAAGGCAATCAATAGCGGCATTTCGATTTGGCTCATCCCAACCCAATTCAATTTACCTTCGGTTTGAGCACGTCCTGAATGGGCAATATCAGGCATAACACTAGACATGCGCGTAGTTCTCCACAGAAACAGCCAAGGCTTAGCGCATTGACATGAAATTAAGGTATAAAATGATGGGCTGTTATACCATAAAAACTCGTTTACTATTAACCCTCTTTATTTTATGGACTTGTAGAAGCAAGCATAAAATCAGCTTAGGTATAAGGAAAGCGCTTTAATGACGCCGTTAAAGAAACTTGCTACTTACTATGTTCATTTGTTATCACGATTGGGCATCGTAAAATTTAGTATCAGCTTGGCTGGTGCGATTATTCTCGTTGCCCTTGCGATACAAATGAGCGTGACCTTTGCCCTGACTGGTGAAGTATCATCGGTGGATTTAATTCGATCGGTTTTTTTCGCACTTATTATTACGCCTTGGGCAGTCTTTTTTATGTCGGTGGTGGTAGAGCAAATTGAAGATTCGCGGCAACGGCTGAGCAAGATGATCCGCAAGCTGGAGAAAATGCGCTCACGCGACTTACAACTTACTAATCGGCTCAAAGCCAATATTAGCCAGCTTAATAACGAAATTGACGAGCGGGAAAAGGCAGAAGAGGCGCGCCGCCAGGCGATCAGCCATTTAGAGCAGGAAGTTAAACAACGCCAACAAGCGCAACAAGAGCTGGAGGAGCACTCAGCGCTGCTGCGTAGCTTCATCGATAGCTCTCCTGACTTAGTGTATTACCGTAATGAACAAGGCCAGTTTTCGGGTTGTAATTTGGCCTTGGAGCAACTTGTTGGACGCTCCGAGAAGCAGCTCATTGGTCTTACTCCTTATGATGTTTATCCCGAAGAAATCGCCGACAAGATTGTTGAAACTGACCATCAAGTATTTGATAACGATCAGCCCTTAACCTACGAGCAATGGTTGGAATATCCAGATGGGCGCAAAGCCTTTTTTGAGCTGCGTAAGGTACCGTTTTATGGGCGTAATGGTAATCGTCTTGGTTTGTTAGGCTTTGGCCGCGATATTACTGAAAGAATGCGCCACCAAGCCAATATTGAAAAAGCTAACCGTGATAAGGCGCAATTTATCTCCACTTTAAGCCATGAACTGCGTACTCCCCTGAATGGAGTGGTGGGCTTGAGTCAAATGCTGTTAGATACCCCCTTAAATGATGCCCAGCGTAAACATGTGAACACCATTTTATTAAGTGCTACCACATTGGGAAATATTTTTAATGACATTATCGACCTAGACAAGTTGGACCGACGTCGTTTTGCGGTATCTATGGAAACCATGGACTTTAAAGCCTTGGTGAGTGACATAGAAACCCTGACAGAAATGCAATTGCAAGCTAAGGGTTTAGGTTTTCGCTTTGAACAAATAGGCCCAATTCCTAGAAGTATTGTGGCCGACCCTACACGTTTGCGGCAGGTTTTATGGAATTTAACCCATAATGCAGTGAAATTTACCGAATGCGGGCAAGTCGCGCTAACCATTAAAGCCAAGCCGATTGCCGAACAGCAAGTGGAATTGGAATTTATTATTGAAGACACCGGCCCAGGCATTCCGGAAGACCAGTTAGAGCAAATATTTGCTATGTACTATCAGGTGGAAGGTAGCAAGTCGGCGACGGGAACCGGTATCGGCTTATCGGTATCGCGGCAATTGGTGCGAGCCATGGGGGGGGATATCGTGGTGAGCAGTAAAGCTGGGCAAGGTTCCTGCTTTACTGTGCGCTTACAGGTGGCTCTAGATGCGATTCCCGATGAGGCCGAACAGATAGACCACCCACCTTTAGAGATTTTATTGGTGGAAGATGTCGAGCTGAATATCACCATTGCCAAGGCGCTGCTAGAAAAGCTTGGCCATCAGGTTGAAGTCGCTAAAAGTGGCCAGCAGGCTTTGGCGATGTTCGAACCAGATAATTTCGACTTAGTATTATTAGATATTCAACTGCCGGATATGACCGGCTTTGATATTGCAAAACAGTGGCTACAACAATACAGCGCTGCGCAAATGCCACCAGTGGTAGCCTTAACTGCTAATGTGGTGAATAGTAAGAGTCAGTTTCAAGCTTCCGGGATGGTGGATGTGATCCACAAGCCGATTAATCGCAATGCGGTGGTGCATTGTTTTAATGAGATTTTTGCCATTGGTGACGAGCCTCCTGTTGAAGCGCCTATCTCCCCCAAGCAAGCCCTGAGCCGCAGTTCGTTGCCTATATTAGATTTGGATTTGATAGAGCAGTTCTGTGAAACTATTGGGGTTAAGGTTCTAAATGACAGTGTCGACTTGTTCAAACAAGTCATGCCTGACTATTTGCAAGTACTAGAAAGCAATATGTTTGCTAAAGATAAACAAGGCATTGTATCGGAAGCGCATAAAATCAAAGGTGCCGCTGGCTCGATAGGCCTTGCGCGGATCCAGCGTTTAGCCAATAAAATCCAATCTCCTGAAGTTCCGGCTTGGGCCGATAACGTAGAAGATTGGATTTATCAATTAAGTCATGATTACCCGGAAGATCTAAAACTGTTAGATAAAGTGATAGCTGAACACCTAGAGCAACCGAAAATTTAGCTTAGATTGACCAATAGCAGGATCATCAACGGACAAAATAGGCTCAGAATAAAACCACTGGCGATGGCGACTGGCACCAGCTGGTTGCCTCCTGCTCGTTGTAACATCGGTAATGAGAAATCCATGGCGGTTGCGCCCGCATAACCAATAGTAGCGGCGGGCGACCGCAGCATTAAGCTGGGGATCAGTAGCAGAGTAATTAACTCGCGGCTTAAATCGGCAAAAAAGACTGTACTGCCAATTAGCGGGCTAGCGGCTTCGGTAAGTAAGGCTCCCGATAAGGAATACCAGCCGAAGCCACTGCTCATGGCTAAGCCTACTGGGTAGGGTAAATCAAATAAGAAGGCGCAGATAAGTCCTGCTGGGATGGAGCTTATAACCATGACCAAAGCAATGATCAATCCACGACGGTTGAGTAATAATTGGCGCACACTGATCCCAGCGCTGCGCAGCTCTATGCCGATGCAAAATATCAGCACGATGAGTGCGTATTCGGCTAACATTCCCTGTGCAGGCAGCCGTTGTTGGTAAAGTAAACCCAAGACTAGGCCTAAAATTAGCAATCCAATCAGTTGTAATGGGTCTTTAAACAAGGCCCACTTGTTAGTACTACGCGCCTGCTGTGGCTCAGCTTTTGGCATGTCTAAAAAACGCTCCACCCAAACCAAAGCCGAGAGGTTAAACAATAACAGCAAGGCGATTAAGCTAAGGCTTTGATAGAGTAATTGCAGGATGTTTTGACCTAGGTTATCCACAAACGCCAAGCCGTAACCCATTAAAAATAGGATTAGATAGAGCATCCAGCTGCTTAATCGGCGAAAAATCGTTAATCCAGAAGGATGTTTTAAGGGAATGGCATAACCAACGATTAATGCACCTAAAATAATTAATAAGCTGCTATACATCTCTGCGTCCTTACTCAAGCGGAGCTGAAATATAGCAGTTAATATGGCGGCTCACCAGTTTCAAATGCCCCTTGTTGGAGGACTATCTATTGGTTTTTGAAGGAGAGCGAAATGGCAAGCTGAGTAGCCCTAGCAAGCGTCGGTTATCTCTAGCCAGAGGCCAGTTAGCTAGGCCAAATTGGATTCCTTGATGACCTTGTTCTGGTTGAGCTCGGTAGCTGTGAAACAGCCGATCCCAACAGGATAAGTTGAAGCCATAGTTACTGTTATGTTCATGATAAAGCTGAGAGTGGTGTACGCGATGCATGTCCGGGGTAACCAGCGCGGTTCTTAAGCAAGTATCCCATCGGCAGGGAAGACGTAGATTGCTATGATTAAACATCGCCATGCCGTTGAGAATGATTTCAAATAGAAATATCGCGAAAAGCGGTGGGCCAAGAATTAGAACTAATGTCAACTTAATCGCCATCGATAAGATGATCTCTATGGGGTGAAAACGCAGACCGAGGCTAACATCGTAGTCGGGATCAACATGGTGAACCCGATGCACTCGCCAGAGTATAGGAACGGCGTGAAATAAACGGTGTTGCCAATAAATGGCTAGGTCAAACAATACCAAACAGATAACTATAGTGAGCCAATTGGGCAGTGCCAGTAGGCTAAGCAAACCCCAATGCTGTTGCTCTACCAACGAACTTAAAGTTAGTGTACTCAAAGGGAATAGCAGTTTCACCGATAGGCTGTTGAGTAGCACTAAACCAAGATTACTCGGCCAGCGCTGACGGCGAGGAATACGCCGAACATGCCTTGGCCAAGTCCATTCTAAAACCATGAAAAGACTTAGCAGCCCAATAAACAGGCCAAGCCGCCATAACTCAAAATATTGCATGGATTCAGTATAGTGAAGCAGCCACAAAGCTCCAAGGCTTAAGCGTATTTACTGAAATCTTAGACAATACCGGCAAATTTCAATTTACGGCTATATTAATATAACGCGTTGCTTTTTGAGTTGAAGCTTATTTTTTTTGATAGCTATAACAATTTGAAGGGGTGGCATAAGCTATTTTAAACAATTGATTTATTATAGCGAAATTCGAGTTAATTGTTGTTTCGAGTACATTTCACACCTATGACCCAGCCTAAGCCAGATCTAAGAATTGTCGATATAAACTCCTTAAAGAAGGGAATGTATGTGGTCGCGATTGCCAGCCAAACCGGCAAGGCTAATGTCGCTAAACCAGGTCGTATCACTAACGACAGTCAGCTTAAGGGATTAAGAGATAAAGGCATAATAAATGTCACCATTGATTGGTCGCAAAGTATTGCGGCTGATCTGCCTGAGCCAGCACCACTGGGGAACCCAGAGGATGTAGCTAAGGTTAAAGCTAAAAGTGCTTCTCAAGAAAGTGATAAACGAGCCGCCAAGCGCTTGTTCAATGAAGCTAAAAATTTACAAAGTAAGTACTTCAATCAGTTGCAACATGGTGAGTCCATTAATTTACAGCCAATGGAGCAGACCGCCGAAGGGCTAATCAACTCCCTGGAAACACAGAGTAATGCCTTGTTATGTTTAGCTAAAATTCGGGCTAAAGATAAATACTTAATGGAGCACTCACTCAACGTTGGTATGTTGTTAGCCTATTTTGGTCGCTTCCTAGGCATGAACAAAAATAAACAAAAACAGCTGCTGATGGGCGGAATGTTACACGACATTGGTAAAATTAATACCCCCGATGAGGTGTTGCATAAACCGGGTAAATTAACCGACGAAGAATTTGTTATTATGCGCCAGCATGTGGTGCATAGTTACCAGATCCTCAAGGCTCAGGAGGGAGTATCAACAACCATGTTGGATATTGCCCGTAATCACCATGAGCGTTTAGATGGTAAGGGTTACCCTAATCGACTCAAGGGTGAACAGCTGTCAGAAATAACTCGTATGGCTAATATTGTAGATTGTTATGATGCGCTTACAGCCGACCGTGTCTATAAGAGTGGCATGTCACCCACTGTCGCTTTTAGAATTCTATTAGCTGGTGTTGATAGCCAGTTTGATAAGATATTAGTAGAAAAATTTATTCGCTGTATGGGGGTATACCCAGTAGGTACCACGGTGAAGTTAAAATCAGGTCGTTTAGGTGTGGTGGTACAGCGTAATTCGGAACAACCGTTAAAGCCGGTGGTTAAGGTAATTTTTAACACCTTAACCAATGCTCATACTGAAGTCAGATTACTCGACTTAAGTAAATACTCTCACGACCTTATCGAAGAGGCGGTATCGGCACGGGATTACGGACTGTCTATCGACAACTTTCTGGTTGACCAGCTCTAGCCTCCCGCGCCTAAGTATTAGTGTTGCATTTTCTTCATCAGCATCACTTTTTTCACTGGCAGGTTGAGCTGTTGCTGGCTGCCGTCGGAGAAATTAAGTTTTAAGCTAAGCTCTTGGCCTTCTTTAAAGGCTTGTTGAAGGTCAAATAACATCAGGTGTAAACCGCCCGGCTTAAGTTCTACAGTTGAATGGGCAGGTACTTCTATTTTCTCTATTTGACGCATTTTCATTACGTCACCATCCATAATCATGGTGTGCAGTTCAACTCGTCCCGCAGCTGGGGTACTGGCTGAGAGCAGACTAATGCTATGCTCTGTGGGGTTGTTTAGTTGCAAAAAAATGGCACTGGTAGGCGCATTGGGCGGAGTGGCTCTGGCGTAAGCGTCGCTTAATTCGAGTGATTTAGCTAAAGAGTAGCTGCTAAATATAAGGCTTATTATTAGTATCAATGCTCGCATAATGGATCCCTATGGTTGGCTTAATAGTTGTTGTATTTTATCGATCACAGGTTGAGGGTCTAAGGTATGAGGCACTTTGGCGAGTAATTCTCCCTTAGGGTTAATGAAATAGAAAAAAGAATTATGGTCCACACTATATTCAAGCTCGGAATTAGGGATCTCCACATATTGATAATAAACCCCTAAGCTTTGGCTTAAGCCAAGTAATTGCCCTTCTTGTGGGCTTAAGCCCACAATATCGGGGTGGAAATAGCCGGCATAGGTCGTGACCATTTCAGCTGTGTCTCGCTTAGGATCAACACTAATAAACAAGCTTTGTAATTGTTCGGCTTGAGAGGCTGGAATTTGTTGTAGCGCTGCGCTTAGCACTGCTAAGGAAGTAGGGCAAACATCGGGACAATGAGTAAAACCAAAGTAAGCGATATATAAGCGCTTATTGTCACTTAGCCCCTGAAAACGCCCATCACTGCTGGTGATTTTAAATAGATTGCTAGGAACGGTGGTGATGACTGCCGACTCAGCCGCTGGCACAGAAGAGTTTGGCGTATCGTTAATCCATTGGAAACTCATAATTCCGGCTACGGCACTCAAGCAGACTACGGCTATCCAGATAAGATACTTCATTGGCTATCAACCTCAAAACTTAGGGCTAGGGGGCGACCGACATCCAGTGATGTAATTTCTGCTCGCCAACGCATCTTTCCAGTATTGCATATGGGCAGTAATAGCTCACTTTGATAACTGCCACTGGTGTTGGGCTGTAAATTAACTTTAACTTCGCCCATATACATGTCTTTACCCTGTAAAATTAGTTGCAGAGGTGGCGGATTTTGCAGGCTGGTGGTTAAGCGCAAGGGCTGAGCTAACATCGCGGGGAGAGAGTCCGAGGGCAGGGTAAGTTGCCACTGCTGCTGTTTAACAAACCAACTACAACGCCCTTGTTGTAGGGCCGAGCAATGCTCGAAACTAATATCCGATGAACTAGCGTGCCAATAACTATAGCCAAAACCCAATCCAAAAGCGCCAGCTATTGTGCCGCAGACAAGTAACATTTTTTTAATTAAAGTAGACAATTATCAGTCCATGATATCGATGCGCCGAGGCGCGGTTAGCGGACAGGGTAATCTACCCTGCTTGCTTTTATCTCTCAAGCCTAAATAATAATAGCGGTAAATACTGAGAACTAATTCCAATTCCTTTGGTCTGCTTATAGAAAGGGGAGGGCCATGCCTAAGCGAGTAACTCGATGGACTGTAGTGCTAGTGCTGAGTACATTTCTCAGCGGCTGTGGCATGCGTTTTGTTTACAATAATCTTGATTGGTTAGCCTATTGGTGGATTGACGATTATGTAGAGTTAACTGAGCAACAACAGCAGCAGTTTGAATCGATGTTACAAGATTGGCTGGCTTGGCACCGTAACCGTCAGTTGCCTATTTATTTGGCGCAATTGCAGCTATTACGGGCGCAGCTTGATGCGGGGATCAGCCCACAACAATTAATGGAACAAGTGGCGGCTTGGCGAGAAAATGTGCGTGTAGTGGCCAGATATGTTCATCGAGATCTAGCCGAACTAGCCCAGAGCGCGTCAGCTCAACAGGTGAATCAGTTTATTAGCCAACTGGCACAACAGCAACAAAGTGATAGTCGCCAGCAAGCCCACCTAGAATACCGCCAACAACATCTTAGCAAGAGTACCGAACGCTGGTTAGAAAGCATAACCGCTCAGCAGCAACAGCTGATAGAGCGAATGGCAGAACGGCTGGTGGACACACGCCCTGATTGGTATGCGGTGCAAAGTCGGTGGCAACAATACCTAGCTTACACTATGAGCCAGCCACGTCAGCAAGCCTATTTGGAGCAGCGTTTTTATGTATTGTTGGTTGAATCCGAGCAACTTTGGCCACCGTCGCTAGCAGCACGCTTTACATCGAACCATCAAATTTGGGCTGAGGGCATGAGTGAGATATTAGCCTTGGCGAATACCAAGCAAAAGCGTCACATGTTAGCGAAGTTAGATGGCTATATAGAAGACGTGAAACTATTGATTGGTGAAGACAGTGTAGCTAAGCCTGTGGTAGTGGCAGGCTTAGCTAAGTAGCCACTTAAGCCGCTACTTTTAGAAGCTGTGGTTGTTGTTTAAACTGCAACGCGCGGCCAACAGGCAAAATGGTGCGGCCATATTCACCATTTATAATTTGCGCCATGGCAAAATAAATCGCCGAAAAACCACAGAAAATTCCTTCAAAACCAGCAATTTCCCCGACTAAAGCACTGCCGGTAAAGTCACGTATAGCTAATAGCGCAAATAATACTGTTAGGCTCGCAAATACTACCTGTTTGGCGGTAGGGTAACGCAGTGAACCAATAAATAAGCAGGTGGTAAATAGTCCCCAAAGGCTTAGGTACCAGCCCATAAAACCATGTGGACTCGCTTCAGCCAAGCCCATTTTGGGCAGCAATAATAAACCGACTAAAGTTAACCAGAAGAAGCCGTATGAAGTAAAGGCCGTGGTACCAAAGGTATCGCCGCGTTTGAAGCACATGATGCCGGCGATGACTTGTGATATTCCACCATAAAAAATGCCCATGGCGAGGATCATGGCATCGATAGGAAAGAAACCGGCATTGTGAATGTTAAGTAAAACCGTGGTCATACCGAAACCCATTAATCCAAGTGGGGCGGGGTTTGCGGTAGTGCTAGTGCTCATAGTGTGTGCTTCCAAAATAAAGGGTAAAGTGACGCGCCTTAAGGGCGATGCATTATCTGGGCGAGACTAGCCTATTGGTGTGATCCAGATCAATCTTATATTTGGTTTTTTAATGGAATTCAGTTGAGTATTTTTCTAAGGTGAATCCTCCATTGAGTTGTTTCATGAAGGGGCCAAATGCCACATTGTATCGTTGAATATTCTGCCGAGCTAAGCCGTCAAATTGATATCACACAGGTTTTGCATCAGCTATTTGATGTGCTTGAACAAAGTGCTGAGTTTGACAGTGAGGCAATTAAATTAAGAGCACAGCCCTTTACGGATGTATTCAGTGGTTTGGCAGACCACAGCTTCATGCATATTCGGTTACATATTTTATCTGGGCGTAGTCCGCAACAGAAACTGGCGCTGACTAGCGCCATGGTTGAAGGTTTGTCGGCACAGTTACCGATGGTGAAGAGTTTGAGCGCTGAAGTGGTCGATATTCAACGCGAGAGCTACGCTAAGCGGCTGACTTAGTTGCCGCTAGTTAAGTTAAACTTGTCTAATAGGGTTAGGCGGGTAAGGGCTAGCTGGGTTGGCCCCTGTGGCTGGTGAATCAAGCGTAAACAACCAATTTCGCAGAACAATAAATCCTCAGCCACTGGGTAGAGCTGAAAACTCAGTTCCTTATCTTGTAAATCTTTACATAATAAACGCAGCCCTTGTTGTGGATGCAGCTCAATGGTCACGTAGTCTTGTTGGTTGCCGTAGTCTCCAATAAATAACTCGGGGTTGAGCCGTGGGTCGGCTGGGCGTTGGGCTTTGTCGTTGTTTTGCTCTAACAGCCAGCTCCAAAAACACTGGCTAGCATATACATCATCCCAAATGTTGTGAGCGTGCTGGGGATACCACGAAGTATGTAATGGTACTTGGCGGGGTAACAGGCTAAGTTTGTCAGCCAATTCAATCGAGAACTCGGCCGGAATCACATCGTCTTTAAGGCCATGAGCCAAGTGGATCGGTAAGTCATTGAGTCGCAGGTATAACTCATCACAGATAGGACGTGCTGGTAGTTTTAACGACCAAGGCGCTAGGCGGTTAGGGTCGCCAGCAGCAAGTACGCTTAGCGCGGCAAAGCGTTCTGGCTGAGCTAAGGCAAGGTTCACCACGCCAAATCCTCCCATGCTTAAGCCGGTTAAATAGATACGCTGAGGATCAATATTAAACTGATGTTCAAGTTCGTCTAATAAGCTAATTAACTCATTAACCGCCCAAGCACTGCGGCCTGCTGGAATATGTGGGCTAATACAAATGGCGTCTAGGTGGGCCTGTTGCAGGAAGGCATTAGGGCCAAAATTGAGCAGTTGTTTGATGTCACCGCCAATTTCTCCACGTCCATGTAAAAACAATACTAAGGGATAAGCGTGGTTGTTATCTAGCGATTGAGGTTGACTAATAAGATAGTGATAAGAAGGACACTGTTGATGCTGATGTTGCTGAACAGAGATGGAATGAGAAAGCGCTGTGTTCACGTTAAGCTCCTTTAACTAAACCCTAACGTGAACCATGATAGCGACTAAAAGCGATTAAAAATAGAGACGTACTACCGATTCCACAACACAAGCTGGGCGACGGCAGCCCTCGATTTCCACGGTAATTTCTTTTACTAGCTCTAAACCGCGTTTAATCGGATTGACTTTAGTTAAGCGGGTACGAGCGCGGATCCGGTTATTCACTTTAACTGGATAGGGAAAACGCACTTGGTTAATACCGTAGTTCACCATCATTTTTGCTGAAGGATATTGTGGCTTATCCGGATCAACACTTTCGGTGAGTGCAGGTAATAAAGACAGGGTTAAAAAGCCGTGGGCAATAGTGGTTTTGAACGGCGATTCTTCCGCAGCACGTTCAGGATCGGTATGTAACCATTGATGATCTTTGGTCACGTCGGCAAATTGATTGATTCGCTCTTGAGTGACGGTGAGCCAGTCACCAATGTGAATTTCTTCGCCTAATTGCATCGATAACTCCTCCAATAACGCTTCGGCTTTGGGGTGTAATTCAATGGTCTCTTTGGCGTTGGCTGGTTGCTCTGCGGCATTACTGAGTTGATGTTCTTTCACCCAGCTGACTAATTGATGGTGGTGAGCTTTATTAAGAAATTCGAGCCAATAATCACGAATAGCCGGAGATAGCCAATCTTTTAACTCAAATGGGTTCTGAGCCAGCATTTCTCTCTTTTTCTTAATAAAATCAACTACCTTCATATGCTCTCTCTAATTTACTAGGCTCTCGAATGGGCCTATTCTAAAATAATCGCTAAGTCAGTCAAATAATTCCTAAAACTAAAGCCAGATCACAGTAAACAAATCTACTCTCTAAGAGCTTATTCCGTCGGCTAGGGAAATATACTGTGCTGAGTTTAGCGTAGCCACACTTGTAAATCTCGAACGATACGGTTGCCACTAAACTGCGGGTGGGGGTCTTCAATAGGGTCTAAGCCGAAGTAATTGCGTTGTTCTTCGGGCAGTGCATGATAACTTCCCCATACCTGATAAAGCCAAGCTTCAGCGTCCCACTGTAATTGATTTTGTTGATAATAGTCTAGCGCGGTTTGTCCAACAGCGTTCTCAATTACCGCCAGTAAGTAGTTTTCAACATCTTGTTTAATTTGTTGTTCTTGCAGCGCAAATAACTCTGTCTCTGAAAGTACCACCGGACGCTCTCGGTCGGTGGGGTTTAGTTTACTCGCTTGCCTTGGCGCTAATTGGCTAACTAACAGCAGTAAATCATGCTCATGTTGAGTATTGTGAATATCGACGCTGGCGGGAGAAATTAGTGCTGCTGCCTGATTGAATAGGCTTGGAACATCCAGTTGTTGGCTAGGGTCATTGGCTTTAAACTCCGGATGCTGAGCATGAAATAATTGCAGCCCTTTGAGTAGCCGTGATTTACCTCGTAGCTCACGAAAGCGCCCAAGTAGGGTTAACAGGCGCGTTTGTACCACCGCTAGTTCTTGGGTGCAGTCATGCACCGCTTGACTCAGATTAAGTACCAATATCCGGCGCAGTTCACGAATGTCTCCGGCGATTTGACTCAAGGTATCGAAGTTAAGCAAGGCGAGGCTATTTAATAGTTCGCTCACCTGTTGCTGGGCGAGTTCGTTTTCACGGATCTTGGCACTTAGGCTGGGTACGTAACCAAATTCGTTATTAATTCGTCCCCACAAGACTCGCGAACTATGGCGTAGACTTTCGGTGAGGCTGTAGCTGTGCTCACTTAAGTCATTTAAATAGACTTCGGCGGCGGCCAAGTCGCCGATGTGTAAGGCTTCCTTATAGTGCGCCGCCAAGGTTTTAATGGTGTCGAGGCGAGAGCCCACATTGGCGTCAATTTGGCGGTTGCGGGTATCACTCAAGGCTTCTTCTAGCAGTCCGCGCAGATGCGAACTCAAATGCAGGCCTTCATCCGCCGCTGGGCGCCATATCACTCCAGCTTTAAGCAGGCTGTCAATTTGTTTGCTGCTCAGTTGGCTTTCATCCAAGCTGCCGCTAAGGTAGCCGTGCATCAGGCTTTCGCCGTGGCGAGCCAATAATTTAAAAAGTTTTAAGCCCGCCTGTTGCAAATGTTGGTTCACAGTAGCGACTCCTGCTGACCAATCGCGTCGATAGCTTGTTGCTCTAGGTTTAGTCCTTCCGCTTCGTCGATGAAGCTAATTACTTCGAAAATGTAATCAACTTTGGCAGTGGCAATATAGATTTGTTTTTCTTGGTTGGGACGCACCAAGTAGCCTTGTTCACATAAACGTTTAAAAATTTGTTTAAGTTGGCCGTCCACTTGGCTGCTGGTGGAACCAAACAGTTTATATTGGGCAATTTTGGCTAATTGCTCGCGTAGTGCGGGGGTGTCTTCCACTACGGTTTGCAATTCACTTAAACGCAGCGCCGAGCCTGCGCTAATTGGGCTGTCTTGGCCTTGGGCTTCTTGGCTGAGGATCAGCCATTCGCTCAGTGGTAACAGGTTAGCGGCAATATCGTTAAACTGTTGGCTAAGCACTTTGTGTTCGGCATCGCCTAGTTGGCGATAGGCACAGAAGTAGACTTCGCCTTCACAGGCACTGGCCAAACGACGGTTGAGCACGTGTAAATGGCTGTCGATGCGCTCTCGGTTACTGCTGTCACTAAGAAAATGAAAGCCGTCTTCATCGCTGATTTGACAGATAAATTGGCCACTTAGTAGGGCTTCTAATAGGCGGCCAGTTTCACTCATGCCGGTGGCACTAGGCATACTCATGATTGACTCTCCACGCTTGATTGGATTTGTGCTGCTTTAGCTGCCTTAAGTTTTTCTTGTAAGGGATTCAGCCGTGGCTGCACCACTTGTAGTTGGCGCTTATCGCGATTAATGATGTAGCGATGAGTAAACAGATCCAAGACTTCTGATTCCGGATTAGGGAAGGCGCCTAAAATGCGAATTTGGTTATGGTCGCAGGCATCAAAAATTTTCTTCACATTACTTTGGTGCAAGGTACCTAACTCATCGATGGGCCAGTGGATGTAGGTGTCGGCATTACCTCGCAGTAACCGAGTAAAGGCTAATAGGAACTTACATAAAATAAGGTAGGCCATACCATGGCTACTGGATTCATTAAGCTGACGGTCGGTACGGATCAACAAGTCGCTGTTGCCTTCTCGTAGACTTAGTTCAATCATCAATAGTCTTGATACCCCTTCTTTTAGCGCGCTGCGACCAATAATGTCTAGAGCGATACGCATACTGTTGGCGTATTCTTCGTCAGGCAATTGGCTAAAACCTTGTTGTTGCCACTGTTGGAAATTGTCGACAAATAGTTTGAGTTCATCCCAAAATTCCAGTTCGCTGATTTTCGAGCGAATCCTTACTGCTGAATCAGAAACGCCATCGAGACTTAAATCTTCACCAATTTCACGAGTAATACGACGGCTTTGGCTGAGAATACGTTGATCGATGTCGCTAAGGTTTTGGTAGAAACTACAAATGCTCATGCCAAGGTTACGCCCGTGGTCAATTAAACCTTGCACCTTTTGTGGCACCAAACCGTTAAGCAACTCAGCCAAATGCGGCACGAGATCGCGATAGGCGATGCTGGTTTCGCCTTCATCATTGGTTTGCCGACAGGCGCTGCGTGAGCGCTCCCAAGTTTCGCTTAAATCTGAACCGGCTTGCTGGGCTAGTAGGCTGTCGAAGTGACGCACCGAGTCGTTAACTTGTTCCAGTTGTTGGTTGCGCTGCTGGATCTGTTGTTCTGCTTCTCGGCTACGCTCGGCTGGGCTGCCCTGTGCTAGTTCGGGCTTACTGACTGGTTGCGACGGTAATGCTAATTGTTTAATTTTGCGTAATAGGTTTTGGCACTGAGCATATTGCTGTTCTAGCTGCTCAAGTTGTTGCTTATGTTTGCTTAATTGGGCTTGTAGATTATCCCGTTGCTGCTGATAGTGGGCTAATTGCTGACTCAACGCTTGCTTGGCTTCGCCTTGTTGTTGGCGGGCTGTCACCAAAGCCTGATTAAGTTTAGGCTTTTGAGTTAACCAGACTTGCTGATGCCAGATTTTATATTCGCTAACCTCGTCTCGATATTGCTCAGTATCTTGAATGTCTTGATTGAGCTGGCGCTTTTGTTTTGCTAGGTCAACAATCAACTGATCATCTAAGCCCTGTGCTTGTAGTTCACCTCGGTACCATTGTTCCGATTGTTTTAAGGCTTGCTTGGCTTGAGCTTGACGTTGGCTGATGGCATCTTGGGCCTGGCTGAGCTGCACCTCCAACGAATCAATTTTTTCTTCCCACCAGGCTAAGGTTTCTAATTTGGCTTCTTGATGCTGCTCTTTTAACTCTTCTACATATTGTTGATGTTGAGCCAGTGCTTTGTTGAGGTAGTCTTGCAGCTTGTGTTGACTGTCACGAGATTCCTGTTGACGTTGTTTTAGAGCCTGTGAAAATTGTTCCTTAAGTAGCTGCTTTTCTTCTTGTAAGCGCTGGTATTTATCGTCGCAGTTATGCAGCGCGGCGGTGGCTTCGGCTAAGGCTAAATCTTGCTGTTGAACACTTTGATTGGCGCTGTCGAGTTCTTGTTCTGCTTGTTGGTGCTGTTTTTGTGCCTTAAGTTGAGCCTGTTGTACCTGTTCTAGTTGTTGCTGAATTTGTTGCTCGCTGGCGGCACATTCTGGCGCTTCAATCGCTTTCAGATCGACTACTAAACCAAATATACTCTGCTGTTGCTCTTCGGCATGCGGTTTTAAATCACAGCGCTCTAACAACTCTGGATTTATTAGTTTACCAATGCTTTGCTCCCATTGTGGATGCTCTTGGCGTAAGTGGGCTAAGAGGCTGCCATTGGCGGGATGTAAACGTTGTTGCAAGGTGTCTAGTTGTTGGAGTAGCTGGTTACATTGTTGACTGGCTTTTACCAGTTGTTGATCTGCCTGTTGTCGCTGTAGTTTGAACTGTTGAAGTTGTTCACTGTGTTGGCGAACTTGGGCTGACAATAGCTTACGTTGCTGAGAGGCTTCATCAAGGCGGTTATCCATGATATTGAGCTGACGGCTTTCTTCCTCGTTATAACCCATTTGTTGGGTGCGAGCTTCATGTTGTGCCAACTCCAACTGGGTTTTATGTTGCTGTCGTTGGAAGCTTTGTTCAAGCTGACTAATTTGTGCTTGCTGCTGCTGTTGTTCACTACTGAGCTGAGCTTGTTGCTGTTGTTTTTCTTGGTTCAACTGCTGTTGGAGCTGATCTTTGTTGTTATGTAGTTTGTTTAGCGCGCGATTTAACTGCTCATTAATATCGCTTTTTCGTTGGTTGAAGTGCGCTTCGATGTCGCTATGTTGCTCAGTCAATAGCTGGTGGCGTTCGGTCACTTCGCGTAGTAGCTCGCGCCATTGTGGCAACTTTTCCAAGGCGCTTAATGCATGTTCGATATTTTTATCTTGCCAGGCTTGATATTCATCTTCGATCTGGTTGAGTTGCTGATCGAAGTGCTTTACATCGGCATTGGCTGCCGACAGCGTTTGATTGAGCTGTTCACGTTGGTTTTGCCATTGCTGTTCTAGCGCGTTGAGATCTTGTTTGAGTTGATTGATCTGCCGTTGGCCTGCTTGAGTTTGGCTGTAGAGCTCGCTTTCATCATCTTTAAGTTGTTGCTCTAGTAGACGCAGTTGCGCTTCACTATTAAGCAGTTGATGGTGAATTTGTTCTAATTTGACAAACTTGGGGCGAATCGCCTCGAATTGTTGAATCAATCGAGTCTCTTGGATCCACGCCTGCGCCTTGTTAGCATCTACCCACGTGGGTTTTAGGGTCACGCCGTCTTCTTCCATGATTGCCGCAATCATCGACTTGATGGTTTCCATCTTGCCTTCTTTTGAATGCACCGCTTTGGCCAGTTTTTCAAGATGGCGTAAGGCATGCTTGGGATCGCACATGGAAAACTGACGCGCATAGCCCTTTAGAGCAGCGTCGCCGCTGTTTTGTAAACTGCGGTCGTTTTGAATAATGGCGCGATATTCACGGGTATTGAGAAATTTAGTCGTTGCTAGTGCTTGGCCCTGATAAAGCTGTTTTTTCAGCTTTTGCCCTAGTTTGGCGGGGCTTAAAAACCAAGTGCCTTGCTCATCTTGTTTTTCGATGAAATCTTCTAGCTCAAAGGGTTTGCCAATGAAGCGGTATTTGACACCCTGTTCTTCACGACCTGAGGACAATACCACCTGGGCCTGTTGGCCATTATACTGTTGGTATTCAAAGATGATGTAGCTGGCTTCTCGCGGCAAATACCAGCGCTCGAAACTGTCGCGAGTACTGGGCACCACTCGGCTTGGATATTCGCCATAAAAAACCGGAATCAAGCGTTGTAGGGTGGTTTTACCCGAGGCATTGGTGCCGCATATATTACTATGTTGGTCGAGTTTAAGTTCTACTACACCGCTGAGGTGGGTGTCGATCAAGATGATCCGCAATAAGCCAGACAAAGTGCATCCTTTTTAAATAAGCTAGTTCGTTTCTTGCTTGCAGGGCAAGAGGGCTGCGATTAGGCAGGCCAATACTCCAGTGTACCCAAGAACGGTCGATCAGCGAAGTCTTGTGAGTCGCGTTTGCTTAAAATTTGTTAGTTAAGTTGGGCTTAGTTTGTGACACTGGCTTAGACTAGCTTGATTGGTTAGCTATTGAACTTGTGCTGCTGTTGTGAAATACTCCTGCGCCCTTGGGTTCTCTCACCCCCAATTAACAAAAAGATAGGTCATAGTAAAATGTGGTTTTTACAATTAAATGAGGCCGAGCGCCGCGGCGTGCTAATTCTTGCCTCCTTTCATATTATCGCTATCACTGCGAGTAATTATTTAGTTCAACTCCCCTTTATCTTGTTTGGTTTTCATACCACTTGGGGGGCGTTTACCTTTCCGTTTATTTTCTTGGCCACCGACTTAACGGTACGCTTATTTGGCGCCAGCCGTGCTAGAAAGATCATATTTTTAGCGATGTTCCCCGCTTTAGCGGTGAGTTACTTGGTATCGGTAGTCTTTTATCAAGGCGCTTATCAAGGCTTGTCGGGCTTACTAGCTTGGAATGGCTTTGTGGCGCGGATTGCTATGGCCAGCTTCTTGGCTTATACCGTGGGGCAATTGTTGGATGTAAAGGTTTTTGACCGTTTACGTCGATTAAAAACATGGTGGGTTGCTCCAGCTTGTTCCAGCGTATTTGGTAACTTGGTTGATACCTTTTTATTTTTTGCGGTGGCATTCTTCGCTAGTAGTGATGCCTTTATGGCGGAGCATTGGGTGGAAATAGCTTGGGTCGATTATGGCTTTAAGTTGGCGGTTAATTTGGCCTTATTTGTGCCGCTTTATGGTATGTTGCTACACTTCCTACAAAGTCGTCTTCACTCACAAAAAGCGTTAGCTTAAATCCGTGAAACTCGCCAGTGCCACTGGCGAGTTTTGCCATTGTCTAATTACTGCTTTGCTGTTGTTTTCTTTTTTGTGCTTCCTGTTGCAACATTTCTTGCAGTTTTTCATGGTGTCCTTTGGCTACCATGGCGCTGGCAATCGCCGTTTCTTGCACCAAAGTAGCGTTTAGCGCCTGACTTTTCTTACCTACTGGGGTTTTGTAGAAGGCTACCAATTGGCTTAGCTCTTCATCCGTGAAATGCTTTTGATAGACCTCGGCAATTTTAGGTTTGATTTCATCCCAGGTAAGGTAGTTGTTTGCCCATTGATTTAATATTTCTTGGTAGTCGGCTAGAGGCGGGTTATTACGAATCAATGCGCTATTAAGGTTGTGCCGAATAATTTTCATTTGCTGTTCGCTATCATTCAGCGCGAGCAGTTCATTGATGGGGCTGGCTTGTAGTGTACAGGTGGCAAACAGTAGGGCGGCGGCAAGTAGCTTTTTCATAGCGTCATCCTTGAAGTAGTGTCAAGCTGCGATTTTAAACAGCGAGTGATTTTTCTTGTTAGCCTACACCTTCTATAACGATGGTGAAAGGATCGTTATGGTTGATCTGTTTAAGCTTAGTTAAAATAGTGCTTTGATTAATCTCCAATAAGTGAGTAATAGTTAGATGGCTAAAGCAAAACCTCAGGTAAAACTACATAGCTATGGAATATATAATTATTGGGATAGTGATGCCAAGGCCTTGCCACAGATCCGCGAATTTACCACTCAAGTCGAAGCAGAGCTGGAGGTGGAATTTGGTTTAATCGTGAATATTAAAAAAGCTAAGGGTTTGCAGTTGCACTATTGCATCTATCATCCCGATATTCCTGATGAAGATGGGCAAATAATGGCACCATTTACTGGCGATGAATATGTGCGCAGTAACGATTGGGATTTTTATCTTGGTGATACCATTTGGGCACCGGTGAGTAATAAGTTGGGAGTATGGCGCATGACAATAGAGCTGGCTGGCCAGCTGGTGGCCGATAAATCTTTTGAGTTGTATCAGCAACAGGCCGGTGACGCCGCTGATTTTTTCAATCCTAGGCGTAAGGCTAAAGTTAAGCTTCGTTAACTTCTTATGTGTAGGTTAGATAGTTGTTTGCCCTTAGGAGGCTACTAATTCCGAATCTCGTCTAGATAGGCTTGTAACTGCTTCCTTTCTTCATATTCGTCTATTCGACGGCGAGCACGTGCCTTGTCTTTTTGGGTTTTATGGCTTTTGGCTTTGGCCGTGAAATCTTGTTCTTCCCATTCATCGAAATCATCAAAATGTGAGCGTTTCATGTTAATCCCTAGTTTTAGCTTAGTTAGCGGTTGTCTAGGCTTAGCTGCTATAGCGCTTAGCCTTGCTGTAAAATAGGTTACAAAATATAGCGAGATAAAATGAAAGCTTTATGACGAAAGAAACAATGAAGTTATATTTAATTTAACAAGCAGGCAACACTAAACGGATGAAGCGCTTGTCTGGGGTTTTGATATTTAGCTATATTAGATTGGACTATGTTTTTATTTATTGGCGTTAACTTAGCTATATGTGCTTTGATTCTTCTATTCTTTAGAACGTTTGGCAAAATTAATTTCAATTTTATTCGTCGTTTCGATCCGTCACACTAGTCAAACTAGTACTCTGCTGGATCTGGTCAAAGGAGAAAAGATGGGGATTCGTAATACCGAACACGCTTACGGTTGGCTAACAATTGTTTTACATTGGTTGGTTGCCTTATGTGTTTTTGGTTTGTTTGGATTAGGTTTGTTTATGGTAGATTTAAGTTACTATTCAAGCTGGTATCAGACTGCACCTAACATTCATAAAAGCGTCGGTATTTTATTGTTATTTACCATGCTGTTTCGTTTGTTTTGGCGTGTAATTAACCCTAAAACAGCCAGTCCTTCAAATCATAAAGCGTGGGAGAAGACCGGAGCTAAAATAGGCCATTTGTTGCTGTATGTGGTGCTGTTTTTTTTGATGATTTCGGGTTACCTCATATCAACTGCTGATGGGCGAGCTATCAGTGTATTTGGTTGGTTTGATATTCCTGCCTCCATTACACATATTCAGCAACAAGAAGAAGTCGCTGGAGACATCCACGCTTTTCTTGCTTGGAGTTTAATGGTGTTAGTAGCTGGGCATGCCCTAGCTGCTCTAAAGCATCATTTTATCGATAAAGACAGCACTTTAGTGCGCATGTTGAAACCAACTAAATAAAGGGAACGATTATGAAAACACAACTTAAAGCCGCATTATTGTTAGCCAGCACTGTGGCGATCGCCCTGCCAGCTAGCGCTGCCGATTACACCATTGATACGCGGGGGGCTCATGCCTCTATCAATTTCAAAGTAAACCACTTGGGCTATAGTTTCGTGGTAGGCCGTTTTGACAGTTTTAGTGGGGACTTTAGCTATGACCAAGCAAGCCCAGAGGCTACAACTGTTGCCGTTAAAATTGACACCTCATCAGTGAATTCTAATCACGCCGAGCGTGATAAGCATATTCGTAGTGAAGACTTTTTAGCGGTTGATCAATACCCAGAGGCGAGTTTTAACAGTACCAAATATGAAGCAAGTAGCGAAGATAGTGGCACTCTTTACGGCAAGCTAACCTTACGTGGTGTGACTAAAGATATCGCTATTGACGTAAATAAAGTGGGTGAAGGTAAAGACCCATGGGGTGGATACCGTGCTGGTTTTGTTGGTACCACTGATTTAGCAATGAAGGATTTTGGTATTCCAATGAACCTTGGGCCTCAATCGACCACGGTAGCCATGGAATTGGTTATTGAAGGCATAAAAAAATAGTTTTTTAAAGCTGCCTTTGGGCAGCTTTTTCCTTTCTCAAGTGTAATTTTCTAGTCCAATACTGGATTAGTTTTGCTGATATTCTCTATGTAGCACTTCAGCATTTTATAGTTATCCCATTGTGTTTAAAAATTAATCACCCTTTGAAAGTGTTTTCATGGTGATGAAGGCGCTAATTTGTTGATCAAGCTATCAATTTAGATATAAATGACTGATTGTCGATGAAACTTTGATTTGCTTACTAGCTATTCATTTGGTGAAATATTACCCTTGTTGAGCTACTACATTTCAAAGCTTTCAAGGCTTTGATAGTTTTATGGTTTATGTAAACACAGGGAGTGTTGGTTTGGCTATTAGTATAATAGTTTGCTTGGTTGTCTTAGCGGTATTAGGGTTTAGACTTCGGCATATTCATTATACCTTTGTTTGTGAACTACGTTCAGGCAAGGTAAACGTCATTAAAGGGCATGTTCCCAGCTCTTTTGTTCATGACTGTCGCCAGATGATGCGTGGCCGAAAAGTGGTAGGTTTAGTAAAGGGAATTCAACGTAATGGTAGTATGCATTTGCATTTTTCTCGCTCCATTACACAAGCAGACCAAATTTATTTGGAAAAGAAGTTTCCGCATAAGCTATATAGCTCGGATGCTTCAGATATAAACGGTAGTGTTACGCTAGACTAATTTTTACAATAGTGAAAAAGCCCGGTTATCACCGGGCTTTTTTATTGGCGCAAGCCTTGCTCCGATTAAGCCGCAAATAGCTAGTTGCGCGTATCAAGTTATTCATTCCTTGGCAAAAATAACTATAGCTTTGGCTAAAATAGTGCGTCTTTAGTTGGAACTGGCTTATAGTATGGCTACTAAGGATGGTTAATTAAGATTGGTATTGTGAATAATCTAACAAGAAAGAGTATCTGTCATGTCGTTAGTAGCCTACTGGTGGGGGGGGCTGAACGTTTTGTGATCGATTTGTGCGTGGAGCAACGTGCTCAAGGAATGCAGCCTGAAATTATGTCTTTTGGTGAGCTGGATGACCCACTGGTTGCCGTTGCTACTGCTTTAGCTATTAAGGTGAGGGTGATTAAGGGCGTTAAGGGCTTAATGCAGTTTCGTTTATGGCGCGCCTTTCAGGGTTACTCGATTATTCATTTTCACTCTCCTGCGGCACTAAAGGTGGCTTTGCCGATATTGCCCTTTTGTTTGGATAGGAAAATCGTTTATACCCGTCATGGTGCCGATCCTTTAGCCAGTCTCTCTTGGCGTAGAGTGCATCAATTTGCACGCCGTTATGTCGACAATATCTGTTTTGTTTCATTGGAAGGGCAACAGGTATTTCATCAGCAGCATGGTTGGGAGCATGTGGCATCTGCGGTGATTGATAATGGGATAGCCATGCCCAAACAGCAGGAGATAGTACCACATCCTCAAGATGGCCGTTTGAGAATAGGCTCGGTAGGAAGAATGGTCGCTTTGAAGCATCAAATTAGCCTATTAAAGGCACTGGCTTTATTGCCAAGCGATTTGCAAAAAAAAATTGAAGTCCATTTTTTTGGCAGCGGTGAGCAATTACCGTTATTGCAGCAGTTTACTCAGCAACACTTGCAGCAAAGTGAAGTGGTATTTCATGGTTTAGTGAGTGAGCGGGCCGAAATATACAATCGTTTTGAGTTATTGGTGGTTACGTCGGAAACCGAAGGTATGTCTTTAGCCATTATGGAGGCGATGGCCTACAAGCGGGCTGTGGCGGCCACCAAGGTCGGGGGAAATCCACTCTTGGTAGAGCCGGAACAAACCGGATACTTATTTGATTATGATGACAGCCAAGCCTTGGCCGAGTTGCTAGAACAAGCCTTGGCTAATCCTGAGCAAGTGATTGCTTTGGGGGAGCGGGGGCGCCAACGCATATTAACCCGGTTTTCACTGCAGAGAACTCTGCAGCAATATCAAACGATTTATGCCGCACACGGGACTAGTCTTTAATTGTGAGGTTGTTTACTAGGGCTTTGTTGTTTGCCTGTTTGCTGCCATTGCGCTGGTACTGTCTGCCGCCGTGGCTTATTTAAGGCTCGTTTCAGACGCTGAATGAGCCATAATAAGAATATCGCCATGGCTAGCAAGGACAAGGCGATGGCGATGTTCTCTTGGTGAGTGGTATTGGTGATGTTGGTGGTCGCCTGAGCAGACCAAATAGAGCTAAATGAAATAACTAAGCCGATGATGAATAATTTCATGAGAGTTACTCAGAATCAAATGAGAATGATTACCATTTGATTCTAGGCTTTTGTTAGATTTATACAAGTGCTTTATACCATAGATTACATTTCGCGATGCATGACCTCGAACATGCGCTTGGCTTCGGTGATAACTAAATCACGTAAGGGATTAGAGGGAGTGTCATTACGCCAGACAAATGACAGGGAGCGCTCAATACTTAACTCCGGCACATTTAGCCTAACTAACTCCCCCATCTCCAATGCTTTTAATACATCCAAATAGGGTAAGCAGCTAAGATAGTGGTTGTTGGCAACTAGTGAGCGCAGTACCGGAATGTGTTCGTACTCACGGTGTACTTTTAGTGATTCAATGGTGCCCTGAATAGCACTGTCAAACACCCTTCGAGTACCGGCTCCCTGCTCTCGCAGTACCCAGCTGGCTTGTTCAAGTTGTGCAATGCTGACTCGGTCCAGCTTTGCATAAGGGTGATGAGCGGCTGCCACTATCACTAGGTGGTCATTACACCAAACTTGATGGGCGATGCGGTCATCATCACAGCGACCTTCAATCACTCCCAATTGGTAGTCATAATTAATTAAGCCATTAATAACTTCTGCAGTATTCTCCACAGAAAAGCTCACTCGTAACTGAGGGAAGTTACTATCAATAGAACTGATAAGGTCAGGAATGAGGTGTTCTGCGGCGGTTTGGCTAGCGCATAATTGTAATTCACCACTGACGAGATGTTGCTCGGCAAAGCCTTCTTCAATTTGCATAGCATCCAATAACAATTGCTTTGCCTTGGGGCGCAGCCAAAGCCCCCACTGACTAAGCACCATGCGCTTTCCCCGTCGATCGAATAAGGGTTTTCCAAGCAGTTTTTCAAGCTGGGCTAAAGACATGCTAGCTGCCGATTGAGTGAGTGCTAAATGCTCTGCTGCAGCGCTAACACTACCATGGGTGGCAACGGCTTCAAATACCGTTAATTGTTTTAGTGAATAACGCATCTATCTCTCCTGGAGGACTCGGTAAGCGAGCTAAAGTACTGCTTGAAATAGTAGTAAAGGTCGCTATCAATTGTATTGATATGGCTCATAAAAATTATGCGCTTACCAGTGAAAATTATTCTAGATAAAGTAATAGCACGATTATTTTTTAGCGACTTAAGTTGCTTGCTATTACAGGTTTTAAAGTAAATGAATCACCTTGACGTAGAGCACTTCTCAGCGCCAAAGATGCTTAATGGAGGCACTAAAACAGAGTCGCCCTTAGCGGCCCTTAGCCCCGAGCAAATGACTCAGTATGCCGAGCAGTATGCATATAAAAAAGCAACTAATACTACAGCTAAAACAGTGAGTTTGGCCATTAGTGCCGGGGTTTTTATTGGCCTTGCTTTTATTTTCTATATCACCGTAACCACAGGTTCGATGGCTGTTGGTTGGGGAATTAATCGACTATTTGGCGGACTAGCCTTTAGCTTAGGGCTAGTACTACTGGTGGTTTGTGGTGGCGAGTTGTTCACCAGTAGTGTGTTGTCGATTATTCCCCGTGCCAGCGGTCAACTTAATACCCGCTCCATGGTGGCCAATTGGAGTAAGGTGTACTTAGGTAACTTCATTGGTGCCTTGCTGTTAGTTGGCGTAGTTAGTGGTGCCAAGTTGTACCAGTTAGACCACGGCCAATGGGGCCTTAACGCTATGTCGATCGCGCAACATAAGCTAGAGCACAGCTTCATTCAAGCTGTATTGTTGGGCTTGCTTTGTAACTTATTAGTGTGCTTAGCCGTATGGATGACCTTTAGCGCTAAAACCAGTGCCGCTAAGGCCGGCTTAGTGATACTGCCAGTAGCGATGTTTGTTAGCACTGGATTTGAACACGTGGTCGCCAACATGTTCATGGTGCCTTTAGGTATCGCGATTAAAAGCTGGGCTGAGCCTGCATTTTGGACGCAAATAGGCCTTAGCGAAACCACTTTCGAACATCTCACTTGGGCGAATTTTGCTCGCCACAATCTACTTCCTGTCACCATTGGCAACATCCTTGGAGGAGCGTTAGTGGTGGGGCTGGGTTATTGGTCGGTATATAGCCGTAAACCCGTCGGCCAACAAGCAGCTAACAATTTATCCGTTTTATCAAATCAATCTTATGGTCCTGTTGGAGAACCTTCTATGCAAAACCTTAAAACTCTCACTGTCGCTGACGTAATGAGTTCAGCTGACAATGCGCTTAGTCCTGATATGACCATTGCCAGTGCATGTGACGCTTTATTGGCTCAAGAATTGTCTGGTGCCGTTGTGGTTAATGAACAAAATGAATTAGTTGGATTTATTTCTGAACTAGAAATTTTACGCAAGCTGTGGCTGGAAGATTACAGCAAACCCAATACCACTAATGTAGCAAGCATCATGCAAAAGGACATCATGACCGTGGCACCAAATCATAATTTATTAAAACTGGCTGAATACATGAGTGTTGACGTAACTCAAGTTTACCCAGTATCAGATTCTGGCATGTTATTAAGCTCTACTCATCAACCACTAGAAGAGCGTTTACGTAACAGCAGCGTTTACCGTCCAAAAATATTCCCAGTGGTGGATAACGGCAAATTGGTAGGGGTGGTAACTCGTCATCAAGTGCTTAAAGCGCTACGTCCAGCCCTAGGTGCGCCCGTTAAGTTAAACCAGGCTGCTGAAATCGAAGCTATCGCTGAGTCTTCAGTCGCTTAGGGAAGTAGCTGTCCTTGTTTTAAATAATCCAAAGCTTGTTGGCTAGTTGAGGCGGTAGCAGGGAATGCTGTCGCCTTTTTTAATGCTTGATAAGCGTCGTTATAACGCTGTAATCTCAAATAAAGTAAACCTTGCTGCAAGTGATTCTCTGCCTGACTGGCGTCATCTAGACGGTTGGCTTGCTGATAGCTGGCAATACTTTCATCTAACTCTCCCAGTTGTGTTTGGGCGTAAGCCAATAGCTGGTAATTGTTGGCATTTTGATGTTGTTTTAGGTTGTGTTTAAAACACTCAATGGCGCGGATATACTCTTTGGCGCTTAACCAAAGTTGGCATAAGTCTTGTTCAGCTTGACCGCTAAGCTGGTCTTTCGGGAAACCTTCACTGAGCAATTGTGCAGCCTGATAGGGCTGTCCCTGTTGTCGCATTAACTGACTCAGTAACTGATAATGTTTGGCTTGCTTGAACAAACCTAAGTGATGGGCTTGCTCTAAGTAGGCTTGGGCTTGTTTTGGCTGGTTTTGTTGTAGGTACAGCTGGCTGAGCTGCCACCATGACGAGATTTTTTTAGGTTGAGCCTTAAGGATCTGCTGCTGAGCGTTTATTGCGGCTGGCCAATTTTGTTGCTGGCTGTAGATCACTACCGCTAACTGCCACCATGCTAGCGGCGCGGGGTGCGGTTGGTTTAGTGCATGTTGGATACTTTGTGCTGCGGCTGGCCAAAGCTCGGCTCTCGCTTGGGCTTGGGCAAGCCAATATTCTAACTGGTAGTGGGGGCCTTGAGCTGAATTGGCTTTCCAACGCTGAAAGCTAGTAATGGCTGGTTGCCACTGCTGAGTTTGTAACTGCAGCTGAGCTATCATCAATAAACTTTGTTGTTGTATTGGTTTAGCCAGTTGTTGCAGTTGGTAAGCTTGTTCTAGGCGGTGTAATGCGGTTTGATAGTGCTGTTGACGCAGCTCTACTTGGCTTAAGTAGTACAAGGCGTAGGCCTGTGCGGCTGGCCTTTGCTGCTTAAGGTATTGCTGTTGTAACTGCTCGAAGCGGCTCTGGGCCTGCTGAATTTGGCCGTTGACCAGTAATTTATGGCTTGCTGCCAACTGACGACTCTCTCCTTCTGAGAGTGGTTGAGCAAACGCAGATAAGGTTATAAGAAAGATTGATACTAAAACTAAGTTATTAATCATGATTTAATTTGAACTCAATCTTCTGCTTGCTTATGAAACCTAAGGGGGCCGTTTTCGGGTCGGTTGGAAAGCGCCATTGGCTAACGGTGCGCTTTGCCGCTTGTTCAAATACCCCCTTGGGAGTGGCTTCGATAATACGAATGCTGGACGCGAGTACTTGCCCGTTGGCTTGCACTGTAAATGCAAGGGTGACACTACCTTCTATATTGCGCCGTCGTGCCGCCAAGGGGTATTCGGGAGGATGCCGATAGTGTGGTTGAATGCTTAGCTGTTGTAAGGCGCTTTTGGTAGAGCCTGCTTGCAATGAGGTGTTAATTTGGGCATTCGCCAAGCTTAAGCCATGATTAAACGCGGTATTATCTAATTTAGGCATGCTTAAGTCACGGAGTGTTGTCAGCTGTGCGGGACTCGCTTGTGGCGCCGGCGGCTTGGGCTTAGTGATTATTTTGTTGGTTTGGGCTGCCGCGACTAGTTGAGGCGCTTCAGGAAGGGCCCGTTGGCGAATTTGTAGTTCGCTGGTATGGCTTAATTTGAATAGCTGGATTGGGGCCAAGTCAGGAGCACTGAGCGGGCTTTGTTTGGGTAAACCAGTGAGCTGAGCAAGAGCAATGAACATACCGCTTGCAAGCAGGCCTCCGAGTGGCAGTAACAACAATAATCGTAGCATTAGTGCTGGCTCGTCTCAGTTGCTAGGCGATAATCGACCTGTGCTAGTCGCAGTTGGTCTAGCACTTGTACTAGCTGGCCGGTCGTAGTTTGCCGATCGGCTTGCAATAGCACCAGTAGTTCTGGTTGCTGATGTTTACGCTGTGCTAAACCAGACTTAAGTAGGCGCAGATCGGTACTTTGGCCATCTAATACCAAGCTGCCGTCAGCTGCTAGCAATAACGTTAGCGCTGGCCTAGTCTGTTCGCTGGCGCTACGGGCACTGGGTGGATTAATATCAATGCCTTGGTGTTTAACTAAGCTGCTACTCACGATGAAGAAAATCAGCATGATGAACACAATATCCAACATCGGTGTGAGGTTGATGTCTGCGTCTTCTTCGCTAAGGCTTAATTGGCGTCGAGATTTCATTACTGGCTCCCTAAACTTAGGCCCGTTGCCTCTAAGCTAAGCTTGCTACGCTGGCTCCAGCGCTTCAAATAAGTAAAATTGATAAGCCCTAATAGGGCTATACTCATGCCTAACATGGTAGGTAGTGTTGCCCGGGCTATTGCGGCTGCCATCAATTGCGGGTTGTTGTTTGCGCTTAATGCCATGCCATCAAACACTTGAATCATGCCGCTTACTGTTCCTAATAAACCCAATAATGGACACAGGCTAATTAAGTTTTTAATTAGGCTGAGATAGCGCCCTAGGGCTAGCTCAAGGTCACAGCGGCGGCTTAAATCAAAGGCGGCGGTTTGCCATGGGTGCGGCAGAGTATTGTTCTGGGCTTGCTGGTATTTGCGTAACTGTTTGGGATAACTGACAAAACGGAACCAGTAGCGCTCCAGTAACAAACTGGCTAATAGACTGCTGAGCATCAGTAGTAGGCTAAGTACCCAGCCTCCTTGAAACAGTAAATCATTAAGTGCATGGTTGGCTTGTTGCCAAAGGCTGAGCAGGCTGTTCATGCGTTGGCCTTCAATTGGGGCTGATGCATGCACTGTTGCTTAGCTAGCATGGCTAAGCTCTTTTGTTGCATCAATTGCAGCAGTATTCTAGTGCGTGAATTTAATAGGCTCGAGCAAAACAGCAAGGGAATGGCAGCTACTAAGCCAAGTACAGTAGTAACCAGTGCTTGTGAAATGCCCGAAGCGAGTAGGGTTGGGTCGCCATTGCCAAATAAACTGATATTTTGAAAGGTGACGATCATGCCCACAACTGTGCCTAATAAACCTAATAACGGGGTCACTGCGGCACACAGTTTAACTAAGCTTTGACCGCGCTCGAGCTGAGGCAGTTCCAGTAAAATAGCTTGGTCTACTTGCAGTTCTAGTTGTTCTAGCGACGCCAAAGGGGTCGCCGCGGCCAACAATACCCTACCCAAGGGATTGTCTGCAGAGGCTTGGGCTTGACTGAGTTGCCGACGTACTGCCCGTTCAACCAACATCAGGCGAATAATTCGGTATAGCGCTACCGCCAAGCCAATGCAGGCTAAAGCAATAATCACTGCCCCCACCTTACCACCTTGTTGAATCCGTTCATCTAGCGAAGGGTAATAGTCTAATTGGCGCAATAGTTGACCTCGTGATGGGTCAACTAACAGCTGGGCAGTCTTGCCCGCGTAATAATCGCGAGCTTGCTGTTGAGGCGCGGGCTGGCTGGGATAAACTTGCAAACGCTGAGCATTGCTCTGCCATTCTAGATACTCACCCTGTTGGTTGATGATGTTAAAGTTACCAATGCGTAGCAAGCGTTGCCGTTGAGGGGCACCTTGCTGGTCTGTGAAATCAGTATCAAAAAAACTGATGGTTCCGCTAATTTGAAGTTGTTGGAGTAGCGTAGCAGCCAGTGTTTGCATGCTTTGGGCACTCACCAAGCTGCGCTGCGCTGCAAGATCTAAGCGCTTAGCCAGTTGCGGATATTGGCTGCTAAGCAGCGATTGGCGTAGCTTGGTTTGACTTTCTTCAGCCTTCTGCTTGAGTAAATCAAATACCGGACCTAATTGCCCGCTTTGTTGTTGCAGCAGGTGTTGCTGTTCGCTTAGGGCCTGCTCGTTGGTTTGAAACTGCTGTTGTAGTTTCTGCTGTTGCTGTTGAGCTTGTTGCAAACGCTGCTTGGCCGCTTCAAGCTGTTGTTGTTGCTGCTTTAAACGGCTGATAAAACCTTGTTCTCGTTGCTGATTTTGTTGTTGGGTTTGTTGTAGCAAGCTAGGGCTGGCGGCTTGGGCGCTCAGCCCGAGTAAGCTTAGGCATACAGCGACTATTTGGTAGTACTTATTCATCACCCGCCTCCTTAACTGCTGGCAGCGGCAATAGCAGTAAGCTTGGCGGTTGCTGTTGCCAAGCTATTGCAATGGCTTGGCTTAACTCTCGATTGGCTGCGTCATCGAGAGTTTGCCAGCGTTGCTGTTTGGGTAGCCATAGGGAGGATGATTGGCCATTCAAGCTTTGGTAATACAGGGCGGTACGTCCCAGACGAAAGTAATTGACTTGTTGTTCTGCCAGTGCGCCGACGTAGGCTTCTATGGTTTCTCCATATTCGAGTTCAATTTGATAGGCTTCTAATACTTGCCGATATTTCTCGGCCAAACTTACATCGGCACGATCCAACAAATTGGCTAGGCGATTAAGTCGCTGCCGGCGCTCTTGGCTTAGAAAAGGTAAATCGCTAGCGACAAAGCTCTGCAACTGGCTTAAAAGTTGGTGCACCATTGGCAGGGCCAACTGTTGACTATACTGCAACTCATTTAGATCTTGGTCTAGCTGTGATAGTTGCTGATTTTGCTGCTTAATCATCGCGTTAAGGTGTTGGTTATATTTTTCTAACAACCTAGCCTGTTGCAGCAGTGCTTGAGTTTGTTCTGATGAGCTTTGGCGTTGTTGCTCGAGTTCATTGATGCGTAGCTGTGATGCGCTATTTAACTGTTGAATTTGTAGCTGGTTATCTACTTCCACACTCGCTTGGGCATAGCCCGTGAGCAGGTTAATAAAGATAATAATCAGGCATCGCATAACGATAAACTTTCCTTAACTAGGGCTGCGCCGCTGTGGTTTAAGCAAGCTAAGCAGTTAAAGAGTTAGCTTGAGCCTAAAACCTAGGGGCTAGGTGAGAGTATTTTAAACAAGCGAGATTATAAGGTAAAAGTTTTTACTTAAAGTGAAATATCTGCATGTTTGAACTCTCGTTTTAGCGCTAAACCGTGGCTTACCGTCTCGTCAGTTAGGCTTGACAGTAAATTGGAATCAACATTAGATGAAATTGATGTAAAATCGCTGTTAATCGTTAACAACATTGGCCCATGGATGAAACGTCGCCTTTCGTTACGCTACCTTTTGTTCCTCTTGAGTATGACCGCAGCCCTAATGCCTACCTTGTTGGTGAGCTCATGGTTTCAACAGCAACTGCATGAACACGAAGCGGCGATGGTGCAAGAGAAGCATCTATTAATCGCAAAAAATTTGAGCTTGGTGTTAGAGCAATATGCCCAGCAAACTTCGGTAGTATTTCGTGGCTTGTCTCTTTCCTTGGTGGTGGAGCATTCTGCGGAAGATTTGGCCCCTCTGTTAGACGGCGCCAACATTTACGCGTTAGCTGAATGGCAATTAGGCCGAGGCCAGCACTTTTTTTATGGTGCGCTTAATTCCGACCTGTTTGTTAATCCACCGGTGCAGTTGCAAGTGGCTTTGGAGCAGGCGAGGAATAATCGAGGAGCGGTTATTTTTAGTGGTGTGGTGGTTGAGGGGCTCGCTCAGCCCAGTCTTATTTTGTGTCTTTATCAGGGAGACGATCGCTATTGGATTGGCGCGTTGGGCACGCAATACTTTTTGCAAACTCAAGCGGCCTTAAATTTTGGTGAGCAGGGTCATGCCGCTATTTTTGACCAGTATGCTAGCGTGTTAGCTCATCCCAATCAGCAGTGGTATTTACATGCTGAAAACCTCCCGGAATTAAGCCCTCTAGTTAAAATGCGTAAGCAGAGCTCGGGAGTCGATCAGTTTTATTCACCGGCCTTACAAAAAGAAATGATTGCCGGTTATGCGCGGGTTGAGTCGACAGGCTGGCGAGTTATCGTGCCTCAGCCTCTCGCAGAGTTACAACTGCCGTCGCTTGAGTTACAACGTTATGCTTTTATTGTCAGTCTGTTTTGCTTGTTATTGGTGGGCATTATTACTTGGTTGCTCGCTTGCGTGATCGTTAACCCTATTCGTAAAGTTATAGAGACTGCAGAGGATATTTCTCATGGTGAAATAGGGAAATATGTGCAGTTAAACCGCTGGTGTACGCCGCAAGAAATAGCCTCTTTGGAAGATAAGTTTAACGCCATGGCTGGCGAAGTGTATACCAGTAGAACCCTATTAGAGCAGCGGGTTAAACAACGCACAGCGGCTTTAAGTCAAGAAGTGGCTGTTAGGAAAAAGGCCCAACAGCAAATTTGGCAGCAAGCCAACTTTGACCCCTTAACTAAGCTGCCTAATCGACGCATGATTAATCGCTTATTAAACGATGCCATTGCCAGCCGTAGCGGTCAACAACGGGTGGCTTTAATGTTACTGGACCTAGATCAATTCAAAGGTATTAACGATACCTTAGGCCATGACATGGGCGATATGCTGTTACAAATTGCCGCCCAGCGTATTCAGCATTGTGTCGCCGAGGGCGAACATGTGGCACGCCTTGGAGGCGATGAATTTGTGATTTTACTTTACGATCAAACGCAGGGCCAACGAGTGGCAGAAGTCGGAGAAGCTGTGCTGCAAAGCTTAAATACGCCTTTTCAATTGGGCATTGAACGAGTCTATATTTCCACCAGTATTGGTGTGGCTTTTACGCCAGAAGATGGCGATAGTATTGATGATTTACTTAAACACGCCGACCAAGCAATGTATGTATCCAAGCAACAGGGGCGCAATCGTTTAAGTTATTTTACCGCCTCGTTACAAGAGCAAGCTCAAGTAAGACGTATGTTGGCGAATGATTTACGCCAAGCGGTGGCAAAAAAACAGCTGCATTTACACTATCAACCGATTGTTGAATTAGCTAGTAGGCGTTTAATTAAAGCTGAAGTCTTAGTGCGCTGGCAACATCCTAAGCAGGGTTGGATTAGCCCTAGCGACTTTATCCATATTGCCGAAGAAACTGGCATTGTGCTAGAAATGGGTAACTGGATTTTCTCGCAGGCGGTCGCTCAACTTAAAGTCTGGAAGGAACAAGGTATGGTACCTATCCAGTTAAGTATTAATACTTCGCCAAAACAATATCATGAAGCCGAATTTGATGTGGCGCAGTGGCTACAAGAGCTACAAGATGCGGGGCTATCTAGTGCCGATGTGGTGATGGAAATCACCGAAGGTTTGTTAATGGAGAACAGCCCGCAGGTTGACCAAAAATTACTAGCCTTGAGTGAAGCCGGGGTGGCGGTAGCTCTAGATGACTTTGGCACAGGGTATTCTTCTTTGGCTTATTTGCAAAAGTTTGACATTGAGTTTCTTAAAATAGACCGTATGTTTATCGAAAACCTTGCTCAAGATGGTGACGATTTAGCCGTGTGCAAGGCAATTATTGTGATGGCGCACAAGTTGGGTATAGAGGTTATTGCTGAAGGTATTGAAACTGCATTGCAGGCGTCTTTATTAGAAGAGGCAGGTTGTGATTATGCTCAGGGGTTTTGGTTTTCTGAGGCTTTAGATGCGCAGGCTTTTACTGAAATATTGGCTGGGCAAGGGTCGTTGTTGCCACCGAAATGCTAAGCAGAGCTGGCTTTGTTACACTGTAGTTTGCTCTCCATGTTATCAAGGTTGTTTTATCATGCTGGAAATTTCAAATCAGCTTCGTTTGGCCGAATGGGAAATTGAGTTAACTGCCATACGTGCTCAGGGGGCCGGTGGACAAAATGTAAATAAAGTCGCCAGTGCGGTTCATCTTCGCTTCGACATTCAACGCTCTAGTCTTCCGGCTTTTTATAAAGAGCGTTTGCTAAAGCTCAACGATCAACGGATTAGCAAAGAGGGCGTGGTGATTATTAAGGCTCAATCTCATCGTACTCAAGAGCGTAATAAAGAAGACGCCTTAATGCGTTTGAAAGAGCTGATTGTTAGCGCAACGGTGGTACAAAAAAGACGCCGCGCTACCAAAGCCACTTATGGATCGCAGCGTCGACGCATGGATAAAAAGACCCAGCGAGGACAAACTAAGCAGCTACGCTCCAAAATTAGCTATTAATTTTTAAACCTGCCAAATGCGGAGTTTGGCAGTGATCCAGCTCGAAAAAAGTAATAAAACAAGCCTGTTCACCGTAAGCCTGCCTGACTCACCTCGTTTTTCTGTGTAAGGTTTTGGTTGCTTATTATCACCGTTTCTAGGTTATCGGATGCTGCACTTGTTGGCATTGAGCTTTGCTTCACTGGTTGAGCCGAAAAATTGGTAATTTGTCGTTCTCTAAACAGCCCTTGCTTAACCTCAAAGCTTGCCGCTAACCTTATTAATCAGTTTATGCTTGCGCTTTAGTGCGTATTATCGCTGCCTTGGCTAAGGCCAATCAAATGAGTGCTTTTATTCAAGTAGGAGTCGTTATGTTACCGGTTTTTCGTAGTAGTCAGTTTGTGCAAGAGCACTTATTAAATCTGACCGACTTTTATCAGCAGTATGCCATTGACCCTGAAGGTGGCTATTTTCAATCGTTGCTACCCAGTGGTGAAGTGCAGCAGGGCAGCGTTAAACAATTGGTCAGTTCCACTCGCTTGGCTTACATCTTTGCCCATGTGGGGTTGCGTGAAAACAATAAGCAGTATTTGGCCTTGGCCGAACATGGTTTTAGCTATGTTGAACAGCTGCACTTTGACCCACTACGACAAGCTTACCATTGGGTTTTAGATGAGCACCAAGCGATAGATAAAGGCAATCTTTGTTATGGCTTGGCGTTTGTGATGTTGATGTACTCGGCAGCCGTTAAGGTAGGGCGTAAAGGCGCTAAGCAGCAACTTAAAGACTGTTTTGAGCTTATGGAGCAGCGTTTTTGGCAGCCTGAATGGGGCCTTTATGCCGATGAAGCCAGTCCTGATTGGAGTGAGCTTAGCCCCTATCGAGGCCAGAATGCCAATATGCATGCCTGTGAAGCGATGATCGCCGCTTATGAGGCCACTCAAGACGAGCTGTACTTGCATCGGGCTATCACCATCGCGCAAAACATTTGCTTACGCCAAACTTATGCTACCGATGGTTTAATTTGGGAACACTATCAGCAGGATTGGCAATTAGATTGGGATTTTAATAAAGATGATCCCAAAAACCTTTATCGCCCCTGGGGTTTTCAACCGGGCCATCAAACCGAGTGGGCCAAGCTGTTGGTGATGTTGTCGCGCCACCATGCGGCTACTTGGTTACTCCCTTGTGCTGAAAAGTCGTTTCGTTACGCAATGGAGAAAGCTTGGGATTACCAATATGGTGGCCTCTACTATGGTATGGCGCCGGATGGTTCGGTTTGTGATGATGACAAGTACTTTTGGGTGCAAGCGGAGTCTTTTGCTGCGGCAGCTTTGCTCGCCACAGCTACCGGGAAACAAGAGTATTGGAGTGCCTACGACAGCTTATGGAAATACTCTTGGCAGCATTTTTGTGAGTCTAAGCATCAAGCTTGGTGGCGGGTATTAAGCCGTGATGGCAAAGTACAAGATCCGCTGGTGGCTCGTCCCGGAGCCAAGATTGAATACCATACTATTGGTGCCTGTTTAGAGGTATTGCGAGCCTTAGACGCATAGGCCTATACGTAAAGTTAATCATTACGCTTAAGCTACGGGGCGCGGCTGCTTAGCTTTGTTGGGCAGGGCACCGTTTAGCTATTCAAGCCAAGTAAACCCAGTGCTTCAATAATAGGTTTGAGCGTAGTAATTATCACACTGATGCCTAAATAGTTTTTTAGGCGAGGAATACTTGGATAGCGGCATTCTAGCAAGAGCCATAATAAGTAGATGGGAAGCAGGTAAGCTAAAAATGCAATGCTTTCATTTATCTTTTGTCGACTAAATAGGCAAAGAATGACGAAGCTGAAATATAGCCATTTTTCCCAGCTACTTTTGTAGCAGTAGGTAAGAACAAGGTAATAGCCAAGGGCAGATAATATTAGCCATGGCATGATGTACACATCCCATATGCCGCAATACCCAAGCTACCCGAGGCAAGGTTGCCAAATGCTCCCACTCCCATTACTGGAGCTAAACCACCCGCAACGGCCCCTGAGAAAGCTGCGATGCCAATGCTTCTGAAACTTGAATTTCCTCCTGATGCCCCTAGTTCACTCATCACTCCCAGAGTCCCGCCGACAAAGGCTCCAACAATTACAGCGGGAACAGCTCGAGCAGATACACCTTCTGGTATCGATGATTTTATTACGATAGTGTCGTTTTCTGGCCTAATGATTATGCGCCCCATCGCGTTATTTAAAGCGAATTTGTGTTCCACATAAACGTATTCGCTTGGGTAAAGGGAAAGCGCTGTCATATCAGGACGATATAGTTCCAACGGTTCTTAGGACAGATTGATAACTAATGAGAAGCTCTGCTTCGTGTCAATACAGTGTCCTGAGTCGTCGTTTATCGAATAATATTTGTTGATGGCTGGTAGATTGCATATATCAAAATTTGGTAAAGCTAAGCTTGGAAAAGAAGTAATGATCATTGTTAGAAACAATAATGCGTATTTCATGAACTAGTTCTCCTTAACTAGATTTACTTTATCTTATTGTAAGTGATAATCATTATCAATTGGTTTTTGTGTTATTTATGGGCTTGGCATAGCCGCCGTTAGTAGCATCATTGTGGTAAATAGGGTCTACGGCAATGTGGATACTAGGCGTGATGGTATTGCCACAGAAAAAACATGGATGTAGGGGAAGTGTCCTAGTGATGAGCTAGGCCTTACTGGCCTGTTAATTCTGGTGCAGCTCGAGCTTGATGCTCTTGAGTAATAAAGCTAACGAGTATGAGCACAACAGAAAAACGGCTGCTTAGCTTTGCTGAAGATCGCTAGCGCAATAGCAATGGCTTGAGTGACCATTGCTATTACGCTTAAGTTGCTTTAGTTAAGTGGCTTAGTGAGCTGGAAGGGCGCATCGCTGCTCACTAATAAGCCGTGGCTAAGGAAGTTTTTGCCTAAAATTATGCTGTAGTTAAAGTTCGCGCGGTTCTGTAAATTCACGCGTATACGCTTGCTCAATTCACCTAATTTTATCTGCATTTCTACCACTGGTCGATATAAAATGCCGTGTTCGCCTCGGCCTTGGGTGCCGCTTATTCTAGCCAGAGGGCGTTGTACCGGAATAAATTTGCCGGTTTGCGGGTGGATTAAATCAAAGCTTACGCTGGCTTGAATATTTCGCTCTGGGGTATCAAAACTGTCTAACCTCCACTCGCCACTCGGATCGCCAAAGTGCTCAGCGATTGCCTTTAGTAAGGCTGCATCTTGTAAGTGTTCTAGCTGTGGGTGTTGACTCTGCACATCAATATTTAGCGCATGTATTGACGTGGTATCTGCGCCAGTATCAATTTTGGCTGGAGCGGCCACTTGGTTAAGTTGAGGAATGCCCAAATAATAGATGTTCTCTATACGCCCCATCACTACCCTATTATCGAGTTGGTAATAAGCGCCATTGGTATAGAAGGGGCTTTGTTGCAAGGAGGCGGAAAATAATTATGACTCAAACTACCAGCTTACATCATTTTCATAACTTACAGCTTAATAGGGATTAAAATTGACTGTGCATTATCTATAAATGCATGATTTTAATCTGTTTTGGTTGTTGTCTGTGGTTTTCTTTTGGGCTTGTTAGGCTCATCGGTTTGATGTTTCTTTCAACAAATTGCGAGCTTGTTAGCGCTTTAGTTAATGAATCAAAATAATAATATGATTCTCTTAACTGTTTTAGTTGTTGTTGATTGCTTAGCCAATTGTCCCTCGTTATAGTTCGTCCAGTCACTAAAGTAGGGCAAGTATAGGCTAGCCGATGGGAAAGTGTCATGGATGCTGAAAGTATAGATAGTTTAGTTCGTCAGATGTTAACTGAGGGCGTGCGGCTGGAGCCGTCTCAGGTTAGTGCGTTTTTTATTGAGCATGGCGAAGAACCTCCCTCGGAAG
>QGCX01000005.1_pt1 | contig 113862 bp, 103 predicted proteins | sample 4708031 | NCBI WGS metagenome assembly QGCX01 (sample SAMN08941163, study PRJNA450518) | Sediment metagenome, whole genome shotgun sequencing project. | reverse complement strand
TAACAACAAGGGAATAGCCAATGCCGACAAGCCCGCCATGATCAAGAAAATACCACTGCCCAAGCTCTCATACAGGCTACTGCTTAAAAAGGCCAAGCAGGGCGTGCTCGGCCTTTGCCTAGTAAGCATTCATTCCATTCATATTCTTTTAATCTATTTGTCAGAATACAGAGTTAGGCTAGCGTTTAGGACTAATATTTACGGAATGAATGATGAATAAGAAACTGTTAATGATCGCCACAAGCGCTGCTCTTATTGCAGCGCTCCAAGCCTGCACTACTTCCCAGCTAAATCTTGCTAAAGTACCTAAAAGAGGTGCGCACTTACCCTACAATGTATTACAGACCAACCAAGGAGCAGACGCTAGCAGTTTTGAAATCCGCAATGGTGGCTTTGGCTCTGCTGCTACTCGCCATCCGAGTAACCCCAATCAATTTTACGCATTAACGGATCGTGGTCCGAACGCGACCTTTAATGGTGACGATGGTAAGGGTAAGATGTTTCCAACTCCTGATTACACGCCGCGGATCGGTCTGTTCGAGATTGAGAGTGATGGCTCGGTTCGTTTGGTGAAAGATATTCTGCTTAAAGATACCAAAGGCCATAATATTACCGGCTTGCCTAACAGCTCTGCGTTGGGAGGCACGGGAGAAACGCCTTATGACGCTCAAGGCCGTACTATTAAAGATTACGGCAAAATAAAGACCGATGATTTCGGCCTTGATGGTGAAGGTCTTGTTGCGCTGAAAGATGGCTCATTCTGGGTGAGTGATGAGTACGGGCCGCACATGGTGCACTTTGACGCCAGCGGCAAAGAGATTGATCGCATCAACGCCTTTGTCAAGGATGCTCGCACCAGTATTAACCTGCCGGCAGAGTATGCTATGCGTCGTGCTAACCGTGGCATGGAAGGTTTGGCCATAACCCCTGATGAGAAGAAGCTGGTCGGGATTATGCAATCAACCATGTATCTGCCTAGCAAGAAAGTCAAGGATCTTGATATCACACGTATTGTGGTCGTTGATCTCGAAACCCATGCGATTGAACAATATCTCTATCGTCAGGAGAAGACTCAGAATTCAAACTCTGAAATTGTCGCGTTAACCAATGATAGTTTATTGATTATTGAGCGTGATGGCAGCTTCTTTAAAGGCGGCCCTAAGAAAGCCAACCCCAAGGCACAGAAGCAAGTTTATAAGATCACGCTGAGCTCTGGCACCAACTTGGAGGCGGTGAAGCCAAGCGCCGTTTTAGTTCAAGATGAGAAGCTGGGGCTGACCATCGAAGGTAAAACCCTTGAACAGACTGTTCTTGAGGGCGGCTGGGCCGAGTTGGAGTTAAATGGGATAAGGCCTGTCGAGAAATCTCTGGTTGTCGATATGGTCAAAGAGCTTGGCTACCCACATGATAAAATGGAAGGCTTGATCGTCTTTAATGATTCTACCTTAGGTGTTCTCAATGATGATGACTTTGCAACATGGTCTACCAAGGGTAAGTTACACGCCAAGTTTATCGACGCTCAGCAGCAGACTATCGATAGCAACACTCTATATATCATCGATGGCTTAGACCTCAAGTAATCGAACATATAGTGTAAGGGCCGGTTTTGCGACTATACAGTAAAATCATGTTTATTCGCGCGTGAGTGACGGCCCTTTATTGACAACACATCTGCCATGGCTTGCAAGCGTACACACTGTGTATAAGAATTTTCTACCCGACTTGCTTTTTGTTGATGCATAGTGCCACGTTACAAGCTCAGAACTGGACAAAAATTAGTTACAGAAACTCATTATTCGATGAAAATCGCATAATTTAAAGTATCTCGAATAGAAAAAACAGCTTCGAGAAATTGATCTAAATGTCCTCTCGAAGCTACCTGTTGAAAATGAGCTATTCAGAGAATATTCAACCCAAAGATATCTTTAACGTCATAAAGCACTTTTTCTGTTTTTTCTCTAGATACTCGGCTACCTTTCGCTAATATGTCGACTAGTTGAGCCTTGTCATTTAAAAACTCAGCTCTTCTTTCTCTTATTGGTCTGAGCATGTCTTGCAAGCATTCCTCTAGTACTTTTTTAGTTGTGCCGTCACCAAGACCACCTCGTTGATAGTGCTCTTTTAGTTGGTTGATATAGCCCCCATCTGGATGAAAAGCATCAAGATAGGTAAATACCACATTTCCCTCGATATTACCGGGATCTTTGACCCTTAAGTGCTTAGGATCGGTATACATCGATTTTACCGTAGCAGAAATCTCTTTTTCACTAGCCCCAAGATTAATAGTGTTTCCCATCGACTTGGACATCTTACTTTTCCCATCAGCACTAGGTAAACGTGATGCATTGCTTAACAAAGGTCTACATTCATTCAAAACAACCCGACACGCTAGAGAGTTTACTTTTCTCACAAGCTCATTTGATTGTTCAAGCATTGGTAACTGATCATCCCCAACAGGAACTAATGTAGCGTTGAATGCCGTTATATCTGCTGCTTGAGATATTGGGTATGTTAAAAAACCAGCAGGAATTGAACGTTCGAATCCTTTGCTTTGAATCTCACTTTTGACTGTTGGGTTTCGCTCCAGTCGACTTATGGTTACAAGGTTGCTGTAATACATCGTCAGCTCAGCAAGAGCTGGGAGCAGTGATTGAAGGCAAATAGTTGTTTTAGAGGGGTCAATACCAACAGCTAAGTAATCTGCAACAATATTTAGGATGTTGGATGATACTTTTTTTGGATTATGGGCATTATCGGTAAGACCTTGCATATCAGCAACAAGAATCGTTTGCTCGTGAATTACCTGTAAAGCTACGCGCTGCTTTAAAGAACCTACATAGTGACCCAGATGCAACGGCCCCGTAGCTCTATCACCGGTTAAAATAGTTTCTTTTTTATCAATGTGTTGCTGTGTAAGCATGAGTATATCTCCTAGTTAAAACAGATCGCTACTGGAGATACAAAAGAGATTACAGTCTTAGCTACCTTCCAGCAGCTTAAGAATGTAAGAATTCAGTGCCGCTCTAATTAGAGCGCCACCAGAAGAAAAATGATGTAGGCGTTGAAATGTACTTCATTAGGATAAGCTAACAACAATTCTCTTGAAGCTCAACCCTCTCACAAATGATTTTACAATAGGAAAACTAATGTAAACACACTATCCTCAGACAAAATAACCCGTGCACCTTAAACAATAAATGGGGCAGCCTTTCTTTTGCTTCGTTTTCTTTGGCTGGCAAAGAAAATGACGTCGCCGCAGGCGAAAGCTTTTTGCTCTTACAGCTTCATATGAAAAGTAAGACTTATTAAATTAGTACTAGGCGAAACGCTTAACCGCCTCAATAAACTCTCAAAACAAGCTGTCAGCGACAGAAAACGGCCATCCCTTTAACTCACTCCTTGCTTCTTAGGCTTAACCAACAACAAGGGAATTGCTAAGGCCGACAAGCCAGCCATGATCAAGAAAATACCACTGCCTATGCTCTCATACAGGCTACTGCTTAAAAAGGTCAGTAGCGCAGTACCCATGTTTAAGGCAATTGCCGAATACAGCGCCTGCAGCGGAATCGCCTGATGTTTCGGCGCTTCGGTGGCGATGTATTTAATGGCCGCTAGTTGGGTAAGGGCAAAGGTGAGGGCATGCAAACCTTGGGATAAGGCCATCAGTGACAGCAGTTCGGTACTACCAAAAATGCCCCAGCGTACTACACCACCAATGGCTGCCAGTAAAAACATTTGGTGGGCTGTCCAGTGTTTAAACCATTTGCTGCCAAAAATAAGTATGCTCATTTCTAGCGCTACACCAATCGACCACAAATAACCAATGGTGGATTCGGGGTAGTTGATGCTTTTCCAGTACAGGGTGGAGTAGGCATAGTAGGCGGCATGTGAGCCTTGAATAAGCGCGGTTACCGCCACAAACTTAAGCGCGTAGGGTTGTTTTAGCACTGGCCATAAGCGGCTGCTGTGCGGTTCGGTGCTTACTTCATCTTGCAGTGGCGAAGCTGGGGTGAGTAAGCTTAAGCCCCACATCAACAACAAAGAGCCGATGGTGGCATATAAAATCAGAGAATGCGAAAAGTGAGTCAGGCCAATGCCTATCAAGGTGGAGGAAACAATAAAGGCTATCGAACCAAATACTCTGACTCGGCCATAGTCTAAGTTAAGTTGGCTAACCCATTTGGTCGCCACCGCATCGCCTAGAGGAATAAGCGTGGCGATAAAAAAATTGGCGGCTAGGGTGAGTACGGTGAGCCAAAAGTAACCGTTGAGCCAGCATAAGCTGGTGAGTACCATCACACTGGCAAAGCTGCACCAGCGCAGCCCGGGTAGTAGCTGTGCGGCACTTTTGATACGTGGGATCAGTACTACATTACCTAGAAAACGCGCCAGCATGCTGCAGCCTAGTAATAAACCAATTTGGCTTGGATTTAGCCCCTCACTCTCTAGCCATAGTGCCCAGAAGGGGAGAAACACCCCCCAAGCGCAAAATAACCCTGAAAAATATAAGCTAATCCAACTTGCTGCCTTTGGTTTTATCACACTGCTTAACCTACTACGACATAAAGGCGGCATTATAACTTTTATCTACTAATAACCAAGGCTTCGGTGGCTGCTGGGCAGGTTTATTTAGCAATAAATTTAGCGCCGCAATTATCGGGTCGAGCTATTCAAGTTTTTCGGTTACATTGAGCTTAAAATACGTTGGAGTGATTATGGACGTCGACCAATTACCATCGCACCATGAATATCAAATTATTGCGCAAGCGATGGACTATTTGCTGCAACATCAGCAACAACAACCCGAGCTGAGTGAGTTGGCCAAGGTGGTAGGATATAGCGAAGCCCACATGCAGCGCTTGTTTAGCCAGTGGGTGGGGGTGTCACCAAAACGCTTCTTACAATACCTCACTTTGCAGCAAGCCCGGCAGCAACTACAGCAGTCGCGTTCGGTGCTGGATTTGGCGCAGAGCTTAGGTCTATCGAGCGCTGGCCGTTTGTATGATTTGTTTGTTTCGGTGCAGGCGGTAACGCCGGGAGAGGCTAAGGCCCAAGGCGAAGGGCTGGCGATTCATTATGGCTGGGCAAATACGCCTTTTGGTTGCGCCTTTATTGCCAGCACCAACAGGGGGATTTGCCAGTTAAGCTTTTGCGAGAGTGAGCAAGCCGATACAGCCTTACAAGAGCTTAAACTGGCTTGGCCGAAGGCCGAGCTGGTTGCCGACCAGAGCCAGGCTAAAAGCTTACTTGGTCAAGTATTTAGTCAGCAACAGGTGCCAGCTAAACCCTTATCGTTGTGGCTAAAAGGGACTAATTTTCAGCTTCAAGTATGGCAGGCCTTGTTAAATATTCCCTATGGCCATTTATGTTCTTACCAATTTATGGCTGAGCATGTTAGCTCGGCTAAGGCGACTCGCGCAGTCGCCAGTGCAGTGGCGAAAAACCCGGTTGCTTATATTATTCCCTGCCATCGAGTTATCCGCAGTAATGGTGCGTTGGGTGGTTATCGCTGGGGGATGTCACGCAAGCAGTTGATGATGGGTCGAGAAGCTCAATTAAAGCAGAGTTAAGATGGATAGCGTGAGTTTAAAAGCCTTTGATGAGGCTGACATACCCGCCTTAATGGCGCTAAGCCTTGCCCCCGAACAGCACGCTTTTGTTAGGCCGGTGGCAGAGATATTAGCGGCTAAAACCGCTAGTCAAACCGCTTATGTCATCACTCTGCAACGGCGAGTTGTGGGCTTCTTTATTATTGATGCCGATTACCCCTACAGTGACCAACTTAGCTTGGTTAATGCTGGGGTATTGCGCTCGTTTTTTGTTGCTCAGCAATATCAAGGTTGTGGTTATGCTAAACAAGCTTTGGCTCTACTGCCGGATCTGTTACGCCGACAAACTGATTTGGATTACCTTGCTTTAACGGTAAATTGCCGTAATACAGCGGCACAGTATTTATATTTAAATGCCGGTTTGGAAGATAGTAAAGTTTTGTATTTAGCCGGACCAGCGGGGCCGCAGCATATTTACTGGTGTCAATTACGCTGAATGAGCGTTGCAGTTTAGGGGGGAACTATGGGATATGAAATGGAAGCATAACCTTAGGTTATGCTTCACAGTTTGAGGTTAGATAACCTCAACATTGGTCGCTTGTGGGCCTTTTTGACCGTCTTCAACGTCAAATGCGACTTTCTGGCCTTCTTCAAGTGATTTAAATCCAGTTCCTAGAATTGCACGAAAGTGAACGAACACATCAGCGCCAGATTCCTGAGAAATAAAACCAAAACCTTTTTTTTCGTTAAACCACTTAACGGTACCAGTGCTTTTAGACATTGTGTCTCCTGAAACGATTGAAATATTACTCTAATTTAATTTGCTTGGCTTTTTGCAGGGCTTGGTAATTTGGATAAACTATGCGCTGTCTTTTTTTCAAGCGGACATATCATAACAACAACTTAGGGTTCGGCATAGCGACAGCAAGCCGCAAATAAGCTTTTGCTTGATAACGTTTTCAATGTCGTGATGAAGTTCACGAAAGATTCGCGTATCTCTCTCATTTTAAAGAAAAATGATGTGACGTTCGTCACTCAATTATTTCTTCCTGCTAAGGTCTGTTGAGTAAATTGTTGGAAACGTTGCTGCAATAATAGCGCGTTGTTGGTTTCGCCACTGATGGCCAGCAGTTGTGCTGCTACTTCCGCGGTGGCCCACTGGCCTTTAATTGGGCGTGAGCGCAAGCCATATTGAGAAGCTTGCTCTGTGGCAATCGATATTACTGGGAACTTATCTAACCACGGGCTTTGGTGAAACATCTTACGCGCTTCTCGCCAACTGCCATCCAGCATTATAAATAAGGGTTTTTTGCCCTGCTCAAGTTCAACAGAATGACGCACTCGTTCATTTGCGCTAAACGCAGCGGGAAATACTACATAGGGCTGCCATTGCTGTTGTTGGCATAGCGCCAATAACTCTTGGTTGGCTTCGGTGCGTTGCCAAATATAAGCATAGGTATCGGGAATCAGATCAGCCACAAAGCGCCCAGTATTGCTGGGGCGCAGTACTTCCATGTTGTGCATCAATAAGACAAAGCCACACTCACTGTTTTGCAATATTGCTTGCTCGCAAAAGCAGTGGTCTTGAGGCATTTGGCAGCGGCTACAGCGAGCACGGCGGGCGCCTCGACCCTTAAATTCGGTGGTAGCAGCGGCTTTGCGCTGGGCATAAAGTTGTAAAAAACGGTTCACGAGGAGATCTGTAACAGAAAAAACGCCAGTATAACCAAGCACTGCTTGGAACACTATCTTGTTACGGTTGGCTTGCTGTATATAAACAACATCACGGTAGGCTATTGGACATTATTTTTTGATGCCTAACGTAACCAAATCATAGTACTAGGGTCTGTTGACCTTTCGAGATGTTTTTTGCTTAGAATGCTAAGCTACAAATCTCTCGCCGCGATTAAAACGCTTTTATCACAAAAAAATTAACCGCGAAAGGTCAACAGGCCCTAGCTTTTGTTATACCGAGTTTTGAGCTCTTAATAAGGCTTCCAATTGGTCTTTTTCAATGGCTGGTGAGTAATAAAAGCCTTGAATAAATTGGCCGCCTCGTTCGCTAACAAAGTCTAGTTGGGCTTGGGTTTCTACGCCCTCCACTACTACCTTTAGGTTTAGGTTTTGTGCCATTTCTATAATGGTAGTGGTGAGCTGGCATTGCTCTTGGTTGTCGGGAATTTGGCTGATAAAACCACGATCTATTTTTAAAGTATCCCAAGGGATTTTAGACAGGTAAGACAGCGAAGAATAGCCAGTACCAAAGTCATCGATGGCTAAGCCTACGCCTAATTGTTTAATTTGTTTTAATAAGGGAATGGTTTCATTTTCTCGCTCAATAAATACTGATTCGGTGAGCTCTAACTCCAGTAAGTGTTTAGGGAACTGACTGCGGTTTAGGCAATCGTTTAGTCCATTAATAAATTGACCAAAGCGCAGTTGATAGGCTGAGACATTAACTGATATTTTTATCGCTGGTAGGTTTTGGCTAAGCCAATAAGCGCCGTCGTGGCAGGCTTTTTCTAATACGTAGTCACCCAGTCGCTCAATGACACCGGTAGCCTCTGCCACCGGGATAAACTCGGCGGGTGAAACCCAACCTAAGTCTGCATCGTGCCAGCGAACAAGCGCTTCTACGCCGCAAAGTTGCTGCTCGTTAGTACTGTATTGAGGTTGGTAATAAACCAACAAGCTTTGGTTTTCGATGGCGAGTTTGAGTTTGTTACTGAGTATCAGTTTGCGTTGGCTTTCTTGGGTGAGTCTGTCTTCATAGAAGCCGTAAGAGCCGCGTTGAGTGCGTTTGGCCTCGTAGAGCGCGGCATCGGCCTCTTGTAAAAGATCTCGTTGTTCATCGCAACTTTGGAAACTTGTACCAATGGTGGCTGAAATATAGATTTCGTTGTTGGATTTGATCAGTATGACCTTTTTAAGCTGCTGTTGGATTTCCTGAATTAGCTGCTTGCTTAAGCGTAAGTCATAAACCTTTAGCAACAGAGCAAACTCATCGCCACCGGTGCGGCTTAAAATACCGATATGTTCGCTATACAAGTTTTGAATGCTGAGTAGCCGGTTGGATACGGTTTGTAGTACTTCATCGCCGGCGCTATGGCCATAACTATCGTTAACATCTTTAAAGTGGTCTAGGTCGATTACCAGTAGGGTGGCGGCACTACTTTCTAAGGCTCCAAGCTGTTCATCTAGTACTCGGCGGTTTGGTAGCTGGGTGAGCTGGTCGTGGCGAGCTAAATGATTTAAGCGCCGTTGGATACTTTTTTGCTCGTCAATATTCACTAGAGAAAAGACATAACTCTGCGCTTGTTGTTCCGATTTCACCTGATTGACAGCAAGCAAGCCTTGGTGGCGGTAACGTTCACCAAAGGTGACTTCACCGCGCCAGTTGCTGGATAAAATGTGGGCGTAATGCAGCTGCAGGCCGTTGTGTTGGAATAATGCGTCAATCACATAGACTTGTTGGTTTAACTGAGCCTTATTGAGTTTTAACATCTCGCAGAAGGTATCATTGGCCTGTAGCAGTATTCCTTGGCCATTAACTATGGCCAGTCCTTCACTGGCATTCTCAAATACCGTGGCGGCTTGTTCTAAGCCATAATCTTTAGCCGACAGTTCTTTCATTAGCTGATCGCTGGTAGTAAACAGCAAACGCCAGCGTACGTCTTCAGCTTCTAAATAGTTAACAAAAGACTGATGTTTGAGAGAAATGAACAGTAGTAGCGGAAGGGCAAACGAGCTGGCGGATAATAATTTGCCATCTAAGCCGCCTAATACAATGGCAATAATTTCGGGGCTAAAACCAAAAGCGATCACTGGGAATAGTATTCCGTCAAGGCAAAGCACCAGCACAAACAAGACGATATACAAAGCACCAGTGAGTATCAGGGGGAGGTTGAGTTTTTTGAGCCTTTCGAAACAATAAAGTAGGCTCAGCAACTCTAAAATAATTAATACCCCGCCTAGTATAATTAACGGCGTGGACAGCTCAAACAGTGCCGAGGGGGTGTTGTGAGGGTTGATTACGCCGTCGCTTTGCAGGGTTGTGGAGGCCAGTGAAGAAAATAAGACGTTAAATAAGTCGACAAAAATAACCAGCTTAAGCACATGCCTTAGGATAAAGACATCTCTTTCTACCAGTACAAACAGTACCGAACTCATCATAAACGCGCCATAGCATAAGTTGCCGCCAGAAACGTTTATCTCGGGTGTTATGGGAATGGAGTAGACATTGCCAAAAAATCCGCCAATCAGTAATACCAGAGCAAGGTAAATATAAAAATAGACTTTACGTTGTGGGCCTTTTACTGTGGTGAAGTACAGCGGAAAAATAGAAAATAGGCTGACCTGAAGAATAAACAGTCCCAACATGCGTTGTCCTTAAGCTAAGCTCGCTAACGCAAATTTTATCTGTTTTTCTATTTTTTTCATATTGCGGTGTAATTTTCTTTGAAGTCGCTGTACAAATTTTCGCTGGTACTTATGAATTTGCTGAGAGTGGTGCTGGGCTTTGGCTCAAGCCATTAGCGAAAGATGTATTGGCGAGGATAGCCGAAGTAGTGACGAATACGATGATGCTGTAATAAGACTGCGCAGCTTAAGTGCAGTGCGGCGACTAGTACAATAAGTAGTGCTATTTGGGGCCAAGTTTGCTCGTCGTTGGCACGGATATGATAGCCCTCAACTAGGGTATGAAGCCATTCGATGCTAAGTAGCAACATGGCAACCTGATTAAGGCGTAAGCAAATGGGGTGGCGAATTATTAAGCTAATAAAGCTCATCACACAAAGGGTGGCATAAATATGTTGATGGTTATGAATAAAATGGGTGGCACTTAGTATTAAACACAAGCAAGTTGGAGTGAGTAAATAACGGATCGGAGAGCGCATAATACATAACTGCCTGGTTAAAAAAGATGCAGCGAGTGTGGCGTTGATTTGTCTCTGAAATACTGATGTAAATCAAAATAGCGATTTTTAGTTAAACCTAATCAAAAAAACTAAGAGCTTGATCGCACTAAGCGCTAAGGCTTAGTGCTTAAGTTGATGATTTAAATCGTTTATTTAGCTAAAATTGTGACATTCGAAGTATCTAAAATCTGCCGCAAGCTGTTTTCCGGTCAGATCACAAGCGTATAAGCCTACCAAGCTTCCGGTGAAACGAAATATATCGCCACTACCTTCGTCAGAAAGTAGCGTCGAGTTTAAGCGCGGGCCAATTTCTAGCCAGTTTTCCCCATCTAAAGAATAGCTAAATTGATACCAGTGAGTGCTTAGTTCTAAGCGCATGTAGACCTCGTGGGGATCGCCTATAACCTGCTCTTCGCAAAATTCTAGGTATTCATTATTAATATGTCCTACCACCTGTAGAACGGCTTGGCCTTGGTCATTGGCTGACTTTTTCAAAAAGTAATGACCATTGCGTGCATAATAGGCCACCAAACCGGCCATTTGGCGCGGTGATTGCGCCGCAAATTCGACAGCGGTTTCGGCGCTACAATTAAAGTGGGTAATCCGCTGGGCTAATAAGCTTTGATGGTAGCGAGAGTATAGGTAGTCGCGACCAATTAAGCGTAAATAGCCGGAGCGTTGGCTTAACGATATCCATGACTCATCAAAAGGTTCGGTGAGCGATTGATATTTGGCATCTAAAGTGGTTTGCTCAAAGTTGTCTCGGGACGCGCTTTTTGGCCAAGGGTGGCTGGGCAGCTGTGGTGCTTTTATTTCTAATTGTGGTATCCGGCCGCCGACGACCCATGGCCAGTCATCTCGCCATTCAATATTTTGCAGGGCGGTTTCGCGGCCAAGAATACAGCGACCATGGGTTTGCTTGAGCTGGTGTTCACTATGTTCTGGGTTAAAAATGGGGCGACCGCAGAGGTGAGATAAAAACCATTCGCCGTGTTGAGTTTCCACTAAAAAACCATGTCCGGCGCGTTGCAGTTCGGCCTGTTGCTGGTGGCTAGAGCTTAGCAGAGGATTTTCTGGGTGCACTTGATACGGCCCCCAAACGCTTTTACTACGACAAACAGTCACAGCATGTTCGTATGCGGTGCCGCCTTCGGCGGTAATCAAATAGTACCAGCCATCTTTTTTTAAGATTTGCGGGCCTTCTGTGCTGCCGAGCTCGGTACCTTCAAAGATGATTTTGGGCTGGCCAACGAGTTGGCCAGCGTCGGCGTCAAATTCTTGGGCAATGATGCCGCCAAAGAAATCTTGGTTTTTGCGCCCATCCCAAACCATATTCACCATGTACTTTTTACCATCATCGTCATGAAAGAGGGACGGGTCAAAGCCATAATTGCCAATGGAAATAGGTTTACTCCAAGGGCCGGTTATTTGCTCGGCGCTAACCACATAGGCCGGGGTTGACATCCAAGTGCCACCCCGACATGAATGAACATTGGCAAAACAACACCAGAATTTACCGTCGGCATAACTTAAGGTAGGGGCATAAACCCCTTCAGAATTATCCATACCACGCATGTCTAAGTGTTCTTTGGTATTGAGTACATGTCCCACAATGCGCCAGTTTTTTAAATCTTTTGAATGGTGCAGCATGATGCCGGGAAACCATTCGAAGGTAGAGGTGGCAATATAGTAGTCGTTGTCAACACGAATAATCGAAGGGTCTGGGCGAAAGCCTTTTAATATCGGATTAGTGATTGTAGTCATAATACCTCCTGATGAACTATCTGTAATTTATTGCCTAAAATTCATCTAATATGTAAGCTAAAGGATTATAAATATTAATTTATTGCTATTATGGTTGCTCACCCTCTCAGTTTTGAAAATATTCATCTGCCGCAGGCTAAATCCTACTACTTGCGCCGTTTTCAGCTACACGATGAACCCAAGTTACACATACCCAGCCATTTTCACATGTTGGGGGAAATCATGTTGTTTGAGAAAATGACCGGGCAGATAAGCATCAATGGTCAGAGCCTTGAGCTGAATCAGGGGCTATTAGTATTTATCCCGTCGCTGGCCATTCATGAGATGGAAATGGATGGAGCAGAGCGACGCTTTAGTTTGTTGCAGTTTCAACCTCAGTTGTTTCAGGAATTGAATCTGTGGGAGTTGAGTGGCCAGTTGCAGCAAACCATTGTGTTGCAATTGTCTCTGCAGCAGGCGGAGTTTTTGTATAGCCATTTTGCTTGGTTAGATAGTCTCGAGCAAGACCAAGACAAGGGGCAACGTCAGTTAACCAACAATTTATTACGCAGTGTATTTTTGTTTGTGGCTAGCCAGCAGCAAGCTTTGTCTTTTGATGTCGAGCTGGCTGCTGAGAGTTCGCTAAAAACTAAAAGTTTGACAAAAATTATTCCGCTGTTGCAATACATTGAGACTCAGCAGCGAGTTCACCTAAGTTTGCAACAAGCGGCGGAACTATGCGGTATGTCGAAGTATCATTTTTCGCGGGTTTTTAAGTCTTTGTTTGCGCAAAATTATAAAGATTATTTGTTAAAACGTAAGATCAAAACAGCGGTTAATTTGCTGACCGAGACCGAGCGAAGTATTGCCGAGATTGCCTATGCCTGCGAGTTTGCTGACAGTGCCTATTTTTGTGCCAAATTTAAACAAGTGATGGGTATGTCGCCGGGGCAATTTCGTCGCTCAACCACTACAGTGGCGTCATTTGGTTAGGAAGGTTTGTTTGGTCACGCAAACCTCGTAAGCGTGTGGCGTTTTCAGCTACGCTTTAAACAAGTGATAACGGCAGTATTTAGGAGAGACTATGCGAATTTTGGTGATTGGTGCCTTAGGAACCATTGGCTGTCAGTTGGTTCCGGCTTTATTAGAGGCGGGACATCAGCTATCGATTACTTCGCGAGACCCAAAAAAGCCGAGTCCTTGGCCGGAGCTGGCTTGTCAGCGTCATACCCTCGATTTATTAGTACCAGACTCCTTGCCAGCAGCGCTAGAAGGCATTGATTTAGTCTATTACTTAATGCATGGCATGAGTGATGGTCAGTCTCACACTGAAGCCGAGATCACTGCCGCCACTCACTTAGCTCAAGCCGCAGAGCTGGCAGGGGTAAAGCGCATTATCTACATGGGCAGTTTAGTGTCGCCCAATCCCAAATCGGCGCACATGCAAGCGCGTATAGCCACCGGCGAGGCTTTGGCTCGTGGCGCGGTGCCGGTTACCGAGCTGCGCGCGGGAATTATTATTGCGCCGGGGTCAGCGGCTTTTGAAGTGATGCGTGATTTGGTGGGGCATATGCCCTTAGCCCTAGTCCCTAAAGCAATCGATACCCAAGCGCCACCCATTGCTTTAGCTAATGTGATTTATTACTTGGTGACGCTGGCAGAGCTTCCCGAAACGGCTGGGCAGATCTATGAAGCGGCGGGGCCTGAATGGTTAAGCTATCGACAGTTAATGTTAGCTATCGCTAGCCAGTTAAAGTGTTCGATAAAAATTATTATCGTGCCGGGCTTATCTATTCGTTTGGCTTGCATGGTATTGGGAGTGATTACTTCGGTTCCTCAAGCCTTGGCTAAAGCCTTAATCGATGGTTTAGCCGAGCCCTTGCAAGCAAAGCCAGAGCCCTTACGTGAGTTGATTCCCCAAACTTTACTTAGTGTTGAGCAGGCGATTGCTGAAGTATTAAAGCAAGAGCAAGTACACACTTATCCTAAGCGGTGGCGTGATGGGGTGCCGCAGTTTCGTAATTTTTCGCCCTTGCACGGCTTTTATGCTAAATCGGCTAAGAAATCGGTCAAGGTTAAGGCCTCTCCTGAAGCGATTTGGCAGATGGTTAATTTGTTGGGCGGGCGGCATCGTTATTTTTATTTAGATAGTCTTTGGGCCTTGCGAGAATGGATGGATTATTTGATAGGCGGACCCGGACGTGAACATGGGCGTAGCGACTTTAGGCAGTTGAAGGTAGGCGATAGGGTTGATTCTTGGGAGATCTTGAGTGTGGAGGAAAATACCTTATTGGTGATGCGTTTTGCTATGAAAGCGCCGGGAGGTGGGGGCATGCAAATTAGTATTGAGCCAGAAGGTGAACAACAGCGTTTAGAAGTAGCTTTATATTGGCATCCGGCTGGGTTTTGGGGCCTAGTTTATTGGTATTTTTTTGCGCCTTGGCATCGCTGGCTGTTGTGGGGAATGACCAAGAACATGGCAAGATTGGCAGAACAAAAGCAACAGGCACTGAAAACTAAGTCACCCGCCTAAGCAAGGCGGGTGACTTAAATACTTAGAAGGGAGCTGGGTAGCGGCTAAATACCTCGGCAATATCTTGCATGGCGCGTTCGCTAAGTGGCTTGGTGAATGCGTCGATATCTTCTTTAAGTTGACTCATAGAGGTGGCACCAATAATGGTAGAGGTGACGCCATCAACTTGATCGCACCAGGCTAAGGCCATTTGCGCTGGGGTATAACCATAGCTGGCGGCAATCTCGCTATAAGCGGCCACCGCTTCATGTGCTTGAGGGGTATCACGGAAAATGCCATTACGCTGCATGAAGGTCCAGCGGCTACCTTCGGGGCGCGCCCCATTGGCATATTTGCCACTGAGTAAGCCACCCGCCAGTGGTGACCAAGGCAGATACGCTATATTTTCTTGTACGCAGTTCTCAATTAAATAAGGCCAGTCTTTAGCATGCAGTAGGCTAAATTCATTCTGAATCGACACCATGCGCGGTAAGTTGTGTTGCTCGCTGAGTTTTAAGTAAGTGTTAATTCCCCACGGAGTATCGTCTGATAAACCGCAATGGCGAATTTTTCCTGCATCGACACATTGTTGTAAACCTTGCAGAATATCTAACATTTGCGCTTGGTGGTCGGCTGCATCTAGTGCAGTGGGCTGGGTTTGGTTAGGCAAGTGTTTACCAAAATGTGGCGTGGTACGGTTAGGCCAGTGTAGTTGGTAAAGATCAATGTAATCGGTTTGCAAGCGTTGTAAGGATGCATCTACCGCCGCAACAACGGCTGCTGCATTAAGTGGGCCACCATCACGCACCCAAGGTAGGCCTGGGCCAGCTATTTTGGTCGCTAACACAATCTCTTTACGGCGCTGCGGATTGGCGGCTAACCAATTACCAATAATGGTTTCGGTTTTGCCATAGGTATCGGGAGAAGGAGGCACGGCGTACATTTCAGCCGTATCGATAAAGTTAATGCCTTGCGCCAGAGCGAAATCGATTTGCTGGTCGGCATCGGCTTGGTTGTTTTGTAAACCCCAAGTCATACTGCCTAAACAGACGCGAGACACTTTTAAATTACTACTACCAAGTATTGAAAAATCCATGTTATTTCCATTAGCCAAGCAAGTGGTCAATCCCATAGCTTATTCCACTGCCGAGAATTAGCCAAGCCTTAAGCTGGAGACTCGGGCTAGGGCGCGGTAAAATCGAGCGCTTCTGTTTACTGAGAGAAATTAGCTAATCATGAGTTCTGCCTCATCTCTGCCCATCGAGTCCTTAAAAAGCCAGTTTTTAGCAAAACTTAACCAGCAGCATCTGGTGGTTGAAGCAGCCACTGGCTCGGGTAAATCAACTCGTTTGCCAGTGTGGGCTGCCAGCCTAGGCAAGGTGTTGGTGGTGCAACCGCGGCGTATTGCCTGTGAAGCCTTAGCTGGCTATGTCTCACAACAGTTGGCTGCTGCGGGGGAGGCTTATCGAGTTGGTTATGCAATTCGTTTTCATTCCACGGTGGATGAACACACCGATATTGCCTTTGTGACGCCGGGCATTGCCTTACGTTGGTTGGCTGAGAATAAATTGGCCGACTATGCGGTGATCATCATCGATGAATTTCATGAACGCCGTTGGGATTCAGATCTATTGTTAGCATTAGTTAGAGCTCTGCCGTTACGAGTAGTAGTCACCTCGGCGACATTACAGGGCGATAAGATATCGCATTACTTAGCGGCTAAAGAGCTGAAAGCAGAGGGAAGAGCGTTTCCGGTTCAGGTGAGTTATCTTGCTCGAGAATCACATCATTTGCCAGATCTACAAAATATGCTTGAATCGGTAAAAGTGGCAGTGAATATGGCGATGACTAATGATCAAGGTGATATTTTAGTATTCTTGCCCGGACGCGGCGAAATTCAACGTTGTTTAGACAGCTTAAGCAAGGTTGATGCGCAGGTATTACCGCTGCATGCTTCGATTAGCGCTGAGCAGCGCCAACAAATATTGGATTCATCACATAGCCAGCGACCTCGGCGCGTTATTTTGGCCACCAATGTGGCTGAAACTAGCTTAACTATCCCTCGAATTAGTTCGGTGATAGATAGTGGTTTAGAACGGCGAACCCAGCAACGAGCTGGCAGAACTGTGTTGAATTTGGTGCGTATCTCTAGGGCAAGCGCTGAACAACGTCGTGGCCGCGCCGGGCGTGTACGGGCAGGTCATTGCTATCGCTTGTGGGGCGAGTTTGCGCCGTTGGAAAATGTCACTCCGCCGCAAATGCAGCGTGAAGAATTGTTAGACCCCATGTTGTTTTCTGCTAGTTGTGGCAAGGCCTTAGCTGACTTAACATTTTTAGAAACACTCCCCTCTAAGTCATTGCAGATTGCTCAACAACGCTTGCAGCAAATGCAAGCTTTAAACGGTGAGAATAGTCTAAGTGAGCACGGCAAACGCTTGCTCAACTTGCCAATAGATAGCTATTTTTCTCATTTAGTCGAACTGTTTTCATCGGCCAACGAGAAGGCCGCAATGCTAGATCTTGTCGCGGCTTTGAGTATTAATCGGCGGTTATTCCAAAAACCCAGCAGCGAGCATGCTCTAAAACAGCTAAGCCAATGGCAACCCCTGCATTGCGACATGACCATTTTATTAGATTTACTGCGTGGACGAACTTGGCCAGATGAACTTGAGGTGAATCTAGAAGGCCTAAACCAAGCCCAAGAGCTGGCAGAGCAGTTACGCTCGGTGATGGGGCTAGACGAGCTCGCCGAAGCTCAGCCCTATGACCGAGAAAAATTGTTAGCCACTTTGCTGACAAAAGCTTCGGAACTGGTTTACCTGCGCCGAGAAAAACGTCCTCAAGCTATGGCTAACGGTTTTACTGAAATAGAAGTGGTGCGAGATAGCTTGCTTGCCGACGAGCAACAAGCCACGGTAGTTTTTGATATATATAGCTTGCCGGGACGAGGCCATAGGCAATTGAAAAACATTGGATTATGTATGGCGCCAGTGAGTTTGTCATTGTTACAGAATATGCAGTTAGGGGAGTTGCAAGCTACCGGTAAGTTGGATGAACAAGGGCGGCAAGTCATGCAGCGCTTTTATGCGGGGAGGGTGATTGGCACAGAACAACAGCAAGCCAGTCCTGAACAAGTTCGGCAAGCCTTGATGCGAGTTCTATTAGCTAAACAACAGCAGGGCTTCGAACAGCTTAAGGTTGTTGAAGATATTGAAGCATGGAATTTATGGGTTAGTTTAGGAGAGAAAAATGGTGGCGGAGAAGGTGAGCCACTACAGGCAGAACAATGGTTGCTTGAGCGTTTACAAGACTTAGGAGTAGAACAAGCTGAGGATATTGAATTAATTGAAGCGCAAGATCTGCAATTTGAGGGGATTCCCGCTTGGCTACGACAGGATTTTGAGCAGCGTTACCCGCGACACTTAGTGCTGGCCGACCTTAAACTCGATGTCGAGTATTTAAGCCGTAGTAAACAGGTGATTGCTCACTATCACTCCGGCGGCCGAAAAGCCGGTCCCAAGCGTTGGGAGCTACCCGTATGGAGCGGCTGGCGAGTCTATTACAAAAAGGCCAGCAAACGCGTGGCCTTAAGTTAAGGCTAGTGAGAGGTGATGCGTTTTAGCGTATCATCTTTCATTATAAAGTGATGATAAAGCGCCGCAGCGATATGCAGGGCTAATATAAGATAGAGTAAGTTGGCTCCACCCTCGTGAATGAAAGAGGTGATATCGGCTAGCATTTCATTCTTTTCATTAAAGGCGCTAATGGTAAACCAGTTGAATACCACTACATCGTGGCCTTTGGCCAACGACATCATCAAGCCAGAGAGGGGCATGAACAGCATTAACAGGTACAAGGCTGTATGGCCTAAATGGGCTAATTTAAGTTGCCAGCCATCGCCTAAGGGCGCGGGGGTTTTAGTTATCCTATGCCAAATTATGCGCAGTAAAACGGCTGTTAAGGCACAAAAACCTAGGGCTTTATGCAGGCTGACCCATTCAAATTTTTCTGCGCCACGCGGCAGCTCATCCATGTATAGGGCAACCGCAATGATTAAAATAATTAATGCGGCCATAAGCCAATGTATTAGCTTACTGACTAAACCAAATTGTTGATTGCTATTTACAATATTCATCGTGGACATATCCTTGCTATAAGTAAGGGGAAATTAGCACCTATAGATGACTTGTAAATGACATTTACGTTTTTTTACCCATAATAAGTTTATCTAAGGGCTTGTTGAGTAAACTTTTTCACAGAATAGCCCCTGCTTATTGGGTTGCTGTATTTGGCTATGCTAGCATGGGAAAAGTGTCGTAAATTGCCGAGGTAACAGCGTTGAAAAAATTGTTTAGCATCATATTGCTGATGACTCTTTTTGTGCTGTTGGGCTTGGTGGCGATTGATCGTTATATCTCTAGTCAGGTGGCAGGGCAGTGGTTTCGCCACATGGAACAACTACCTTCTCAGCCAGTGGCACTGGTGCTGGGTACCAGTAAGTATGTGGGTAAACGTTTAAACACTTACTACACCTTTCGGGTTGAGGCCGCAGCTGAGTTATATCACACCAATAAAGTTCGAGCGTTAATTTTAAGCGGGGATAATGCTACCCGCTACTATAATGAACCCATTACCATGTTAAATGATGTATTGCGCTTAGATGTGCCTCGAAAGCATATTTCCTTAGATTACGCCGGCTTTCGAACCTTCGATTCGGTGGTTCGAGCCAAACAGGTATTTGGCCAAAAAGCGATGATTATTGTGTCTCAGCAATTTCATGTTGAGCGAGCCTTATACATTGCTAATCACTATGGCATTAAGGCTTATGGTTATGTGGTGGATGATGCGCCCAGTGAGTTTCATTGGCGGGTTCGGTTGCGTGAAGTGCTGGCTCGGGCCAAAGCCTTAATTGATATACATATATTAAAAGCGAAACCGCATTTCTTAGGGGAACCTGAAAAAGTGAACATTCGCGACAGTCTTACAGAGAATGAGTGAAGGAAGCCCTATGCTATTGCGTATTTTGTGTTTTTTCTTGGGCGGCTTAAGCTTAATGGCTCACGCAGAACAACTGGCCGTTCCGTATGTGGTGGGCGGGCAAGACGCATCACAAAATTACCCGTGGATGGCGCAGGTGTTTGTGGGCGACTATCGTTGCGGTGGTGTTTTGGTTGGTTCATCTTGGGTGCTGACTGCGGCCCACTGCACTTACGATAACGCAACCGAGACTAAGCATTTGCCGGTAGCCCAAGTAAGTGTAGTGTTGGGTGTGTATTCCATGGTGGGGCCAAACGACTCGCGGGCGCTAGCGGTGAGTGACATTTATCAACATCCGAATTACGTTGACTCGGCCAGTTTAGGGATTAAATTAGACTACGATATTAGCCTATTGCGTTTGGCCACGCCGCAAGAGATTGAAGTGCCAAAGCTTAACGCCAATGGCGTGAGTAGTGCGCTCAATTACGGGGCATTGATGCGTTTAATTGGCTTTGGTCGCATCAATACCGATCCCTTAAATCCCGAATATGCACCGGTATTACAGGAGGGTAATTTAAGTCTTTATCAGCCCGAATTATGTGCCGATGCTTGGCCTGATGAAGAACTCAGTGAACAAATGTTTTGTGCATATGGCACTGATGTCGATGCCTGTAGTGGCGATAGTGGTGGGCCGGTGTTTATTTCTGAAGGCGATAAACACCGCCTTTTGGGGCTAGTGAGTTGGGGGAGTGAATTTTGTCAGGGCCGTCCTGGCGTGTATTCGGATATTGGTTCGATGTGTACCTGGATCAGCGATACCGCCAGCCTAGCTGGTGATAGCAGCTTGCAATGCAGTGAAGGAAACCCTCCTTCTAGTAGTGGTGGAGCTAGCTTTTGGCTACTCGTGGTGGTATTTCCTCTGCTATTAATTCGCCAAATTAGCCACCGGGTTTAGGCTCGCTAATCCTTGCTATTACAGGTCGCAATCACTAAAATTGCGGCCTTGTTAATTATTCACTACCTCACAGAGTTTTCACCCCATGCGAGTTGCCGATTTTTCTTTTGTTCTTCCTGATGAGCTGATTGCTCGCTACCCTAAACAGCAACGTCGCGATAGCCGTTTACTATGTCTTGATGGCAATAGCGGTGAGCTTAAACATCAGCAGTTTCCAGACCTACTAGAATATATCCAGCCCAATGATTTATTGGTTTTTAACAATACTCGAGTGATACCGGCGCGGTTGTATGGGCAAAAGCTCAGCGGCGGTAAGTTAGAGGTGCTGGTGGAGCGGGTATTAGATGAACACCGTGTGTTAGCCCATGTGCGTTGTTCTAAGTCTCCCAAACCTGGTACCGCGCTGCGCTTAGCCGATGCCTTTGACGCCACCATGCTAGCGCGCCATGATGCACTATTTGAACTGCGCTTCGATGATTCTCGCAGTGTCTTAGCGCTGCTGGAAAGCTATGGCCACATGCCATTGCCACCCTATATTGACCGTCCCGATGAAGATGCCGATAAAGAGCGCTACCAAACGGTATACAATGAGAAGCCCGGTGCAGTGGCTGCGCCAACGGCGGGTTTGCACTTTGATGATGCCTTAATGCAACAGATTAAAGATAAAGGCGCTGATACCGCCTTTGTTACGCTGCACGTGGGGGCCGGCACTTTTCAGCCAGTCAAGGTAGAGTCGGTAGACCAACACGTAATGCACTCTGAATATGCTGAAGTGAGCGACGAAGTGGTGAATAAAATCGTCAAAGCTAAGGCGGCGGGTGGGCGAGTGATCGCCATTGGCACGACCTCGGTACGTTCTTTAGAAAGTGCCGCCAAAGATGCCAAAGTCAAGGGTTGTGAACTACAAGCCTATGCGGCAGAAACTGATATATTTATTTATCCCGGTTATCAGTTTGAATTAGTGGATGCCATGGTGACGAATTTTCATTTACCTGAATCGACTTTAATCATGTTGGTGTCGGCTTTTGCTGGGAAAGACAATGTTGATCGAGCCTATCAAGCGGCTATCGTTCATCAATACCGCTTTTTTAGCTATGGCGATGCGATGTTTATTACTCGTAAGCAAAATTAACTATTTACTGAGTGGTTTGTGTAAGTAAACCTCTCTTTTTACTCAATGAGAATCGGACTGTTTTTCCGATCTGAGGTGACAAATGAAATATGAATTATTGGCTAAAGACGGCAAAGCTCGTCGCGGTCGTTTAGTTTTTGAGCGAGGCTTGGTAGAAACACCGGCCTTTATGCCAGTGGGCACTTATGGCACGGTTAAGGGCATGACTCCGGAAGAAGTCAGTGCTACTGGCGCTGAAATTTTGCTGGGTAATACTTTTCACCTATGGCTTCGTCCAGGCCAAGAAGTGATGCGCGCCCACGGTGACTTGCATGATTTTATGAACTGGCAAGGCCCGATTTTAACCGATTCAGGCGGTTTTCAGGTGTTCAGCTTAGGCGATATTCGTAATATCACCGAAGAGGGGGTGCACTTTCGTAACCCGGTGAATGGCGACAAGATTTTCTTAACGCCTGAAAAATCGATGGAAATCCAAAATGATTTGGGTTCAGACATCGTGATGATTTTTGATGAATGTACCCCGTATCCTGCGACCGAAGAGGAAGCGGAAAAGTCGATGCAAATGTCTTTGCGCTGGGCGGCCCGTTCACGCCAACGTCATGATGAGCTTGAAAACAAAAATGCTTTATTTGGGATTATTCAGGGTGGCGTTTACGAGCATTTGCGTGATGTGTCTTTAGAAGGTTTAACCAACATTGGTTTTGATGGCTACGCCATCGGTGGTTTAGCGGTAGGCGAACCTAAAGAAGATATGCACCGTATTTTGGACCATGTTGCACATCGCGTGCCTGAAGATAAACCGCGTTACTTAATGGGCGTGGGTAAACCTGAAGATTTGGTAGAAGGGGTACGACGTGGCGTGGACATGTTTGACTGTGTAATGCCGACTCGTAATGCTCGAAATGGTCACTTATTCACCAGTGACGGGGTGGTCAAAATTCGCAATGCGCGTCATCGTGAAGATACCAGTACCCTAGATAAAGCATGTGATTGTTATACCTGTCAAAATTATTCCCGTTCCTACTTGCATCATTTGGACAAGTGTAATGAAATCCTTGGCGCTCGTTTGAATACCATTCACAACCTACGCCACTATCAACAGTTGATGGAAGGCTTACGTGGGGCGATTGCAGCCGGTAAGTTAGACGACTTTGTCGCAGAGTTTTACGCGAAAATGGGACGAGAAGTGCCCCCTTTGGCGGAATAATGCACGATTAGGCAAGTGAAGCCTTGTTTTTGCTTGCTTAGTCTCCATTTAGTAAGGTAGTTGTACTAATTATCTTAAGTTTTTAATTTTTTAATGAGGGTAACAATGAGCTTATTTATTTCTCCAGCTTATGCCGAAGGCGGCGCAGCGGCTCCTGCTGGCGGTGGTATGGAACTGATTTTCATGATGGCGATATTCGCCGTTATTTTTTATTTCATGATTTACCGCCCACAATCGAAACGTGTTAAAGAACATAAAAACTTAATGGCTTCATTATCTAAAGGTGATGAAGTATTAACCACTGGTGGTTTAGTGGGTAAAATCATTAAGATTTCCGAAGAGAACGAATATTTCCAATTAAGCCTAAGTGACGACACTACCGTTACTCTTAAAAAGGACTTTGTTTCAGCGGTATTGCCAAAGGGCACGTTGAAGTCTCTATAGTAGCAACACGGTCACAAGGGATAAGATTTTGTTAAATAAATACCCTTGGTGGAAGAACATGATGGTGATCTTATTGATTGCCATCGGTTTTCTTTACGCCATGCCAAACTTATACGGTGAAGATCCTGCCGTACAAGTATCTGGCACTCGGGGCGCTCAAGTTGAGCTTGCCCAATTAGATAAGATCCGCCAGCACCTCACCGAGCAATCCATCGACTTCCGTTCAGTCGCTTTTGAAGACGGGCTTGCATTAGTTCGCTTGCGTAATGATGCCGATCAACTAAAAGTAAAAAGCCTGTTACATGACATGCTTGGTGATGATTACATTGTCGCGCTGAACTTAGCGCCTGCAACTCCAGGATGGCTTGACGCCATTGGTGCTGGTCCGCTAAAACTGGGTCTAGATTTACGTGGTGGTGTGCACTTCCTAATGGAAGTAGATATGGATGCAGCCATTAGTAAAGCCCAAGAAGGCATGATTCAAGATTTTCGTAGCGACTTACGTGAAGAAAAATTGCGTTATGCCGGTGTGAGAAGTGTGGGTGATGCGGTAGTGGTACGTTTTCGCGATGAAGCTACCTTGGAAAAGGCCATTAGCTTCCTCGATCGTAAATATAGCGAATACCAGTTTGGCAATGAAAGCCAAGGCGATCAGTTTAGCCTTAGTGCACGTATGACCGAAGCAAAGCTAAAAGAAACTCGTGAATACGCTCTTCAGCAGAACATTACCATTATCCGTAACCGGGTAAATGAGCTGGGGGTAGCCGAGCCGCAGGTTCAACGCCAAGGTTCTGACCGTATTGTGGTGCAGCTACCGGGGGTTCAAGATACTGCCCGCGCCAAAGAAATTTTGGGCGCGACAGCAACTTTAGAATTCCGCATGGTGAATACCGATGCAGACATGCGTGCGGCCGCCGCTGGGCGAGTACCGCCAGGTTCTCAATTAGCTAAGCGTGCTGATGGTTCTCCAGTGGTATTGCGTAATCAGGTGATTTTAACCGGCGACCATATTGTGGGCGCTCAATCTGGTTTTGACGAATATAGTCGACCACAGGTTAACATTAGCCTCGATAGTCAAGGTGGTAGTAAAATGGCTGCCTTTACCAAAGATAATGTGGGTCAGTCGATGGCGACTCTGTTCATCGAATATAAGCCTACTGGTAAAAAAGATGCTGAAGGCAAGTCGTTATTAGAGCGTCAAGAAGAAGTGATTAACGTCGCGACGATTCAGTCTCGTTTAGGGCGTAGCTTCCGTATTACTGGTATTGACTCTCCCTCAGAAGCGCAGAACCTAGCCTTATTATTGCGAGCTGGGGCCTTGATTGCGCCGATTCAGATTGTTGAAGAACGCACCGTTGGGCCAAGCCTAGGTCAAGACAATATCGATCAAGGTTTCTTGGCAATTGTGGTTGGCTTGCTGGCTTTGCTGGTATTTATGCCTTTGTATTACCGCAAATTTGGTTTGGTGGCCAACGTGGCCCTTATTGCCAACGTTGGGGTGATTATTGGTGTGATGTCGATGATCCCTGGAGCAACCTTAACTTTGCCTGGTATGGCGGGTATCGTGCTCACCGTAGGTATGGCGGTGGACGCAAACGTGCTTATTTTTGAGCGTATTCGTGAGGAATTGGCTGATGGACGCAGTCCACAGCAGGCGATTCATTACGGCTACAGCAATGCACTTTCAACCATTTCTGATGCCAACATTACCACCTTTATCACAGCATTAATTTTGTTTGCTATTGGTACTGGTGCAGTAAAAGGCTTCGCAGTGACTTTAGCTATTGGTATTGCCACTTCTATGTTTACCGCAATTGTCGGTACCCGAGTGATTGTTAACTGGGTATGGGGCGGTAAGAAAATAGATAAGCTATCAATTTAGGAGCGACGACGTGTTTTATTTATTTAAACCAAAAGACACCGTGCGTTTTATGTCGCACCGTAAACCATTTATTTGGTTTACCATTTTATTGATGGTGGCTTCTGTAGCTAGTTTGGCAATCAATAAAATCAATTGGGGCCTCGATTTTACCGGTGGTACCTTGATTGAAGTGGAATTTTCTCAAGCTGCCGATTTAACTCAGGTTCGTGATGTGATGGGTAACAATGGTTATCCAGATATGGTGGCCCAATACTTTGGCTCGCAAACTCAAGTATTGCTGCGAATGATGCCGCGTGAAGGACTGGACAGCCAGCACTTAGGCGATAGTATTATGGGCTTGTTACGAGACCAAGTGGACAGCAACGTAGAAATGCGCCGTATTGAATACGTAGGGCCTACCGTGGGCAACGAGCTGGCTGAGCAAGGTGGCTTGGCGATTATTGCTGCGCTGGGTTGTATCTTGCTGTACGTAGCAATGCGTTTTGAATGGCGCATGGCATTGGGGGCGGTAATCGCTTTGGCGCACGATGTAATAGCTACCTTAGGTTTATTTTCTTTCCTTCAGTTGGAGTTTGACCTGTCGGTTATTGCAGCCTTATTAACGGTGGTGGGGTATTCTTTGAATGATACCATTGTGGTATCGGATCGGATCCGCGAGAACTTCCGTAAACTGCGTAAGGGTGACCCCGAAGAGATCATCGATGTATCGTTAACCCAAACCTTTAACCGTACTATCGTTACCTCGTTAACCACTATCATCGTATTAATTTCCTTGTTTTCTTTAGGCGGCGAGTTAATTCATAACTTTGCAACAGCCTTGTTGTTTGGTGTGTTTATTGGTACTCACTCTTCGATTTATGTAGCCAGTACGCTGGCGCTGTACTTAGGTATTAAGAAAGAAGACTTTATGCCTAAAGAGCTGGAAGAGAAAGAAGGCGCCGATCAAGACCCGATTATGTAATATTTAAAAACCCGCTTCGGCGGGTTTTTTGTTAAGGAGAACAAAGATGGCTCATAGTCCTCGTTTTTTAGCATTGGTTGATGATTGTCGTAGCCGCATTAAAGAGTGCGATGTACATCAGGTGAAGCAATGGTTAGATCAAGGTTTAAGTTTTAACTTGATTGATAATCGTGAACAAGATGAGTGGGCAAAAAGCCGCATCCCCAGCGCGCAGTACATGGGGCGGGGCGTATTGGAACGCGATATTGAAACGACGATCCCCGATTTGGATGCGATGATTGTTATCTATTGTGGTGGTGGCTTTCGCTCGGCTTTAAGCGCCGATAACCTAGTAAAAATGGGCTATCGTAATGTTATCTCTATGGACGGCGGGATCCGTGGTTGGCTGCAAGCTGACTACCCCCTAGAGGACTAAAGTGATGACTAGCGCAGAACAGTATATGGTTTACTACTTTGACGTTGGCGAGCAGAGCCACTATTTCGTAGATGAACAAGCCGCTAATCAAGCTTATATAAAGGCTGAATTACGTGGCGACCATCCAATTTGGGGAGAGCCGACGCCTTTAGTTACTCTACTTGAAATAAAAGACGCCTTGCTAGGTAAGTTTACCAAGCGAATAGCGTTTTTAGAGCTGCAATTAGAGAGGGCTGAATTAGCTCATAGTGATTTCGACCTAAGTGGTAGCTAATCGGTTTCGATACAACTGAGCTGGTTTTTGACCAGCTCTAATCCCATTTTAAAACCACCTTGATTCGATTTGTTAATGGGTCTTGGAGTTGATATACCTTCAGCAGCGCTTTTCTTTAATAGCAAAACCAATCGTATTTAGTAGCAATGAACTAGCGCTTTCTGCTCGTTCCACTAAGCGTTGCATTTAAGCTGAATAGTAGCGGATAAAAATAAAGCGGGCACTGCCCGCTTTATTAAGAATGATGTGTAATGCTTAGCTTTTAAGCGCATCATTTAGATGCGGGCGGATATTAGACAGCATCGCTTTTAAAACTTTAGGGTTGCCACAAACAATATTGCCGCTTTGGTAATAGTCGGTATTACCAGAGAAGTCAGTCACAATGGCACCCGCTTCACGTGCAATTAATTCACCTGCCGCAATGTCCCAAGGCTTTAGGTTTAGCTCGAAAAAACCATCTAAACGTCCAGCGGCGACATAAGCAAGGTCTAAGGCAGCAGAACCAGCACGACGCACGTCACCACATTCGGCGAAAATGGAGCCAAACATTGCTAGGTAACTTTCCATATAGTGTTTGCGTTTGAAGGGGAAACCTGTGCCGATGATAGTGCCGTCTAAGTCTTTGGCTTTAGACACCCGTAAACGGTAGCCATTTAATTGAGCACCTTTGCCACGAGAAGCTGCGAATAACTCATTGCGTAGTGGGTCGTAAACCACCGCATGCTCGGTTTTACCGCGAACGCGTAGCGCAATAGAAATAGAAAAGTGAGGAATACCTTTGATAAAATTGGTGGTTCCATCCAAGGGGTCAACAACCCATTGATATTCATCATCCTTGCCTTGGCTTAAGCCACTTTCTTCTGCAACGATCGAGTGATCGGGAAACGCATTGTGAATGGTATCGATAATGCTTTTTTCAGCCGCTTTATCCACATTTGTTACGTAGTCGTTAGCGCCTTTTGTTGTTGTTTCAACTTTATCAAGTTGTGCGTAAGCTTGAGTTACAATCTTACCTGCGTTTCGCGCAGCGCGAATCGCAATGTTTAGCATTGCATGCATGAATAACCACCAATTTTTAGAAAGAACATAAAATAACCGCCGGATTATAGAGAATAGGGAAAACAAACACAATTGATTATAGCTAGAGGATTTAAACTTTTTCCAATCTAGCTGCTAAGGCTGTGGCTATGTTACAATCTAACGGATTAATTTTAGGGTGAAGTAATATAAATGTTGGAAAATATTCGAGTGGTTTTAGTGGGCACTAGCCATAGTGGTAACATTGGTTCTGCTGCCCGGGCAATGAAAACCATGGGAATAAGCGACTTATGTTTAGTGACGCCAGAAGCTGAAATCGATGGCAAATCGGTGGCCTTATCGGCTGGTGCATCGGATGTGCTTGGCGGAGCCACTATAGTAGAGCAATTGGCCGAGGCGGTAGCTGATTGTCAGCTAGTTATTGGTGCTAGCGCACGTTCGCGCACCTTGGATTGGCCAATGTTAGATGGTCGAGAGGCTGGCGAGAAATTGGCTTTTGAAGCTCGCTCGGGCAAAGTGGCGATTGTTTTTGGTCGCGAAAGTAGCGGCTTAAATAACGAAGAGCTACAACAATGTCATTATCATGTGTGTGTGCCTGCCAACCCTGAATACAGTTCACTTAATCTTGCAATGGCGGTACAGTTATTGTGTTACGAAGTCAGAATGGCATTTTTAGAGCAACAAAATACTCACCCTAAAGCGGCTCCAGAAGCTTACCCTCATGCGGAAGATTTGGAACGATTTTACCAGCATTTCGAGAAAACCATCGCCGATAGCGGCTTCATCATTAAACCTCATCCGGGTAAGGTGATGGAGAAGGTTCGTCGAATGTTTAATCGAATTCGCATGGAAAAACAAGAGCTTAATGTTATGCGTGGAATCTTAACTTCGTTCGATAAACATATTTCCAAAACTGAAAAATAAACCCGAGTAAATTACTAGGTTTTATACTTGACTAAAATAGTCGGATATGGAAAGATTGTGACTAAGTTCACGCGATAATGGGTTTGTTGATATGCGCTTAACTTCTAAAGGACGCTACGCAGTTACGGCGATGTTAGATGTTGCTCTTCATATGGAAGAAGGTCCGGTTTCTCTGGCTGATATTTCAGAAAGGCAGGGCATCTCCTTGTCTTATTTAGAGCAGCTGTTCTCGAAATTACGTAAACATGGCCTAGTTAGTAGTGTTCGTGGCCCAGGTGGTGGTTACCGCTTAGGTATGGACGCCGATGATATTGCGGTGGGCATGGTAATTCACGCGGTAGATGAGTCAATTGATGCGACTCGGTGTCATGGTTCCGCAGATTGCCAAGGCGGTAAGCCTTGTTTAACTCACTCTTTGTGGAATGATTTGAGTGAGCGTATTGCCGACTTCCTCGATAATATCACCCTCGGCGGGCTAATGCGCGAACGACAAATAGTCAGTGTTGCGCATACTCAAGACAGGCTGAAGCAGGTTGACACCAACACGATACAAATTAGTTTATGATGCTCGATAGAGTCGAGCAGTAACGGAGAATTTTAATGAAATTGCCAATTTATCTTGATTATTCTGCAACCACACCTGTTGACCCTCGTGTTGCTGAAAAGATGATGCAATACCTTGGCCTGGACGGTATTTACGGTAACCCTGCTTCGCGTTCCCACCGTTTTGGCTGGCAGGCTGAAGAGGCTGTAGACGTTGCGCGCAACCAAGTTGCCGAGTTAGTTAACGCCGACCCGCGTGAAATTGTATTTACCTCTGGCGCAACTGAATCAAACAACTTGGCGATTAAAGGCGCTGCGCATTTTTACCAAAAGAAAGGTAAGCATTTAATCACCTGTAAAACCGAGCATAAAGCGGTATTAGATACCTGCCGTCAACTAGAGCGAGAAGGTTTTGAGGTGACATACCTAGAGCCAGAAAGCAACGGTATTATCAGCTTAGATAAGTTGGCAGAAGCGTTGCGTGAAGACACTATTTTGGTGTCAATCATGCACGTAAACAACGAAATTGGCGTAATTCAAGATATTAACGCGATTGGTGAACTGTGTCGTTCACGCAAAATTTTATTCCATGTTGATGCCGCGCAAAGTGCCGGTAAAATCGACATTGATTTACAAGCTTCACCTGTAGACATGATGTCGTTCTCTGCGCATAAGGTGTACGGGCCGAAAGGTATTGGCGCACTATACGTGCAACGTAAGCCTCGCATCCGTTTAGAAGCGCAGATGCATGGCGGCGGTCATGAGCGTGGCATGCGTTCGGGCACTTTGCCAACTCACCAAATTGTGGGTATGGGTGAAGCATTTGCCATTGCTAAACAAGATATGGCTAAAGATAACGAGCACGTTCGTGCCTTGCGTGATCGTTTCTGGAACGGTATTAAAGATATTGAAGAAACTTATGTGAACGGTGATTTCGAGCAGCGTGTCGCTGGTAACCTCAATGTTAGCTTTGCTTATGTAGAAGGTGAGTCGTTGATTATGGCGTTGAAAGATCTAGCTGTGTCTTCAGGTTCAGCCTGTACTTCAGCCAGTTTAGAGCCTTCTTATGTATTACGAGCTCTAGGCCTAGACGACGAGCTAGCACACAGTTCAATTCGTTTTTCTTTTGGCCGTTTTACTACCGAAGAAGAAGTAGATTACGCCATTAAGGTTATTAATGAAGGCATTGGTCGGCTGCGCGAAATGTCGCCCTTATGGGATATGTTTAAAGATGGCGTAGACCTAAGCCAAGTAGAGTGGGCTCACCACTAATAAATAACTAACGGATTTGGAGAAATATCATGGCTTACAGTGAAAAAGTAATCGACCACTACGAGAATCCCCGCAACGTGGGTGCCTTTGAAAATAAAGATGATGCGCATATCGGTACCGGTATGGTAGGTGCTCCTGCGTGTGGTGACGTAATGAAGCTACAACTTAAAGTTAACGACCTCGGTGTGATTGAAGATGCACGCTTTAAAACTTATGGTTGTGGTTCTGCTATCGCCTCTAGCTCACTAGTTACTGAGTGGGTTAAGGGAAAAAGTTTAGATGAAGCTCAAGCTTTAAAAAATACCGATATTGCTGAAGAGTTGGCTTTGCCTCCAGTGAAAATTCACTGCTCTATTTTGGCTGAAGATGCCATTAAAGCGGCAATTGCTGACTACAAAAAGAAAAACGCTTAGACAGTAAGGAGCCGATGATGGCTGTATCACTAACTGAAGCGGCTGCTGCCCATGTTAGCCAGTTTTTAGCCAACCGAGGCGCCGGTACCGGGGTACGTCTTGGAGTGAAAACCTCTGGCTGTTCGGGTATGGCCTATGTTCTTGAGTTTGTTGACGAGTTAGCTGAAGACGACAAAGTATTCGAAAGCTGCGGCGTGAATGTGATTGTTGATGAAAAAAGCTTACTCTACATCGATGGCACAGAACTAGACTTTGTTAAAGAAGGTTTAAACGAAGGTTTCGTATTCAACAACCCCAATGTTTCTGGGGAATGTGGTTGCGGAGAGAGCTTTAGCGTTTAATGGAATACGCTATGAACTATTTTGAATTATTCTCTTTAAGTCCTTCTTTTCAGCTAGACCTTAAAGGTCTAGCTCAGTCTTATCGAGAGTTACAACAGCAATACCATCCTGATAATTTTGTGGCCGATAGTGATGATAATCAAGCAATGGTTATGCAAAAGGCCGCGCAGATTAACGATGCTTACCAAACCCTCAAAGAGCCATTATCGCGCGCCCAATACTTGCTACGTTTACAGGGCGTAGATTTAAGCGGTGAGCAGCAAACCATTAACGACATCGACTTCTTAATGAGCCAAATGGCCTTGCGAGAGCAGTTAGCCGAAATAGAAAGTGCTGCGGATCCTGAGCAAGCTATTGATGATTTTGCTGTCTTACTGAAGCAGCAACGAAGTGACTTGAGCTCAAGCTTTGAAAAAGCCTACAATGAGCAAAATTTTGATTTAGCTGCCAATAATGTTCGTAAGCTTAAGTTTTACGCGCGTTTACAACAGCAGCTACAGCAACTGGAAGAGAAAATTCTAGATTACTAATCTATGGCATTACTACAAATTGCAGAGCCTGGGCAATCGGCTGTTCCTCACCAACATAAACTCGCCGTTGGTATCGACTTAGGTACCACCAATTCATTAGTGGCTACCGTGCGTAGTGGTAAAGCGGTCGCTCTGGCTGATCATGATGGACAATTGTTGTTGCCTTCAGTGGTGCGTTATCACGCCAATGGCATTGACGTCGGACTGGTTGCTAAAGCTCACGCAGTTAGCGATCCGCACAATACTATTACCTCGGTAAAACGATTATTAGGCAAGGCTAGCAGCGATATTGATGCAGCCGTTTTTCCTTATGAGTTTGCCGAAAGTCCGTCTCCACAAATTAACACCGTGGCGGGGCCGATAAATCCGGTGCAGGTGTCTGCAGAAATTCTTAAGAGCCTCGCTAAGCGCGCCGAAGAATCTCTGCAAGGCGAACCCGATGGCGTGGTGATTACCGTTCCTGCTTATTTTGATGACGCGCAGCGTCAAGGAACTAAAGACGCCGCCCAGTTAGCAGGCTTGCATGTATTGCGCCTTTTGAATGAGCCCACTGCTGCCGCTATTGCTTATGGCTTAGATAGCGGTGACGAAGGGGTGATCGCCATTTATGACTTAGGTGGTGGTACTTTTGATATTTCTATTTTGCGTTTGTCAAAAGGAGTATTTCAGGTGTTGGCCACAGGTGGAGACTCGGCTTTGGGTGGCGATGATTTTGATGATGTGCTAGTGGAGTGGATTGCCGAGCAAGCTCAGCTAAGCGGCCGTCGCTCTGCGCAATTGCAGCGCGAATTATCGCGTATTGCTAACCAAGTTAAAATTAATCTAACTGAGCAACAGCAAACCACGGTTGAGCTGGCCATCGAAGGCATTGACTGGCAAGGTTCGATTAGTCGAGAACAATTTGAGCAACTAATAGATGATTTAGTTAAACGAACTATACGAGCTTGTCGTCGCGCTTTGCGTGACGCCGAGGTTGACTTAGAAGACGTTAACAATGTGGTGATGGTGGGGGGCTCCACGCGGGTTCCTAAAGTTCGCGAAGATGTGGCTAAGTTCTTTAAAAAGCCGGTGCTAACCAGTATCGATCCTGATCAAGTAGTGGCAATTGGTGCAGCTATTCAAGCCGATACCCTAGTAGGCAACAAAAAAGACGACGAACTGTTATTGCTTGATGTGACTCCTTTGTCCTTAGGCATAGAAACCATGGGTGGCCTAGTTGAAAAAGTGATCCCTCGCAATACCACCATTCCGGTCGCTCGCGCTCAAGAATTTACTACTTTTAAAGATGGCCAAACTGCCATGGCTATTCATGTAGTACAAGGGGAGCGTGAACTGGTGGACGATTGTCGCTCCTTAGCCAAGTTTACCCTAAAGGACATTCCGCCTTTAGCTGCCGGTGCTGCGCATATTCGAGTTACCTTCCAAGTTGACGCAGATGGCTTGTTATCTGTGACTGCGATGGAGAAATCCACAGGCGTACAAGCCTCTGTGGAGGTGAAGCCTTCCTATGGTTTGGCTGACGAAGCTGTGGCGCAAATGCTGAAAGATTCGATTGCTCATGCTAAAGAAGATGTTGGCATGAGAATGTTGCGTGAGCAGCAGGTGGAAGCAGCGCGCTTTATTGAGGATATGAACACGGCTTTAGCTGAAAGTGGTGAGCGTTTATTGAATGTCGAAGAGCGTCAGCAAATAGAGCAAGCCATGCAGCAACTAAAGAAAGTGGCAGCTGCAGATAAAGTAGCGGCAATCGAGCAAGCCATTAAACAATTAGATAGTGTCAGCCAGGATTTCGCAGCGCGGCGAATGGATGATTCAATTAAACAGGCCTTAACTGGTCAGCAAGTAGATAGGATTTAAGATGCCTAAAGTGATTTTCTTGCCTCATGAGGATTTATGTCCTGAAGGCGCAGTTGTAGAAGCCAAAGAAGGCGAAACAGTATTAAATGTGGCGCTGCGTGATGGTATTGATATTGAACATGCCTGTGAAAAGTCTTGTGCCTGCACCACTTGCCACGTCATCGTTCGAGAAGGCTTTGATTCGCTGGAAGAAAGTGATGAGCTGGAAGACGATATGTTAGATAAAGCTTGGGGTTTAGAGCCTGAGTCACGACTAAGCTGTCAAGCGGTGGTAGCCGATGAAGACTTAGTGGTCGAGATCCCTAAATATACAATTAATATGGTGTCTGAGCAGCACTAAGGAGAGCGCTCATGGGATTGCGTTGGATAGATGTAGAGCAAATAGCGATAGAACTGGCCGAACGATTTCCTGAGCAGGACCCGAAGCAAGTTCGGTTTACCGATTTACACCAGTGGGTTTGTCAATTAGATGAATTTGATGACGACCCACAACATAGCAGCGAGCGTATTTTAGAAGCCATTGTTTTAGCCTGGATGGAAGAACTGGGCTAAAAAGGCAGTCTCGTTGTCATTTTTTTATTAAGAGGACATATTGATGACTGCCGTATTGGATTTAGTCTTATGTACTAAGCCTGCCGACGCTATTTGGGGCGACAAGGCCTTAGTGAGTTTTGAAAAACACCAGGTCAATATTCATGTTACTAGTGAAGGCGCTCAGCGTCTTCAAGACATTCAAAAAGCCGCAAGAAAGTTAGATGTGCAAGGGTTAAAACAGCTTTCTATCGCCGGAGAAGCGTGGGATTTAGAGGCCTGTTGGGCTTTTTATCAAGGCTATTACAATGCCAAACAAGATAACCAATTGCTCATTTCCAGTTTAAATGATAGCGACCAACAGCGTTTTGATGCATTAAAAAATGCGATCGACTGGACTCGTCAAACCATCAATTTGGGCCCCGCTGATATTTACCCGATGAGCCTTTGTGAGTCGGCAGTTACGCTGCTTAGTAAGCTTGCTCCTGAGCATATTACTTATCAAATTATTTCCGGTGAAGTTTTACTTGAGCAAGACAGGGTAGGGATTTATCAAGTAGGCAAAGGTAGCGCTCAAGCACCGGCTATGTTGGAACTTGATTATAATCCGTCGACTAAGGTTGATGAACCGGTTGCGGTTGCTTTGGTAGGTAAAGGCATTACTTTTGATTCCGGCGGATATAGCCTTAAACCTTCAGATGGCATGGCGTTGATGAAAAGCGACATGGGCGGGGCGGCTACCGTCACCGGAGCGCTAGCTTTAGCCATTGCTTCTGGTTTGAATAAGCGAGTGAAGCTTTACCTTTGTTGCGCAGAAAACCTAGTATCGGGTGAAGCCTATAAGTTAGGTGACGTGATCCGTTATAAAAACGGTGTCTCTGTCGAAGTGTTAAATACCGATGCCGAGGGACGCTTAGTTTTAGCCGATGGTTTAATCGCAGCCAGCCAAGATAAGCCGGGTTTGATCATTGATGCTGCCACCCTCACCGGAGCGGCAAAAATGGCCTTAGGCCGAGATTATAATGCGGTATTTGGTTTTGCTGATGAGCTGGTGCACAATGCGCTGCAAGCTGCAAAAGCCGAGTATGAAAAAGCCTGGCCACTGCCATTAGAGCCATTTCATAAAGGGCAAATTGGCTCATCTTTTGCCGATATTGCTAATATCTCTTCTGGTGAAGGCATGGCTGGCGCGTCAACAGCAGCCGCGTTCTTAGCTCACTTTGTGGAGCAGGCAGAACAAAACTGGTTGCACTTTGACTTGTCTGGTTGTTACCAAAAAGCCGCCAATGGATTGTGGGCGACAGGAGCCAAAGGTCACGGTGTTCGCACCTTAGCACGCTTGTTAAGCGATGCTAGCTAGCTTATGATTTTTCATTGATGGCAGTGATTATATTTAAACAAATTTACGATGGAGCGATGTAATGGCCTTAGAACGTACTTTTTCTATACTTAAACCAGATGTAGTAGCCAAGGATGAGATAGGCGCAATTTATGCGCGAATGGAAGCAGCAGGTTTACGTATTGTAGCGGCGAAAATGTTGCACCTATCGCAAGAGCAAGCGGCTGGCTTTTACGCTGAACACGAAGGTAAGCCTTTTTACTTGCCCTTGATTGAATTTATGACTTCTGGTCCGATCATGGTTCAAGTATTAGAAGCTGAAAATGCAGTACAGCGTTATCGTGAATTGTTAGGCGCGACTAATCCGGCAGAAGCGGCTGCAGGCACCTTGCGTCATGACTTTGGTACTGGAATGCCACCAAATGGTACGCATGGCTCTGATTCACCACAGTCAGCAGCCAGAGAAATCGCCTATTTCTTTGAAGATAATGAGATTTGTCCTCGTTAGTTAAAGAAAAGGGGCTGCGGCCCCTTTTTTTTTCGCTGTTTTGGTGTCAGTCGAATCAGCTAAAAGGCCGCAGAATAACCACTTTAGCTGGCTTTCTATAGTTATTATTTGTACAATTCGGCGCTTTTTTTAAATGGTCAGTCGTGGAGTAAAGCGATGAGTGAGACAAAAACTAATCTACTTGATTTTAATCGTGCTGGATTACGCCAGTTTTTTGCCGATATGGGAGAAAAACCTTTTCGGGCCGATCAAGTAATGAAGTGGATTTATCACTTTGGCGTTGACGATTTTGACCAGATGAACAATATCAATAAAGCTTTACGGGAAAAGCTTAAGCAGCATGCAGTAGTGCAAGCTCCGGAAATTAGCACTGAACAACGCAGTGCCGACGGCACGATTAAGTGGGCGATGCTGGTTGCCGGCCAAGAAATTGAAACGGTATACATTCCCGAAGGTGATCGAGCGACACTGTGTGTGTCATCACAGGTGGGTTGTGCTTTGGAGTGTACGTTCTGCTCTACTGGTCAACAGGGTTTTAATCGTAATCTTAGAGTGTCGGATATTATTGGTCAGGTCTGGCGTGCTGCACAGGTTATTGGTCATAAGGGTATTGAAGGCAAGCGTCCGATCACCAATGTGGTGATGATGGGCATGGGTGAGCCGTTATTGAATTTAAACAATTTGGTCCCAGCACTAGAGTTAATGTTAGATGACAACGGATATGGTTTGAGCAAACGTCGGGTTACTGTGAGTACTTCAGGGGTTGTGCCCGCTTTAGACAAGTTAGGTGACCAGTTAGATGTGGCCTTGGCGATTTCTTTGCACGCTCCTACTGATGAGCTGCGTAGTGAAATTATGCCAATTAACGATAAATACAACATCGAAGCTTTTTTGGCTGGGGTTAAACGTTATGTAGCTAAATCAAACGCAAACCGCGGCAAAGTTACTGTTGAGTATGTTTTATTGAATGGCGTAAACGATTCTATGGAACAGGCTCACCAGTTGGCAGAAGTACTAAAAGATACCCCATGTAAAATCAATTTGATTCCATTTAACCCCTACCCGGGGTCGCCTTTTACTAAGCCGAGTAACAGTCGTGTTGATCGTTTCAGTAAGGTATTAATGGAATATGGCTCCACCGTGGTCGTACGTAAAACTCGTGGCGATGATATTGATGCGGCTTGTGGCCAATTAGCAGGTGACGTTGTCGACAGAACTAAAAGAACCATGAAAAAACGGATGCAACAACAAGAAATTTCAGTCACAATTCAATAACTAAGCTTATCGAAGGATGGATATGAAACGTTGTTTGTACTTGCTTGTTGCAGTCTGTTTACTATCTGCATGTGTTACTGAAACTAGGATTAATGGTCAAGAAGTCAACTCCGGTGAAAAGCAGCTTGATAAAGTCGCTGCTGCCAGAACTCGAATTAGTCTCGCGCTACGTTACCTCGATGCTGGTGATGCTGAGCAGGCCAAGCGCAATTTAGAGCTAGCTCAACAGTTGGCCCCCAAGTTTGTAGATGTTTATATTGCACAAGCTCATTTCTACCAACGTGTTCGCCAGCCTGAACGTGCCATTGAAGCCTATAAAAAGGCCCGTTCGATAGCTCCTGAAAATGGTGATGTATTAAATAACTATGGGGTGATGTTGTGCCAACAAAAAGATTATCAAGCAGCCGAGAAGCTGTTTAAGTTAGCACTAGCTAACCCTGAATATGTTCAGGTTGCAGGAACGAATGAAAATGCCGGTTTGTGCGCCTTAGATGCGGGGCAGCTAGATAAAGCTCTAGATTATTTCTCTAGCGCTTTGGCTTATAATATTCGCCGTCCCTTGTCCTTATTGGGGGCGGCTGAAGTCTATATACAAAAAAATAAACCCGAGCAGGCCCGTTTATATTTGCAACGGTATGATAGTATGGCCGAAACAACGGCAGAAAGTGCTTTTGCATGGGTTCGCCTCGAAAGCGCCGCGGATAACTTTGCTGAGGAAGCGCGCTGGGGTTTGACCTTGCAGCAACAATTCCCTAAATCGGAACAAACAAAACGATATATAGCCAATGACTACTAAAGCAGAATCAGAGCAAGCAGAATTGAGTGACGACATTGAAGTGGTCAGTCCCGGGCAGATGCTGCAAGAAGCGCGAGTCGCTGCCAAATTAAGTCAAAATCAAGTAGCAGAGCGCTTAAAACTTAGATTACAAGTAGTAAAAGATATCGAAGCAGATAGCTTTGATAGTGGACTGTCTAATACCTTCATTAAGGGGTATTTACGAGCCTATGCACGTTTGTTAAATGTATCAGAAGAATTGGTACTATCAAGTTATACCCACCTTAATAATGCCCAAGAACAACGTACAGAAATGCAGAGCTTCTCTGGGCGAATCAAACAAGAAACCCATGATAGCCGATTAATGAAGTTTACCTATTTAGTCATCTTGGGCATTGTAGTTTTACTCGTAGTATGGTGGTGGCAGGATAAAAATAGTCAAGCCGATTACCAACAGCTGCCACTAGAAGCGGAGCAGACTCCACTTATTCAAAACGATAGCGCTCAGTCAGAGATTGCCACTGAGCAGCCAAGCTCAGTGGACTTAGCAGCGCCCAATAGTGTTGTCGAGCCAGCCCCAGAGCCTGAAAGTCCGGTTGTTGAAACGCCTGATCCAGTCAGTCCTGCCGCTGAAAATGGACTTGAGCCAATTCAGCCCAAGCTAGAGCAAACGGTTGAAGTTAGTCCTGCAGAGGATGAGAATAAGACAGAGAGCACTTCAAGTGTGGAGCTTACTCCTTTAACTATGAGCTTTGAGAATGAGTGTTGGGTAGAAATTCGCGATGCCAATGGCCAGCGTTTGGTGGCGGCGATTAAACAACCCGGTGAGAGCTTAACCGTGACGGCCGCTTCACCTTATAGTATTGTGCTTGGCACCAACGCTGGTGTGAGCGTAAATTTTGGATCAGAAGAAGTCGACTTATCGTCATTTAAGCGCGGTAAGGTTGTACGAATGACTATACCCCAATAATTAAGACCCTAGCTGAATATGAATCAACCAACTCCTATTACTCGCCGTAAATCGACTCAAATTATGGTGGGCAATGTACCGGTAGGGGGAGATGCTCCCATTTCGGTACAATCAATGACTAATACTCGTACCACAGATGTGGCCGCAACGGTTGAGCAAATCAATCGAATCGCCGCGGTCGGTGGGGATATTGTTCGAGTATCGGTGCCAACAATGGACGCAGCTGAGGCTTTTAAACAGATCAAACAACAAGTGTCTATTCCTGTTGTTGCCGATATTCATTTCGATTATAGGATTGCCCTTAAAGTAGCAGAATATGGCGCTGACTGTTTACGAATCAATCCCGGAAATATTGGTAATGAACAACGCATTCGTTCAGTGGTTGATGCCGCTAAAGACCGCGGCATTCCGATTCGAATCGGTGTAAACGGTGGTTCTTTAGAAAAAGACTTGCAAGAAAAGTATAGTGAGCCAACACCCGAAGCTTTAGTTGAGTCGGCGATGCGCCATGTGGATATCTTGGACCGTTTGAATTTCGATCAGTTTAAGGTGAGTGTTAAGGCCTCTGATGTGTTTCTAGCGGTAGGTGCCTATCAAGGTTTAGCTAAACGTATAGACCAGCCTTTACACTTGGGTATTACTGAAGCAGGCGGCTTACGTAGCGGCTCGGTTAAATCTGCCGTGGGCTTGGGTATGTTATTGTCTCAAGGCATTGGTGATACTTTGCGAGTGTCGCTAGCGGCAGATCCGGTGGAAGAGATCAAAGTTGGCTTCGACATTCTTAAATCATTACGGATCCGTTCACGTGGCATCAACTTCATTGCTTGCCCAAGTTGCTCGCGGCAAGAGTTTGACGTTATCGCCACGGTAAATGCCCTAGAGCAGCGTTTGGAAGACATTGTCGAGCCAATGGATGTGTCTATTATTGGCTGTGTGGTAAATGGCCCAGGCGAAGCCTTAATTTCTGATTTAGGGATTACTGGCGGCAATAAAAAGAGTGGTTTTTATCAAGATGGGGTTCGCCAAAAAGAACGCTTCGATAATAGCGACTTAGTGGATGCTTTAGAGGCTAAGATCCGCGCGCGGATTGCAATTAAAGACATCAGTTAATGTGCTTCTGCATTTAAATTTACCTCTATCGTTAAAAGCCCTATAATCGAGGGCTTTTAGTAGTTATTGACCAGTTTTATTCGAGATTAATGTGGCTAAACAAATACAAGCAATACGTGGCATGAATGATTGTCTGCCAAGCGAAACGCCAGCTTGGCAAAAAGTGGAATCGGTGATCCGCGAGGTGGTAGCGGCTTACGGTTATAACGAAATACGCATGCCGATTGTAGAAAGCACAGATTTGTTTAAGCGCTCTATTGGTGAAGTCACCGATATTGTTGAAAAGGAAATGTACACCTTTGAAGACCGCAATGGCGATAGTTTAACTCTGCGTCCAGAAGGGACGGCGTGTTGTGTTCGCGCCGGTAATCAAGCGGGGCTACTATATAACCAAGAACAGCGTCTTTGGTATATGGGACCGATGTTCCGTCATGAACGCCCACAAAAAGGTCGTTACCGTCAATTCCACCAAGTAGGGGTCGAGTCGTTTGGTATTGCTAGCGCAGACATTGATGCTGAAGTAATTATTCTTTCTTCCCGTTTTTGGAAGGCCTTTGGTTTAGATAAACATGTCACTTTGCAACTAAATAGCTTGGGTTCAAATGAAGCTCGCGCTAATTATCGTGATGCGCTGATTGTTTACCTCGAACAGCATCAAGACAGTTTAGATGAAGACGCCAAGCGCAGAATGTACGACAATCCTTTGCGGGTATTGGATAGCAAAAATCCTGAAGTACAAGCTGCCCTCGCAAATGCCCCTAGCTTAAGTGATTATCTTGATGACGAGAGCAAAGAGCACTTTGCCCAACTGTGTGCCTTACTTGATAATGCCGGCATTGCCTACGAGCTAAACCCCTGCTTGGTGCGTGGTTTAGATTATTACAATCGTACCGTGTTTGAATGGGTGACCACCAGTTTAGGTTCTCAAGGTACGGTGTGTGCGGGTGGTCGTTATGATGGTTTAGTGGAACAGTTAGGCGGCAAAGCGACTCCCGCAGTAGGTTTTGCCATGGGAATGGAGCGTTTGGTGTTGCTGCTTGAAACCCTAGAGCTGTTGGGTGATTTACCAGCAAGTGCCGACGTTTATGTGATCAATGCTGGAGAAGGAACACTCGGCGCGGCATTTTCATTAGCTGAACAATTGCGAGATGCGTTACCCTCTGTGCGGGTGATGAGTCATTGCGGTGGCGGGAACTTTAAAAAACAATTTAAGCGTGCCGACAAATCGGGCGCTAAGGTAGCACTTATCATCGGTGAAGATGAGCTAGCCAATCAGCAGGTAACTGTTAAGTATCTGCGCCAAGACATTCAACAGCAGTGTATCGCTCAGTCTGAGTTACCTGCATTGCTAAAAAGCGTATTAGTATAGTTAAGGAGACACTGTGGATATTTATTCTACAGAGGAACAGCAAGTTCAGGCCATCAAAGATTGGTGGAAGAAAAACGGTACATCCGTTATTGGTGGCTCGGTATTAGGTTTAGCTGCGGTATTTGGTTGGCGCTATTACGGCGATTATCAAGTTGAGCAGCAAGAAGCGGCTTCAGATGCCTATCAGCAAGTAGTCTCTCAGTTAGGTAGCGAAGATGAGTTAAGCACACTGAGCAGCTTTGTTGCTGCCAATAAAGGCGATAAAAACTATTCAGTATTTGCCGCATTGCTGCTAGCAAAAGAATTGGTGGCAAAGCAAGACTACGCTCAGGCACAAAGCCAACTTGATATTGCCTTACAGGGGGCTCCCGAAGAGCTAAAAGGCATGATCTACACTCGTTTAGCTCGAGTTCAGGCACAGCAAGCTGAATATGCTCAAGCATTGGCTAGTTTAGAACAAGTTAGCGAATCCGCCTTACAGAGCACTGTAGAATTGATTAAAGGTGACATCTATCTTCAACAAGGCGAGCAAGAACTTGCACGCCAAGCCTATCAGGCGGCGGTTACCGCTGGCGCTGCTAATTTAGATCCTAGTGTCACCTTGAAATTAAATGACCTAAGCCAAGTTGAGGCCTCTAATGGTTAAAGCGTGGCGCGGCTTAGGCTTAGCCTGTTTACTCGCTAGCTTATCGGCTTGTTCTTTGTTCAACTCTGAAGAAGATGTTGTACAAATGGCAGCGGTGCCAGAGTTTAGTAACCAATTTACGGTTGCTCAGCAATGGCAGGCTCGTGTAGGTAAAGGTGTTGATGACTATTTCTCTACTTTGTCACCGGTGGTCGCCTACGACACCATCTTTGCGGCGGCGCGCTTTGGTGAAGTTGAAGCCTTGAGCCTAGATGGTCAGCGCTTGTGGAAGCAAGACCTCTCTAAAGTCGAAAGTAATAATCGTTTTTCAGGTAATACGTCTAATGCTCGCATTTCTGGTGGCTTAGTGGCTGCTTATCAGCGAGTTTATTTAGGTACTGAAAATGCCGATGTGTTTGCTCTAAGCGCAGAAAGCGGTGAAGTAGTTTGGCAAGCTAAAGTGGCTGGTGAAGTTATCGCCGCCCCAGCGGTTGAAGACAGCCTCGTCGTAGTGATGACCAGCAATGGCCATTTAGTTGCGCTTGATGCGCATAGCGGAGAGCAGCGTTGGGATATAAAAATTGACCAACCTACCTTATCTTTGCGAAGTAAAGCTCCACCGATTATTTCTAATGGTGCAGTGGTGCTTGGTCGGAGCGACGGTAAAGTGGGCCTGTACTTGTTAAACAGTGGCCAGTTATTGTTTGAAAGTAAGTTAGCTCAACCAAAAGGTTCAACTGAAATTGACCGCATTGTTGATGTCGATAGTAAACCGGTATTAATTGGTTCGCAGCTGTATGCGGTGGCCTACAATGGTAGTTTGGTCTCGGTGAACCTGCGCAATGGTGAAGAGGCTTGGCGGCGTAGCTATTCTGCATATCAAAATTTAGCTTCGGCTGGTTTAAGTCTGTTTGTTACTGATGTTAGCGATAACGTTTATAGCATAGAGCGAACTAACGGGGTAGAGCGTTGGACGCAAAGTTTGCTGTCTTACCGCCTAGTTACTGCTCCGGCTATTGATGGTAACTACGTGGTTGTAGGCGACAGTGAGGGGTATCTTTATTGGTTAAATCGCGATACTGGTGAGTTTTCTAGTAAGCTGTTAGTCGATAAGAGCGGTTTATATGCCGCCCCTGTGGTAAGCTCTGACAAAATTATCGTTCAAGCTCGAAATGGCAAGTTATATGCGCTAGATCGCAGTTAAGTTGTTATAATTATTCAGCAAAGGCTCATGGTGAATTAACCATGAGCCTTTGTCGTGTCATAAATTCTAAAAAAATGAGGCCCTTATGCTTCCTGTTGTCGCCTTAGTGGGACGTCCAAATGTTGGAAAATCTACCTTATTCAATCGTCTTACTCGTAGCAGGGACGCCTTAGTTGCTGATTTTCCTGGGCTAACTCGTGACCGTAAATACGGTCAGGCCAAAATAGCCGATCAAGAGTTTATCGTTATTGATACAGGTGGTATTGATGGTGATGAGCAAGGCATTGATGCAATGATGGCTCAGCAATCGTTGCAAGCCATTGAAGAAGCTGATGCGGTATTATTTTTGGTGGATGCGCGCGCTGGTATGACGGTGGCCGATGAAGCCATTGCCCATCATTTGCGCAAACAAGAAAAGAAAGTATTTTTGGTGGCGAATAAAACCGACGGTATCGATGCTGATGCTGCTTGTGGTGAATTTTACGCCTTAGCTTTAGGTGATATTCACCACATCGCAGCGGCTCATGGTCGTGGTGTTAATCAGCTATTAGAGCAAGCGTTGCGTCCTTTTGTTAAAGAACAAAGTGAACTACCAGATGAGCCTAGCGAGATTGAAGCGCTTAGCGAATCAGAGTTAGATGAACTGGCACAGCAGTTTGCTGATTTGCCGATTAAACTGGCGATTGTTGGTCGGCCTAATGTGGGTAAGTCGACCTTAACGAATCGTATCTTAGGTGAAGAACGGGTGGTGGTATACGACATGCCTGGTACCACCCGAGACAGCATTTATATTCCTATGCAGCGCGAAGATCAAGATTACATTTTGATTGATACGGCTGGGGTGCGTAAGCGCGGTAGGGTAACCGAAACCGTGGAAAAATTCTCGGTGATCAAAACGCTAAAAGCTATTGAAGATGCCAATGTAGTAATGTTGGTGATTGATGCTAGAGAGGGTATCTCTGATCAAGATTTGAGTTTGTTAGGTTTTGTATTGAATGCGGGGCGCGCTTTAGTCTTGGCGGTAAACAAGTGGGATGGCCTGGATAACGATTATAAAGAGCGGATTAAAACTGAATTAGATCGCCGTTTAGGTTTCATTGATTTCGCCCGTGTACACTTTATTTCAGCATTGCATGGTACTGGAGTTGGTCACTTATATGAGTCGGTACAGGAGGCTTATAGCAGCGCGACAAAACGCGTTTCAACCTCGATGTTAACGCGAATCATGCAAATGGCTCAGGATGACCATCAACCACCTCTGGTGCGCGGTCGTCGCGTTAAATTACGTTATGCTCACGCGGGTGGCTATAACCCACCTCGTATCGTTGTCCACGGTAATCAGGTTAACTCCTTACCTGACTCTTATAAACGTTATTTAATGAATTATTATCGTAAAGCTCTGGAAATTATGGGCACGCCAATCAGAGTCGAATTCAAGGAAGGGGACAATCCCTTTTCTGATAAAAAGTCTAAATTAACGATGGCTCAAGAGCGTCGCCGTAAGAAAATGCAAAATGTAAGTAAATACAAGAAATCTTAGGAGAGTATGATGAGTATTGAAGTTGCTTGCCCTGAATGCGATGGCCAATTACAACATGAACATGACCATTGGTTGTGTGGTGCTTGTCACCATAAATTTTTACAGCGAGTGCATTGTGACAAGTGTGATGCAGAATTAGAAAAGTTAAAAGCTTGTGGTGCTGTAGACTATTTCTGTAACAGTTGTAATGAGCTTAAGTCCAAGCGATTGGTTATTCGGCGTTTTGAGCGCATTGAATAAGTACTTGCGGTATAAAATATAAAGGTGGCTAAGGCCACCTTTTTACTGCTGGCGCTTGGCGATGTTTTGTAAGATTTCGGCCCATTGTTGGTAGATCAGATAATGCCCCTGGTCTTTATAGGTATATAGCTGACTATGCGCTACTCGGTTAGCAAGTCGCTTGGCTAAGGCCAAAGGAATCAGTTTATCTTGCTCGCCGTGATATAGCGTAGTGGGGACCTTGATTTGCTCTGGCGTAAATGGCCAAGGTGACATGACTTGGCATACCTCATTAGAGAAGGCATTGCTACCTTGTATTTTTGCTTCTTTAAGGTAGCGACTAAACTTAGCCCGAAAACGGGGCTCGTGCAAAACCTCTAGATCGCAGGCTGCTAAATCGTGCGCTAGCACTTTGAACAACTTATTCGGGTCTTTTTGTAAGCCTTTATCTAAAATTCCAGCAAATAAACGATGTAATTTCGGATAGTCACGCGCTAATTTCATGTGCATCCGGTAAAATTTGGCAGTTGCTTGGTAGTCGCTATCGTATTGAAGCGCATCTCCAGAGCTAATAATATTCAGGTGGCTAACTCGTTCGGGCATCATTGCCGCGGTGCTCGCGGCATAAACACCGCCAGTGGCATAACCTATCACCTCGACTTGGTGAAGCTGTAAGTAGTTAAGCAGTGCCCGTAGGTCTTCACTCCATTTTACAAAATTGTATTCTTCAGCGTAGTCTGAGCCGCCAAAACCTGGGCGGTCAATAATGATTAGCCGTAAGCCTAGTTGCGCAGCAATATCTACTTGGTCATAAAAATTTTCTAAGCGACAGCCCAGTATACTGTGGCAGTAAACAACGGGTATTCCGCCTGCTAAACCATATTGTTGATAACAAAGCCTGCGGCCGTTGGCTAGAGTGAAAAACTGAGTTTCGCTGTTTTCGGCCTCAGCCTTCGCGCAGCGGCGGCTATTTTGTGAAAGCATGCCCCAAGGACCTGTTAATACTAAGCTGGCTAGCTCGCTTTGGCTGCTTACGCTAGTTTTCTTAAAGACCGATTTAAGTTGTGTTCGCACCGTGTTGTAACTAACAAATATTTTGTCGGCGATATCCGGAGGAGCGACTCCTTGTGCGATATAATTTACGATGCGCTGCTCTTTGGGGGTGAGCTTGTAGCCTTCTGCAAACGCTGTTAAATCTAATTCAATATCGGGGCGTGATGGGGAGATAAACAGTACCACGCTGGCGCTCTTTTCTAGATCGGCGTTACTTAGATGATTGATTGGGCTGAGGATAACCATGTTTTGTTGCTCACTTTGACCGATGGATGTTATCGGCAGTCCGCGGCTGTTACTTGCTTCTGAGCCCAGTTCAGATAGTTCACGAACGTATTGCTGTAATAGTAGGGTACTATCTTCTTCTTGAGTGACTAGGATTCTGCCTTGTTGGCATAGCCCTTGGTTAAGCTGCAGGGTCTCTTCTGCTAATTCATTGGTAAGCAAAATTTCACTTTCAGCATTGAGTAAAACTACGCCAACCGGAATGTGGTTAAGCAACGAATTTAATGAGTGGTTTTTTTGTTCTAAATAGTCGATGCGCTCAGCAATACTTAGCGCCTGATTAAAGTGTTTGAGTAATACTTTCTTACGTTCTAAGTCGACGGGCCGCGAGCTTGAGAGCAACTGTACAGTCGGTGCTCCCTCGCGATATAAAAGCGAATTAGGCTCTTCGACAGTTTGATTTGTGAGTATTGTATATAGGTGCTCAAGCAATTCAGGCCAATGTTCAGGCTCAGCAGCAGAGCGGTAAATCATACCGATGAGCTGTTCTTGATTATCGACCCAGGCTAGCTTGCCATCCTTGCCGCTATCCGATGAGTTCATAGTTTGCCGCTAACTCTTACTTGCTAATTCTGGTATTCGCCTTACTTTTTTTAGGCTTGGTCATTGTTGTAGCTAAATAGCCAAATAATCAGCAGCTAAATTTAGCTTGGTCAATTTTATGTCAGAACTTATTAAAATCCTATTAAATTTGATTAATTACTCATTAGTTGTGATATTGGCGTTTAAAACGTTAATCGTTAGTGGGTAATGGTAGCTTTACGTGTACCATCGGCGAATCTCAGTGTTATCTCATCACCAGTTGTTAACATAGTTGCCGTTTTTACAATTTCTTGTTGGCGAGAGACTAAGCTAAAACCGCGTTCTAGCACATTGAGTGGGCTTAAGTTGTTGAGCTGGCGACATAAGCTGGTTAAGCGTTGCTGTTGTTGTAGCAATTGAGTGTGTTGCGCTTGTTGTAGGGTGTGGTTGAGCTTATGCAAACTGTGTTGATGCTGCATAAGTCGTTTACTGAGATCTTGTAGTTTAAGTCGCTGCTGTAGTTGTTGTTGCTGAGCTCGATAGCGCTTGAGTCGCTGTTTTAAAGCTAAACCTAAGCGATGGCTTAGCTCATCAAAACGTTGCTGCTGCTGCTCTAAGCGGTGTAGCGGCGATTGCGCCTCAATACGGTGCCGTAGCTTAGCTAAATGTAGCTGGTGAGCGCTGTATTGATGCCTGACTGTTTGGTTTAGTTGTTGTTTTAGGTTGTTTAGATGCTGTTGAATATGGCTTGCTTGTTGGCTGATGATTTCGGCCGCAGCAGAAGGTGTAGCTGCTCTTAAATCGGCGACTAAATCACTGATACTATCGTCGATTTCATGGCCCACGGCAGAAATAATCGGTAGATTTGAATGGTATATGGTTCGTGCTAGCTGTTCATCATTAAATACCCACAAATCTTCTTTGGAGCCACCACCTCTGCCTACAATCAATACATCGACTTCATCGCGTCGATTAGCTAAGTTGATCATATCTATTAATTGGCTGGCTGCTTGCTCACCTTGAACCGCTGCTGGGTAAATAATCACTTTAATTGCAGGCGCACGACGCGCTAATACCGACAGTATGTCTTGGAGCGCTGCGCCGCTAAGTGAGCTGACTACACCTACAACACTTGGGTATTCAACTAAGGCTTGTTTAGCTGATTGAGCAAACAAGCCCTCGGCTGCCAGTTTCATTTTTAATTGTTCGTAGGCTTGCTGCATGGCGCCATCCCCGGCAGGGTGAATGGCTTCGACAATTAGTTGATAATCGCCACGTGGTTCATAGAGGGTGATTTTTGCTTTTACTAGAACTTGCATGCCGGCTTCTGGGCTAAAAATTACCTTGCGATTGGCATTTTTAAACATGGCACAGCGAACCTGAGCAGCATGGTCTTTTAAGCTAAAATACCAGTGTCCAGAATAAGGTTGAGAAAAATTTGATATTTCACCTTCTAACCAGACTATTCCCAGAGAATGCTCTAGAAGATCTCTAACATCTTGGTTTAATTGACTAACACTGAGGATATTTCCGGCGATTTGCTTGCGCTGCATGGGTTTGGTCTAAGTGGAGAATAAAATAATGTAAGAAAATAACATTTTTCAATTTACCTTGGCTAGCTTTATACCTATAATCCATCCGCAATATTTTACCCCTTTATTAACTGATTTAGGCGAATGTTGCTATGTTGAGAATTTCCAAAGAAGCCTTAACCTTCGATGATGTACTATTACTTCCTGCACACTCAGAAGTACTTCCAAATACCGCCAATTTGGCGACACGTCTAACCAAAGATATTGCCTTAAGTATTCCGATGGTATCGGCTGCTATGGATACGGTGACCGAAGCAAATTTTGCTATCGCACTAGCCCAAGAAGGTGGTATTGGATTTATTCACAAAAACATGAGCATTGAGCAGCAAGCCGCTGAAGTGCGCAGAGTGAAAAAATTTGAAGCGGGTGTTGTACTTGAACCTATTACGGTGACACCAGAACTAACACTTGGTCAAATTGCCGAATTACGTCAGCAACATGGTTTTGCTGGTTTTCCTGTAGTCACCGAATCGAATGATTTAGTTGGTATTGTAACCGGTCGAGATCTACGCTTTGAAACTGACTTTAACAAAACTGTTTCAGAGGTAATGACACCCAAAGAGCGTTTGGTAACAACCACTGATACTTCTCGCGATGTTGTTGAGAAACTAATGCATGAACACCGCATTGAAAAAATGTTGGTAGTTGATGAGAGTTTCAAACTAACCGGCTTAATTACCGTAAAAGATTTCAAAAAGGCAGAACGTAAGCCTAATGCTTGTAAAGATAGTTTTGGTCGCTTACGCGTTGGCGCAGCAGTAGGTGCTGGTGAAGGTAATGAAGAAAGAGTGGATGCATTGGTAGAAGCTGGTGTTGATGTACTGTTAATTGATTCTTCACATGGCCACTCTCAAGGCGTATTAGATCGAATTAAAGCGACCCATGAAAAATACCCTGATTTACCTATTGTTGGCGGCAATGTGGCGACTGCTGCTGGCGCGCTAGCCTTAGCCGATGCAGGTGTGAGTGCGGTTAAAGTTGGTATTGGTCCTGGTTCTATTTGTACTACTCGTATTGTTACTGGTGTTGGTGTACCGCAAATCACAGCGGTTGCAGATGCGGTAGAAGCCCTTAATGGGCGAGATATTCCGGTTATCGCCGACGGTGGTATTCGTTTTTCTGGTGATATTGCTAAAGCTTTGGTGGCTGGTGCATCTTGTGTGATGGTGGGCAGTATGTTTGCTGGTACTGAAGAAGCGCCAGGTGAAATTGAGCTTTACCAAGGCCGTTCATATAAGTCTTATCGTGGCATGGGGTCTTTGGGTGCGATGTCGCAAGGTTCATCAGACCGTTATTTCCAAACTGATAATGCTGCTGATAAGTTAGTACCAGAAGGGATTGAAGGCCGAGTAGCGTATAAAGGGCCAGTTAAAACTATTATCCATCAGCAAATGGGTGGTCTACGCTCATGTATGGGGTTAACGGGTTGCGCAACCATTAACGAGTTAAATACCAAAGCTGAATTTGTACGCGTTACCAGTGCCGGGATGGGTGAGAGTCATGTTCATGATGTCACTATTACCAAGGAAGCACCTAACTACCGTATGGGCTAAGCCTAAGCGAGTTTACTTTTACTAAGCGCCTTATAATGCGCTTAGTTCCATCAGCCTATTTTAAGTAAGTGATTATGAGTAAAGATATCCACGAACATCGTATTCTAATTTTAGATTTTGGTTCTCAGTACACCCAATTGATCGCCCGCCGTATTCGTGAAATCGGTGTTTATTGTGAATTGTGGGGTTGGGACGTAGCAGAAGCCGACATTAAAGAGTTTGCCCCTAATGGAATTATCTTGGCTGGTGGGCCTGAGAGTGTGACCGAGCATCATTCACCACGAGCTCCAGAGTACGTGTTTCAAGCTGGAGTGCCAGTATTAGGCATTTGTTACGGCATGCAAACGATGTCTGAGCAATTGGGTGGTGCAGTTATTCAAGGTGAAGGAGAGCGCGAATTTGGTTACGCTCAGATAGAGGTGGTGGCCGAATCACCATTATTTCAAGCGATTGAAGACGCGGTTGCTGCCAACGGTAATGCCCTGCTTGATGTATGGATGAGCCATGGTGACAAGGTATCTGCCATTCCAGAAGGTTTTACTACTGTTGCTAAAACGCCAAGTTGTGCTTACGCAGCTATGATGAACAAAGAGAAGAACTTCTATGGGGTGCAATTTCACCCAGAAGTAACGCATACTCGCCAAGGTTTGCGGATGTTAGAGCACTTTGTAAAAGACATCTGTGCTTGTGATACCTTGTGGACGTCGGAATCGATTATTGAAAATGCGATTGCCCAAATTAAACAACAAGTGGGTGATGATGAAGTCATTCTTGGCCTCAGTGGCGGCGTAGATTCTTCGGTTGTAGCAATGCTTATTCAGCGTGCTATCGGTGATAAACTGACCTGTGTATTTGTTGATAACGGTTTACTTCGCTTAAACGAAGGCCAGCAAGTCATGGATATGTTTGGTAACCACTTTGGTCTGAACATTGTTCATGTGAATGCCGAGGAGCGTTTTCTAGATGCCCTAGCGGGAGAAAGCGACCCTGAGAAGAAACGTAAAATTATTGGCCATGTGTTTATTGATGTCTTTGATGAAGAGTCGAAGAAATTGAAAAATGCCAAGTGGCTGGCTCAAGGTACCATTTACCCCGATGTGATTGAATCTGCTGGCGCCAAAACTGGTAAGGCGCATGTGATTAAGTCTCACCATAACGTAGGTGGTTTACCTGACGACATGGAAATGGGTTTGGTTGAGCCGCTTAAAGAGCTGTTTAAAGATGAAGTGCGTAAAATTGGTTTAGAATTAGGCCTGCCTTACGACATGTTATACCGCCACCCTTTCCCTGGACCTGGCTTAGGTGTTCGGGTACTGGGCGAAGTGAAGAAAGAGTACTGTGACTTACTACGTCGCGCCGATGCTATTTTCATTGAAGAATTGCATAAGGCCGAGCTTTACCACAAAGTGAGCCAAGCTTTCACCGTTTTTTTACCGGTTCGTTCAGTGGGCGTAATGGGCGATGCGCGTAAGTACGACTGGGTGGTATCTTTACGTGCCGTTGAAACTATTGATTTCATGACGGCACATTGGGCGCAGCTACCATATGACTTCCTTGGTAATGTCAGTAACCGGATTATTAATGAAATCGATGGGATCTCGCGGGTGGTTTACGATATCTCCGGCAAACCCCCAGCAACGATTGAGTGGGAGTAGGGCTGACGATCAATAATTAATAAAGCCTTTAGTGAATAAATGAAAGGCCAGTCAGTATACTGACTGGCCTTTTTTATGGGGATAATGATTGTTGGTTTTCAGAAATAAGCGTATCCAGAAAATCGACAACAGCTCTAATTCTGCGTGAGTGTGCTAAATCAGAGTGAATAACCAACCAAATAGGCTGATCACAGCCCACATCTCCTTGCACACAAACCAAGTTTTTGTTCTTAGAAGTAAAATGAGGGAGTATAGCCATACCAATCCCCGCCTCTACAGCGCTCATTTGTGCCGATAGACTGGTTGTGGTTAAGCGACAAGGCTTTCCTCTTAACGTTTTTGTTAACCATTGTGCTGCTGGCAAATTTTGCTGCATTTCAGACCACCCGATGAAATCATCATGTTCGAAAGATAGGCTAGTGGTGTCTGAGCTTTTTCTATTGTTTACGTAGTTTTGTGAGGCATAAAGCCCAAACCCTAGTGTACCTAGTCGACGGATGCTCACATTACCCCGTTCTGGTCTTACCATACGCAAGGCAACATCAGCATCGCGCCGGTGCAGGTTAACTGTGGATATGCTCGTGACTATCTCCACGGTTAAATTTGGATGAGCAGCAATAAGTTTTGGCATAGCTGGAATAATGAGGTGATCAGCGAATCCTTGCGCTGTTGCCAGGCGTACATGACCCATCACTTCATCATTATTACGATAAGTCGCATCTCCAAAAGCAAAGCCAGCTTGCTCTAGGGCTTCAGCCGGTGAAACCAGATCTCTGCCTTCATCGGTTAATGTATAGCCCTGTTGATCTCGTGTAAACAAACGAACCTGTAGCGCCAACTCCAGACGTTCTAAGCGTCGAGAAGTGGTGGCAATCCCCAAATTTAATCGTGTTGCTGCGCCACTTAATGTGCCTTCTCTAGCGATGGCGAGAAATATTCGAGCATCATCCCAATTCAAAGATGGGGTATTGTTCTGTTTTCCACTTTCGGAAAGTTGATTGCGGTTTGTGTGCATATGAATCTCCAGTTTCGGAAAATATACTGAATATCTCAACGTAAACCAAGGGATATCAATTATGAAGAAACGTGTATTAGGTCAAAGTCTTGAAGTCTCTGAGATAGGACTAGGCTGTATGGGCATGAGTGAATTCTATGGGCCTAGAAATGATACCGAATCTAAGGCGGTACTCTATAAAGCGATTGAGCTTGGCTGCACTTTTTTAGATACCGCGGATACTTATGGTCATTATCATAACGAGCAGCTACTTGGGGAATTTCTGAAAGAAAGCCGTGCTGAAATTAAAGTTGCGACTAAGTGTGGCATTGTACGTCGTCCTGGGGAGTACCAACGAGTAATTGATAATAGTCCAGATTATATTCGTCGTGCTTGCGAGAGTTCGCTACGCCGCTTAGGCGTTGAATGCATCGACTTATACTATATCCACCGATTAGATCCTAATGTGACTATAGAAACCACCGTTTTTACGTTGTCTCAATTGGTCAAAGAGGGGAAAATTTCGAACATTGGCTTATCTGAGGTCAGCGCAAGTACACTCAGAAAAGCCCATGCTGTTCACCCTATTAGTGCCGTGCAGACCGAGTATTCACTGTGGACCCGTGATGTGGAGCAAGATGTTTTGCCAACATGTAGAGAATTAGGTATTGGTTTTGTGCCTTATTCCCCATTAGGACGTGGTTTTTTGACAGGGAATATTACGCCTGACAGTGACTTCACTCCTGAAGATGCAAGACAATCATTACCGAGATTCACGCCTGTTAACCTAAGAGCAAATCGGCCGCTAACAGAGGTGGTTGCTAGCATAGCCAGTAGTAAGTCATGCTCTTGTGCACAAATTGCATTGGCATGGTTATTAGCACAGGGGCCTGACATTGTACCTATTCCGGGTACAAAGAAAATGAAGCATTTGATTGATAACTTGGGGGCTTATAATGTCGTATTAACGGCAGAGGATTTGGCCCGCATTGAATCAGCAGTGCGAGAATTTCAGCCCTCAGGGGAGCGTTATACCACTGAAGGGATGAAAGGAGTGAACGCTTGAGTCCGTCAAATTGCACAAATTGGCGCAGCTGGGTCGCTGTTTATATGCTTGGTATTGCGTCATTTACGGTTGTTGTTACCGAGTTAGCACCAATAGGTATGTTGTCTTCTATTGCACAGGATATGCAGCAGAGTACTAGTTCTACAGGGGCAGTTGTTACATTGTATGCATGGCTCGGTGCCGCTGCCGCTTTAATTTCAGTCATGATGATTAGCCATTTACCCCGTCGACCATTGTTAGTCGGACTGATGTTATTGTTGGGATTGTCTAATGGTGTGGCAGCTGTCAGTCATAGTTTTAGCGTATTGCTAGCTGCCAGGCTGGTCGGTGCTCTTGCTCATGGTGCTTTCTGGGCAATGATTGGCACTTTGGGGGCACAGTTGGTCTCAGAAAGTCGTGTGGGGAAAGCCACTGCCATTATTTTCGGGGGTGTTTCAACCGCGAGTGTTTTAGGTGTCCCACTCATTAATTGGATAAGCTTTGATGCTGGCTGGCGATCATCATTTTCACTTTTAGGAATATTGTCTGTTGTTACGGCTTTAACTCTCGCTCTCAGTCTTCCGCATGTGTCAGGTACACCGCGTTTGGGAAGGGGGCAACTCTTATCTGTGTTTCGAAATTCGAAGTTGAGAATCGTATACCTCATTGCGGCTTGTGGTATCGTTTCACACTTTGCTGCATTTACTTATGTTGAGGTGCTACTTTCTTCAGTGATTGCCCTAGCAAACAGTTGGATCTCTATCTGTCTGTTGACATTTGGTGTTACTGGTATAGTCGGTAACTTCATATGCGGAATGTATATAGACAACCATTTAAAGAGAGTCCTTAGCATAGGGCTTCTACTTATTTCGTTGTGTTTGACGTTAATTAGCCTTCCGACTGTTAACAACAAGGTCACTACATTGCTGTTCTTATCCGGATGGGGTCTTGGTGTTGCGATACTATTCGTCGGTCTTCAAACATGGATCATCCGATTAGCAAAAGACGATGCTTTACCAGCTTCAGCTATTTATGCTGCTATTTTCAATGGCGCTGTTGGTATGGGAGCCGTATTCGGAGCCGGAATTTTAGACCATTGGAATATTAGTACGCTATATTTATCTGCTTCATTAATGGCGCTGCTAAGTCTTGCTTTAGTGGTTGTTAGTAATAAAGGAATTACGGAACAAGCTACTATGGTATAAGTTTTGAATGTTTTTAAATACGTCGACGAGACGCAAAAAATCAAAAAATCTGCGCATGGTATAGATGATGGTATTGATAACGATCACCTTTCTAACTAGCTGTTATTTAGAATAATTTCCTTCTCGTTGATATTCGAGTGGGAGTAGGGCTGACGATCAATAGTTAGTAAAGCCTTTAGTAAATACATGAAATGCCAGTCAGTAAACTGACTGGCATTTTTTATTGGGATAATAATTGCTGGCTTTCTGAAACTAGCGTGAGTGTGCCAAATCTGAGTGAATAACCAACCAAATAGGCTGATCACAGCCCACATCTCCTTGCACACAAACCAAGTTTTTGTTCTTAGAAGTAAAATGAGGGAGCGCTAGTCATACCATCCCCTGCTTTTACAGCGCCCATTTGTACTGACTGAATAGCTACCGACTTGATAGACATCTTTTAGTTTTATATAAACTTGTAACTAGGAGCCGAGGCTCTTTTAAAGATTTATATGAATTTAAACCATGCTTAACGTGAGATTTCGTTATTATCGGGGTGGTATTATTGCTTGATTAATATTTGATCTATAAAATATATTGTATAATAAAACATTACACAAAGAGTTGGTTATGTCAGAAAACTTAGAAGCTAATTTGGTAATAAATATTCTCAATCTGCAAAGCAAAATTCAGAATAAGGTTGGTCGGGCGCTTTCTCCGCATGGTGTCAGTTTATCCGAATACCTTGTTCTCAATCAGTTGTATGTCGCTACAAATCAGAAAATGCGGCGCAGCGATCTTGCCGAGCAAGTGGGCTTAAGCCCATCTGGGGTTACTCGCCTCCTCAATCCAATGGAAAAAATAGGATTGATTGAAAAAGAGGAGAGCCCTCGTGATGCCAGAGTCAGTTTGGTTGCTCTTTCAGAAGCAGGAAATAGAGTGACTGAAGAGGCAAAAACGTCATTTGAATATTCTTCAATTACGCTGTTTGAACTTCTCGATAAAAAACAATTAAAGGCACTTTCAGAGCTGCTGAAAGCTGTAAATAAATGACCACCGACAAGCTTTAATAGACCGAATAGAAACGTCAGTATGGCGGGTTCAATCAAGACCGCTTACTTGTCCTCTGGCTCTGGTTTACCATTGATATTATTGTATGGCGGCGGAGCTGGGGCGGTCACTTGGTATCTGTCAATTGGTGCTTTATCAAAGAACTTTCGTGTTATAGCTCCGGACATTGTGGGTTACGGTGAATCCGATAAGCCTAATGCCCCTTATGATAAAGCTTATTTTGCCAAGTGGTTTAAGAGCTTCCTATTGGCATAGATATCCCCAAAGCACATATTTTAGGGTTGTCTCAGGGCGGCGCAATAGCCCTTTAGTTTGTGCTGGACAACCCTGATATGGTCGAAACACTTGTGTTGGTTGATTCCGGAGGTCTTGGTGCTAAACCTCCGTTTGTGGCCTTAATGAGCATGATTTGGATGAACAGTTTCCCGTCTTCTCTCGCGGAGCGGCTTTTTTCTCGTTGCATACTGTTGAACCCTAAAAATAGAGACCCAAATCACGGATGTTATTCCATTGCTGTTTTAAAGAGCAAAGGCGGTAAAAATCCCTTTAAGCAGGGCGTGGTTCAGCCGTTTCAGAAATACCGCAAGCCTCGCTCAATAAAATAGAAACTAAAACATTAGTTATTTGGGGGGGAGGATGATCGGTTATTTCCTGTTGTCTATGGAGAGAGTTCGGTTTCGCAAATAGCTAACGCCGAGTTTTTAGTGATATAAAATGCGGGCCATCTACCATTAATGGACCAGACAAATGCGTTTAACAGATCTGTTTTAGATTTTTTAAACTAATAGGCGTTTACTAGTTGAGGCTTGATAATATTAATGCGCTGATAACAGGAGCTGCCGGAGGTATAGGCAGGCGACGGCTGAACTTTTTTCTGAGGAAGATGCAAATGTTGTTGTGATATCCAGCAAGTATTGAAATTGCTGTAAGTAGTAACGGTTCCATTATTTTTGATCATAGTAATGGGACAGAAACGGCAGGGTGAGAGCGCGAGTGTTTGTTTTATATACAGTTTGATTTGAAACTAACAAGATTTCGAAAGCCGCCCCATTAAAGCGACGGATTAGCACCCAGCTTTCGTTTGATAATTGTTCAATATTTGATTGATAAACGTTCACGCTCTCACCCTGACAGAAACGGCCCGTTTTTTATAATAATCAATGTGATGAGTGTACTGATGCGTCTTACGATGTTGTTATTACTATTCGCTGACACCGTCAGCAAAAAATATTCCACGCGTCGTCGTTATAGTCTATTGGAAGTCAGTCCATCAAATTAAAATCTGGGAAACCCTTAAATAGCTCATCGAAAATGCTATGGAGAAAGACAAATTGTTTATTTAGAGTTTTAAGAAGGTGCTTTGGAGCACCTTCTTAGGGGTTATTGACCTAAAATTTCACCTATTGATTGGAGTTCCTGCTCACTAAATGACAGGTTTGCTATCGCATTAGCGTTGTCGATAAGTTGTTGCGGTGAGCTGGCGCCAATTAATACCGAGCTTACTTCGGGTTTGTCTAAGATCCAGGCTAGTGCCATTTGCGATAAGCTTTGACCTCGTGCTTGGGCGAGTAAATGAAGTAATTTAATTTGGCTTAAATGTTGGCTCACGCTGTCTTGTTGCAAATAGGATTTACTATTGGCCGCACGTGAATCCTTGGGAATACCATTTAGGTAACGGTCACTGAGTAGGCCCTGAGCTAGAGGAGAGAAGGTTATTAGCCCCACTCCTTTGTCATCAAGCAAGGGCATCAATTGTTGTTCGGCGGCGCGGTCAAACATTGAATAGCGTACCTGATGGACTAGACAGGGGGTGCCTAGTTGATTAAATAAGTTCAAGGCCTGGCGGGTTTGTTCGGCGTTGTAATTAGAAATGCCGACATACAGTGCCTTTCCTTGGCGAACAATACTATCTAAGGCTCCAACCGTTTCTTCTATTGGTGTTTCATCGTCGGGGCAATGGTGATAGAACAAATCTACGTAATCTAAGCCCATGCGTTTTAACGATTGATTGAGGCTAGATACCAAGTACTTTCTTGAACCTCCTACACCATACGGACCCGGCCACATGTCGTAGCCTGCTTTAGACGAGATAAACAATTCATCTCGGTAGTGCGAGAAGTCCGTTGTCATTAGTCGGCCAAAGGTACTTTCTGCTGAACCATAAGGTGGACCGTAATTATTGGCTAAATCAAAATGGGTGATGCCTAAATCAAAGGCTGTGCGCAACATGGCTCGGGCGTTACTGAAATTATCGTGTTCGCCAAAGTTATGCCAAAGCCCTAAAGATAAAGCGGGAAATTGAACGCCGCTGTTACCGACGCGGCGGTAAGGCATATTGCCGTAGCGTTGAGTATTGGCTTGATAGGGAAGCACTGGCGCATGGTCGTTAATTTTCATAAATACACCTGTAGAAAAAATCCTTATAAGTCTACGTTTTATCAGCATCGCGGTGTAGCGATAGTTAGAGCTTAGCTTTCGCCTTGTGATTAAGTGCGCAAAGTGCTTAGTAAAACTCAGCTAATTTCATGAGCTGTTTAAACCACCGTTCTAATGGTTGAGTGATGACTGGCTAATTTTGAGTTGCTTTATGCAGCGTTAGCGCATTTTGCTTATTTTGAATAGATTGTTAGTTTCGAAACATATAAAACCAATCTGACTCACTTCAAGATAGAGGTAACTAATATAACGAATTCTGATTCTTAGTGGGATTTACTGAGCTGAATGAAAGATTATTTTTTTTAATGATAGCTGAGCTGGTGCATGCTTATTCAAAACTGGGGTTTGCTAAATATATTACTGAATTTTATGTAAAAAAAAGCCACTGCCTTAGGCAGTGGCTTAAAATTCTTTTTGACAGACAGGGTCAATATAAGAAACAGGGAAGTCAGCAAAGAGGCTGACAAATGCAAACACAACATAGCAATCACAGTCACTACAAATCCCGTAACGACTTGAAGAGGCCTGACATAACACCTTGATTTTAGGTGCTGTGTCAGACCCCTTCACCTGATTGCGGGTGCATAATAAGCTTCAACTAGCCGATCAACAACAGATAATTTATAATGCCCATAGATTAGAAAAACTTATCCGTTAACAGGGTGTAAATATGGCACGTCGTTTGCCTCCATTAAATGCTTTAAAAGCCTTTGAGGCTGCCGCTAGGCATTTGAGCTTTACCCGTGCGGCTGAAGAGTTATTTGTGACTCAGGCGGCGGTGAGCCATCAAATTAAAGCCTTAGAAGAGTTTCTAGGCTTAAAGCTTTTTCGTAGAAAAAACAGAGCACTACTTTTGACTGAAGAAGGTCAAGGTTATTTTTTAGACATTAAAGATATTTTTATCTCATTGACTGAAGCAACCGATCGCTTATTAGCGAGGGGAGCAAAGGGAACCATTACTGTAAGCTTGCAACCCAGTTTTGCGATTCAATGGTTGGTTCCTCGTTTGTCTCAATTTAGTGAATTACATCCCGATATTGATGTACGGATTAAGGCCGTTGACCTTTACGAAGGCTCTTTAACCGAGGATGTTGACGTGGCTATTTATTATGGCCGAGGTAATTGGTCTGGTTTGCGCGCGGATAAACTGCATACCGAGTACCTGTTACCAGTGTGCTCGCCTAGTTTGTTGGTAGGGGAGAAGGCTTTAACCAAGCCTGAAGATTTGCAATACCATACTTTGCTGCATGATACCGCTAGACGAGATTGGAAAGCTTGGTTTAAATTGGTCGGTTTGCGTCAAATGAATGTTAATCATGGCCCCATTTTTTCACATTCAACCATGGTTTTACAGGCTGCAGTGTATGGACAGGGGGTCGCATTGGGGCATAGTGTTTTGGCTAAGCCAGAAATTGAAGCAGGGCGTTTAGTTTGTCCTTTTGAACAAGTCTTGCTGAGCAAGAACGCCTATTACATGGTATGTAAGCCCAGTCAAGCTGAACAAGGGAAGCTGGTAGCCTTTCGAGAGTGGATGATTTCGCTGGTTGAACAAGAGCAGCAAGAGTTTGTTCATGAAGGGATAGTAGAGGTTGAATAAAATGAACAATAAAGGGGCTTTTGCTCTACGTTTGGCATTGGCGGTATCGGGTGCTTTTTGTGTGATGATGGGGGCGGGTGCGGCTCATGGTTTAAGCCGTATCTTGGGTGAAAGCCAGTTATCTTGGGTTGAAACCGGTGTGCTTTATCAGCTATTGCATCTTATTGCGGCCTTAAGCCTGTTTGAAAAGCGCCGTTTAACGGCATGCTTATGGCTAATCGGAGGCTGGATGTTCGCCGGTAGCTTGTATTGCTTAGCATTTTTTGGTTCGAAAGTGTTTGGGCCAATAACACCTATTGGCGGAGTGGTAATGATTATTGGCTGGTTAAGTTTGGCGTGGCCAGTAAAGAGTAAAATAGATGAGTAGTGTTATTTTATATTGTCGCTCTGGTTTTGAGAGTGATTGCGCAGCGGAAATCCAATTTCATGCGGAGCAATTAGCCTACTTTGGTTATGCTAAAGCGTTAGCCGATAGCGGCTTTGTCGAGTTTAATTGTTATACCAGCGAACATACACAAGCTTTGTATCAGTCTCTCGATTTTCGTCAGCTGGTGTTCGCTAGGCATTGGTTTTTAGCACTTCAAGAGTTGCAATTAGATGAGAACAATCGGATTGCTTCCATTCTTTCCCTTGAGCCACAGTTGCCTAAGTGTGGCAGTTTGCGCTTAGAGTATCCAGATACTAACGAAGGTAAGGCGCTGTCGGGGTTTTGTAAGAAGTTTTCTCGCCCCTTAGAGAAAGCCTTGATAAAACATCACTGGTTAAGTGCTAAAGCTAACTCTAAGCTGCCAGCAATGCAGATGTTTTTTACCAGCGGTACTCATTGTTGGCTTGGTTACGCTGATACACGTAATGGTAATCCTCAGCATAACGGAATATTACGCTTAAAATTTCCGGCTCAAGCGCCTAGCCGTTCTACCTTGAAATTAGATGAAGCATTTATGGTTCTGCTGAATCAGCAGGAGCGAGAGCAGTATTTGGTGAATGGTCAACATGCCGTTGATTTAGGTGCTTGTCCAGGAGGGTGGACCTATCAACTGGTGCGGCGAAATATGTTTGTTGCAGCGGTTGATAATGGCCCAATGGCACCATCATTAATGGAAACTGGTCAGGTACAGCATTACCGTGAAGATGGTTTTAAATATCAACCAGAACGCAATAATGTTAGTTGGCTGGTGTGCGATATGGTGGAGCGCCCGGCTAAGGTTGCTAAACTGATGTTGAAATGGTTGGCTAATGGGTGGTGTAAATATGCGATGTTTAATTTAAAGCTGCCAATGAAGCAGCGCTTTAATGAAGTTCATCAAGATTTAAACCTGTTACGAGAGGGCTTAGCTGAACTCGGTTTAGAGCACGAAGTTAGAGCAAAACACTTGTATCATGACAGAGAAGAAGTCACCGTTTTTGCTCGGATTATTTAATGGCTCGGAGTGAAAAAAGAAAAAGCAGCTTTACGCTGCTTTCTTATGAGTTTTTTAGCCTATAGTCGGTCAAGAATCGCTTGAGTAAACTCTTTAGTACCAGCGCTACCGCCTAGGTCTCGAGTGGTTCTGTCGCCACTGGCTATTACATCTTTCACCGCATTTAAGATCTTAACGGCTTTATCGTCCATGCCCAAATATTCAAGCATTTGGATGCTAGCCAAAATGACCGACGTCGGGTTGGCAATGTCTTGCCCTGCAATATCAGGCGCGCTGCCATGTACCGCTTCAAATATCGCTGCCCGTTCACCAATATTGGCGCCCGGTGCCATGCCTAAGCCACCGACTAAACCGGCACATAAGTCAGAGAGAATATCACCAAATAAGTTAGTGGTAACCATCACATCAAAGCGCTCAGGATACATTACCAAGTTCATGCAAGCTGCGTCGACGATCATTTCTTCTGATTCGATGTCCGGGTATTGCTTGGCTACTTCGCGCGCCACTTCTAAGAATAAGCCTGAAGTAGATTTCATTATGTTAGCTTTATGCACTGCGGTAACTTTTTTACGCCCTTCTCGACGAGCTAGTTCATAAGCAAATTTTACAATTCGTTCTGCGCCATCTTTGGTGATAACACTCATCGCTTCGGCACTGGTTCCATCTTCACTGCGTTTTTGGCCAATACCCGAATACATACCTTGGGTATTTTCTCGAACGGTAATGATATCAACGTTTTCGTAGCGAGCCTTGGTGCCAACAAAGGAGAGCACTGGGCGCAGGTTGGCATATAGGTCAAAATGCTTACGCATAGAAACGTTAATAGAGGTAAAGCCTGTACCAACAGGAGTAGTTAGTGGGCCTTTCAGGGCGATACCATTTTGTTCGATTAGTTGTAGTGATTTTTCTGGCAATAAGCTGCCATCACTCTCTAGGGCTGCGAGCCCAGCGTTGGCATAATCATATTCGAAACCACAACCGGCTTTATCCATGATTGCAATTGCACTTTCGATAATACTAGGTCCAATACCATCTCCAGGTATGACGGTGATTCGTCTCGTTGACATATCTCTTCCTAATTCGTAGGCATTCTTATTATCGGGGGAGGAGGTAACACTCCGTGTTAATACCCAAATATCAGGTGCTTGGGCAACACCTAGTTTACAATTTTTTAACGCTATACTCAAAATTAAATACCTAAGACTTAGGTCTTAATCCTTTAGGTATAACAGAGCCTTGGTGATTGCGAAAAGACTTCCCCTTTTTTAAGAGGAATACTCTTTTATTATTTCAGTCCTTTGGGTAACGTAATTGCTTCAAAGAAAAACCAAGCTTTAAATCGGTCCTTAGTTTTAGCAGCTGCTCGGCTTGTTGTAATTGCTGATGATGATCCTGCACTTTTTTAGCCAGCTTTTGCGGTTGTGGTTCCGCCAATATTGCTTGTGCGTTAGGGTAATGCTTAAGCAGCGTTTGGGCGCTTTTCGCCCCTATCCCCATAACGCCCGTCACATTGACGCCACTGTTACCCACTAAAGCCCAATAGTCGTTTAGTTGGCAGGCCTTGATGCCTAATTTTTCCTCTACTTCTGCAATAGTAATGTACTCTCTACGAAAGTAGTCATAGAGGTTCACTCCTTGGTTAAGTAAAGAATAGTAACCTCGATCGGTAGATACGATAGTCACGGGATACTGGGCATCGGCGGCTTTACTGGCTAGGGTAGCACAAATATCGTCGGCTTCGTGCTCAGGGGCAGAAATGGAGTCGATACCTATATCTAGCAACAGATCTTTTAGCTGCTCTAACTGCTCGGCAAGTTCACTCGGCATAGGCGAACGGTTTTGCTTGTATGAGGGCTCGATTTGCTCTCGCCAAGCGCAGCGCTCACCATCAAACACCGCAATGATGTGGCTTGGCTGCAGTGCTGAGGTGATTCGCTTGCAAGCACTTTTTAGTGCCTGTTCAGTGGCTATGCTTAATGACGCGCTAGCGGCCCGTTGTTGTTGTACTGCAAATAGTCGGCGGATCAGATTTAAAGCATCAATGATGACCAATTGCCTAGTTTGAGTGTTAGTCGCCATTTTCACCAAATTTACCTATTTTGTAGCAAGGCTCATAATGGCTTCCTGGCAGTTTCATGCGGTGTTGTGAGACAAAATCTTCTAATAGTTTGTCTAACATCTTCATGATATTGGGGTCACCATCAATATGAAAAGGCCCATGTTTTTCAATTTGCTTTATTCCTTCATCTTTTACATTTCCGCTCACAATCGCTGAAAACGCCCGCCGGAGGTTGGCGGCTAAATCTTGAGGAGCTTGATCATAATGAAGATTGAGCTTTTCTACATTTTCATGCAAGGGATCAAAGGGATGTTGAAAATCACCATCAATTTTAAGGCTCCAGTTAAATGAATAGGCATCACCAATAGCCCGACGATAATCTTTAACCTTTGGCATCATCTGTTTAATTGCCTGCGCGGCTCTTGGTGCATCATCAATAATAATTTGATAACGTTGCTGGGCTTCATGACCTAAAGTTGCGCCAATAAATTCGTCGATGCTTTTAAAGTACTGCTCACTTGATTTGGGCCCAGTCAGTACAATTGGTAAAGGCTGGCGAGCATTTTCTGGGTGAAGCATAATGCCCAGCACATACAATAGCTCTTCAGCGGTGCCAGCCCCTCCAGGGAAAATAACAATGGCGTGGCCCATTCTGACAAATGCTTCAAGGCGTTTTTCAATGTCCGGTAAAATAATAAGCTCGTTGACGATGGGATTGGGCGGCTCAGCGGCAATGATACTGGGCTCGGTCAGCCCGATGTAACGACCGTCATTCACCCGCTGTTTGGCATGACCTACAGCGGCTCCTTTCATTGGTCCTTCCATTGCACCGGGACCGCAGCCTGTGCAAATATTCAACTCGCGTAACCCCAGTTGGCTACCTACTTCGCGAGTATATTGATACTCTTCATTGTTGATTGAGTGGCCACCCCAGCATACCACTAGGTTGGGTTCGGTGCCGGGATGGATTACCCGAGCATTACGTAAAATTGAAAATACGAGATTAGTGATATGCGATGATTGATTAAGGTCTAGGTGAACTTGTTCTTTAATTTCATTTGATACGTAGACAATATCACGTAAAACACTAAATAAGTGCTCTTGAATGCCGCGAATTAGTTCACCGTCCACAAAGGCGTCTTCAGGCGCATTAGCTAGCTCAAGTTTTACCCCACGTTCTCGACTGAGTACATGTATTTCGAAGTCTTTATAGCGCTCTAAAATTTCTCGGCTGCTGTCTGTTTTGCTTCCTGAGTTAAGCACCGCTAGGCTGCAGTTTCGGTATAACAAATAAATGTCTTCGGAGGCGGTTTGAGTAAGTTGATTGACTTCGAGTCTTGACAACAAATTCATGCTGCCGACAGGATTGATATGGGTAATCATTAACACCTCAGTTTATTCTGTAATTTTATATTTACAGTATAGCGTGAGGTGTTTGATTTTGGGTGGGTTATTTTCAGTTATCTTGAAACTAACTAGCTGATTATGTTCACTTTGTCCCGTCCGCTGCTCTTGGACTCATAGAGAGCTTGGTCTGCGCGTTCAAATGCATCAAGGGGTTTATCATGTTCTTTAAACAATGTTGCTCCAATGGAAACGGTGACGGCGACTTGTTGATCTTTGAACCTAAAGGGAAGTGCTTTAATTTGTTCGCGAATATTGTCTAATGGCACCATCACTGCGTCGGGAGAAATATTGGGCATTAGCAATACAAACTCCTCTCCACCAAAACGCGCTAAAAAATCAGTGTCTCGCAGGTTGTTTTGCAGCGCTCTAGCTATTACTTTTAAGGCTTTATCACCTGCCATATGGCCAAATTTATCATTAATCGACTTAAAGTGGTCGATATCGATAATGGCCATGCCTAAGTTGTAACCATAACGTTTCCAGCGCTTATATTCTAACTCTAGTCGCTCATCTAGAGCTGCACGATTGTAGACTTGGGTTAGGCTATCAATAAATAGCTTGTGTTTGTGGGCATTAAGACGTTTTTTGTATTCGTTAGTTTCTTCACGTACGAGGCGCAGCTTTAACTCCACCTTACTTAATTCATCCAGCAATTCGCTGGTACGTTGTTCAAGTTGGTCTTTTTCTTTGAATACGTCGGCAATTTGGATCAGGCGATTTTGTATTGAGTTCTTCAAGCTGTCTAAATCGTCGCTAGAGCGAACCTCGGCGCCTAACTCTAGAATGCGCGTTTTGAGTTGGCCGTCACTTTGTCGTTGGTCTTTATGGACTAATTTAGATTGGTGTAGAGAGTCACTAAATTTATCATGAACACCTTCCAGACTCTCATTTAGTGAATAGAGAAACTCTTGCGAGGCTTTTCGTTCTTCTCGACTACCTTCAATAACCAGTTGAATGACTTTTATACATAAATTGGGTAGATCTTCCGGCTCAATACCTACTAACAATTCAGTGCGTATTTGCGTTAGTTGGGTTCCTATATCACCAGCGTAATCTAGCTCGGTAATGAGTCGCTGTAAGTCATCACAAATACGTTTGTGTAAACGACTGTCGAGAATGCTTTCTTTGGGCTTTAGGTTTGCTACGTTATCTGAGCTGGTCGCGCCGCCTACCACGGGTTTATTGATAAGGGCTTGATAATAGTAATTAAGTAATTGTTCGAGCCGTTGCTGGTTATCAGTATGTGAATATGAAGCTGGTTGTTCCAGAAAATCGGTCAGTTTGCGGCGCAGCTGGGGCGGGAGCCCGTTAATACGCTTTAGTGATTCTCCAGAGCTTTTAACAATTCTCTGATTATGGGCGAGAAGCTTTTTCAGGGTGTCATTATGTTGTTTAAAAAGCCCATCTAATTCATGTTGGTATTGAGAAATAACCGAGAGATCGGAATTGGCTTCAACTTCTTTTACTAGTTTTTCTAATTTCTGGTCGAGCTGTTCATCTATGCCATAACAAATTTTTGATAGGCGAGAAATGAGCTGGCTTATCGCTTTATTTTCCATTCTAACCTTTGCTTCTTGGTTTGAAGGATCGTTGTTGGAGCTATTTATTTCTTTTCTCACCAACGCAAGTCGCTTCTTAATAGTGATGATGTCGCTCATCGTTTAAACCAATACTTCCTAGCGTGCCAAATATTAACTGAATTTAGCATAACATTAGTCTTTAGGTAACTACAGACCCTTGCTTTTAAGGCATTTGTTTTCATTTAACTGTTCGTTTTTGTTTACCAATTTATCAGAGTCTTGTCTGCTGAGGCGTTTACTTTAACTAAACCTTTGGCGATTGCTTGTTTTATGTCTTTAGTGATATCACTGCAGAAAAATGCGGCATGTGAACCGCTCATCGCGCTCAGTTCCACCCATTGGCTTTGCTGGGTTTTCGCACATAGCTGTTGCGCCCCTTCCAAAGCAAGCCAAACCACCTCATTCATTCCTTTATCGTCAATAGCGTCTTTAGCTTTAACTAAAAATGGTTGGCTACAGCAGCCAATGGCTAAGGATAATTCGATTTGTTGTCTGCTTGCCGACATTTTGGCACAAGCTGTTAATTGTTGGCATAGTTGTTGGGGGGAAGTGTTAGCTTGGTCAATACAAAGGATTAATTGTTTGTCATTGATATGACCTAGCTGGTAGTCGCCTTCTAGGCTTCTTTTTAAATCGCTGATTAGACAAGTGAGCAGGTTGCGTTGAGTTTGAAAGCCTAGAGTCTGGTGGTCACTTAAACGGAGGTATTCAATTGATAAAATGGCTAAGGTTCTCGCTGACGGTGAATGATGTTGCGAGTCATGTAAACACAACAGTGGTGTTTCACTGTTGGCCAACTGCGGCAAACCTGTCATGGGGTGTAACGTAAATTGCTTAGTGAGTTGGCTTAAATGGGTGGTGTTGCTGAGTAGTTTTTGGCGCGTTACCAAGTAGATAAATAGCAACATAATGCCAAAGGCACATACCAATACCAATATAAGTTGTTGGACGTTGCTTTGTTGTACCATTAAGGCCTTTTCTTTAGTTAGCTCTGAGAGTTGTTGAGCCTGTTCTATATATTGGTAATGTTGTTTAAATTGTTCTCGTTTTAGCTCGTTGCGGATCTGCTGATATTGCTGGCTAAGGTTGTGGTATACCTTGAACTGCTCTAGGGCTAAATCGTAGTTGCCATTTTGTTCGTAAGCTTGAGTTAGCAATTTGTATACTTTGCTATGGCTACTGGTTAAACCCATGGTATTAGCAATTTTTTCTGCTTTCTCTAACTGTAAAATAGCTAAACCATTTTCATTATTATTTATATGCAACTCTCCCAGCAATAACAAACTCTGTAATAATTTGTTGGTGAGTTTAAGTTCGTTGAATAGTTGTCTGGCTATTTGTAGATGTACCAATGCTGGTGTGTAGTTAGACAATTTCATATAGGTTTTGCCCAGTTGAAGCTCAATATCAGCCAACAAGGGCTTGTTGTTATTGGCTTTGGCGATGTCTTTTGCATTAAGGTAGTGCACTAAGGCTGCATCAATATCGTCGGCTAATCCTGCCATGTCTCCCAGCGCAGCTATTTCTTTGGCTTGAATGTCTGGATTACTAAGTTGCTGCGCATTAGCAATGGCTTCTTGTTGATATTGCTCAGCAATAGCTAACTCACCTTGATCTAAGTAAACTTTAGCAATGTTTGAATTTACTATGCTGCTGAGCAGCAGAGCCTCATGGCTGGCTCTTCCTCGTTCGTTAATTTGGGCTTCACTAAGGTGACTTAAAGCGAGTTCTGGCTGGTTGTTAACTAGATAATATTCTGCCAATAAGTTCTCTGACCAAGCACGCACAATCTCTGATTTACCGGCGTAGGCTTCCTCTTTAGCTTTAAGGAGGTGACTTTTGGCTTCGCTGCTTTTTCCCTGACTTTGATAATAAATAGCCAATACTTTTTCCAACTGAAAACGCATATTAGGCAATGGAAAGACATTGAGTTTGTCCAATTGTTTTTGTGCTAGTTGAATATAATGATAGCTGGCACTTGCTTGCTTTGGATCTCCACTCAGTATTAGCCCCGCAATAATATAGGCTTGAGTCAAATAGGCTTGATATTGTTTTTCCGAGGCTTGTTCTATCGCCTTATTAATATAGTTTAAGGCTTGTTCGGTATGGGAGATGCGATAGGCACAAAGAGCACCAAGCTGGTTACTGAGTATTTCTTCACTTTGCGGGTCTTGGGGTTTTATCGGTTTACGTTGGGGCTGAGCTATTTCTTGCAAGCAGGCTCTTGGGTTAGCCATTAACAGTTGTCGTAAGGGCTCGAGGTTTTTAGGAACGTGAATAAAACCATGCTCATAAGCGGCTAGGTTGCTGCTAACGAAGCAGCAGAGTAGGGCAAATAAACGTACGACTCTAATTGATATTTTCAATTATTTAGCCTTTATTGACGAAGTAAGCGCCAATTGCCCAACTTTTGTTCCGCATTAGCGGCGTTGGTACGCATGGGATTAATATCAAGTCCGCCGCGCCGAGTATATCGAGCATATACGGTTAACTCGCTGGGCTGGCAGTAGTGTAAGATGTCGCAAAATATTCGTTCAACACATTGCTCATGGAATTCATTGTGTTGACGGAAAGAAACTAGATATCGCAGTAGCGCTTCGCGGTTAATTTGTGGCCCTTGATAATCGATATAAACGCTAGCCCAATCAGGTTGATTGGTAATCAAACAGTTTGACTTAAGTAGATGACTATTTAACGTTTCATTGACTTGTTGTTGCCAATTGGTTGCCCCCTCCAATAAGTTCGGTTTTAGCTGGTAGTTATCTATTGTGATATCTTGCTGGTCGATGTTTATTCCCGGTAGTGCTGCATTGTTATAAGTGCAGTTAATCGGGATGAGAGTCACCTCAACGCCTCCTTCGGCGCATTCTTGTAAGTCTTTACGTAGCGTTTGTTCAACGATAGTGGAATTGGCAAAATGGCTTTGATTAAAGCTATTTAAGTAAAGTTTGAAAGATTTTGATTCAATTAAACAACGCGAGTCTGCAGCCACTTTTACTTCTGCTATTGCTACCACCGGTAAGCCTGAATTATTCAGCCAAGATAGCTCATAAAGGTTCCACAAATCGTAACCCTGAAAAGGCAAGGGCTGATTTTCGTTAAGCTTAATTTGCTGACGGTTTATGCTGCGTGGCACGCCTTGGAGTAATTGCGGAGAATAATGGCTGATATAGTCAGTGGGTTTACCAAGGCTTAAGCTGTCTTTTAATTGTGCAGAGGAGTCTAAGGATTGCTTTTTCATGGTGTTGTTACATCGAATTAGTTAGGCTTAGTCTACCTTAATTTGAAACGAAACACATCTATGAACAAGCCTATAAGCTCTCCTCTCTCCGTTGTTTTTGCTAAGTTTGAACAAGATTGGGAGATTAACGGTTATCCGTGTATTGACTATGATTCAGATTGGTTATCTCCTTGTCAATTAGGTGAGGAGAAGAATGATAATATCCAATGGAAACCATTTTTACGTGCGCAACAAGGCGATTTTTCTGGGGTAGAACATGCCTTAGAATTGAACTTGCATACGAGTGTAAAAGCGTTTTATGGCGACTACTTTTCTGCCGGTTTGGTGATGGATTATCAGCAAAATCGCATTGAATTAGTGCAAGCGTGGAATGAACAAGATTTCGAGTTGTTATTGGAAAATATTATCGGCCACCTTTTAATGCAAAAGCGCTTAAAGCAGAAACCCACAGTATTTATCGCCACTACCGATGACGATATGAAAGTGGTTAGTATTGATAACCACAGTGGTGAAGTTGTGCTTGAGCAACTGGGGAAAGGCATTGAGCGAGTGCTTGCCCGCTCATTAGATGCGTTTCTGGCTAAATTGACCCTTACCGATTAGATTTTAAAGTCCCAAGATAAGTTCGATATTAATCGACAGTTGTCGCATTTGAAGTCGAAAATATCGTGAATGCTCTGCTTTAGTCGCCAATCGCTATGGCAGTTAGGGCAAATGCGGTTTTGTTCGCTGGTTAAATTATCGCCACCTACACGATACAAGTAGTAGTAAGTGGGAACTTTAGTGAGGTACTCGAGCCTTTTACAAAGATCATAACCGCGGCGAAATAGTCGACTGGTTGTCTCGCTAATTTCATGTAAGGCGCCGTGTTCTAAAATGCTACCATTCATTTGTAACTGGTCACAAGCCGACCAGTCTTCTTGCCATTTAATCAGCTGTTTTTGGTCGCCATTGGCTACGGCGGGTAAACGATGAAGCGGAATCGGAGTGAAGTGTTCACCACAGCGTAGTGGTGAACACGTTTGCAAGTAGTTGGTATACAGCACTTGCCAGTTTGGCTGGTGGCATTCATCACTGTCATCAGAGTTTATATCACGGCCTAATAATTTGAGTTTAGGGCTAAGTAAGCCGACATCATGTAAGCCTTGTTTGGCTCTTTTCACCTGATTGCTTTGGTATTTTTCTAACAAACTATCTTGTTGTGGACAAACAACTCGACAAGAAAAGGTAGCGTCTTTTATTGTTAGTGGAAATTCTCTGCCAATGAGTTGTCCGTTGTAACGCCAGCAGTCGAGTAAGCCATTAATGGCTTTTTCGGCTTGGCTAATGGTGGTATCGGTATAACACTCGAAGCTGACTTCAAATAAGAACATGATTAGTTCTTTTCCTCTAGTTGCGCTACGCGCTCTAGCAACTGTGCTAGCTGAGTTTCAAGCTTTGTGACGCGCTGTTCAAGTGATGGTTTGACGTCACCTTTATTTACTACTTCAGGAGCCGTAGCAAGTTGCTCGAGAATGTTAGGGTTCTGTTTATAGGCCTTGATGGCGTCAATCACAATGGGCATAGCAATGCGACTGGTAAGGCGACTTTTTACTCGTGCTAATGTGGGCTCTTTATTTTCGTTTACGAGTGATTTTATAGCGAGTAGGGCGATTTGTTGGGACATAATACTACCTAATGGGTTTGTTTAGCTTGATAGTGTTGCAGTAGCTGAGCGACGGCGTATTGCAAAGATTTTGAGTTAGCTGGGTCGCGCAGCTGAGCTAATACAAAGCTACGTAGCTGAGGGATTAACACTAAATCGCTAAAAATTTGATAGAACAACCGCTGATCTTGTTGCTGTGCTAATGCTTCAAAAAAGTTTTTGAGTAATTCTGGCTCACTTAAATGTGACCATAAGCGCCCTGCAATGGCGATGAAGCTATGAACAGATTGGGCATTGTCTAATTGCGACAATACCGCCTTTTGAGTTAACTGCTGCACCTGTGCGCCATTTAAAGCGCGTAGATAGACGCTGGCTAGTTCTTCGTTTTGCTCTAACTGACCTTGATGTAAGCGCGCTAAGCAATGGCTCAATTGTTGGTCTAATTTAACGTGTTCTAAAAGCTCTAAGGTTTTTTGAGTGACTTCTATCGGTAATTTGGGCAAAGCATGACATAGTAATTTGCTGTTTCCATCCATATCTAAGCGGGCAACTAGGTCAGCCAGTCCTTGCAGCGCTAACTGTTGCCATTGTTCCCAGTGGTTTTCATCGGCTAAATAGTGGCGAACTGTAGTGTAATGCTCTGATGGTGGTAGTCTGCAATCACGCTTGTAAATGGCGTTAAAAAAAGCCAATTTTTCTTCAATAGGTTTATACACATATTGGTTACTTGCTAGCGCTTGCTGTTGCTCTTCACTTGGTTGGCGATTGAGTTGTTGACCCATTGCATCAATGACTAAGGCAATAAATTGGTCGCGAGCAGCTAAATGAATAAATCCTTGTTCATCTACAGGGAATTGTAAAAACCAAATATACGGCGTGCTTGATTGTTGTTTTTGCCAAAAACACAGAGCAAATCGTGCCTGTTGTTGAATTGGCGCAGGGTAGGGACGTTTTGCAATTTCCATTTGATAAAAATCCTGTTTATCAATGCACTGCACTTGTCGTCCCATTTCATAGATACGAAGCTCACTGCCCGAAGCCTGTAGTATTTCACTGAGAGTGGTGAGTTGTTTCATCCCGATTATACGCTGTTGATTGGCAATTTGGGCGTCAGTATCCACATTTCTTAAGCCAAGGGCAATTGTTGTTAAAGCTTAGGAGTGGAGCGATAGCGATGTTACAATTAGGCTTTTAGTAGTTTATAAGAACAGATGCCACAAGTTATTCTAGAACAACTGCAGTATATTGAGGGTTGCTTAAAACAAGCGCAGTGTTGGCAGCATAAGCCTCCCTCTCCTCAAGCTTTAGCAAGCTCCCAACCTTTTTGTCTCGACACTTTATCATTTACCCAATGGCTGCAATTTGTCTTGTTGCCAAAAATGCATTATCTCGTAGAAAATGATTTGCCACTTCCAATTGTGATGGCGATTAGTCCTTACGCTGAAGAAGCATTAAAGCATGCATCTTTTGATGAAAAAGAGTTGTTAGTGGTTCTTAAGTCCTTCGATGCGAGTTTTCCAAATGAATGAAACATTGCTTAGTTTAAGTGAAGAGATAGAAGAGATCGGCACAGAGTTAGATGTGTTATTTGAAGATGAACATTTTGTCGCGGTATATAAGCCAGCAGGTTTATTGGTTCATCGTAGTTGGATAGCGAAAGAGGCGAACCAGTTTGCGATGCAGATGTTACGTGACCAATTGGGCCAATATGTTTATCCAGTACATCGGCTCGATCGGCCAACCTGTGGCGTGCTAATCATGGCGAAATCTTCAAATGCTGCGCGTAAGCTATCAGAGCAATTTTCGTCACATCAAATTGAAAAGAACTATTTAGCTGTAGTGAGAGGCTATATTGAGGGAGAGCATGTTCTTGATTACCCCTTAAAGGAAAAGCTCGACAAGATGACCGACCGACAAGCGCGTGAGGATAAACCTGCACAAGCTGCTGTCACCGAGTATCAAGGCTTAAGAACGGCTGAATTACCATACCCATCAGGAAAGTTTACTACATCACGTTATAGCCTTGTGACAATGCAGCCAAAAACTGGAAGAAAGCACCAACTTCGCCGTCACATGCATCACTTAAGTCATCATATCATCGGAGACACCACCTACGGTGATGGGCGACACAATCGTTTGTTCCGTGATTTAGGTTACTCTGGGTTGTGGTTGTTTTCCAACCAATTGAGTTTTAGTCACCCTTACAAAAAGAACCAAGTAGACATCGCTTGCCCGTTGCCTAATCGTTGGAAACGCTTATATCAATTAATGACTTGGAATTAGTTCACTATTTATTGGTGATCTAGATCACAATTGCAGCATTCGGATGGAGTCATGAAAGCCTTTTCATGTCGCTGTAAATTTATTACTTTTTTCACTATAAATTGGCATATTTCATCGGATTCTAGTTGGATTTTTAGTAATTTCCCTACTGAAAGGGTTTTCTTTGTGATTGAAAGCATTTTCATAGCGCTTTTCTTAATTCAAGCTTGTTGTGATCTAGGCCTTGTTTTTGTTGGTGAAATCGCTGTTTTCAAGCGATTTTCATCAAACTGAACTGTGATCAACTTCAAAGTTGCGTAAGGTTCGGCTCCCTATAATCCACCTCAGTTAGCGGATATAAGCACTCATACAAATGCACCGCTGGCTCTTACCCAAAAGGTAAGGGACTTAAAATAGTTCTAATGGAAAAGGAAAGGATTATGAAACTGAAAACACTTGCTGTTGCAATCACTGCAGCAACAATTTCATCAAGCGCATTTGCTCTTGATTTCAACGGTTACTTCCGTGCCGGTTTCGGTATGAATGCCGATGGCGGCTCACAGGTTTGTTACGGTACTGGTGGTCCAAGCTCGCACACGGTTGGCCGTTTAGGTGATGAGTGTGATACATACGCAGAATTGGCTTTTAGCCAAGCCGTAGTTGAGCGTCCTACTGGTGAAAAATTCTCTATTCACACCTTGCTTGCTCTAGGTACTAACGAAGGTACTGTTGATAGCCGTGGTAACTCATGGCAGGGCGTAGGTGACTATGAATCTGATAGTGGCCCATGGGATGGACAACGTATGTCTTTCCGTGAAGCTTACGCTAAATACATCATGGCTAGTGGTACAGAAATCTGGGCCGGTAACCGTTATTACGGCCGTAAAGATGTTCACATCAACGACTGGTATTATGTAAATGGTTCTGGTTACGGTGCTGGTGTTGACAACATTGACGTTGGCTTAGGTCAAATTGCTGTAGCTGTACGTCATACTAAATGGCACGATGTTTCTGGAGGGGCCGACGGTAACCAGCCTTACACTTCTACTCCACAATTAGACCTTCGTTGGAAAGGCGTTGATATTGGCCTAGGTTCACTTGACTTGATTGCGTTTGTTGGTAAAGCAAACTTGAGTGATGCTCAAGAGCAAAATGGTGCAACAGATTACAACGATAAAACTGGTGTAGCATTAACAGCAGAATGGTCTGTAGGCCTAAGCGGTGGCTTTAACAAGTTAGTCGCTCAGTATGCAACTGAAGGTTACGCTTGGAACGGTTACGGTATGAATAACCACCAAGGTGATGGCTACAACGTAGGTAACTACGGCGGTGGCGGTCACGACCAAGGTCGTAAGTCTTGGCGTGTTATCGACCACGGGGTAGTTAAGTTTGGTCGCCACGTTGATATGGGATGGTCTGCATTCTACTCTCAATTAGATAACCCTGGTTCTGCTGACAAAGGTAAGCGTTACGGTGCTACTATTCGCCCTCGCTACTTATGGAACAACACTATGAGCACCATCTTAGAAGCTGGTTACTACGCTCATAACGACCCATGGGAATCTGAAACTAGCGATCTAAACAAGATTGCTTTAGCTCAAGCTTGGTCTCCTCTACAAGAGAAAGGTGGTTTCTGGGCTCGTCCTGAAATCCGTGTATTCGTAGCTAAGTTTGGCGGTGATGGTGCTGTTGATAACAACGACACTATGTACGGCGCTCAAGTTGAAGCTTGGTGGTAAGCCATACAAATTTAGTTAACTAAATTTGTTGCTAGTCAAGGCCCTCAAAATACATTATTTTGGGGGTCTTTTTATTTGATCTTACGGAGATTAATGTGCGAAACAAAATAGCGGTAGTGTTTGTTGCCTCCTTATTAGCGCTCGGTGGTTGTAGTTCTGGAGATATGTTGGACTTTTCACATGATACTCTAGATCTGTTCGTTGAGCCCAGTCAAGCTGCTGCCAGTTTGCAAAGCGCGCCTTTATGCTGTGAGCAGCTAGCTCAGTTATCTTATAAGTCGATATCATACAATTATGATGCTGAAGAAGAATTAGGTGCTCAACGTCAGGCTTTCTTATTTAAGTCTGGTAAAAGCTTCGTATTAGCGTATAAATTACCGATATTAAATACAGATATTCCTCTTAAGGTAGAGAGTGTTATTGGTGAAACGGTATTTGCACCAACCGTTGCTTTATTAAGTGATACTTTTGAAGTCAATCGCGTAGTACCTGCCAGTTCATTTAAGTATCAAGAAATGAAGGGGTTTTCGGGAAATAAACTTACAGCTGCGTTTCGAGTTAATACCGAACAACGTGAAGGACGAGTTCGTGATGCGTATATGCTGATCTATACCACCGACGAGTCGCGTTCACAGAGCACTCAAATTGTCCATCCTGAGCGCTCACGCGCCAAAGCCCAAGCTAAGGCTGACCCTGGTATTCCCGATCCTTTGATTCCGCACTCTGCTTTTGGTTTAGTCAATGTGACTTTAAATCCTGATTTATCTAAAGGGTTCTTCTCAGATGAGGCGTGGTTTGGTAGTTCAAATGCCGATCCAAACTTGGCTATTGTGGAGGAAGTCCAACCATCACAAGCGGCGCAACCAGCTAGTCCAAACTTAGTTGCCCCAGTAGGTAACCGTAGCTTGAAAAAGCCAATGCTTAATGAAACCGAGAGCTTTTATAATAAGCTTATTGAAGAAATGGTTAAGCAAGGTGAAGTTGAAAAAGCGCTTAAGTTAGTTGAAGAAGCTGAGTATGCCGGCTCGCGTTCAGCTCGAAGTACCTTTATTGAAGCGGTAAAAAATAAATAGTTTCGTTAACTTGAAATACTAAGCCAGCGAGAGCTGGCTTTTTTACCATGCCCTAAACTAAAGCCTTGGGCGTGGTGATTATACTTTAGGTGTTGCCTAGAAATATGTTCATGCTAGAGGCTACTCTCTCATTCACCATGAGTTCAGACGAAATTACAAGCATGGGCGACGGCTAGCTCTTACCACCTTTATAATACCAAATAGTTTGGACGCCTAAGTATATGTTTAGTGGGTAAGGCGATAGAACATCCAAACCGCTACCTTGTTCTGAGATTTACCATTCTGGCCTAGTCATGCAAGTAGACGTTTATTTTGTAGGCGTAAGTACCGCTAAGTCTATTCGATTAAATTATTATCAATAACCTTAACCTTTATACTTTATGGAATTAAAGTTTTAGATATGGTTTTTTTTGGGGGCTTTCTTACTATTTTTTGTGAGGGGCGCTTGTTTAAATCGGCTAAACTATGAGCTTGCTAAGGCGCTTGGTTACGTTAACCAGTGTTTGTATCCGTGTTGTTGTTGATGGTTACAAAGCGTTACAAAAAGAGCGGCTTAACTTGTGCTAACTCGCATTTTTATTGCTAAGACCCGCCTACACTAAGCGCCATAAATCGTTAGATAACGAATTTAGCGGCAGTTCAAAATTATTATATTTATGTCGTATCAGTATTGGCCTTTTACAGGAAAGTGATTAAGGCTTTATTTAGTACACAACCAGCCCACTAGGAGCTTTACAATGTTTAAAAATTTGTTCGCGCAAGCGCAAAAGGTAGGTAAAGCACTGATGCTACCCGTATCAGTGCTGCCGGTTGCGGGTATCTTGCTTGGTGTCGGCGCAGCCGACTTTAGTTGGATGCCCAGCATTATTTCAGGGTTAATGGAAAATGCCGGTGGTTCGGTATTTGGTCAAATGGCTCTGCTATTTGCAGTGGGGGTAGCGCTTGGCTTTACTAATAACGATGGTGTTGCAGCATTAGCAGCAATCGTTGGTTACGGAATTATGACTGCGACGCTAGGCGTTATGGCTGGTGTTATGGGCGTTGATAAAATTGATACCGGTGTACTCGGCGGTATTTTAGCCGGTGGTGTAGCCGGCTGGACTTTTAACCGTTTCTTCCGTATTCAGTTGCCTGCTTATCTCGGCTTCTTTGCCGGTAAGCGAAGCGTGCCAATTATTACTGGTTTCTTAACCATTTTCTTAGGTGTTTTACTTGCTTTCATCTGGCCTCCTATCGGAAATGGTATTGCCACTTTCTCTCATTGGGCGGCAGAACAAAATCCAACTCTAGCGTTTGGTATCTACGGTGTGGTTGAGCGCTCGTTAATTCCATTTGGTTTACACCACGTTTGGAACGTACCGTTCTTCTTCGAAGCGGGCTCTTGTGTGAGTGCTACCGGTGAGCAACTACATGGTGTATTAACCTGTTACCTTTCAGCAGACGAAGCTTCTCGCGCAGCTAGCACCTCTGGCTTTGGTCAATTAGCGGGTGGTTACTTGTTTAAAATGTACGGCCTTCCTGCTGCTGCTATCGCTATTTGGCATGCTGCTAAGCCAGAGAATCGCGCTAAAGTTGGCGGCATCATGATTTCTGCGGCGCTTACTTCATTCCTAACCGGTATTACCGAACCCATTGAGTTTGCGTTTTTGTTCGTAGCGCCTGTGCTATATGTTATTCACGCTTTGTTAGCAGGTTTAGCTTTCGTAATTACTAATACTTTAGGTATGGTGCACGGTACTTCATTCTCACATGGTTTGATTGACTTCCTTGTATTGTCAAGCAATGCACAAAAAATGTGGTTATTCCCAATTATTGGTTTGATTTATGCTGCTATCTACTACGTGGTATTCCGTGTGGTAATTGCGAAGCTAGACCTTAAAACACCGGGCCGTGAAGACGAAGAAGCAGTGGCTGGTGCAGCCGTTTCTGAAGATGAAATGTCTAAAAACTTGGTTGAAGCTTTTGGTGGCAAAGGCAACATCGTTAGCCTTGATGCTTGTATTACTCGTTTACGCATTCAAGTTAAATCGGTAGAGTCTGTAGATCAAGCTAAACTCAAAAGCTTAGGTGCCGCGGGTGTTGTTGTGGCTGGCCAAGGTGTTCAAGCTATCTTTGGTACTAAATCTGACAACCTAAAAACCGATATGGAAGTGTACATTAAAACATTATGATCTTGGTCTGGCTCTAAATAGTAAAAAGGAGGCTTAGGCCTAATGCCGCTCAGATAATAACGGTTGACGATCCTTTTTAAATGTTAAAAATCCGGTGTCTGAAGAGACATCGGATTTTTTATGCGATTTTCTCTGGCTCTAGTTTACACCGAATTACCCCCCCCTGCTGAAAACTAAAAGTATTAAACTCAATACTAGACTCTGCTCTAGTTGAGCCAGCTCTAGCTCAAGTTGGGATAGTGACAGAGAGGAAACGTTGATTACCACTTGAGCCTGTATTCTTGGTATGGTTTTTTCAAGCGAAAGTCGGTTTGGAACGTAGCGGGAAAGCCGGGTGCTGGGCAAGCAACCACTGGTGCTCCTCCGCGCACTTGTTCAGAACCGATGCCGCCATGGCGCTAGTGCTGTTAAAAAAGATGTTTTGGCTTATTTTACAGTAGCGGAATAGTCAGGCTGCGCTCCTGAACTGGTGTGGCCAGAAGCTGCTTGGCGTTGATGGTGTAGTAGTATGGGAACGCCTGATGCTGGTGAAAATTGAGAGGCCTTCTATAGTCCAAGCAATTAACCTAATAGTACGCTACCTAAGCACCTTGAGAATCTGAGAAATTTAGTAAGACTCTTTATTCTGCCAGATTGACGAGGGGAAAGGAGTTTTCCTCGAGAAGTGAAATCAAAATCATTGAGATATCTGGCTAGGAAAAGAAAGACCAGTCAGCTTAACTGACTGGCATTAGGCTTAGGCCTTGTTTTCTATTACTCCATTTTTATAAGCGTTCTAATTTTGCTTCAATTTCTGCAATTTTATTTGAAACCACTTTTTCCAAATGTTTTAGTTCTAACAATACTTGTTGTTTGGTATCTTTTTCTTGCTGTTCTCTACGCGTTATTTGGTCTAGTTCTTCGACGATAAAGCGTAAGTTGGTATTTATTTCCGTTGTATCTTTGTAGGTACCTCGCCCGCCATCAACTAATACCGTTTTCTTTTGTCTTGGGTATTTAAACTTCACGCTGCGAGTGAGGAAATCACCTTTTTCTTTGTGAAAATAAATTTTTAAGGTATCGGATTGAGCTTCTTGGCGAAGACTGTAACGTTCAATATCATTTGGATTGTTGATGCCAATACTTTTTAGATTTTTGTACATGGATTTCCCTCTATCTTGAGTCTTCGTTGGAATAGTTGAAACAGTGGTTTTTTAGATTTCTACCGAACCTGTATCTAGCAGCATAGCGCAGAAAAAACGGAAGCGGTGTGAACTAGGAAAGCTTTTAGGAGTTAGCAGGAGAAGGGGGGCGAAAACCCAAGTAGCGGGCTACTTGGGTGTTATTTTAGTTGTGTGCGTGTAGCTCTTCGTTTAAGGCAATAGCGGTTTTATTGGTTAAACACTCTATTGCGCCGCTAATACTGTTGCGACGGAATAATAGATCGGATTTACCTGCTAATTCACGCGCTTTAATTGTGCCCGCTTGTTGCTTATTCTCGTCGATTAAAATAACTTTAGTTCCGGCTGTAATGTATAAGCCTGACTCGATGGTACAACGGTCACCCAATGGGATACCTGTTCCTGCATTGGCTCCAATTAATGATTCCTCTCCTACGGAAATGACCATGTTACCGCCACCTGATAGTGTTCCCATAGTTGAGCAACCGCCACCTAAGTCGGAACCTTTACCAACGAATACGCCAGCCGAGATGCGACCTTCAATCATACTGGTGCCAGCGGTACCCGCGTTGAAGTTGCAGAAACCTTCGTGCATCACGGTGGTACCTTCACCTAGGTATGCGCCTAAGCGGACTCGAGAGGTAGCTGCAATACGCACGCCGTTTGGTACAACGTAATCGGCCATTTTAGGGAATTTATCAACGGAGGTGACTTGCAGTAATTCACCTTTAGCACGAGCTTCCAACTGACGAGCTGGTAATTCAGCTAAGTCGATAGCGCCTTGGTTGGTCCAAGCTACATTTGGCAGTACCGCAAAAATACCAGTTAAATCGGTACCGTGGGGTTTAACTAAGCGATGAGACAGCAAGTGGAGCTTAAGATAAGCTTCAGGGGTTGAAGCGGCTGCGCTATCTTCACTTAATAAACACAATACTCGAGCTTGCTCGCTGCCCAATAGGGTCTTAAAGGCGCAAACTTGTTCACTGAGGCCAAGCTCTTCGGCGTTTGCAATTAAGCAGCTAAGCGCTTGGTCGTCTAACTCAATATCTTGTTTTCCATTGTTGTAATTTAACCCTTTTGTGAGCGCGCTAACTTCGGCTTCAGTGGGGTTCAAAACAGGGGCTGGGTAAAAAACTTCTAGCCATTGGCCATTTGCGTTTTTACTTCCCACACCAACGGCGTAACTAAAAAAGTCTTTTGACATGTTCGTCTCCAAATTGTAGTTGTGCTTGCAGAATATTATTGTTTGAGAGCTTGTTCCAAAATTTGTTTAAGCTGTTGCTTTTGTTCTGGGGTGAGCTTTTCTCGTTCGCAATTGCTAATGCTGAAAAAGTCTTCAGCTTTTTCACCTATAGTCGTGACTTTAGCTGCGTGAATTGCGTAATTGAACGACTGAAATACGGCGCTTATTCTAGCCAATAATCCAGGTTTATCCAACGCGACAATCTCGATTAAAGTACGCTTACCTTTGGCGGGAAGGTACGAGACTCTTGGGGCAATTGAAAATTGTTGAACCTGTCTAGGAATTCTACGTTGCTTTATATCTATTGGCGCAGCAACGTGTAGTTTAGTCGCTAGCGTTTGTTGAAGTAATATGCCTCGCTCTGGTGATAGAGGCTCACCTTCATGATCCAGTACAACAAAGGTATCAAGTACAAAACCATCGCGGCTAGACATGATTTGTGCATCGTGAATATTAAGGTTTTTTTGGTCTAACTCAGCAGCCACTGAAGCAAATAGGTGAGGAATATCACGACAATGTACAAATATTTCGGTGCCGCCACGAGTTGCTCTGCGGCTAACTAATACTAGCGGTTGGTCTTCACTATGTCCCCATAGGTTGTCACTGTGCCAAGCAATTTGCTGAGGAGTATGGCGGAGGAAGTAATCGGCCCTGAAACGCTGCCATAATCCGCGAATTTGTTCTTCTGAGTAACCTTTTAACTCAAGCCGTTCAATGGCTTTTTTCTGTTTATCACGGATCATACCACGTACATCGACCGGTGTTTCTAAGCCGCGGCGCAGGGCTTTTTGGGTCGCGTGATAAAGCTCGCTAATTAGGGTGCGCTTCCAGCTATTCCAAGTATCATCGTTGGTGGCGCAGATATCGGCCACAGTTAAACATAACAACATGTCTAAATGGCGTTGGTCGCGAACCGTTTGGGCAAACTTGGTGATGACCTCTGGGTCATAAATATCGCGGCGCTGTGCGGTTACTGACATGAGTAAGTGGTGTTTTACCAACCATGCAACCGTGCGAGCCGAGGGGCTGCTAAAACCATGAGCAAGACAAAATTCTTCGGCATCTACCGCTCCTAAGCTTGAGTGGTCGCCTTTTCGCCCTTTCGCTATATCATGAAATATAGCGGCTAGGGTCAATAAATCTGGTCGCTCTAAGCGCGGATAAACCTGACAACACAGCGGATGCGTTTCTTCAGTCTGTTTAAAGTTAAACGAGTGAATTTTAGTGATTAGACGATGGGTATGTTCATCTACGGTAAAAGCGTGAAATAAATCGAACTGCATCTGGCCTACAATTCGACTCCACGCTGGAAAGTAAGTTGAGAGAACCCCATAACGATGCATCAGTGTCAGTGGTAGACCCGTAACATTGGGGTGTTGAATGAGTCGTTTGAAATGCCGACGACATTCGGGAAGGTCTTGCAGCCAATGGGTTAGCCTACGTCGAGCTTCGCGTAACTGACGCAGCGTTGCAGAATATATACCCGTGATTTTTGGATTTTCGGCAATATGCAGGAACATCACCAAAATTTGTTCTGGTTGTTCTAAAAACAGTTGGGCATTGTTCGTGTCTATCAAGTTGCCACGCAGCATGAAGTTTTCGTCAACGGTTTGCACATCCATAGCGGTATTGCCTAAGATCGCTTCATCAAATAACTGCAATAGCATTTCATTGAGTTCAGAAATCCGGCGAATGGTTTGGAAAAAGTGCTTCATTAAGCGTTCTACCGGTGCATTATGCTCTCCGCTATAGCCTAATGATTGGGCTACCGCAAGCTGTCGATCAAATAACAGGCGATCGTCGCTTTTGGTGAGGTGAATGTGTAAGGCAAAACGAACCCGCCATAAAAAATCTCGGCAGTCTTGTAATTCGCGACATTCAGCAAGGGTTAAAAAATTCTGTTTGGTGAGTTCTTCTAAATCGCTACTACCAAAATGGCGACCCGCCACCCAACATACGGTTTGTATATCGCGCAGTCCACCAGGGTTAGCCTTAATATCCGGCTCAAGAGAGTAGGAATTACCTTTGTATTGGCGATGTCGCGCTAATTGCTCTTCTTTTTTTGCTCGGAAAAATGCTTCGCTTGGCCAGAAACTATCGGCGCAAACGGCTAAACAAAGTTTTCTATAAAGCTGCTTGTCACCATAGATTAGTCGACACTCCTGCAAGTTAGTGGCGATAGTTATATCTTGCAAACCGAGTTCGAGGCATTCGGCTAGAGTGCGTACGCTCTGCCCAACATCTAAACGAATATCCCATAATAAAGTGATAAAAGCAGAGACTTTTTCTGCCACTGCCGGGACAACTTGTTGCTGACTTAATATCAGAATGTCGATATCTGAACGTGGGTGTAATTCTCCGCGGCCATAACCACCAACGGCGAGGAGTGATAAATCGTTGTGCTCCGTTAAACCAAAATGTCGCCATAACTCCGTTAATAGGCGATCCATTTGTTGTGAACGTAATTGTACTAGTTCAACTACATGTACGCCGAGGTCAAATTGCTCGGCTAAGTATGTTTGAAGCTCATCTAAGTACTGCTTACAACAACTTACGGATATGTCTTCTATGCAAGGCACAGGCGGCGCTGCTACTGTCGTTTCCATGACTAAACCTCTACACCCTTGCTTACTAATTATTGATGATGCGTGGAAAATCTTCTTCGCTGCGCAAAGTTAAAACTTCAACACCGTCATCGGTAACGAGCAAGGTATGTTCCCATTGGGCAGAGTTTTTCCCGTCGTTGGTACGGGCCGTCCAACCATCATTGTCATCGACCCAATTGCCTTTTTTGCCTTGGTTAATCATTGGTTCAATAGTGAAACACATACCCGGTTTTAGTACCGTGTGGTCACTATTGCGATAATGCATAATTTGCGGCTCTTCATGGAAGCCTTCGCCGATGCCGTGACCACAGAAATTATCAACGATGCCATAGCGATAGTTCCCTTTTTTTAGGTATTTCTGAATGGCATTGCCAATATCAGACACTTTATTTCCGGGTTTTACTACTTTGATACCTTGGTAAAGCGCCTGTTGGGTCACTCTACATAACAATTTGTCGGCTGGGCTGGTATTACCTAAAAGAAACATTTTGGAGGTATCGCCGTGATATCCGTCTTTTATAACGGTAATGTCGATATTTAACACGTCACCGTCTTGAAGAATATGGTTTGGCGACGGAATACCGTGACAGACAACATCGTTAACTGATGTACAAATGGATTTAGGGAAGCCATGGTAGTTAAGTGGCGCGGGAATGGCTCCTTGCTGTTCCACTATGTAATCGTGGCAGCGTTTGTCTAACTCCGCAGTGCTGACCCCCACTTTTACGAAAGGAGTGATCATATCTAGCACATCGGCTGCTAAGCGGCCCGCTATACGCATTTTTTCAATTTGTTCTGGGGTTTTTATTACTATGCTCATGAGTTTAAATACTTGAGTGTTTACCTTGGTTTTGCCGCTAGTTTACCGTAAGCCAGAGGCGAGTTGTAGTGGCTATAAAAATTAACGAAATGCCGAGGCTTTGCTTTAACATTTAGGCTATTTGTGGTATAAAGCGCGCCGTAGGTTATCACTGGGTTTGTAGAACACGGTTGGTGCTTACATAAACTAAATATCTTTATTTTTAACACACACACACATCGACACGTTTTCCGGGGTGCTGAATCAATGATTTGGTCGGTAAAATGGGATGTGTGGAGGCCTAACCCCAATTGAGGAAATTATAATGGCAAACGTTTCAATGCGCGATATGCTTCAAGCAGGCGTACACTTCGGTCACCAAACTCGTTACTGGAACCCAAAAATGAAGCCTTTCATTTTCGGCGCTCGTAACAAAGTTCATATCGTTAACTTAGAAAAAACTGTACCAATGTTTAATGATGCAATGGCTGTTCTGAAGAAAGTTGCGTCTAAGAAAGGTAAAGTTTTATTCGTAGGTACCAAGCGTGCAGCGGGTGATACTGTTAAAGCTGAAGCACTTCGTTCTGATCAATTTTACGTTAACCACCGCTGGTTGGGTGGTATGTTGACTAACTGGAAAACAGTTCGTCAATCTATCAAGCGTCTAAAAGATCTTGAAGCTCAAAGTCAAGACGGTACTTTTGAAAAGCTAACCAAAAAAGAAGCGCTTATGCGTACTCGTGAAATGGAAAAGCTTGAGAAAAGTCTTGGCGGTATCAAAAACATGGGCGGTCTACCAGACGTATTGTTTGTTATTGACGCTGAACACGAGCATATCGCGATCCGTGAAGCAAACAACCTAGGTATTCCTGTTGTTTCTGTTGTTGATACTAACTCTTCACCAGACGGTGTTGATTACATCATTCCTGGTAACGACGACGCTATCCGTGCAATCAAATTGTACCTAGGCGCAGCTGCTGATACAGTTATCGAAGGTCGTCAAGACGACATCGTTGTACAAGCTGAAGAAGATGGTTTCGTAGAGGAAGCTGCTGAGTAATTAGTGCTATTGCACTATACTGAGAAGCTTGATGATTAGCAGGGGACAAGCTTGTCCCCTGAGTTTTATCCGATAAATAGTCGAGGATCAAACAAATGGCAATTACTGCTGCCCTAGTGAAAGAACTGCGCGAACGTACTGGCGCAGGCATGATGGATTGTAAAAAAGCGTTGACTGAAACTGATGGTGACATCGAGTTGGCGATTGAAAACATGCGTAAAAGCGGTGCTGCTAAAGCGGCTAAAAAAGCGGGTAATATCGCTGCTGATGGCGCAATTATCATTAAAGAAGGTGCTGGTTTTGCAGCCCTTTTAGAAGTTAACTGTCAAACTGACTTCGTTGCTAAAGATGCAAGCTTTACTGCTTTTGCAAATAAAGTTGCTGATGCTGCTGCTGCGGAAAAAACTGACATTGAAAGTTTGAAAACAAACTTCGAAGAAGAGCGTGTTCAACTGGTAGCTAAAATCGGTGAAAACATCTCTATTCGTCGCGTTGAATACTTAGACGGTGCACCTATTGCCTCTTACCGTCACGGTGAGCGTATTGGCGTTGCAGTAACTGGTGAAGCTGATGCTGAAACTCTTAAGCATATCGCGATGCACGTAGCGGCTTCTAAACCTGAGTTTTTATCTCCTGAAGACGTACCAGCTGACGTCGTTGAGAAAGAGAAAAAACTGCAGATTGAAATTGCTATGAACGAAGGCAAACCTGCTGAAATCGCTGAGAAAATGGTAACTGGCCGAATGAAGAAGTTCACCGGTGAGATCTCATTGACTGGTCAAGCTTTCATCATGGAACCGAAGAAAACTGTAGGCGCTATCTTAAAAGAGAAAGGCGCTTCAGTAGCTGGATTCATTCGCCTAGAAGTAGGTGAAGGTATCGAGAAAAAAGAAGAAGATTTTGCTGCTGAAGTAGCCGCACAAATCGCTGCAGCTAAAAAGTAATTTTAGTTGTTGTAAAGGTTGCGGTATCATGCCGCAACCTTCTTGTATTCTTACTATTGAGAGAACATCATTGCTATGAGCACCAATCCTAAACCTGCATATCGTCGCATTCTTTTAAAACTTTCAGGTGAAGCCCTCATGGGTGACGAAGGTTTTGGTATTGATCCCAAAGTTTTAGACCGCATGGCTCTGGAAATTAAAGAGTTGGTGGAACTAGGGATTCAAGTTGGCTTAGTTATTGGTGGTGGTAACTTGTTTCGCGGTGAAGGCCTAGCTAAAGCGGGTATGAATCGTGTTGTGGGTGACCACATGGGGATGTTAGCGACCGTAATGAACGGTTTGGCTATGCGTGATGCTCTGCATCGAAATTTTGTCAATGCGCGTTTAATGTCAGCTATCGAGTTGAATGGCGTATGTGATTCTTATAATTGGGCTGATGCAATCAGTAATTTAAAAGCGGGTAAAGTGGTTATTTTTTCTGCGGGTACTGGCAATCCATTTTTTACCACTGATTCAGCCGCTTGTTTACGCGGTATTGAAATTGAAGCGGAAGCGGTATTAAAGGGGACTAAAGTAGACGGTGTATATACCGCAGACCCTGTCAAAGACCCTGCTGCCACCTTATACCGTGAGCTTGATTATCAAGAAGTATTAGAAAAAGAATTAAAAGTGATGGATTTGGCCGCCTTTACCTTGGCACGTGACCATAGTCTACCGATTCGTGTATTTAACATGAACAAAGCGGGTAGCCTTAAAAATGTGGTTATGGGCGCCGATGAAGGCACTACTATTCATCATCTATCGAATAAAACAGAAACAGAGTAGGGATAGTTATCGTGATAAACGAAATCAAACAAGATGCTCAAATACGCATGGGCAAAAGCATTGAGTCGTTAAAAACTCAGATGTCAAAAGTTCGCACCGGACGTGCTCACACCAGCTTATTAGATGGGATTATGGTACCTTATTATGGTGTTGATACGCCTTTAAAGCAGGTGGGTAATGTCTCTACTGAAGATTCTAGAACCTTAACCGTTACCGTTTTTGATGCCAGCTTGATCAGTGCTGTAGAAAAAGCGATTATGAGTTCAGACCTAGGTTTAAATCCTTCTTCTGCTGGTACTCTTATCCGAATTCCTTTACCGATGTTGACGGAAGAGCGTCGTCGTGACTTGATTAAAATTGTTCGAGCTGAAGCCGAACAAGCTCGTGTTGCGATCCGTAATATCCGTCGTGATGCTAACGGTGACGTGAAAGAATTGCTCAAAGAAAAAGAAATCGGTGAAGACGATGATCGTCGTGCTCAAGATGATATTCAAAAAATCACTGACGCTGCTGTAAAGCAAGTTGATGAGGCCTTAGCCGCTAAAGAAGCTGAGTTGCTTGAAGTTTAAGCAAGGAAAATGTTTAAGAATAGCCGTGTCTTGTTACACGGTTTTTTTTTGTAAGTATGAGTAGTGTATATGACCTTACCCGAAGCACAGCAAGCGGCTGTTAAAGAAGCAATGCCCAAACATGTTGCCATTATTATGGACGGTAATGGACGTTGGGCTCAGCAACGCGGTAAATTGCGGATGTTCGGCCATCAAGCAGGGGTGAAGTCAGTGAGAAGGGCGGTGAGTTTTGCTACCCAAGTTGGTGTTAAATCGTTAACTTTGTTTGCTTTTAGTAGTGAAAATTGGCGCCGTCCTGAAGAAGAAGTGTCAAGTTTAATGAATTTGTTTTTGACAGTTTTGCAACGTGAAGTAAAAAAACTAAAAAACAATAATGTACAACTTCGAATTATTGGAGATACTTCTCGTTTTAATGAGAAACTACAGCAACGTATCGCTGTCGCTCAGCAAGAAACTGCGGATAATACGGGCTTGGTGCTCAATATTGCTGCCAACTACGGCGGGCGTTGGGACATGCTAAATGCGTGTCGACAGTTGAGCCGCCAAGTCAAGCAGGGGGCGCTTGATGCAGAACAGATCACCGAGCAAGATATTTCAGCATTGCTGGAAGAGCATACTGTCGGTGATGTGGATTTGTTGATTCGTACCGGTGGCGATCATCGAATTAGTAATTTTTTATTGTGGCAAACAGCGTATGCAGAGCTTTATTTTAGTGATGTGCTGTGGCCTGATTTTAACGACGATGAATTTGGCAAAGCCATTGCGATATTTGTTAGCCGCGAGCGTCGTTTTGGTTGTACTGGTGAACAGGTACAAGCTTTATTAAATAATAATCAACAGAATGAGGACCATTTTGCTTAAGCAAAGAGTGTTAACTGCCCTTATACTGGCGCCCTTAGCCCTAGTGGCTATTTTTATGCTACCTCTGTCGGGCTTAGCCCTAGCTTTAGCTTTAGTGCTAGTGCTTGCTGCTAGGGAGTGGGCGCGCATCGTTTCCGAACACAATGCTAAGCGGGTTCGTTTTTTGTTAGTGTTTGCACTTAGTTTTGGTCTTAGTTTTTGGTTAATGCCTTTACAAAGACTTGATAGTTCAACTGTGTTTAGTGGATTAGTTGGAATAGCTGCCTGTGCTTGGGCTGGTAGTGTTTATCTGCTAGCTCGTTATCCTAATGCGGCTCGCTTCTGGCATGACAGCAGCTTATTTAAGCTGCTGGTTGGTTTGGTGGTTTTACTGCCGTTTTTTTGGTCTTTAATTTTCCTTCGTTCGATAGACTTAGAAAATCCAATGGTGGGTGGCGCATGGGTACTGTATGTATTGCTATTAGTGTGGGCTGCTGATACCGGCGCTTATTTTGCGGGACGACGTTTTGGTCGTCATAAATTAGCGAAAAATGTCAGTCCCAAAAAGACCGTTGAAGGTTTACTCGGTGGCTTCGGTGTGGCAGCCCTAGTTACCACTGGCGCCTTCCTCTTTTTCCCTATACAACCAGGTAAAGAGTGGGTGCTAATTGTGGCGAGCGTCTTTACCGTTTTGGCTTCGGTGTTAGGGGACTTAGTCGAAAGCATGTTTAAGAGACAAGCCGGAATTAAAGACAGTGGCACTCTGTTACCCGGTCATGGTGGTTTATTAGACCGGATTGATAGTCTTACCGCAGCCATGCCAGTATTCGCTTTTTTCTACCTTCATTGGATGTAAAGCATTATGAGTAGGCAAGTGGTAATACTTGGTGCTACGGGTTCGATTGGCAGTAGTACCTTAAAAGTGTTGCGTAACAATCCTGAGGCTTACAATTTGTACGGTGTCACTGGTGGTTGTAATGTGAAAACAATGCTAGACATTTGTCGTGAATTTTCTCCTCTATATGCAGTGATGGCAGATTCTGACAGCAACCGGGCCTTAGTTGATGCGCTGAATAATGAACAATTAAATACGGAAGTATTAGCTGGTGAGCAAGACATCGTTGAACTAGCTAAAGCAGAGCCTGTTGAATTGGTGATGGCGGCTATTGTTGGTGCAGCGGGCTTGTTGCCTACTTTAGCCGCCGTTGAAGCGGGTAAAACAGTATTATTGGCCAACAAAGAAGCGTTAGTGATGAGCGGAGCCATTTTCATGGATGCCGCAGCCCGCAGCGGTGCACAAATTTTGCCAGTTGATAGCGAACACAATGCCATTTTTCAGTGTATGCCGCAATCGATACAGCAGGCTTTGGGGTATTGTGATTTGCCGCAAGCTGGCGTTAACAAAATATTGTTAACCGGCTCTGGTGGGCCATTCCGTTATCATCCTATTGAATCATTGGCTAAGGTTAGCCCTGAGCAGGCTTGCAATCACCCGAACTGGTCAATGGGGCAAAAGATTTCAGTTGACTCTGCCACCATGATGAATAAAGGCTTGGAGTATATTGAGGCAAAGCGTTTATTTAATACTCAGTTAAAGCAGATTGAAGTGATTATCCATCCTCAGTCGATTATTCATTCTATGGTGCAATATTGCGATGGTTCAGTCATGGCTCAGATGGGTCAACCAGATATGGCAACACCAATTGCTCATGTTATGGCTTACCCGCAACGAATTACCTCTGGTGTCGAGCCGTTAGACTTTTTTAGTCTTGGGGAATTGAGTTTTCTACCTCCAGATTTTTCTCGTTACCCCTGTCTGAAATTAGCCATTGATGCTTGCTACGATAGTCAAACGGCTACAACCTGCTTAAATGCGGCTAACGAAGTTGCCGTAGCGGCTTTTCTTGCTGGCCGAATAAAATTCACTCAAATTGCTCAAGTTGTTGCCGCTTGTTTAGATGGACTGGATTATCTAGGTTCGGAAACTGAACTTTCGGTATTGCTCGAGGTCGACCAAAGAGCTCGAGTGCAAGCTGATGCAGTAGTTAAGAGGATCTGTAGATGAATGATCTTATTTGGAATACCTCGTTTTTCATTATCGCCCTTGGTATTTTGGTCACGGTTCATGAGTTTGGACATTTTTGGGTAGCGCGGCGTTGTGGGGTAAAGGTAGAGCGTTTTTCCATTGGTTTTGGTAAAGCGCTGTGGCGCAGAACCGCCCTTGACGGAACCGAGTATGTGGTGGCGTTAATTCCATTGGGCGGTTATGTCAAAATGCTTGATGAAAGAGTGGCTCCGGTCGCTCCTGAGCTACGCTCGCAGGCTTTTAATAATAAGAGTTTGGCGCAGCGAAGCGCTGTTGTTGCGGCTGGCCCCTTAGCCAATTTCATTCTGGCAATTTTTGCCTTTTGGTTGATGTTTATTATTGGTGTGCCTTCGGTAAAACCGATTTTAGGGGGGGTAGTTGAAGGTAGTATTGCCGAGCAGGCGGGTTTACACTCGGGCCACGAAATTGTGCGTGTTGAAGAGCAGCGCACGCTTGATTGGGAAGCGGTGAACTTGGCCTTGGTAAGTCATTTGGGCAATCAAGCATTAAATGTACAAGTCAAAGATCTAGAAACTCAGCAATTAACTAATAAGCTACTCGATATTCGTAATTGGCAGCTCGATAGTGAACAACAGAACCCTATTTTAAGCCTTGGTCTACAGGCTTATCGGCCTAAAATTTTAACTAAGGTTGCGCAAGTCGTTGACGGTAAGCCCGCCGCCAAAGCGGGAGTGCAAATTGGTGACCAGCTAATTGCGCTTGATGGAATAGAGCTAACATCTTGGCAAGATTTTGTGCGTTATGTTCAAGCGAGGCCGGAGCAAGATATTCAGCTCACTCTGCTTCGCCAAGGACAGCATTTCGAATTAGCTTTACGTCCTGAAATTCGTGAGTATCAAGGCCAGTCGACTGGATACGTTGGCTTGGCTCCTGAAATGGAACCTTATCCTGAAGAATATCGAGTTGATTTACATTACGGATTTTTTGACGCTATTGGTAAATCATTGGAACGAACTTGGCATTTAAGCAAATTGACGGTCTCAATGATCGGTAAATTGGTGACAGGGGTGGTTTCATTAGATAACCTTAGCGGTCCAATCTCCATAGCCAAAGGGGCCGGAGCAACGGCTGATTATGGCTTAGTGTATTTTTTGGGCTTTGTCGCCTTGGTTAGTATTAACTTAGGCATTATAAACTTGTTTCCGTTACCAGTGTTAGATGGCGGGCATTTAGTCTTCTTCGCTATAGAAGGTGTTACTGGTAAACCTGTTTCAGAACGCGTACAAGAAATAGGATTTAGGATTGGTGCAGTATTGGTGATGGCTTTAATGAGCTTAGCCATTTTTAATGATTTTATGCGCTTATAACAATTAAATAGGACGTTCTTTTTTCTTATGTTCAAAAAGCAGTTGGTTGTTGGACTATTGGTAGCCTGCGTAAGCGGTGCTAGCTTTGCTGAATCGGATTCAGCGTTTACCGTAGCAGATATTCGCATTGAAGGTTTACAACGAGTTTCTCTCGGTGCGGCCTTATTACAAATACCCTTAAGAGTGGGGGACGAAGTAGACACCGCTGAAATTAGTGACAGTATTAAGCGTTTATATCGTAGCGGTAATTTTGAAGATATTAAAGTTTACCGTGATGCTAATGGTTTGGTGTTTAAGGTTCTTGAAAGACCGACTGTAAGTAACATTGAATTCTCTGGTAACGATGATATTAAAACCGAGCAGTTGGAAGAATCACTTCGGTCATCAGGCATTAAAGTCGGCGAACCTTTAGATAAAACTAATCTGCGTAATATCGAAAAAAGCCTTGAAGATTTTTATTATAGTGTAGGTAAGTACAGTGCTCGAGTGAGTTCTATTGTCACTCCACTTCCTCGTAACCGTGTAGATTTGAAGTTCACCTTCCAAGAGGGTTTATCTGCAGAGATTGAACAGATTAATATCATCGGTAATGAGAAATTCTCTTCGGGTGAATTGATCAAACGGATGAGTTTAAGTGACAGTGCTCCTTGGTGGAACGTACTGGCTGACCAGAAATATCAAAAGCAAAAATTGGCAGGCGATCTAGAAATTATCAATAGTTTCTATTACGACCGCGGCTATATTCGTTTTAACATCGATTCTACCCAAGTGGCTCTAACGCCTGATAAGAAAGGTATTTATATCACCATTAATGTGGATGAGGGGGATGTTTATAACATCGAAAAAGTCGAGTTATCGGGTAATTTGTTAGATAAGAGCGAAGAACTTAAAGGTTTGGTTACAATTCAACCTGGAGACACTTATAGTGGGTCAGCGGTAACACAAACTGAAGATCTTATCGCTAAGTTTTTAGGCCGCTATGGTTATGCTTATCCTCAGGTGAATGTATTTCCGGTTATTAACGATGACGACAAGACCGTTGAGTTAAACATTAATGTTGAACCTGGTAGTCGCGTATATGTTCGTCGCATTAATATCAGTGGTAACACCATCACTAAAGATGAAGTTATTCGCCGTGAAATGCGTCAAATGGAAAGCACTTGGTTGTCTAGTCGTTTAGTTGAGCAGTCCCGAGCGAGATTGAGCCGTTTAGGGTACTTTGAAACGGTGGATGTTGATACTGTTAAGTTGCCAGGTTCTGATGATCAAGTAGATGTTAATTTTGTAGTAAAAGAGCAGCCTTCTGGCTCATTTAATGCCGGTGTGGGTTATGGTACCGAATCAGGCTTAAGTTTGTCTGCTGGGGTGCAGCAAGATAACTTCTTAGGCTCGGGTAACCGTGCGGGAGTTAATGTTAGTACCAATAAATATTCAAAGAACTTCGATATTAATTTTACTAACCCTTATTTTACAAAAGATGGGGTGAGTTTTGGTGGTCGTTTTTATTATACGGATTTCGAAGCTTCTAAAGCGGATATAGTGGACTATAACAACGAAACTATCGGTTTGCGTGGCACCTTAGGTTTTCCAGTTAATGAAGATAACCGCTTAAGTCTTAGTTTAGGCCTAGAGCAAAATAAAATTTCGCAATTAAACGCGTATGCGCAAATTCAACAGTTTTGGGATATATATTCTCCTCATCGTAATGATGATGGTTCACTTACCTTTCAATCGTTGGACTCAACACTGGGCTGGACGCGAAATACCCTAAATAACGGTACTATGCCAACAGCGGGCTCGTCACAACGTTTTGATACCAAGATTACCGTACCTGGCTCGGACGTTCAGTATTTTAAGATGAGCTTTGATACGCGGCATTTCTTTCCGATTACTAGTAATCATGATTGGGCCTTTTCGCTGCGAGGTAAAGTGGGTTACGGAAATGGTTACGGTGAGTTAGAGGGTAACGAGCAAATTCTACCGTTTTTTGAAAACTTTTATGGCGGTGGCTATTCGTCGCTACGTGGTTTCCGCTCTAATACTGTAGGCCCTCGAGCCCTATATTTAGTAGATAATAGTGGTAGTTCTTATGTCACCGCGTCAAATGATTCGGTAGGCGGTAATGCTATTGCAGTCGGTTCCGCAGAGATTATTTTCCCCACGCCGTTCCTCGATGAAGCTTATATTCGCCAAGTGCGAACTACAGCTTTCATCGATTTTGGTACGGTATGGGATACTGAGTTTGATTATGACAAATTTAGTCAAATGCAATGTATTAGCTATTGCGACCGTCTTGGTGATTATTCATCACCAAATCGGATTCGAGCATCGGTAGGTGTGTCTATTCAGTGGTTTTCTCCGATGGGGCCACTGGTATTCTCATTTGCCAAGCCAATTAAAAAGTATGAAGGTGACCGCTCAGAGTCCTTCTCATTTAATATTGGCCAAACTTTTTAAACTTTGATTTTAGGAGTAAATCTTTTGAAAAAACTAATCGCCGCAGTCGCTCTTGCCGTTACTATGATGAGCTCAAGCTTTGCTGCTCAAGCTGAAACGAAGATTGCAGTTATCAATATTGCTGAAGTATTCCAACAGCTACCTCAGCGCGATGCGCTTCAAAAAACTTTGAAAGATGAGTTTGAAGTGCGTGTTCAAGAGGTTCGTGGTCTTGAGTCTGAAATGCAACGTCTTTACGAGAAACGAGAGAAAGATGGTGAGTTATTAGGCCAACAAGAAGTGACTAAAATTACTCGTCAGTTAGAAACCATGCAAGCTGAATACAAGCTTAAACGTAAAAACCTTGAAGAAGATCAACGCCGCCGTGGCGCAGAAGAGCAACAAAAACTTATGGTTAAGGTACAAAATGCCATTGTTGAAGTATCTAAATCTGCGGGCTACGATTTAGTATTGCCATTAGATGCAACAGCATATGCGGGTGATTCCTTAGACATCACTAAACAAGTTATTCAGCAAGTTAGTAAGAGTAAGTAAATATGACCTTCAGCCTTGGCCAAATAGCTGAGCAACTCGGCCTCACCCTTGTTGGTGATGCCGAGCAAGTAATATCCAAAATCGCTCCTTTTGAAAAAGCAGGGGAGCAAGAAATTAGTTTTATTACAAACGCTAAATATCTGTCGCAATTAGAAAATTGTAAGGCCAGTGCGCTGATCTTAACCAAGCAACATGCTTCTTATAGCGGCAACGTATTGCTGAGTGAAGACCCCTACGCCAGTTATGCAAAATTAGCCCAACTCTTTGATACCACTCCCGCTTGTGCTGCTGGTATCCATCCCAGTGCGGTAATTGATGACAGTGCTGAGTTAGGTGAAGGGGTGAGTGTTGCTGCCAATGCCGTAATAGAGAGCGGAACTAAGCTAGGCGACGGCGTTCAGATAGGTGCGGGTTGTTTTATTGGCAAAAACGCCCGTATTGGCTGTTACACTAAACTGTGGCCGAACTCTAGCATTTATCATTCGGTTGAATTGGGTGAGCGTTGTTTGATTCAAGCTAATACTGTTATAGGTAGCGATGGTTTTGGTTATGCTAACCAACAGGGGCAATGGCTTAAAATCCCGCAACTTGGTACGGTTGTGATTGGTGACAGCGTTGAAATTGGTGCTTCGGTATCGATTGACCGAGGTGCCCTAGATAATACTGTGATTGCCTCTAATGTGATCATCGATAATCAGGTTCATATCGCTCACAATGTAACTATAGGTAGTGGTACTGCCATTGCTGGCACAACTGGTATTGCTGGCAGCACTAATATTGGTCGTTATTGTATAATTGGTGGCGGCGTTGCTATTAATGGCCACATTGATATTTGCGACCAAGTTACCATTACCGGTTACTCAATGGTGACTAAGTCTATTACCGAACCGGGAACCTATTCATCAGGTATGCCGATACAAGCCAATCGCCAATGGCGAAAATCAATGGCGCGTCTTTCTCAACTAGACGAGATGCATAAACGAATTGTTTGCTTAGAGCGTAACCTGCGCCCTGAAGCAGAGTAAAGCTAGGAACTTATTTTGACTACAGAACTTAACCGTCTAGAAATTCAAGACATTATGGCGTTATTGCCACACCGTTACCCATTTTTGTTGGTTGACCGAGTATTGGATTTCCAAGAAGGGAAAACGCTTCATGCGATAAAGAATGTGACGGTGAATGAGCCATGTTTTACCGGCCATTTCCCACAAAAGCCTGTGTTTCCAGGCGTATTAATTTTGGAAGCCTTGGCCCAGTGTACTGGTATTTTGGCGTTTAAGTCGACTTCTAAGCCAGCTGATAACGAGTTGTATTACTTTGCGGGTATTGATAACGCTAGGTTTAAAAAACCCGTTGGTCCAGGAGATGTTTTGCATCTAGAAGTAGAATTGTTAAGAGACCGTCGTGGTATTGGCAAGTTTGCTTGTGTTGCTAAGGTTGACGACGAAGTGGTATGCAGTGCCGATATTATGTGTGCTCGTAGAGCCTTTAAATAGGTGGGAAAGCTTATGATTGATAGCTCAGCAACGATCCATCCCAGCGCCATTATTGAAGGCAATGTAAAGGTTGGTGCCAACACTTCAGTGGGAGCATACACCATTATCAGCGGTGATGTCGAAATTGGCGAAAATTGCCAGATTGCTTCGCATGTGGTGATTAAAGGTCATTCCAAAATTGGTAATAATAACCGCATTTTTCAATTTGCCTCGGTGGGTGAAGATTGCCAAGATTTAAAATATGCTGGCGAAGAAACTTATTTAGAAATTGGTGATAACAATACGATTCGTGAGAGTGTCACCATTCATCGTGGAACAACTCAAGACAATAGTCTCACTAAAATCGGCAGTAATTGCTTATTTATGATTAATGCTCACGTGGCACATGACTGTATTGTTGGTAATGGCTGTATTTTTGCCAATAATGCGACTTTGGCTGGCCACGTTACTATTGGTGATAACGTCATTTTTGGTGGACAAGCGGCCATTCACCAGTTTGGTAAAGTTGGCTCCTACGCCTTTATAGGAGGCTGTGCTGCGGTAAATAAAGACGTACCACCTTATGTGATGGCGGTGGGTAACTATGCACGTCCTGTTGCTGTCAATACCGAAGGTTTACTGCGCCGAGGGTTTAGTAAAGACGCGATTAAAGCAATTCGTCAAGCTTATAAAACACTTTATAGAAGTGGCAATACTCTTGAAGAGGCGCTTAAACAAATCGAGTTTTCTGCGGAACAGTTTCCAGAGGTTAAATTGTTTGCTGATTTCTTGAAAGAAAACGGTAGAGGTATTGTTCGTTAAACTGTTAGTTTAAAGTAAGGCATTGTTTTTAGACAGACAATACGTCGCTTCTTAGCTGCTACTATTAATTGTAGTGGTTATCTATTTAAGCCCTAACTCTTGGTTAGGGCTTTTTGCTATTTACTGTCCTCAGTTCGCGTCCATCGCCAACGTTGAATACGATGAAGTCAATAATAGTTTGCTACCAGTGTAGCAATGGTTGTGTTGGGTCGCACAACGTTGGGGTTTTATCGCGCACCTGTCTAACGAGTAATCCGATTAAGCAGTCTGCGCAAGGGGGTATAAAAGGAACGGTATGTGTTATCATGCAGCCGCATACAAAGTCGTATCTAGTATCACTATTTTATGCTTTAAGCTAAGTGGTATTGTTGCTCGTTTTTCCAAGCAAGTGTTTTTAACCTAATGACAAATAAAGATAAATTACACATAGCTATTGTAGCTGGAGAAGTTTCCGGTGATATCTTAGGCGCGGGGCTTATCGCCGCTCTTAAACAGCAATATCCTAATGCTCGCTTTTCTGGGATAGCTGGCCCATTGATGCTGCAGCAAGGTTGTGAAGTCCTCTATGATATGGAGGAGCTCTCAGTGATGGGCTTGGTTGAAGTATTGGGGCGTTTACCGCGTATTCTCAAAATTCGCCGACATTTAATTAAGCACTATTTACAGTCTCCTCCGGATATTTTTATTGGCATCGATGCTCCAGATTTTAACTTGGGAGTAGAGCTAAAACTTCACCAGCAAGCCATTAAAACCGTTCATTATGTCAGTCCATCGGTATGGGCCTGGAAGCAAAAAAGGGTATTTAAGATTAAGCAAGGCTGCAATAAAATCCTAGTATTTCTACCATTTGAAAAGGCCTTTTATCAACGTTTCGATGTGCCTTGTGAATTTGTTGGTCACACCTTGGCCGATCAAATCCCAATGTCAAACCCGCAACAGCCAGCTATTAAACAATTAGGCTTAGATCCTAATAATAAAGTTTTGGCGATGTTACCGGGAAGCCGAAATGCTGAAGTAGGTTTGCTAACACCGGTGTTTTTAGCGGCGGCTAAGCAACTCAATAAGCGTTATCCCGGCCTACAAATCGTGGTGCCCTTGGTTAATCAAAGAAGGCGGGAGCAGTTTGAAGCCTTGTTAGCTGAACATACCCCAGAGCTTACTATTAAGTTGGTTGATGGGCAGGCGCGTACAGTAATGACAGCGGCAGATGTTGTATTATTGGCGTCTGGCACAGCAACTTTAGAAGCGATGTTAGTGAAACGGCCAATGGTAGTGGCCTATCGCTTTAAACCGTTGACCTATCGAATTGCCAAACTCATTGTAAAAGCGAAATTTGCCGCTTTACCTAATCTTCTTGCCGATAAGATGTTAGTACAGGAGTACGTTCAAGAGAACTGCACCAGTGATAACATTGTTCAAGAAGTATCGCGTTTACTGGATGGAGATAATAGTGAGTTAGTGGCTACGTTTATTCAACTGCATCAGCAAATTCGCTGCGATGCGGATCAAAAAGCCGCTCAAGCTGTTATTGAAGTGATTAACAGTTAATCCAGTCACCTGTTTTGGGAGTCGTTATGTCAGAGTTTAGTTATCCTAGTGGCTATAAGTGTTTTGCTGGTGTTGATGAAGTTGGGCGTGGCCCCTTGGTGGGAGATGTTGTCACTGCTGCGGTTATCCTCGACCCTGCTCAACCAATTATCGGTTTAAATGATTCTAAAAAATTGTCTGAAAAGAAACGCCAAGTATTGGCTAATGAAATCAAACTTAGAGCCAAAGCTTGGGCAATTGGTCGGGCAAATCCTGCCGAAATCGATCAACTAAACATTCTTCATGCCACCATGTTAGCTATGTCGCGAGCAGTAGCGGCGTTAACTATTACACCAGATTTTGTTTTTGTGGATGGTAACCGAGAACCTCAATTGAAGGTTCCTTGTCTGGCGGTGGTTAAAGGTGATGGCTTGGTCGCTGAAATTAGCGCAGCGTCAATTATAGCTAAAGTGGCTAGGGACCAAGAAATGCTTGAGCTGGATGCGCGTCATCCGGAGTATCAGTTTGCTAAACATAAGGGCTATCCCACCGCTTTACATTTAGAAATGTTACAAAAACATGGTGCTATTGCAGAGCATCGCCGCAGTTTTAAACCTGTACAACGCGTATTAGGGAGCTTTGAGTTTGTCGCAAACTAGTCAACAGCCTGCTTTTGTTCATTTGCGGGTACATTCAGACTTTTCCATGGTTGACGGCCTGAAAAAGGTCAAGCCTATCGTTGCTAAAGCCGCAGAGCTAAATATGCCTGCTATAGCCTTAACTGACCAAACCAACATGTGTGGCTTAGTTAAGTTTTATGGTGAAGCGCATAATCAGGGCATCAAACCCATTGTAGGCTGTGACTTTTATGTGCAATCGGAAGAATTTGTCGATGAACTATTTCGTTTAACCTTGCTGGCTAAAGATAACCAAGGTTACCAGAATATCACCATGTTGATTTCGAAGGCTTATTTGCGCGGTCATGTACAGGCTCGCCCAGTTATCGCTAAACAATGGTTAGTTGAGCATGCCGATGGAGTGATTATTCTGTCTGGTGCTCGTGAAGGCGATGTGGGTAAAGCCTTGTTAAAAGGTAACCCAGTGCTGCTTGAGCGTTGTGTCAGTTTCTACCAACAACATTTTCCCAGTAATTACTTCCTCGAATTGATTCGAACAGGTCGCCCAGATGAAGAGAATTACCTTCATCAAGCCGTTGCCTTGGCGGCAGAACAAAACTTGCCGGTGGTGGCAACCAACGAAGTCGTCTTTCTTGAAGAAGAACAGTTTCAACCGCATGAAGTGCGGGTGGCTATTCATGATGGGTATGCAATTGACGATAGTCGTCGTCCTAAAAAGTACAGTCCTCAGCAATACTTACGCAGTGAGCAAGAAATGCAGACGCTGTTTGCTGACATTCCTGAAGCCTTACAAAATTCTGTAGAGATAGCCAAGCGCTGTAATGTGACGGTGCGTCTGGGCGAATACTTTCTTCCTGATTTCCCCACCGGCGGGATGCCGATTGAAGAATACTTTTGTAAGGTTTCTCGTGATGGCTTAGAAGAACGCTTGGAATTCTTATTTCCCGACCCAGAAGAGCGGGCTAAGCGCCGTCCTGAATACGATGAACGTCTACAAATCGAATTAGACGTGATTAACCAAATGGGATTTCCCGGGTACTTCCTTATCGTGATGGAATTTATTCAGTGGAGTAAAGATAACAATATTCCAGTAGGGCCTGGACGAGGCTCCGGTGCCGGTTCTTTAGTTGCCTATGCGCAGAAAATTACTGATCTTGACCCTTTGGAATTTGATCTACTCTTCGAACGTTTTTTAAATCCGGAACGGGTTTCGATGCCTGATTTTGACGTCGATTTCTGTATGGACCGTCGTGACGAAGTGATTGACCACGTGGCTGAACTATACGGTCGTGATGCGGTCTCGCAGATTATCACCTTTGGTACAATGGCAGCCAAAGCGGTGGTTCGAGATGTAGGGAGAGTGCTGGGCCACCCCTTTGGTTTTGTTGACCGTATCTCCAAACTGATTCCGCCCGATCCAGGCATGACCTTAGAAAAAGCCTTTCAGGCCGAGCCTCGTTTACCGGAGCTATATAACGCCGATCAAGATGTTAAAGAGCTGATTGATATGGCGCGGATCCTTGAAGGGGTAACTCGTAACGCGGGTAAACACGCTGGTGGGGTGGTGATTTCACCCACTACCATCACGGATTTTGCCCCTCTATACTGTGATGCCGAAGGTAGGAACCCAGTTACTCAGTTTGATAAAAACGACGTAGAGTATGCCGGGTTAGTTAAGTTTGACTTCTTAGGCCTGCGCACATTGACCATTATTCAATGGGCCTTGGATATGCTTAATCCAGTACTTGAGCAGCGTGGCGAGCAGCCGGTAGACATTGCTGCTATTTCTACCACTGATTCTAAGTCGTTTAAACTGTTACAAGAGTGTCAAACTACTGCGGTATTCCAGCTGGAATCACGTGGTATGAAAGATTTGATTAAGCGCCTTAAGCCAGACTGTTTTGAAGATATGATCGCTCTAGTGGCGCTGTTCCGCCCTGGGCCTTTGCAGTCGGGCATGGTGGATAACTTTATCGAACGAAAACACGGTCGAGAAGCCATTTCCTACCCCGATGAAACTTGGCAGCACGATAGCTTGCAACCGATCCTCGAACCCACTTACGGTATCATTCTCTATCAAGAACAGGTGATGCAAATTGCTCAAGTATTAGCCGGTTATACTTTGGGTGGCGCCGACATGTTGCGGCGTGCCATGGGAAAGAAAAAGCCTGAAGAAATGGCTAAGCAACGGGCGGTATTTAAAGAAGGGGCAATTCAAAACAGTGTCGACGGTGAGTTGGCGATGAAGATCTTTGACTTAGTGGAGAAGTTCGCAGGTTACGGCTTTAACAAATCCCACTCAGCGGCCTATGCTTTGGTATCTTATCAAACGCTTTGGATGAAGACGCATTACCCAGCTTATTTTATGGCAGCGGTAATGTCTGCGGATATGGATAATACCGATAAAATTGTTACCTTGGTGGATGAGTGTAACAACATGGGCTTAAGACTGGTGCCGCCCGATGTGAATACCGGCTTATTTAAGTTTTCGGTTAACCAAGAAGAAGAAATTGTTTATGGCATTGGCGCGATTAAAGGTGTGGGTGAAGGACCTATTGACGCCATTTTGGCGGCGCGTAAAGCGGGGCCATTTATTGATTTATTTGACTTCTGTTGTCGCCTTGACTTGAAAAAGATTAATCGCCGAGTGATCGAAAAATTGATTATGGCAGGAGCCATGGACAAGTTGGGGCCGCATAGAGCAGCGATAATGGCGACCTTGCCCTCGGCAATGCAGGCCGCTGCTCAGCAAGCTCAAGCCTCGGCGCGTGGTCAAGAAGATTTGTTTGGCGTATTAACGGTAGAAGATGATGTTCGGCCAAGTTTTGTTGAGGAACCTCATTGGAGCGAAAAGGTTTGGCTGGAAGGTGAAAAAGAAACTCTTGGCCTGTATTTAACTGGTCACCCGGTTAATCGTTATTTAAAAGAGTTTAGAAACTACACTACAGGCCGCTTAGTTGACATTCGTCCTACTGGGCGGGGTAAAACCTCAACGGTGGCAGGGCTAGTACTTTCTACACGGGTGATGATGACTAAACGAGGCTCTAAAATGGGTATCATTCAACTGGATGACCGTAGTGCTCGTTTAGATGTGATGTTTTTTACTGATGCCTTTGAAACCTACCAAGAATTGTTAGAAAAAGATCGCATGTTGGTGATTCAGGGAGAGGTCAGCGTTGATGATTTCTCTGGAGGCATTAAAATGACTGCCCGTGAGGTGATGGATTTATCGATGGCGCGTGAGCGTTGGATGAAAAAACTACGCTTAACGATGTGCTCAGAGCGGCTAGATGAGCTGTTTTGGCAACGTTTTTATGAGGTATTGGAACCTTATAGAGCTGGAACCTGTCCTATAGCAATAAGTTATCAAGGCGATAATGCTAGCGGCATGTTAAGCTTAGGTACAGATTGGCGAATTACGCCGAGTGAAGAGTTAATTGAGGCGTTGACCCAGTTGTTGGGGCAACAGCAAGTCACCCTAGAATTTAATTAAGAAAAAGATTATATGAATCCCAATTTTCTAGAGTTTGAGCAGCCCATCGCTGAGCTGCAAGCACAAATTGAAGAGTTACGTATCGTTAATGACGAGTCTGGCGTTGATGTTGATTTACAGGAAGAAATTTCTCGCCTGCAACAAAAACAGCAAGACTTAACAAAAAAAATATTTTCTGATTTAGGGGCTTGGCAAGTCGCCCAGTTGGCTCGGCATCCGAATCGTCCTTATATGCTTGATTATATTCAACATATTTTTACTGATTTTGATGAGTTAGCTGGTGATAGAGCTTACGCTAATGACGAGGCGATTGTGGGCGGTATGGCGCGAATTGATGGCCGGCCAGTAATGGTGATTGGTCAACAAAAAGGCCGTGAAACTAAAGAAAAGATCCGCCGTAACTTTGGAATGCCCAAACCCGAAGGCTACCGTAAAGCGCTTCGCCTAATGGAAATGGCAGAGCGTTTTAAAATGCCCATCATTACCTTTATCGATACTCCTGGTGCTTATCCTGGCGTTGGGGCAGAGGAACGTGGCCAAAGCGAGGCAATTGCTAAAAATCTATTAGTGATGGCAGGGCTTAAAGTACCGACTATTTGTACTGTAATTGGTGAAGGGGGCTCAGGTGGCGCCTTGGCTATTGGTGTCGGAGACCGTGTCAACATGTTGCAATACAGTACTTATTCGGTGATATCTCCAGAGGGGTGTGCTTCCATTTTGTGGAAAAGTGCGGACAAAGCGCCGGTTGCAGCCGATGCCATGGGCATCACTTCTGAGCGCTTAAAAGAACTCGACTTAATTAGCGACATTGTGCCAGAACCATTAGGCGGAGCTCACCGTGATGTGGCAACTATGGCGCTAAACTTAAAAACTAAGCTGCTAAGCGATTTAGACACACTGGGCGCCTTAGATACCGACACCTTACTTGAGCAACGTTATCAACGTCTCATGTCTTACGGTTACTGCTAAACTCGCATTACCGTATTAACAAAGGCATTGGGTTATTCCAATGCCTTTATTTTAACGAGGTTAATATTTGTCTTTATTATCTCGCTTCTCTAAAGCTATTGAGCAACTTCCTGCTACCACCACACGCTTAGTCATTGCCTATAGCGGTGGTTTGGACTCTCGGGTATTACTGCAATTAAGCAAAGAGTATGTAACAAAGCATCCTCATTTCACGCTATTGGCAATCCACGTGCATCATGGTTTGCAAGAATATGCTGATGAGTGGCTGTTCCACTGTCAGCAACAAGCCGAACAGTTAAGCATTCCTTTTGTTGCGGAAAAACTTGAGATAGCGCTTAAGTCGCGTCAGAGTTTAGAAGCGGTGGCTCGGGAGCAACGTTACGCGGCTTTGGCTGAGAATATAGACAGTAACAGCTGTTTGCTCACAGGTCATCATGCCGATGATCAGTTTGAAACATTCATGTTGGCACTAAAACGTGGCAGTGGTTTACAGGGTTTAGCCGCAATGCCAGTGAGTCGCTCATTTTCTCAGGGGATACTGCTGAGACCGTTACTCCAGTCGACGCGGGCTGAACTTGAGGTTTATGCACAACAACTTAACTTGTCTTGGATTGATGATCCTAGTAATCAATCTCTTGATTTCGACCGTAATTTCTTACGTCATCAAATTTTGCCTGAATTAATCAAGCGTTGGCCAGCGTGGTTGATAACTACCCAGCGCAGCGTGCAGTTATTGCAAGAATCAGTCAGCCTACATGAGGAGCTAGCCGAGCTTGACTATCAGCAGGTCGCGCGGCAACACGGGCTTTGTTTATTTAAATTAAAGAGCTTATCGTTAGTTCGTCAAAAAAACCTGGTCCGCTATTGGTTTGCTAAACAAGCTTGGGCGTATCCAAGTCAAGCTCAACTTCAACAAGTATTGCAGCAAAGCCAGGCTAAATCTGATGCCAAAGTCGCAATGGTTTTTAAAGAGGGTGAACTGCGTCGCTACAAGGATGTTATATATCTAGTGGAGCGGCAAGCATTACAGCTCTCTAGTCAAACTGTGGATTGGCCTTGGCAAAATCAATCCTGTTTGCCATTACCTAATGGAAGTTGTCTTAGTTGGCAGGCGGGGGGAAATTTGTTGCCACCTGCGCCTAACCAGCAAGTAAGGGTTAAGTTTCGCGATCAACTGGAACAAAAAGACTTCTCTGCCTTTGGCAGGCTAGGGCAACGCAGTATTAAGAAGCTATTACAAGAGTGTCAGTTGCCTACTTGGCATAGGGCGCGGATCCCGTTTGTATTTTACGACCAACAATTAGTGGCAATTGGCGACTGTTACGTGCAACGCGAGCTTCACTGTGCTGCACAGCAAGGGCTTAAGCTAGTTTGGTCGCCAATTTGTTAGCGTACATATCTTGGTCTGCTAACTGAATTAAATGTTCACTGTTACAACCTGGCTTCCATTGGCTAAAACCAATACTGGCGGAGACATTATATTGTGCCAGCAATGGAGACTCAATTAAGCGTTGTTGCAGGCGCTGAATTACTTTTTGCGCAGACAATTCCGTAGCTGGCCGCAATAGCATTGCAAACTCATCACCGCCCACACGAAAGGCTTGATCGCCGCTTCTGATAACGGCTTTAAGAATATTGGCAAAGCCTATTAACACTTGGTCACCAACTGGATGGCCTAGTTTGTCATTAACTTGTTTGAATTTATTCAGATCCAACAGCATTAAAATTAAGCCGCCTTGTTGCTGGTTTTGCCGCATTTGTTGCTCAATAGAAGTATGTAATGATTCATCGAAGTGGGCTCGGTTGCCAATCCCGGTCAAATAGTCATTGCGCACACGTTCTTGCAGACGCGACAGTTGTAGAGCGTGTTTTAGTGGCGACTGTAATAGCTTACTAAGTTGGCGTAATTGATGAATTTCATTGCGGCGAAATGGCGTGTCGCGAGTGAAGGTTAGACTGGCTATACTCATGTTTTGATGGCTTAAACTAAAGCTTCGATAGTAGCGCTGGCCTTCATACAAACAAATTTCTCTTTGAAGCTCATTACTAACAAGGCGTAGCGCAGAGAATTCGACGTAGCTACTTGCCGTAGCGGCAAAGTTTTGCAGTAGCTCGTCTAGTTGAAGACTGTCTTGTAAGACTTCCAAAATGGTTAGCCTTTGGCTAGGACTAAGTTCTAACTCAGTATTAAAATGCTTTATTTTTCCTTGAGTTAAAACATTATCTTGGGCTAATTGTAATGAATCCATAAAGACTTTACTCGCTATATAAAACTACACCTAACGTCAAATAAACTTGACACTATAAGGTAAAGCAAATCTTGTGCCGATTATTTCTCTATGAAAGTCAATATTTTGTCAATTTGTTCCAAGGTATCTCTATATCCTTCTCTTATTAGATAGTTAGTGTAGTCTCGCTCAAACATAAGAAAGCTGGTAATTGCCGAGGGGGTGTCTTTTTTAATGCCTAATGTGGCTAACATTAAACGAACACTCAAGGGTAATTGTTGATAATGGTCGTGAGCAACTTGCTCAAAGTCTATTTGCGGTTTGATGCTGAAAGACGAGACGGGTCGAAGCTCTAGTTGTTTCCTTTGCTTTGGATTGAGCAATTCGATGGTTTTATTGATTCGCATTAGTCGCTCTAAATCCGAATTTAGCGTATCTGAAAATACCGAGTCCAATAAGTGACCAGCAATGGCTGCGCTATTGGGCGGAGGGCAATCCATGCTGTTGTGTAGTCGGCGAGGTTGTTCTAGATGGATCGCCAAAATTTTATCGGCGCCTAGGTGGATCGCTGGGCTTAAAGGGCACAATTGGTGAATAGAACCATCACCAAAGTAATTTTGGCCTACTCGAGCCGCTGGAAAAATCAGTGGAATGGCGGTAGAGGCGAGTAAGTGAGTGGTATGGATTTGAGTTTTTTGCCCTTGCCGACGGGCGCGTTGCCAGTTTTGTTGCTGTTGCTTGGCTTGAAAGAAAGATAAGGATTGACCATTTTGATAATTGGAAGCTGTAACAGATAGTGCATGAAGGTTTCCTCGAGCGATATTTTGGTCGATTCTTTTATAACTTAAGTAACGATTAAGTAGTTGTTGTAGTGGCTCGTTATTCAGTAAAGAAAAACCGTATTGCTGGCTATAGTCGGCGTGCATGCTTTTAAATAGCATACTACTTAATTGTTTAGCTATGGCTAAGCCATCGGTACGAAATACTTGGTGGCAGTGAAAATTACGCCAGATGTAATCTATTTTTTTGACGCCCAACCTAAAACAAGAGGAATAAACCGCTAGAGCGGTGGCATTAATGGCGCCAGCAGAGGTGCCACATATAATGGAAAAGGGACTGGCGTGGTTACGTGGGTATTGTTCAGCAATCGCCTTTAAGGCGCCGACTTGATAGGCTGCTCGTGCACCACCACCGGTGAGCACCAGAGCGACTTTAGGTTTTTTTTTGGATTTGCGGGCTTGCTTCATAATATTATGTTAGCACAGCAAAAATGAGACTTATTGGCTTGCCCATACATCTATAAAAGAAAAAAAGCTGGCCTAAGCCAGCTTTTTAACAAATCATTACCAGACTTAGAATTGTTCGAATATTTTGTCGATCTCTACTTCGACTTTTTCGCCGCTGCGGCGATTTTTATATTCGATTACCCCTTTATCTAAGCTGCGGTCACCAATCACGATAACATGGGGAATACCAATCAGTTCGATATCGGCAAACATCACTCCCGGGCGCTCTTTACGATCATCAAACAAAACATCGATACCACGTTGTTTGGCTTCTTCATAAAGTTTGTTGGCCACTTCTTGCACTCGATGAGATTTATGCATGTTCATCGGTACAATCGCTAGTTTGAACGGAGCGATAGCATCCGGCCAAATAATCCCGTACTTGTCGTTGTTTTGCTCGATGGCCGCGGCAACGATACGAGATACCCCCACACCATAACAGCCCATGGTTAAGGTTTGGTTTTTACCTTGCTCGTTAAGTACCGAGGCGTTCATAGATTCAGCGTAGCTTTCACCTAGCTGGAAGATATGACCTACTTCAACACCACGTTTAATCGAAAGAGTTCCTGAGCCGCAAGGGCTAGGGTCGCCTTCAACTACATTGCGTAAGTCGGCGACTTCCTCTAGGGCTACATCTCGCTCCCAGTTGATACCAAACCAATGTTTGTCGTCAATGTTGGCGCCTGCTCCGAAATCACTACAATGTGCGGCAGCGCGATCGACAATTACTGGCATCGGAAGATTTACAGGGCCTAATGAGCCTGGGCCTGCACCCACTGCATCGCGGATTTCTTGTTCACTGGCAAACTCAAGCGGGCTAGCCACTTGCGGTAGTTTTTCAGCTTTAATTTCATTAAGCTCATGATCACCACGCAAAATAAGGGCAATAAGTGTATGTTCTGATTCTTCGCTGGCTTTAACAATCAAGGTTTTAACGGTTTGTTCAATCTTCAGTTCAAACTGCTCAACCAGTTCGGCAATGGTTTTTGCATTAGGTGTATCCACCTGCTGCATGTCTTGAGTGGGGGCAGCGCGCTCACCGGCTGGTGCCAGCGCTTCGGCTTTCTCAATATTGGCGGCGTAGTCGCTAGCATCAGAGAACACAATGGCATCTTCACCCGAGTCTGCCAATACGTGGAATTCATGGGAGTGGCTACCACCAATACTGCCAGTGTCGGCAAGTACAGGGCGATATTCCAGGCCAAGACGCTCAAATATACGGCAGTAAGCGGCGTACATTTCTTCGTAGGTTTGTTGCAAACTCTCTTCAGATAAGTGGAAAGAATAAGCATCTTTCATTAAAAACTCACGTGAGCGCATTACCCCAAAACGTGGGCGTACTTCGTCACGGAACTTAGTTTGAATTTGGTAGAGGTTAAGCGGTAATTGCTTATAGCTGTTGACCTCTTTACGTACCAATTCTGTCACTACTTCTTCGTGAGTCGGGCCTAGAACAAAGTCGCGAGAGTGGCGATCTTTAAAGCGCAGTAATTCTGGACCGAATTTATCCCAACGGCCTGTTTCGTGCCATAAGTCGCTAGGTTGTACCACTGGCATGCTAATTTCAATTGAGCCAGAGTTGTTCATTTCTTCACGAACAATTTGTTCAACTTTAGATAGCACTCTGAGCCCGTTGGGTAGCCAAGTATATAAACCTGAAGCAAGTTTTCTGATCATTCCCGCGCGCAGCATCAACTGATGAGAGACGATCTCTGCATCGCTGGGGGTTTCTTTCTGAGTTGCCAGAAGATATTTGCTAGAACGCATATCTATCCTTTCTATTAGCGATTAAATTGCGGCGATTGTAGCAGGCTAGATAAACTCTGTCAGGCCTTGTCGCGCCTGTCGCCGATGATTTTTGCGGGGTTCCCTGCCACTATCGCCCATTTGGGTATATCTTTGGTTACAATCGAGCCCATTCCTACCACCGCATGATCAGCAATTTTTATCCCGTCTACCACACACACATTGGCGCCTAGCCATACATCTTGACCAATCTCGACCCCTTTAGATTGGCTGTTTTGTTGCCAAATATCTTGCTGGGGAGACATGCCATGATTAAAGGCATAAATCTTCACTCCATTGGCTAAGCGGCTATTGTTGCCAATAATGACCCCGTTCTTGCCACCATCAATTGAACAATTATGATTGATGGCAACATGTTCTCCGATTTGCAGCGGCCCATGTAAAAAGCTTTGCGCGGCAACAAACGAGCCTGCACCAATACTGATTAAGCGTCCTGGCTCGGCGAAGATGCTAGCTTCTGGGGCAATAAAACAGTTTTCACTAATACTCACTGTTTCTAAGGCTTGCAGCCGTTGCTGAATGGTGTGTTGCCAGGGCTGCGCCCATTGCTGTTGTTTTGGCTTTAGTTTGTAATAAAGCCAAGGCATCCAAGCTAGTCGTTGCTTATGCTGTTGTTGATAGTCTTCAGGGCTAAGTTGCATGGCTAATCGATACTATTTCAATATAGGGGGCGTGTTGTTGGTTAAGGTGCACTCGCCAGCGAATATTAAACTGATAAAGTGCCACGCCATATTCTTTATTGTCTTGTTGCAGTTGTTTATAGGCAGGACGGGGGTCTTGGGCTAATACTTGATTAATTACAGCGTATTGCTCATCGTTCAGCTTAAGTTCTACTGCTTGCTTACAGGCGCTCTCAGACCAAGATACTGTTAATTGAGGCTGCGGAGCGGTTTGAGCGTAACCAGCGCTGGCATGGCTAACGCTATCAGCATAGGGCAAATAAGGTTTAATATCATAAACTGGCGTGCCGTTAACTAAGTCGCCGCCCTTAAAATGTAAAATTGGTTGGTTAGGGTTACGTTCTACTTGAGCCAGTTCCATCAGTGATAGGCCCAAGTGATTAGGGCGAAAGCTGGACCGAGACGCCAACACTCCCACCTTTTTGTTCCCACCTAGACGTGGTGGTCTTACTTTGGTTTTCCACCCGGCTTCGATGTTTTGATGAAAGGCAAAAATTAACCAGAAATGGCTAAACTGTTCAATTTCATCAAGCATGTCGACTTGACTAAATGGAGCAACAAATACCACGCTGCTGCTTGTGGCAGTGACGAGGCTAGGCTGCCTTGGTACTGAAAATTTTTGCTGATAGGGCGAACGAATGTAGCCGATGGGAGCGATAGTATGTGACATCATTCTTCTATCTGATAGGCCTTACCGAAACAGCTCAACATGGCGATGCAGCCTTGTGGCTCTTCAATGTTATAACATTGTTGAATAACAACTGCATTGGCGCCTAATTCAGCCGCTTGTTCACGCAGCTCATTTCGCGCATCCACCGCTTGTGGTGGAGCTTGGTTGGCTTTCTCCTGACAGCTGATGCCTTCTACGACAGCCAAATATTGATGGGAGTGTTGAGTAAGATATTGTTCTGTGACCACTTCAACGTCTGTGGCTGGCAAATAGTTTTCAAAATTTTCTTTATCGAGGTTACTGTTAAATTGGTAATGGCCACTACAGCTAGTTAAGGCTAAGCAGAGGGCTATGGTTGAAAGCTGGCGCATAAATATTCCAAAAATTATTGCTTATTACAGCATTATTAGTAGGGAGTATATCACTACTTACTTCAGCTTGCGGTAAGCTAAAAAAGTGAAATTACAATGCTTACTTAAAGTCCCACACAAATGTACATCAACATCACTCGTTATTGGGGTAAACCCTGTCTCTATTGGTCAATTTTTTAGCTAGCTGTAGCTGCTTGGGCTGGTTACTTAAATCAATGGTTTGCGTTTGGCGTTTAGCTGAAGCTGATGTATTTTTGAGCTATTAATTCTATATATTATTATTTTATCAATTAAAAAGTCTGGAATTTAACCTAAGAGTGAGTTTATATTCTGGCTTGGTTTGGTCTATTAGCCTGATGCTAATTGCGTATTCCGGTTAATTTAAATGCTAAGCATTAATTAACGTGGAAAGAAATATAAGGGAAGGGTTTTGTCTATTTTTCATAAGCTAATGTCTGCATTTGGCTTTGTTGTGCTGTTAATGTTGTTGTCTGCGGTTCTGGTGTTTGTGCAGTTAGAAAAGATCAGTGAAAAAGAAAAGCAAATTGTAGATGTTAGTATTCCGGTGGTGGCGCAAAGTAAAGAAATTGAACGTCATATTCAGCAATCTTTAAGTGCCCTTAGAGCCTATCTCATCCATGGCGCTTCGGCCCAGCGAGCCGAGCATTTTCAGGCTATCTTTGAGCAGGCATGGCTGAATATAGAAGATGGTGTGGCTAAAATTCAAAATTTTAATCAAATTCAAGTACCTGCGCCAACATTACAAGCCTTTGAGCAATTAAAAAGCCTACAACAAGATATTCTCGAAATATCCCATACCGATGATAATCTTCCGGCGCATGCCTTACTGCTGTTTGATATTGCGCCCTTGGCAGAGGAGGCGATGAACCAAGTCTCCAGCGCTGTGGCGGAAGAAGTTTCTTTACCTGGTCTATATAGTCCGAAGAAGCGGGTGCGTTTATTAGCGAATATGGGAGAGGCACGCTATGAACTTGCTAACGCCTTAACAAGTTTACGTAGTTTTATTATTACTGGTGATAATGATGAACAGCAACGTTATCAAGATTACTTTTCTCGTCATCAGCAATTAGCGAGTGAAGTGACTAAGGCCAAAGATTTGTTCACCGAAGAGCAGGCTCATTTATGGCAACAGTTTGTAGAAATGGTGGATATTTTCTCTCCCTTAGTAAACGAATTGTTTGTTATGCGCTCAGCGCAAGATTGGAATGTGGCTAATTATCGCATGGCTAATGAAGTGATCCCGTTGGTGGCCGAAATTGAAAAGCAGTTGGATGAGTTTAATCTGTTGCAGCAACGGCGCCTTGATGAGCATCAATCTGAATTAGCTAGACTAGGTCAACATATTATTGTGGTTATTTTTTCAGGGGCATTGGGTGCAGCCTTATTAGGTGGCTTGGTGGTGTTTTTCATTACTCGGCAAATAAAAACTGACATGACTCTACTGGATCAACGAGCGGCACTGATTGCTGCTGGTGACTTGTCGCAGCCAGCATTAAAAGTGCGCTCAAAAGATGAAATCGGGCAATTAACTAGCTCCGTGAATATGATGGCCGAACAGCTCAAAGTGTTGATCGCTGAAGTTAATGTCACTGCCACAGAGCTTGACCAAAATAGTCAATTTGTTGTTTCCAAAAATACCCATATTGGTAGTGCTCTCGACGAGCAGCGCTTGAAAGTTGATTCGGCTGCCACGGCGATAGAACAAATGTCGGTGGCTGCTCATGAGACCGCAGAAAATACATCGCAAGCCGCAGAACATGCGAAAGATTGTGCCAAACTAGCCAATGAAGGCGGTGATGTAGTGAATGAGACTATTGCGATAATGCAGCAAATTGAAAGTTCAGTAGCAAACAGCAATCAGCGTATCTCCGAGCTTAATTTGGCTGGGGAACAGGTTGAGAAAATCACCGATGTGATTGCCGGAGTCGCAGAGCAAACTAACTTATTAGCCTTAAATGCTGCTATTGAAGCGGCAAGAGCAGGTGAGCAGGGGAGAGGATTTGCGGTGGTGGCGGATGAGGTTCGTAATCTTGCAAGTCGAACCAGCGAGTCAACCGAAGAAATTACTAAAATTATTGAACAAATTCGCAGCTTAACAGGGGGGGCTCAACAAAGTATGGAGCAAAGCAGTGAGTTAGTGTCCGGCGGTCGTAAGGTAGTGAACCAAGCGGGGCATGCGCTTCATCAAGTGGTGGCTACCACGCAAGGTATGACAGAGATGGTGACGGCTATTGCCACTGCTACTGAAGAGCAATCAGCTGTAGCTGCTGAAGTGGCTTCAACATTAGAGAGCATTGCCTTGATTGCCCAAGACTCTGTCAACGAAGCTGAGCTTAGTGTTATTAGCGCTAAATCAGTAGAACAAAAATCTGAGCAACTCAAACAACAAATTCAGCGTTTTGTATTGTAGACTACATTTTTAATTAAAATTAACTGAAGAATACTACATGAAACAAGCGGCAATTTTCCTCGATAGAGACGGCGTAA